>Ga0180435_10003394_pt1 | contig 15962 bp, 14 predicted proteins | sample SS_ome_3_FD_132467 | JGI IMG/M metagenome (GOLD analysis project Ga0180435, IMG submission 132467) | Hypersaline lake sediment archaeal communities from the Salton Sea, California, USA - SS_3_S_1 metaG | ecosystem: Environmental > Aquatic > Non-marine Saline and Alkaline > Hypersaline >... | reverse complement strand
CAACTTCGTCGAGGCTTCTCTCAAACAGGGTTTATAGAACCATGAACGACAAATCGGACCAGAACGTCCAGGAAAACGAAGAAAACCGGCTGATCGCGGAACGGCGCGGCAAGCTCGACGCACTGCGTGAAAACGGGCAGGCGTTCCCGAACGATTTCAAGAGCGATACCGTCAGCAATGTGCTGCATGTCCGCTTCGAGGACGCGACGGCGGAGGAACTGGAATCCGTCGAGGACGAATTTTCCGTTGCCGGGCGCATGATGGCCAAGCGCGTGATGGGAAAAATCGCCTTCGTCCGGCTGCAGGATCGCGGCGGCTCGATCCAGCTCGTCCTGCAGCGTGACAACCTTCCCGAGGGCGTGTACCAGGAATTCAAGCGCTGGGACGTGGGCGATATCGTCGGCGCGCGCGGACGTGTCATGCGCACCCAGAAAGGAGAGCTGTCGATACGCGCATCGGAAGTCCGCCTGCTGGCCAAGGCGCTGCGCCCGCTGCCCGAGAAATGGCATGGCTTGACCGATACCGAGCACCGTTACCGGCAGCGCTATGTCGACCTGATCATGAACGAGGAATCGCGCGTGGTTTTTCGCACGCGCTCGAAGATCATCACCTTCATCCGCTCGTTCATGGAAGGACCCTGCCGCGAGTTCCTCGAAGTCGAAACGCCGATGATGCACCCGATCCCCGGCGGCGCCACGGCGCGACCGTTCGTGACGCATCACAACGCGCTGGACCTGCAGATGTACCTGCGCGTGGCCCCGGAGCTTTACCTGAAACGCCTGATCGTCGGCGGTCTGGGCCGGGTTTACGAGATCAACCGGAACTTCCGCAACGAGGGTGTCTCGACGAAGCACAACCCGGAGTTCACGATGCTGGAGTTCTACTGGGCGTTTGCCGATTACAACGACCTGATCGAGCTGACCGAGGCCATGCTGAGCGAGATGGCAGTCGCCGTGACCGGCGGCAGCACGATCAGCTACCAGGGCGCGGAAATCGAGTTCAAGGGCCCCTACGAGCGCATGACGGTAGAGCAGGCCGTGCGCCGCTACAACCCGAAAATGGCCGCCGCCGACCTGCGCGACGAGGGCTTTCTGCGCTCAGCCTGTGATGGCCTGCAGATCCACACCGAGACGGGCTGGGGGGCAGGGCGCCTGCTGATGGAGATCTTCGAGGAAACGGTCGAGGACGAACTCGTTCAGCCGACGTTCGTGACGCAGTACCCGACTGAGGTTTCCCCGCTTTCGAGGCGCAATGACGAAGACCCGCACGTCACCGATCGTTTCGAGCTGTTTATCTGCGGCCGCGAGATCGCCAACGGCTTTTCCGAGCTCAACGATCCCGAGGACCAGGCGGAACGTTTCCAGGCGCAGGTCGCGGAGAAAGACGCCGGCGACCTGGAAGCGATGCACTACGACGCCGATTACATCCGGGCCCTGGAATACGGCATGCCGCCCACGGCGGGCGAGGGCATCGGTATCGACCGGCTGGTGATGCTGTTCACGGATTCGCCTTCGATCCGTGACGTTCTGCTCTTTCCGTACATGCGCCCGGAGGCTTGAGCCGTACGCCCGTCAGCGCCATGACCCCGCTGGTTTCCGTGGTGATGCCGGTGCGCAACGGCGGCGCCTGGCTCGCCGCGGCGGTCGACAGCATCCTGGCGCAAAGCTGCCGTGACCTGGAGCTGCTGGTCGTGGATGACCGCAGCGACGACGGCGCGGTCGAGGGGTTGTCCCGGACCGACTCCCGGTTGACGGTGATTGAAAGCGAAGGCCACGGGGTCAGCGCCGCGTTCAACACCGGCTTGGAGCATTCAAGGGGCCGATTCGTGGCGCGCATGGACGCCGACGACATTGCGCTGCCGCAGCGACTGGAATCCCAGCTCGCCTACCTGGCCGCTCACGGCGACGTCGCCATCTGCGGGGGCTGCGTGGAGCTGTTTGCAAAAGATGGACTGGCGGGGGGAAACCGGCGCTATCAGTCCTGGTTGAACGCCTGCCGCACACCGGCGGCCATCCGCCGCGAGATGTTCATCGAAAGCCCCATTCCCAACCCGACCGCGCTGTTCCGGCGGGAGGTCATCGAGACGCTTGGGGGATACGGCGATCCGCCCTGGCCCGAGGACTACGACCTCTTTCTGCGCGCCGATGCGGCGGGGATGCGCATGGGTAAACCCGAAGGAATCGTGCTGCGTTGGCGCGAACACGAGGGGCGCCTCACGCGAACGGACAGCCGCTACGACCGCGAGGCCTTTTTTTGCGCCAAGCTGCATTTCCTGGCCGCTCACCGCCTGCCGCCGAAAAAGACCGTCCTGATCTGGGGGGCCGGGCCGACCGGTCGCCTGGTGCATGACCTGCTGGCCTCCGAGGGAAAGGTCGTTCGCGGTTTCCTGGAGGTTCACCCGCGGCGTATCGGCGGTGAAAAGCGCGGATTGCCCGTCTATTCCCTCGAACGGCTGCGGCAGGAACCGGACACGTTCGTGCTGGCCGCGGTCGGCGCTCCCGGCGCACGCGAGAAAATTCGAAGTCATCTCGACGAACTGGGTCGAAAAGAGGGTGAGGATTATCTTTTCGTCGCGTAAAATTGTCCCATGAGCACGCTCAGGACCCTCCTGCTACAGGCCAACATTCTCTGGAACGATCCCGAGGGAAACCGCGAGCACCTGCAGTCCATGCTGGGCTCGAACGGCGCTGAATACGACCTGGCCGTGCTGCCCGAGACCTTCACCACCGGCTTCACCGGCGATGCCGAAATGCCGGCGGAAACGATGGACGGCCCCACCGTGTCCTGGATGCAAAAGGTCTGCGAACGCAACGACGCGGCGCTGGCCGGGAGCATCGTGATCAGTGAGGACGGGCATCGCTTCAACCGTTTCCTGTTCGTCACGCGCGACGGGGTGCAGGCCTGGTACGACAAGCGCCACCTGTTCAGTTACGGCGGCGAAGACGAACGCTACACGGCCGGCACCAGGCGCGTCATTACCGAGTACAAGGGCTGGCGCATCAACCTGCAGACCTGCTACGACCTGCGTTTTCCCGCCTGGTGCCGAAACCGCGACGACTATGACCTGATGCTGATGGTCGCCAACTGGCCGGCGCGCCGAATTCATCACTGGTCCGCCCTGCTGGAAGCCCGCGCCATCGAGAACCAGGCCTGGGTGATCGGCGTGAACCGCGCCGGGCAGGACGGTAACGGACTGGTCTATCCGGGCGCCAGCGCGGTGCACAGCCCGATGGGCGAAACGCTGGCGCGTTTCGGTGACGGGGAGCAGAGCCGGATCGTCAAGCTGGACCTGTCCGCCGTCGAACAGACACGGAAAAAATTCCCGTTTCAGCAGGACGCGGACGAATTCGAACTGCATTCCTGACTACGGCCGCCAGGGCCCGAAGCCTGCCTTGTGACGCCTCCTGGCCCGGCGCGGGGTTTGAACACCGTGTGTTTCGCTGTGCCGCCGGCGCAATTGAAAAATTAGGCTATGATCACTGTATGAGCGAGAACGCCATACGGTTCACACGGGGCATCATGCTGTTGCTGTCGGGCGTCCTTGCTTTTGTCGGCGCAGCACAGGCCGCCGACCCCTTGTTTCAATCCACGGACACGCTGCAGGTCGAGATCAGCGCACCGCTGAGCACCCTGGTTCGCGAACGCTCGGAAACCACGTACCTGCCGGGCACATTCTCGTACAAGGCTGCCGACGGCACGCCGGTTGAACTGGAACTGCGGATCCGGGCGCGCGGCAATTTTCGGCACCGGAACTGCGATTTCCCGCCGGTGACGCTGAACTTCAGAAGGTCGCAGGTCGACGGCACGCTGTTCGATGGGCAGAACAAGCTGAAATTGGTCGGGCACTGCAAGATTACTCGGCGCTACGAGCAATCGGTGCTGCGAGAATACATGGCGTACCGCCTGCTCAATATCCTGACCGACCTCAGTTTCCGGGTGCGCCTGCTGCAGGTTACCTGGGTGGACAGCGAGGGGCGCAGGGGGCGCATGGTGCGCAATGCTTTCCTGATGGAGAGCAGGGATCGCCTGGCCGACCGGATCGGCCTAGAGGAGCAGGAAATCGAAAGCGCCGAGATCAGCGCCGTGCGCCCGGACCACCTGAACTTGACGTCGTTGTTCCAGTACCTGATCGGCAACGTCGACTTTTCACCGATCGCGGTTTCAGCCGGTCCCTGCTGTCACAACTACGAGATGTTCGGGACCGGTCCCGATGCACTGGTGGCCATTCCCTTCGATTTTGACTTTTCCGGTTTCGTCAACGCACCCAACGCGATACCGGACGTCGAGCGCGGTATCGAACGGGTAGGGCAGCGGCTTTACCGGGGGTACTGCGTGAACAACGCCTACGTCGAGGGCTCGGTTGCGCGATTCAGGGATGCGCGTGACGAACTGTACGCCCTCGTTTCCGGTCAGGAAGAACTGGAGCCCAACGTGCGCGAAAACATCGCCGAATACATGGACGGGTTTTACGCCGTCATTGACGACCCTGCGAGACTGGAAGAGGAAATCATCGGCAAGTGCAGGCCGTGATCTGCTCTTCCCGGGCCGCTTCAGGAACAATGCGGCCATAAGCCAATGCGCGGCAGAGCAACTTTTCCAGGAACCGCATTTACGAATTAGCTTGTATACCGGGGGTAAACGTAGTACCGTGCCGCGTCCGTATCATCAGGCGAGCAATGATGCCTGTTGCGCGGTCACCAGATTGGTTGCATATCCTGAAGACTTCACAGATTTCCTAGCAGAATCCCTGTTTTTCGACTTTTTGAGATGAGCGATTGATCATAATTTTTCTATTTCAAAAAGGTATATCGAAATGACTAGCGGAACTGTTAAATGGTTCAACGAATCCAAGGGATTCGGTTTTATCTCTCCTGCCGATGGCGGCAAGGACGTATTCGTTCATTTTTCCGCCATCCAGGCGGAAGGATTCAAGGTTCTGACCGAGGGTCAGGCAGTGAATTTCAATGTCGAAGACGGGCCCAAGGGCCTCCAGGCGACCAGCGTAACGGTTGCCTGATCTGATCTGATCAGGTCTGATCCGAAAGCCCCGCCTTGCGCGGGGCTTTCTCTTTCTTGCCCGATGCAAGACTCAAAGGCTGAACCGCGCGTTCAGCCTCCTGCCGGTTCAAGGCAGGTCAATCCTCCCGCTCAGAAGAACGCTTGCGCGCCAGGCGCCGCATCAGCATGCCCCGGGGCTGCGGTCGGCCGGTGGCGAGACCAATCAACGCGGTCGGTTCGGTCAGCGAAAAAATCATTTCACGCCGGGCCACGCCGCGGCCGGCAAACAGCAGGCGGTCGCCGCGCATCAGTTTCTGGTCCGGCGTGGGCATGAACAGGCGCATCGAGTCGCGTTCCAGCATCAGGCAAACGCAGGGCAGGCGTTCGTGTTCCTGTGAACGGGCGTTTGCCAGAAGGTGCTCCAGCCTGACCTTCACGCCTTCGCTGCGCGCGTCGAACACGGTGTATGCGTAATCGCCCTCGATGTCGATGGTCCACAATCCCGGCGAATAGTCGCCCAGCACATCCTCGAGTGCGCGCTCGACCTTGCGCGCGAACGATTCGTTCTCGTGAACCAGGTGTTCAAGGAACACGGACAGCAGGGGCGTGGTGGCGACCGTCAGTATGCGTCGCGCCACGATCATCGTGCGCTGTGCCACAAGATCGGTCTTCGAAGCCCTGAACAGGGCGTCGTTCTGCGGCGATTCCTGGCGCGCGATGACGAAGAGATCGGGTTTCAGTTCCAGCGCGGTCATCACGATCGAAAGGTTGTCGACGTCGTCCGCCGTGCCGGCGATGATGCCCTCGGCTTCCATGATGCCGGCATCTTTCAGTGTCTTTGCCTCGGTGCCGCGGCCCAGCACCGAACCGGGGCGCTCCCTGACGCGGTCGGGATGCACGTCGATCACGGTGTAATCCACCCCGGCTTTTTCAAGAGATGCGGCCATGCGCGAACCGAAGCGGCCGACACCGGCCAGGATCCAGCGCCCCGTGGGCGGTTTTACCTCTTTGCGCAGCCTCGTGCCGGGCACGCTGATCAACCAGTCCTGCACCAGGTACTTGGCCGGCGACTCCAGCGCCAGCAGAAAACGGTCGGCGAAAATCGCATAAGGATCCACCGGGTAGTCCGTATTGAACGACATCATGTTGTGCACCACGTGACGGGTTTCCGCGCGCGCCATCACCGGCAGGTCGGGCCGCAGCAACTTGCTGATAATCGAGATGGTCAGGTTCACGTGGTCATTGTTCGTGATGGCAATCACGCCGAGGCATCGGGTATTGGGCTCATCCGGGTTCAGCCCGGCGATTTTCAGCAGCTGCTGATCGGTCACCGAACCGACGATCGAGGGAAGGTGGGCAAAATCCTCATCCAGCGCCAGGGCGTGCACGATTTTCTCTTCGCGCTCGATAATCGCGGCGCTGATCCCGCGCTTGAGCAGGCCCTTGACGATCATCCGGCCGGTAAACCCGCAGCCGCAGACGATGTAATATCCGCCGCCAATCCGCCGGATGCGGCGTGCGAAGCGGCTCAGCGCCAGTACAGCGCGGAACTGGGGGTCGACGAGAAGCGCGATGATGGCGCCGACCGAGTACAGCCAGGCAATCACGTTCGGGTACAGGATGACATAGGTGTACATGCGCTGGGCGTCGGTGAAGGCATAGGGGATCTCGCCAAAACCGATCGTGGTGGCCATGATGGCCACGAAGTAAATGGCATCGAGAAAAGTGACGTGAACCGGGTTGCCGGCTGCGTCCTGGCCCGGGATGAACAGCATGCCGAGAACCGACAGCGAGTACACCAGGATCAACAGGATCAGCGGCGTGCGCATCCGCCGCATGGTCAGCCAGACGATGTCGTTCATGACGTGAGCGCTAGCGCCGGATGGTGATGGTTTCGGCCACCAGCAAGGTCACGGAGATCAGGTTGGCGAGCAGCGCACCGCCCGACAGCGAGACAATGGTGGCCAGGGTTTCGCTCGTCATGCCGCTGTCCGAGACGTTTACTGCCCAGCCCCAGACTGCAGCCGCGACGATCAGTTGCAGGTCGGCGACCAGGCTGGTGGCCAGCAGGACCGCGCCCAGCTGCGACCGGTCGCCGAACTTGATGATCGTGGCGATCAGGCTGACGGCCAGGGCGGCGCCGAGTTCGACGGCGTGATGGTGTTCGGGGTTGTCGATGTCGCCGAGAAAGAAACCGAAGTTCAGCGTCAGGGCGAGGACAATGAAAAAACCGAATACGACTTTTTCGAAATTCACGGTGAGTGGCTCCCAAGGTTTCCGGATGCCACGTTAGCCTATAACCTTTCCTCCGGGTCTGCCAGCGGGATTGCCGTGATCCAGGCCAGGGCGGAAATCACCGGGCCATCGAAATATTCCATCCTGCCGCTGCGCACCTGACGGGACTGCAGCAGTTCATGCACCTGCATCAACGGCATGCCGGGCAGCGCTGGTGCTCCGGCTTTTCCATCGTGCTGCACGGCCAGCGGCCCCGCGGCCGGGCTTCGTTTCTGCAGGTCGAGGTCCAGGTGGAGAAAGCGGCTGCGGCGCAGGGAAACGGTTCCGTCCAGCGCGAAGTACGTCACCGGCCCGGGCCACACGGGCGGCAGTTCGAACAAGGGGCAGGGCGGCAGGAACAGGGGCTGCTCTCGCTGCTCGTAACGCTCGCCAGGCGATCCGGCCGTCATGTCGATCACCTCGTCGGCGGGAGCGAGGGACTCGATGCGTTCCCGCGGGTCGTCCGTCCAGAGCGGCTGGTCGCCGTGAATGCGCAGCACCGGGAAAGGCTCCGTATCGCTCTGTTCCCAGGCGAGGTATTGCAGCGGTCGGAACGCCGCGCTGAGGCGGAGGCGGCGCCAGGCATCGGACATCTCCGGTCCCATTTCGTCCAGCGCCACCGGTGCGTTCGGGTCCGGCATATCACCCAGCGGGCCGGGCAAGGGCTCTTGCGGTTCCGGATCGTCGGCGTCGCTGCATGCCGGGTTCACGGCCGGGGCTGGCGCCGAGAAGTCCAGCGCGGCCGAATAATCACGCAGAGCCAGCGTCGCCCTTGGCGCGGCGTCGTGCTGCAAATGCTCCAGAACGAGGACTTCGACGCGGTAACGCACGTCATCCTGTGCCCGCGCAAGCCCGGGAACAGATATGATAATAAACATTAATAATATTTTAAAATACATTGAAAATACTACGTTTTATCAGGCTCAAGTTCACACAACACACGCCGGGCTTCGGCCATGCGTCTGCGCGCATCCGGCTGTTGCAACAGTATGCGCAGCTTTTGCGGTCCCTGCATCCTGTAGTTTCCGCCGCTTTCCTGCATCAGGCGGACCAGCGCCTGCGGGTCCGCGGTCGACTGTTCGCTGAACTCGATGCGTCCGCCGCCGGGGCCGAAGTCCAGGCGGGTGATGCCGATACGCTCCGCCATGCGTTTCAGTTCGGCTATCTCGAACAGGTTTTTTACCGCGTCGGGCAGCAGGCCGAAGCGGTCGATCATTTCGACCTGCAATTCGCGCAGCCCGTCCGCGTCGCGTGCGCTGGCGATGCGCTTGTACAGGGTCAGGCGTGACTGCACGTCGGCGAGGTAGGTCTCGGGAATCAGCGCCGGTGCGTGGAATTCCAGTTCCGCGCCGTGCTGCAAGGGTTTGTCGAGCTGCGGTTCCTCACCGTTGCGCAGGGCTTCGACGGCCCGCGCCAGCATGTCGCTGTACAGGCTGAATCCGACCTGGTTGATCTGGCCGCTCTGTTCCGATCCGAGCAGTTCGCCGGCGCCGCGGATTTCGAGGTCGTGCGTGGCCAGGGTGAAACCGGCCCCGAGTTCTTCCAGGGAGGCGATGGCTTCCAGCCGCTTGCGCGCATCGGCGGTCATGCTGCGCTGGTCCGGCACCACGAGGTAAGCGTAGGCGCGATGGTGCGAGCGGCCGACGCGGCCGCGCAACTGGTGGAGCTGGGCCAGGCCGAAGCGGTCCGCGCGGTTGATGACGATGGTGTTGGCCGTCGGAACGTCGATGCCGCTCTCGATAATGGTCGTGCACACCAGTACGTTGAAGCGCTGGCGGTAGAAATCGATCATCACCGATTCCAGCTCCCGCTCGGCCATTTGACCGTGGGCCACGCCAACCCGGGCCTGTGGCGCCAGCTCCTGGACCTCGCGGGCGATCTTCTGGATGTTGCGCACCTCGTTGTGCAGGAAGAATACCTGCCCGCCGCGCTGCAGTTCGCGCAGCAGCGCCTCGCGCAGCATCGCTCGCTCCCACGGCGTCACCAGCGTCTTGACCGCCATGCGCCGCGCCGGTGGCGTCGCGATAATGGACAGGTCGCGGATTCCGGACATGGCCATGTTGAGCGTGCGGGGAATGGGTGTCGCGGTCAGCGTCAGCAGGTCGACTTCCGCGCGCAGCTGCTTCAAACGCTCCTTCTGGCGCACGCCGAAGCGCTGCTCCTCGTCGATGATCACGAGCCCGAGCTGTTTGAAACGGACGTCTTTCTGGATCAGCCGGTGGGTGCCGATGACGATGTCGATCTTGCCGTCCTGCAGCTTGCCGATGACTTCGTTCACCTGCTTCGCGGTGCGAAAGCGCGAGAGCAACTCCACGCGGATGGGCCAGTCGGCCAGGCGGTCGCTGAACGTGGAGAAGTGCTGCTGAGCCAGCAGCGTGGTCGGTACGAGCAGGGCCACCTGGCGCCCGGCCTGGACCGCGACGAAAGCGGCCCTGAGCGCGACTTCCGTTTTGCCGAAACCGACATCGCCGCAGACCACGCGGTCCATCGGCTGCGGCGAGGCCAGGTCGGAGATGACCGCGTCGATGGCCTGCTGCTGGTCCGCTGTCTCTTCAAAGGGAAAGCCGGAAGCGAACTCGGCGTAGAGTTTCCGGTCCAGCGGAAAAGCGAAGCCTTCGCGCGCCAGCCGCCGCGCGTACAGGTCCAGCAACTCCGCGGCGACGTCGGTTACCTGCCGGGCGGCCTTGCGCCTGGCGGTTTCCCATTGCCGGCTGCCCAGCCGGTGCAGCGGTGCGGAATCGGGCTCGCTACCGGTGTAGCGGCTGACCAGGTGCAGGCTCGAGACCGGCACGTAGAGCTTGTCGCCGTCGCGGTATTCGAGCATCAGGAACTCGGCCGGAAGGCCGTCGATCTCCAGGGTCTCAAGGCCCTGGTAACGTCCGACGCCGTGATCCTCGTGCACGACCGGCGCCCCGGGTGCGAGGTCCGAGAGGTTGCGGACAATCGATTCCGGGTCGCGTTCCCGTGCGCGGTGCTCCGCCCGGGGGCGGCTGCGGCCGCCGAACAGCTGCGACTCCGTAACCACCGCGATGGCGCCGTGTTCGTCGTGGGAGCACCGGAATCCCTCGTCGACCGGCAGGACGGCAAGACCGCTTTTCGCGCCGCCGCGCATGAAGGCGGCGAAGGTGTCGCAGTCCTCGGATCGAATCTCGAAGGCGTTCAGCGTGCTGCGCATGACCTCGCGGCGGCCCGGCGTGTCGGCGGCGAACAGCACCCGCCCATCGAAGGCGTTCAGCCAATCCTGCAGCGCAGCAGCCGGCTCACGCCCGCGCTCGTGGATGTGCAGGTCCGGCAACGGCTGGCTGCTGAACCGCTGCACCGTGCCGCGCTGGCCGAAGAGCACGGTCCGCGGAACGCCTGACCAGGCGCTTTCCAGTTCCTGCGGCGTCAGGAAAAGCTCGCCGGGTTCCAGGATCGGGCGTTCGATGTCGTGCCGGCGCTGCTCCCAGCGCTCCAGCGTGCGGCGCTGCTGGGCTTCGGCGGCGTCTTCGACGCCGTCTGCGAGGACCAGCTGCGGCGCCCGGACCAGGTAGTCGAACAGGGTCGAGGTGTGCTCGTAAAACAGCGGCAGGTACTGCTCAAGCCCCTGCGGGTGGACACCGGCGCGCAGGTCCTGGTACAGGCTCACCTGCCGGGTGTCGACATCGAAGCGGCTGCGAAATGCGCGCCGGAACGCCTCGAGACTTTCCGGGTCGGCGGGGTACTCCCGCGCGGGCAGCATGCGGATGCCATCGACTTTTCCGGTGGAGCGCTGCGAGTCGGCGTCGAATTCACGAATGCTGTCGATTTCCTCGTCGAACAGGTCGATGCGGTAAGGCACGGACGAACCGGAAGGAAACAGGTCGACAACCGATCCGCGCACCGCGAACTGACCCGACTGGTACACCTGCTCGACGGACTCGTAGCCTGCGTGCGACAGGCGCGAGCGAAAGGAATCGATCGAGAGCCGGTCACCGGCCGAGAGGTCGAAACTGCGCTGCAGGATGTAATCCGCGGGCGGCAGGCGCTGCATCAACGAACTGACCGGGCAGAGCAGCAGACCCCGACGCAGTTTCGGCAGGCCGGACAGGGTTTTCAGCCGCTCCGCGATAATGTCCGGGTGGGGAGAAAACGGGTCGTAGGGCAGGGTTTCCTGGTCGGGGAACAGCAGCAGCGGCAGATCGCCTTCAGCCAGCAGTTCAAGGTCCCGGTGCAGCACCTGTGCGCGGTGCGAAGAGGCCGTGACCACCAGCACGGGCCGGTCCCCGGCCGCTGCGGCCGCGTGCAGCGCCAGCGCCAATGCGCTGCCGTGCAAGCCTTCCCAGCGCGTGACTTCGTCCGGGCAGTTTTCGAAGCGTGCGTTGAACGGGCTGGGTTTCACCGGACTCGTTTGCGACGGTCAGGCGGCCTTGCCGCCGGCGGATTGGCCAAAGAATGACTCGAGCAGCATGAACTGCTCGGCGGCGGTCCCTGCGCGCATCAGTTTGCGGCGGGTTTCCGCGGCATCCTTCCGCCGTTCCAGGTACCAGCCGATGTGCTTGCGTGCCACACGCACGCCGGCGGCTTCGCCGTAGGCACGGTGCAGTTGCCGCAGGTGGCGTCGCATGACCGCGTGCACCTCCGCGGAGGTTGGCGGCGGCGGCACACGACCGCTCGCCAGGAAGACTCGAACCTCGCGAAATATCCAGGGGTTGCCCTGCGCCGCCCGGCCGATCATCAGCCCTTCGGCGCCGGTGAACGCCAGCACCTCGGCTGCTTTTCGCGGACCGTCGATATCCCCGTTGGCGAACACGGGGATGGAAACGGCCGCGCAGATAGCGCGGATGGTTTCGTACTCGGCGTCACCGTTGAAACGTTCGGAACGGGTCCGGCCGTGGACCGCCAGCGCGGCGATGCCCTCGGATTCCGCCATTTGCGCGATTTCGACGCCGTTCCGCTCGCCCGGGTTAGGGCCGGTCCGGATCTTGAGCGTCACAGGAACCTCGACCGCTGCAACCACCGCGGCGAGGATCGAGCGCACCAGGTGGGGGTGCGAGAGCAGGGCGGATCCGGCCATTTTCTTGCACACTTTTTTGGCCGGGCAGCCCATGTTGATGTCGATGATCTCGGCGCCGCGGTCAACGTTGTACCGGGCCGCGTCCGCCATCCAGCGCGGGTCGCTGCCGGCGATCTGTACGACGACCGGGCCGGGTTCGCCGGCAAAGTCGCTGCGGATGCGGGCTTTTCGGGTATCGCGCAGGGCCGGGTTCGCGGCGAGCATTTCGGAGACCGTGTAGCCGGCGCCGAGTTTGCGGCACAGTAGCCGGAAAAAACGGTCCGTCACACCCACCATCGGCGCCAGCGCCAACGGGTTTTCAATGGTGTAGGGACCGATCCGCATCATCGCTCGATGCTCCGCTCAGGCCAGTTCGCTGAAGATGCGCAGGCCGGCCACCCAGGTGCCGATGGCGGACCCGAGGTTGGAAAGAAAGAACACCAGCAGAATGCGGGTTGCCGGGTTGCGGAACCAGCCCTTGATGGTGGTGATGTCGTAGCGCAGGTTTTCCAGGTCGGAAACGCGCGGCTTGCGCAGCCAGGATTCCACCAGCCCCGTCACCATGCCCGCGGCGATGGTCGGGTTGAGGGAAGTCAGCGGCGCCGCGACGACAGCGCTCAGCACCGTCAACGGGTGGGCGCGGGCCAGCACGGCGCCCAGCGCGGCCAGCCCGCCGTTGATCGCAACCCAAATGAAAATGAGCTGCCAGCCGAGTTCCGGGCTGCGCGAAAAGCCGATGACGAAACCGGTCAGGATCAGCGCCATGATGGCCCAGGGGATCAGCCTGGGCCAGCGGGCAGGCCGCGGCATGATATTCAATTCGCTGCTGATCTCGGTCGGCGGGCGCTGCTCTTCCTGCAGTTGCCGTGCAATGCCTTCCATGTGACCGGCGCCGATCACCACCAGCACGCGGCGATTTTCCGCGCCGGCGTTCTCGGCCCGCAGGCGCGCGGCCATGAAGCGGTCGCGTTCGGCGATCAGCGCCTCGTACAGCTCCGGCGACTGTTCGGCGAACTCGGTGAAAGTCGACTCGAGGATGTCGCCTTCCTTCAGTTTCTCGATGGACTCCTCGTCGATTTCCTCGGAGCTGATCATGCCGAGGGCAAGACCGGCTGAGAGGTAAAGGCGCTTGTACCACGGCACGTTGGCGTAACTGCGTTTGAGCGTGGTGGCCAGGTCCCGGTCGACCAGCTGCAGCGGCAGCCCGAGTTCCTTTGCGGTTTCTGCCGCGGCGCGCATTTCCGCGCCGGGTTCGATGCCGAACTGCTCGGCAATCCGGCGCTGGTACGCGCTCAGGGCGAGGTTTGCCATGACCAGGCCGGCCTTGCCCTCGCGGATGATCTTGTACAGGTCGAGATCGGTCCACTTGCGCTCGGACGTCAGCGAATCGTAGCGCGCCTGGCAGAGTTCCACAGCGATGGCATCGAACTCGCCGGAACCGGAAAGCGCCTGCACGGCCTCCGCGCTGGCGCGGGACACGTGCGCGGTGCCGATAAGCGTGTATTGAACACCGTCCCGCGTAACGGTACGGGTGGGCTGGCGTTCCGGTGCGGAGGTCAGGGTCTCCGTGCCGGAGCCGATTTCCGGATTATCGTCGGCGGGTATCGCCGGTACTTCCTCGGTCATGGGGTGCGCCTGATTTGCGAAGGGCGCAAGGATACCTTATTCGGTTGCGCTCAGTCTGCTTTCCGGTCGATGACTTCGCCCTTGACAAGGACCGAGGACAGGACCAGGTCGTATTCGAAGTAAGCGCTCCATCGCTGGTAGTCCCAGCGCGTGATCGGCGGATCGCCGACCGGTGCGTGGATGCGGACCGGCTCACCGAAGCGCGCGCGGACGTCTTCCTTGCTCATGCCGTTTGTCGGCAGGGTCATCCTGCCTGCCTGCCGGACTTCCTCGATCAGCAGGACGTCCGCCTGTGCGGGAAGCGCGATTCCGATCGTGGCGGTCAGCGCGATGGCCAGTGTCAGAACTTTCCGTGTCACGTCACTGTCACTCCGTTCAATTCGTCGAGCGGTAAATATACCACCATCAAGGGGCTGTTGCCGGTTCCTGAGGGTGTTTCAGGCTTCGTTCTGTGCAAACAGGCGAAGGTAGGACTGGTAGCGCCAGGAGCGGATCTCCCCGCTTTCCACCGCGGAGCGAACGGCGCAGCCCGGCTCGCCCCGGTGGCTGCAGTCGTTGAAGCGGCAAGCCGATGCATGGGGATAAAACTCCGGAAAGCCGGCCACGAGTGCGTAACGGTCCATGCGCCAGAGCCCGTATTCCCAGACCCCGGGCGAGTCGATCAGCCGGCCGCCGAAGGGCAGGGTGTAGAGCACGGTGGTCGTGGTGGTGTGGGTGCCTTTTCCGGTTACGCGGGACAGCTCGCCGGTCTGCAGTTCGAGATCGGGCAGCAGCGCGTTGACCAGCGAAGACTTGCCCACGCCGGATTGTCCCACCAGGATACTGGTGCGGTTTTCGAGTTCCGGCGCCAGCGCGCCGGTTCCGGGTTCGCCCTTGCACGAGGTCTCGAGCACCGGGTAACCCAGCTCGCGGTACTCCTGCAGCCGGGAGAGCGGGCTCGCATCGCCGGGTTCGAGCCCGGCCATCAATTCGGCCTTGTTCAGCACCAGCAACGGGCGCATGTCCAGGCCGTGCACGGCCACCAGGTAACGCTCCACCAGGTCGCGGCTGGGTTCGGGTTCCGCTGCGATGACCACCAGGACCTGGTCGAGATTGGCGGCGATCGTCTGTTTCTCGAAGCGCGCGTTGGCGCGGCAGAAGGAATTTTCACGCGGCTGGATTTCGACGGCGACATGGCTGTGCCCGTCGTCGGCAAGCTGCACCCGGTCACCGCAGACCGGCCGGCCGACGGAGCGCCGCCAGCGGCAGTCCACGCGCCGCCCGTCGCCGAGTTCGACGACGCCGCGGTTGCCGTAGGAAACCAGCACCAGGCCGCTCGAGACCGTTTTCGTCACGACCGCCTGAACGGGAATGGTTCATTAAACATGCGCGCTATTGTAACCTTGCTGGCCATGAACGACGCGAAGCACAATCGACTCATCTGGATCGACCTCGAGATGACCGGGCTCGACACCACGAGCGACTCGATCCTGGAAATTGCAACCATCGTGACGGACGCGGACCTGAACGAGCTGGCGGAGGGGCCCGTCCTGGCGATTCATCACTCAAAGAGCGTGCTCGAGGCGATGGACGACTGGAACACGGAACACCATCGCGAGTCCGGCCTCTGGGACCGCGTGCTGGAAAGCAGGGTCTCGATGGCCGACGCGGAGCGCGAGACGCTGGCGTTCCTCGCCGAGTGGACGGAGCAGGGCACCTCACCGATGTGCGGCAACAGCATCTGCCAGGACCGCCGTTTCATGCACCGCCAGATGCCGGAGCTCGAGCGCTGGTGTCACTATCGCAATCTGGATGTCAGCACCATCAAGGAACTGGCGTCGCGCTGGGCGCCCGAGATTTACGGCGGTTTCAAGAAGGAGGGGCGTCACGAGGCGCTGGCCGATATCCGCGAATCGATTGCCGAACTGGCCTATTACCGTCCGTTCCTGGGGAAACTCTCCGCACCCGGAAATGTTTGCTAAGCTGAAAGCATGGTTTCTTTCGCGAACAACGCCCGCGGACCCGGCGGCACGCATCCCCTCAAGCGCCTGCAATTGGTGCAGGAGGAGAT
>Ga0180435_10003392_pt1 | contig 15967 bp, 14 predicted proteins | sample SS_ome_3_FD_132467 | JGI IMG/M metagenome (GOLD analysis project Ga0180435, IMG submission 132467) | Hypersaline lake sediment archaeal communities from the Salton Sea, California, USA - SS_3_S_1 metaG | ecosystem: Environmental > Aquatic > Non-marine Saline and Alkaline > Hypersaline >... | reverse complement strand
GCCACCCCGAATATCGACCGGCTGGCCCGGGAAGGGGTCCGCATGACCAACTACTATGCCTGCAATGCGATATGCGCACCCTCCCGGGCAGGGCTCCTGACCGGGCGCTATCCCTTTCGCTCCGGGGTGATCGGCAACCTCTACCCCAAGGACGAGCCGTTTACGCGCGTTGCCGCCCGGGAGTATGTCGGCGGATCATTGCGGGGACTCGGGGTGCTCGATCTGCGGGAAGGGGAGGTGGCGAACGGGATTCCCGCCCGGGAGCTTCTATTGAGTGAGGCCCTCAAGACGGCCGGTTACCGCACGGCCATGGTGGGGAAATGGCACCTGGGAGATTACAGCATCGATCCGGCCTTCAACCCCCGCCGTAACGGTTTCGACGTTTATCTTGGTGTGCCCCACAGCAACGATATGTTGCCCTGCCCCCTGTTTCGCGACGAGGAGATGCTCCAGGAAAACATCGGTACGGACCAGGCCAAGCTGACCGGATTGTACACCGGGGAAGCCGTGCGGTTCATCAGGGAAACCCCTGGCGCCCCTTTTTTTCTCTACGTCGCCCATACCTTCCCGCATCAACCCCTATACGCTTCGGAACCTTTTGCCGGCAAGTCCAAAGCCGGTAAATTCGGTGATGCGGTGGAGGAAATCGACTGGAGTGTGGGGCAGATCGTGTCCGCCCTGCGTGAGGCCGGTGTCGAAGACAACACCCTGATCTTTTTTACCAGCGACAACGGGCCCTGGTTCGAGGGCAGCGCCGGCCCGTACCGGGGGCGGAAAGGCCAGAGCTACGAAGGGGGCTTCCATGTCCCCATGATCGCCCACTGGCCCGCGGCCTTACCGGCGGGATCGGTGTGCCATACGCCCTGGATGAACATCGATATCTATCCGACCGTTATTTCCCTGGCCGGGGCACCGCTGCCGGAAGACCGCCTCATCGACGGTCGCAACGTTTTCGATCTCTTGACCGGCCGGGAAACACGGTCTCCTCATGAGGCCCTTGTTTTTTACCACTTCGACCAGTTGGAAGGAATCCGGGTCGGTCGATGGAAGTATTTTCGGCGGCTCAATCGCTATGTGTGGCCGATTCCGCTGGATGCGGCCGTCATACCCGACAAACTGGGTAGCAGTCAGCTGGGTAATCGCTGGCCCCTGCTCTATGACCTGGAACTGGATCCCGGCGAAAGCTATAATGTCATCGACACCTATCCGGAAGTTGCCGCAAAAATGGAAAACCGCATGCGGCAGTGGGAAAGGGACGTGGCCAAAAACCCGGGGGGCTGGTTATAAAAACCGGCCCGGAATTCCCGCGCGCTTGCCGGGGGCGCAGCGAATCCCGGACCGGTGTGCTTGGCCGTCAGGCCGCCAGGGTCAGTCCCAAAGCCTCTGCATTGATGATGCTCGGCGCGGCCCGGGGGGGCTCCCCTTCGAGAAAGGGCATGATGTCCGGCCGGTTCCAGACCGGGTAGCCCCTCAGCAGACCGGCCACATTGGACGCGGCCAGGATGGCCATGCCCTGGCGGGTCCAACTGGTGGCCGAGGCGATATGGGGGACGATGACCACGTTGTCGAGTTCGCTGAGCCCGGGGGCCATTTCCGGTTCGTTTTCGAAGACATCCAGGCCGGCCCGGAAGTCCGGGTGGGCCCGACAGTGGGCCACCAGCTCGTCTTCCTTGATGACGGGCCCGCGGCTGGTGTTGACCAGGATGGCGTTTTTTTTCATCAGACCCAGGCGTTCGGCGTTGATCATGTGGCGGGTGGAATCGTCCAGCACGGTATGAATGCTGACGCAATCCGCTTCCTGCAGCAGGTCTTCGACCGTATCGACCCGACGGCAGGTAAGGGGGGCCTGCCCGCGGGATACCCGAAAGTCGTTGTAGGCTGCCAGATCGTCTTCAAGCTGTTGGTTCGCATAGAGGTCGTAATAGATCACGTTCATATGATGGCCCTGGGCCATCATGCGGGCATAGGTCGCCCCAATGCGTCCGGCACCGATAATGCCGACGGTTTTCCCCATCAGCAATTCCCCCAGAAAGAGGGAAGGCAGCCAGCCCTTGTAGTTTCCAGCACGCAGGTAGCGCTCGGCCTCCCCTGTCCTGCGGGCGGCGGCGAAGGTCAGGGTTACGGCCATCTCGGCGGTGGTTTCCGTCAAAACACCCGGCGTGTTGCCCACCGGCAGACCCAGCCGGGTGGCGGCATCCACATCCACGTTGTTGAACCCCACGGCATAGTTGCTGTAAACACGGCCCCCGGCTTCGCGCAGCGTCTGGAAAAGTTCCTCGCCCCATTCCTCGGTCAACTGGCCGATGGCGGCCTGGCAATTCGTACCCATGGCCGTTTTGATGGCGTCAACTGGCAACACATCCGACGCGGTGCAGACGTCAACACGGCAGTCCGCCGCCGTCAGGATCTCCAGCCATCGCTGGCCCGGCAATTCTTTGGTGACCACCACCCGCCGACGTCCCTCCGGGTGATGGGTGCGCCATTGGAAAGGTTCCATGTCTTCCTCCCTGGCCGATGGTAATGGTTGCATTTACTTGCGTTTGACGACACTTTCGGCCGCGGCCGCGATGTGGGGCGCGGATAGTCCGTATTTGTCGAGCAGATCCAGATAAGGCCCCGATTCGGCGAAGGTGTCCTGCACGCCGATACGCTGCATCGGCATGGGCTCATTTTCCACCAGAAGTTCCGCCACGGCGCTGCCGAGCCCCCCAAAGATGACGTTGTTTTCGGCGGTCACGACCGCCCCGGTCTCCCGGGCGGCAGCCAAAATGGACTCGGTATCCAGTGGTTTAAGTGTCGGGCAGTCGATGACCCGGGCGTCAATCTTTTTGGCCGCCAGGCGTTCGGCGGCCACCAGGGCATGGGCGGTCAGATCCCGCATGGCAATGATGGTCACGTCACGCCCCTCGCGCACGGTAACAGCCTTGCCGATTTCGAACGGGTAGTCCGCCGTGAAGATCTTGGGAACCGGGTCACGCGTGAAGCTCAAATAGACCGGTCCCTGGTAGGCGGCGGCGGCGTGGATGGCCAGCGTGGTCGTGTCGGGATCGGCCGGGGCGATGACCGTCGAATTGGCGATCGACCGCATGATGGAGAGGTCTTCCTGCCCCTGATGGGTGACCCCGTCCGGTCCCGGTGTGATCCCGCTGTGGCTCGCGGCGATTTTCACGTTCAACCCGGGATAATGGATGGCATTGCGAACCATATCCAGCGCCCGCATGCTGGCAAAAACCGCATAGGTGCAGGCAAACGGAATCAGGCCGGTCGTGGCCATGCCGGCGGCGGCGGCAAACATGTTCTGCTCCGCAATCCCGAAGTTAAACGCCCTGTCGGGATACTCAGCCGCAAACTTATTGGTGCCGATGGATTTGGATACATCCGCATCCAGCACCACGACTTTGGGATTACGGCCACCGATATCGATGACGGCTTCGGCAAAACTGGCCCGGGTGGGGGCTTTATCGGCCCGGGTGAACACCTCACCGGACGATAGCAGGGGAAGAACCTCGGGCCGCACGTAACGATAGGGAAACGTTTGGTTATTGTTCACAGCTGCACCTCCTGATTTCTTCCAGCGCCTGATCGGCTTCTTCCTGGCAGGGCGCTTTGCCGTGCCACTCGCACACGTTTTCCATATAGGAGACGCCTTTTCCCTTGACCGTGCGGGCCAGGATCAATGTCGGTCCGCCTTTATTCTCCTTGGCGCCTTCCAGTGCCGCCACGACGGCTTCCATGTCATGGCCGTCGATTTCCACCACCCGCCAGCCGAATGCCCGCCATTTGTCGGCAACCGGTTCAATGGGCATGAGTTCGTCCACATGCCAGTCGTTCTGGAGGTTGTTGCGATCGAGAATGGCGGTAAGATTGTCAAGTTGCCATTTGGCCCCCGACATGGCGGCCTCCCAGATGGACCCTTCCTGGGATTCGCCGTCACCGATCACCACCCAGACGTGATAGTCCTTTTTCTGGAGTTTGCCGGCCAGCGCCATACCGATGCCCACGGAAAGCCCCTGGCCCAGCGATCCGGCCGTCATGTCGATGCCGGGCACCTTGTTCATGTCCGGGTGTCCCTGGAGGATGCTGCCCAGACGACGGAGGGTTGCCAGATGGGATTTGTCGAAAAAACCCCGCTCGGCCAGGGCCGCATACCAGACCGGGCAGGCGTGCCCTTTGGACAGGATGAAGCGGTCGCGGTCGGGCCAGCGAGGGTTGGCCGGATCGATCTGCATCAGGCGAAAATACAACGCCGTGACGATGTCGGTGGCCGAGAGCGATCCGCCCGGATGACCAGCCTCCGCGGTGCAGATCATTTCGATGATGTCGCACCTTATGGTGGCGGCCATTTTTTTGAGTTCATCTACCGACAGGGGTACTTGAGCCATGTTGTTTTCTCCTTCTTCTGAAAGGTGTCGCCCCAAGCGGTGCTGTCCCGGACCGGCGGCGATCACCCGTCCGTGCCCTATTCAGCCGCGCCAAACTCGTTTTCGATCGCATTCATCACGTCGTCGGACATTTGGTAAGCGTGCTCTTCGCCGGGGAAGACCCCGCTGCGAACCTCTTCGGCATAGCGGGCAAACGTTTCTTTCATCAGACCGTTGAAATTCTGGTAGCGTTTGGCAAAGCTGGGCGTAAAGGCGTCGAACATGCCCAGAACGTCCGGTGTCACCAGCAACTGGCCGGAGCATCCCGGTCCGCCACCGATGCTGATGGTGGGAACCCGCAGTTTGCGGGTGACATAGGCGGAAAGCTTGGCCGGAACCGCTTCGAAGATAATCGTAAATACGCCGGCTTCCTGCAGGGCGAATGCTTCTTGTACGACCTTTCGCGCGGTTTCAACAGATCTTCCCTGGACGGTCAAACCGCCGAGGGCGCCAACCGCCTGGGGGTGCAGACCCACGTGGCCGACCACGGCGATGCCCATCTCCACGATGGCACGGGTCTTCTCGATGTGGTTGGGGGTTGCTTCGAATTTGACCGCATCGACTTTGGCCTCGGTAACAAAGCGGGCGGCGTTGCGCATGGTCTCTTCGATACCGTACTGGAAAGATCCAAAGGGCATGTCGGCGACCACCATGGTGCGTTCGCATCCCCGGGCCACTGCAGCGCAATGCAATACCATCATGTCCATGGTGGCGTTGAGGGTGTTGGGGTGTCCGTGCACGACCATGGCACAGGAATCACCCACCAGGATCATATCGATACCGGCGTCGTTGATTTGTTTTGCCGTGGGGTAGTCATAGGCGGTCAGCATGGTGATGATCTCACCCTTGTTGCGCATGCCCTGTATCGTTCGAACAGTGTGTTTCTTCTGGTTCATCGTGGGCGCTCTCCTTTTTTTGGAGCCAGTTTTTTCTGAATTTCGGCCAAGGCATCGTCGGAACCGACGTTGCCGGGAAAGACGATATAGGCCATGCCGGGGTAGCGGGTTTCCTCACCGAGTTGCCATACCGGCACCCCCGGCAGCAGCTGGCCCATCACCATGGCCCGGCGCACCCCCAGTCCGCGTGTGGCCACATCGCTGGACGTTATGCCGCCCTTGGCGACCAGATAGCGTGGCTGGCAGGGCAGCGCCCGCACGATCCGGATCAAGCTGTCGGAAACCCGTTTTGCGATCGTCAGGTTTTCCCTGTCGCTGGCGGCCGTGACCAATTCCCGGCTGGTGAAAAGGGCTGTATCCCTACCGTCTCGCAGCCGCTCGGCCGTGGCCGTGACCACCCTGTCGATCTCATCTTGCCGACGGCCCCCGTCGATGAGCTTTGCCACGGATACCGCCACGGCCGCGCAGTCCGTGTCGCCCAACAGCTTATGCAGCTGCGCCGTTGTCTTCGGTACATAAGACCCCACCACGAAGAGACCGCCGTGGTCGGTCCGGATGGTCAGTTCGTCACCGGCGATGGTGTCCCGGGGGGCGATACCCGCCCGTACCCGCACGAAGGACGCCGCAGTTCGGCAAACGAATCGCTTCCCCCTTGCTTCGGTCTCGAGCAGACCGGCCACCAATACTTCGAGATCGCGGTACGCGGCAGCATTGACAATGCCATAGCCGCCCGCGGGAACGGCCGCCAGTTTTCGGGCGACCTGGTTGGGTCCCAGAGATCGGAGTTCATCCATGGTGATCGTCGCCACCTCACCGGCGGGTACCCGTCCCCGGGTTTTCTCTTCGATCCATCGGCACAGATTGGAATGGCGGTATCCGAAGACGGCATCCCGGGCGTAGGGTGTTTGGGCCGCGGGTATGAGGCGATCGTTTTCGGCGACATAGTGCACGTTGGCGATCGTGTAGCGACCCCCTTCCAGGAAAAAAGGTATCAGCAGGCAGGCGGCTTCCCGCATGCCCAGCGCTGCCGACAAGGCATCCACTTCGCCGGGGAAATGCCCCCGTAAAGTGGAATCACTGCGGCTGATGACATCGATCTGGCACCCCGTGCGCACCCTGGCGTTTTCCAGGTTTTCCCCGATTTCCCCGGCCAGCTTTGCGGCCGCCGAAGCCGTCAGGCTGCGGGAATTGGTCAGGATGTAGAAGGCCCTGGTGCTGCTCTCCAATTCCCTGACGAGGGCCTCCACTGACCAGGTGGTCAGTACCGGTACCCCGTGCACGGTCTGGGTGCCGGTGGGGTCGTCATCCAGGACCACGATTTTTCGTCCCGCAGCCTTGATGCGGGCCTGGATTTCCGCCAGTCGATCCTCGGGCCATTCCGGAGGGAGATCGGCCAGGGTGTCTATGATGGAAAGTGTCGCGGGCATGGTCGGGGATATCGCATCCATTCAATTCGATTGAACCACGAGGAATTCATGGTGCGCTACTTGAGTGCGAAGATGTTTTCTTCGATAAATTTCCAGGTGGCCAGATAATCTCCCTGGGCCATGAGGCGCGCAATTTCACCGCCGTCCACTTCGCCGAGTTTATCCCAGATTTTGTTGGTCAGACGACTGTTGACTTCGAACGTGCCGCGAATATCCCAGCGCGTGGGCGAAGTATCCGACGTGAAGTAGTCGTTGTAACCGTATTTTCTGAGGTAGTAGAGGAATTCGACGTATTCGAGGAAATGCTTGGTGCCACAGAAATAGTCCCAATCCCACTTGCCATCGTTGTCGTTGACATGGATGTAGTACTTGTAGGGGCTTTCGGCCAGCATGACGACCGCCTCGGCCGGATGTTCGTCGCCATAGACCGAATGGCCGAAATCCAGGGTTACGCCCATTTTCCGGTTCCCAATGTCATTGAGCAGGCATAGGGTTTTGGCGGCCGAGTCAATGAAACAGCGCCCGCGGGTTTCACTGGGTTTGTATTCGATAAAGAGAGGGATTTCGGGTTTGTAGCCGCCAGCCTCGCCGAAACCGTCCACCAGGTATCGCCACGTGGTGGCGTAGTCATACTGGAAAGAGAACTCGTAGCCATCGCCCAGTGGGCAGCAGGTCACTTTATCGGCCCCGACGCCGGCGGCAAAGTCCTTGGCCTCCTTGATAAACTGGACCGCTTTGGCCCGGACGTGCGGATCGTGGGAGGTCAAGCCCCCGTTGCGGAATTCCGGTTCGGCTTTGACGTTGACGTTGACCGCGGCTACGTTCAGGTTGAATTTGTCGAGTATGGTCCGCGTTTCCGCCGGATCCTTGACCTCGTAGGGGTAGACGATCTCCACCCCGTCATAGCCTTCGATCTCGCTCATCAGTCTGAACTTTTCCGCGACCGCCAGGGGCGCGTTGTATTCGTGGAAACGGTCTTTGGTCTGGGAAAGAAAGCCGGTGATAATCCCCATTTTAAGCATGTGGTCCTCCTTACGGCGCAGGTTGCCTGCGGTCGTTGGCCTATTTTTTGGAATCATGTTCTTTCAGGACGATTTCGCAGGTATTCCCGCGGTTGCGAATCCTGTTCATGGCGCGGTCTTTTAAATTTCGGTACCAGTCAAACTGACTGACAATGGTCAGCACGATGATGATAAATAAAATCAACGACACGGGTCGCTGAAAGACGGGCATAAAACTACCCTGGGAAACCATCAGGGCCCGGCGCAGGTTTTCGTCAGCCATGGGGCCCAAGATAACGCCGATGACCAGGGGGGCGATGGGATAGCCCATTTCCGTCAGAAAATAGCAGATGATGCCGACGGGCAGCATCAGGTAGAGGTTGAAGATGTTCAGTCCCAGGGAGTAGGAGCCAATGATGCAAAGGACACCGATAATCGGCATGAATATCTGGGTCGGTATGCGCAGGACTTTGACCACCTGTTTGGCCAGCAGGAGGCCCGTGACGAACATGGCCATGGATGCCAGTAACAGAATGGCCGCCACTTCCATGATGAAGGTGGGGTGTTCGAAGGTGATCATGGGACCGGGGGTTACCCCGTGCAGCATGAGGGCGCCCAGCAGCATGGCGGCCGGGGGGCTTCCAGGGATGCCCAGGTTGAGCAGGGGGATCATGGCCCCGCCCACACAGGCATTGTTGGCCGTCTCGCTGGCCAGCACTGCCTTGAGTTCGCCCTTGCCGAACGTTTCCGGATGTTTGGAGGTGTTTTTGGCCGTGCCATAGGACACCCATCCGGCTATATCTTCGCCGATGCCGGGAACGGCACCGATGCCGACACCGATCAGGGCCGAACGGATAATGGCCGGAACGTTGCGGACCACCGTTCCGATTTCCGGTATGATGCGCTGCAGTTTCTGGGTTTCACCGATTTGAAAGCGGTCCTTGAGTACCTGGATGATCTGGGGGATGCCGAAAGCGCCGATCAATACCGGCACCACTTCGACACCACTGTCCAGCTCGGAAATCCCGAAGGTAAAGCGTGGGTAGAACTGCAGCAGGTCACGCCCGACGCAGGCCAGGAAAAGTCCCAGGAAGCCGGCAATCCAACCTTTGATCACGAGGTCCGGACTGGTCAGGGTGCCGCTGATCAGGATACCGAAAAAAGCCAGCAAGAAAAACTCGAATGACGTAAACTGCAAGGCGAAGTGGGAAATGATGGGCGAGATACTGACCACGAACAGCATGCTGATCGTGGTCCCGATGGCCGAAGATGTCGTGGTCAGACCGATGGCGCGTCCGCCCTCGCCCCTGCAGGCCAGGGGATAACCGTCCAAGGCGGTGGCCGCCGCGGCGGCCGTACCCGGGATGTTGATCAGGATCGAGGCGTAGGAACCCCCGTATGTGCCGCCGACATAGATGGCCAGCAGGCACACCATGGCCATGGAGGTGTCCATGCCGTAGGTCAGGGCTGTCAGAAGCGCAACGCCCAGGGTCGACGTCAATCCCGGCATGGCGCCGAAGATGATACCCATCAGCACGGAACCGAAAAGGATCACGATGTTGATAGGGTCCGAGGCAAGATGGAACACAATACCGAAGAAGGACCCAATACGTTCGAATAGCATCATGGTATTCGTTGCTCCCGCCGTTTCAGCCTAAAAATCCCAGTACCAGATGGCATCCAGGACGGCCACGACCATACCTTCCATCGGCATGGGAACCAGAAGAAAATATTTGAAGATCGGCCCGATCGTGAAGGGGGCCACCACCGCCAGGATCAAGGCGGTGCGATATTTTTTACGCAACGGTTTAAGGCTGCGGATCAAGACCCAGGTATAGACGGCGTAGGCGAGGATAAAGGCGAGGGTGAGCCAGTCACCGGAATAGGGGAGCGTGGTTTCCAGGGCTGTGGGCAACCCCAGGGAGAAAAAAAGGGTGAGCACGGCGATCCCGCCAAGGTAGAAATACAACAGTTTTCTGAGCAGGTCATCGTCATCGAAATAGAACATGGTGATAAAAACGATCAGAAACAAAATGGCGCAGAGAAAAAAATCGATCCGGGGGATATTCAGGAAAACAAAACTGAAAAACAGCACCACCATGGCATAGAAGCGAAAAAGCGGCGGGGTTAGAAGATAGCGGACCAGGTCGCTACTGCCCAGCCATTGCATGACTTCTTTGAGCCCTTTTCCGCCGACCGTTTTCACGGCGCGGCGCACGAGCAGGGCCCCCAGCAGGGCGATCATGGCGCCCACGAAAAGGGGAAACAGGGCCGGGGAGACATACCAGACATTCTGCACGCCCCCCCAGGAGTCTTTCATGGGCATCCTGAGGGCTTCGCTGATGATCCAGAAGCCGAAGAGCGTGATAACGCCGCCGGAGAAAATATCCGCCTTGCGGAGTTTGTCCTTGTCCATCATGATGAGCTTTCCTCATGTCCGTAAGGGGTGAACCGTCCGGGTCCGGCAGAGCGGCCCCGGACGGCCGGTACCTGTCACATCGACAGGCCGCCAATTAGTGCGGGCGTTACGGTTTGGGAATGCCGAGGCTGGCCGGATCGACCGTGGCGGCACCCAGTTCCCACAGGGTCCAGGCAAAGTTCGATTCCAGGGCGTCGAAAACCGCCTTGGACTCGGCCCCGGTTTTCCCGGAGAGCAGGTAGTAGTTTTCCTTGGCCCAGGTTTTGACCTTGTCGGTGGCCATGGCTTTGTTGAAAGCATCCACGAGAACCGCCTTGGCTTCCTCCGGCGCATCGGCCGGAACGGCGAAGCCGATCGCCTGGGAAATAGGCAGGTACTCGGACAACCCGGGGTAAGCATCGAAAGCGCTTGGGATCGTCCCCAGACCTTCCACGTCAAAGGAATCCGGAATCAGCATGCCCAGCGCGCGCAGCTTGCCCCCCCGCAGGAGTTGCTGCTGCTCGGCCAGGGAAGTGACCACGACGGAAACTTCGCCGGTCATGGCGGCATTCTGAGACGGTGCCGAGCCTTTGTAAGGGATAAAGTTGAACTTGGCGCCCGAGCCTTTTTCAACCGCAAGCAGGTTCAGGTGATGGATGGAGCCGGCACCGCTGGCGGCGGCCTTGATGCTTTTCGGATCGGCTTTGGCCGCCTCGATGAGGTCCTTGAGGGTCTTGTAGGGCGTGTCCGGTGTGACGGAGATAATGTCCGGAGAACCCCCGACGATAAAGGTGTCCCACACATCGAACTTTTTGTCCCAGCCACCCTGGACGCCGGCCGTGACGTTGGATTCGGAAAGACCGCAGAGGGTATAGCCGTCGTGCGGTTTGCTGTAAGCATGGCTCATGCCCACGGAGCCTGCCACGCCGCCGGTTTTATTGATGACGTTGACGTTGACGCCCAGAAATTTGGCCATTTCGGCGTGGATGATGCGGTTGCATGTGTCGGTGCCACCACCGGCACCCCAGACGACGACGGCCGTGATGTTTCTTTTGGGGAAACCTTTGGCCGCATAAGCCCCGGCTGCCAGTGCGACTGTCATGAGTACAACCAGACTAATGAGCAGAAATTTCTTCATTGCCCGTTCCTCCTCCTGAGTTAAATGATGATTGATAGATCTTCCGTGCAACAAATGCGACACAGGCCCTTAGGGCCGTTGTCCGCGGTGGACATACGGCCGGCCGGCCCGGTGCAACTTTGTTTGTGCTATCCCCCCTTTCATTCCGTTTGGCGATCGGTGTCAGATCACGTCAGCTGTTCGCGACCTGTCAGACCGCGCGCAGTTTGGCGATGCCCTCTGTGAGCGAGGCGGCCGATTTCTTGAAATGACCGCGCATCAGGTTTTCGGCCGCTTCCGGGTCCCTGTCGCAGATCGCTCCGATAACGGCAAGATGCTCCTGCAGCGTTTCATTCGGGGAGCGCACCAGCCCCTCCGAAGCAACGACCTGATAACTGAAGCTGATAATGTTGTAGGTTTCCAGGATGCTACGCAGGAATTCCTTGGCGCCGATTTGGATGACGAAGTTGTGAAACCGGCGGTCTTCTTGAGAATAACTGCGGTAATCCTCGATTTTTTGCATGGATTTGAACGGCGCGAAAAACTGCTGCAACCGGTTGATCTGGTCATCGCTGACCTGATTGGCCGCCCGCCGGGCGGCCAGACCCTCAAGAACTTCACGCAGTTCGAATATCGATACCATTTCCTGGATGCGAAACAGGCGGACATAGAAGCCCCGGCGAGGCTTGGATTCCACGAGTTTTTCGTGCTCCAGGAATTTAAGGGCGGCCACCAGGGGGGTGCGGCTGATGCCGAGTTCCTGGGCTAGCTTTTCCTGCCGGATTTTTTCACCGGGCAGCAGCTTGCGCTCCATGATCATGGCCTTGAGAATCTGATATACTTTCTGGTCCAGGTTGGGGTGTTGGGATCCCAGATTTGGCATGCATTTTCTCCGTGAGACGAATGGTCCGAAAGGCAAGGCGACCATGCTTGAAGTGAATATTGCATTTTGTATTCAAAATTCAGTATACAAATGCGGCGGGCCTGTCAAGCCTAATTTTAACCGAATCGACATCGAAATCTAACCGAAGGGACCCCCCCATTTTGCCCGGCATTGGCCCCGGGAAAGGGGTTGGATCATGCGACCCCGGGCGGCCGGCCCTGTACAACCGTCCTTCGAATTTGGTAAGCAGAAACAGATGATACCGTTATGGCTGTCTACACCCGAACCGTGAGAGGAGAACCGCATGGATTATCGACGACTGGGACGCTCCGGGCTTCAGGTCTCGTCCCTGGCGCTGGGCACCATGAATTTCGGCAACCCGACCGAACTGGACCAAGCCTGCCGCATGGTCGATGCGGCCATTGATGGAGGGATCAACCTTTTTGACTGCGCGGACATCTACAATGAGGGGCAGGCCGAGCAGATGCTGGGAGAAGCCTTCAAACGCAACGGCCGCCGCGGGCTCGTTCACCTGACGTCCAAATGCTACAACCGCATGGGCCCCGGCCCCAATGACCAGGGCAACACCCGTCATCATATCCTGGCCGCCTGCGAACATAGCCTGAAACGGCTGCGGACGGATTATATCGACATTTATTTCCTGCACCGGACGGATTTCAGTGTTCCCCAGGAAGAATCGCTGGCCGCCCTGGACCAGTTGCAGCGCGAGGGCAAGATTCGCTACATTGCCTGTTCCACCCATCCGGCCTGGCGCACCGTGGAAGCCATGCATCTGGCCGATCGTTACGGGTTTCCCCAAATGACCTGTGAACAACCCCCTTACAACCTCCTGGATCGGCGCATCGAGAACGAAATCCTGCCCATGTGCCGGGCTTATGACCTTGGCATCCTGGCCTGGGCGCCACTGGCGCACGGCGTTCTGGCGGGAAAGTATGCCCAGGCGGAAGAACTTCCCCAAGGCAGCCGGGGCACCCTGCGAACGGTTTTTCGGGAGCGCATCACGCCGGAAGGCATCGCGGTGGGCCACCGTTTTGCCGAACACGCCCGGGCCAAAGGCTGCAGCGCCGCCCAACTGGCCGTGGCCTGGGTCCTGCACCAGCCGGGTATTACCGGCACGATCATCGGGCCCCGTAACCTGGCGCAACTGGAGGAATTGCTGCCGGCGGTGCAGGTTGAAATGGACGAAGCGGACCAGCGCTTTTGCGACGATTTAGTGCCGCCGGGGCGGTATGTCACCAGTTTTTTCAACACGGCAGACTGGATGAAATCCAAAGGGATTTAGAATTGCGCCCGAAAACACGTCTTGAATCCGATGGCGGCGTTGGCGCGCGATGCATAATGCTCACATACTGGCGTGTATGCTCCGCTTAGAGATTCCGGATCAAGCCCGGAATGACGTACCGGAGCCTTTTTCGCGATCGTATTGGAAAGAAAAATCCGCTATTTTATATAACGCCAAATCTTCATAAGGAGGAAATTATGGCGGTTCTGATTACTGGCGGGCACGGCCACATCGGGTCCTGGGCAGCCCGTTTTCTGGTGGATGAGGGGATCGACGTCATCCTTCTCGACACCAACCCGGTGACGCCGGACTGCCTGAGGCCGGTGGCGGATAAAATCCGTTTCATTCAGGGGAGTGTCATGGATTTCCCCCACCTGAACGACATCGTTCGACACCATCGGGATCGGATCGACGGCATCATCCACACCGTGGGTGTCATGGGGGAGTTGGTCCTTGAAAACCCATACGGCAACGTGCAATTGAACATCGGCGGCACCCAGAATATCCTGGAAATCGCGCGGCAGTTCGAGATTCCCAAAGTGGTCTATACCAGCACCGGCGCTGTTTACGGCGAAGTGTCCGGCACCATCGCCGAGGATGCGGCGCCGGTCAATCCCTCGGACCTCTATGGCGCCACCAAGGCGTCCTGCGAGTTCCTGGGCCGGCAATATGCCCAGACCTTCGGTTTTGATTTTCGTATCAGCCGGATCTATTTTTGCTATGGCCCCGGCAAGCTGCCGTCGCGCTTCATCCGGCTTTATCGCCTGGCCTTCGGGGCCCTGGAAGGATTGTCCGGTCTGGAGATGGACCGCGGCGCCGACCAGCGCCTCGATTTTGTGCATGTCGAAGATGCCGGTCGTGGCACGGCCATGCTCTACCTCGCCCAACAGCCGCCCCACCGCATCTACAATATCGCCACCGGTGTGTCCACTGCGGTGGGGCGGATCGCGGAGCTGACCCAGCAGGCGTCACCCTATGATGTCACCGTCAAGCTGGGACAGGGGGCTTTGATGAAACGTTGCGAAGCCCTGGATATTTCCCGTGCCCGCAAGGAACTGGGTTTCGAGCCGCGCTACGACGTGGAAGCCGGCATTCGGCATTACGCGGAATGGATGCTCTCCCAGGGGTTTCATCCCTGAGCATGGGGGTTCTGGCCAGATCTTCTGACGGTCTGACCATCCCCGGCCCTGCTATGGCCCTCTCTTCGCCGCCATTGCGGGGCCGACAATCTATACTTGATCAATGCGGACGGTATGGCTATATGACACTATTTTAAATTGAGGATAAGTTTAATAGAGACGCTTTTGGCATACGAATTACTATACGGCTACTGTCACTGTTTCGGAAAGACCACTTACCGCCATGGCACGGTCGCATCGGAAACCGATGCCCGCCATTGGGTCGCCAAGGGGCGCGAGGATACACGCCGCCCCGTTCCCCCCGGCAGTGACCCGGTGTGGACCTGCCCGGTGACCGGCTGCCCGGGACATGTCCAGCGGCCCTGGTATGCCTACCGGATCGTCCCCGACGCGGCGGAAGTCAAACCATGAAAGGCCGTCATCCCCTGGTTTTAGGTGCGGCTCTGGCCGTGGGGCATTTTCTGGCCTGCCTGTGCATCGTGCCCCTGACCCTGCGGGTTGGTGGCGCCTTGCCGGCCGGACCGGGCGATTCTTTGATTTACAGTTTCCTGGCCCTGGTGACGAAGGTCCTCTACTTCCCGATTCTGGCCATGGCACTCTATCCACGCCATTGGTTTCCCGGGCAGATGATTGCCATTCCCATTGCGGTCAACAGTCTTCTATGGGGGGCTTTGCTGGTGGTGGCGATGGTGGCGGCCCGACGCCTGCGGGTGCGCTAACAATAGCGACAGGAGATTCTCTAAAAAGACAGGGGAGGCCATTGATGCTGCATCACATTGTCATGATGAAATTCAAACCCGGTATCAGCGACGATGACGTGGATCGTCTGGCCACGTTGCTCGATGCCCTGCCGGATAAGATTATTGAGATTCAGACGTACGAGTTTGGCCGGGACATCGTTCGTTCGGAGCGATCCTATGATTTCGCCCTCGTTTCAGGCTTCGCCAATCTGGAAGCCCTGCAGCGCTACCAGGTCCATCCGGATCACCAGGCGGTGGTCGCCCATATCCGTTCGATTTGTGACGATATCCTGGCGGTCGATTTTACGTCCGACTACACACCGCCGGAGAAACTGGTTCAACCGGATCCCCTGGACGCGCTTAAGATACGGTGATTCGGAAAAACCAGGAAAAGCGGCTATTGCACGGCCCGGTCCGGCCGCAGCGGATCCATGACCCTCTCGCCCCGCTGGCGTCGGGCGACCCCGTCACGGATTGACTGGTGTGTGCCCGCATCCAGCGGGTAGGCCAGCGCCACCCCCAGCGCGACGACATTACAAAGGCATGGCACCAGGGCATACAGCACCCGCAAAGGGAAAACGACGCTTTCCGTCTGTTCGGTGTTGGGCTCGTAACCGGCTTGCCCCATTAAGGCCAGACCGG
>Ga0180435_10003390_pt1 | contig 15972 bp, 12 predicted proteins | sample SS_ome_3_FD_132467 | JGI IMG/M metagenome (GOLD analysis project Ga0180435, IMG submission 132467) | Hypersaline lake sediment archaeal communities from the Salton Sea, California, USA - SS_3_S_1 metaG | ecosystem: Environmental > Aquatic > Non-marine Saline and Alkaline > Hypersaline >... | reverse complement strand
TCGAGGTCGACCTGCTGCGCGCGCAGGAGGAAGGAGTCCTCTTGCATGGCGACCTCCCGGACGACCTCGAGGACGTCCGGGGTCAAGTGGCTCGAGAGGTCCATCAGTTCATCGAGGGGGACGCGGGTCCCGGTTGGGGAGGCTCGAGGTCGTCCGAGGCGTGCGTGACGTAGGCGAGGCCCTTGCGGAGCTCGTCGCGCACGACCTCGATCGGGCCGAGGCCGATGGCTTCGCATCGCTCCAGGCTCCATCCGTCGATCACGGTGCGGAAGATGGCGCGACGGCGTTCGAACGGCATCGTATTGAAACGCACGGAGGCCAGACGACAGCGCGCGGGTGGGATCGCGAGCTTCTCGAGGAAGATGGCGTAGTCGAACTCGTGGTGATCGTCGAGCGGGAGCTTCTCCCACTCGTCGTCGCGATCGTCCATCACGAGGTCGTGGATCGTCTGCTCGACGTGGTCGTCGAGCCACGCACCGCTCGGGTTCCTCACGCCGTCCGTCACGCCGTGGTAGACCGCGCGCGAGATCGCCCGCAGCCAGACGCGTTCGGGATCGAAGATGTAGCAGTGCTCGTGCATGTGTCGCAGCACGCGCGGGCGCAGGTTGAGCTTGTCGCCGTCGCACAGGTCGTGCGCGATCTGCTCCGGCGTGATCTTCTTCTTGAAGCACGCGCTGGCGGGCGGGAACGAGAAGCGAGCGCGTCGCGGCGTGACGTAGGGCTGGCGGAGTTCGCGGACCTGTTCGGCCGCCGTCGCTGCATCGCCCGGGACAAAGCGTTCGTCGTGGTCGAATCGTTCGGGGCCTCGGGTCACGGCAACTGGCGCTGGTTGAGCGCTGGGTTCATGGGCAGGATGGATGGGGACTCGGAGCGGGGCCGGGGGGCCCTCGATCCGCCTCGATCCTAGGGAGGAGGCTCCGAGCGCGCCGCGAATCGAGGTGCCGCGGGCCGGCGGTTGGTGGAACGGGCTTTGGGGCGATCCGAGGTGGTTGGGGCGATGAAGCTAGTTGGTTGAGCGGTGGGAGATGGGCCATTGCCGTCGCTGCTTCGCGGCGCGGGGGTCGCGCGTCGCGCCCCGCGTGGCGACCCCGGGCTCGAGATTCCGCACTCTCGACCCCTTCGATCGTCGGCCTCGCGGAGCACTCCCCCCCTCGGCTGCTGCTGGCGGGTGCGCGGTCTCGCCCGCGCGTGCGTCGATGCGCGCGAATCGATGCACGCGAATCGATGCGCGTCGATCGGTGCGCGTGAGTCGATGCGCGGGAGTCGATGCGTGCGAGTCGATGCGCGCGAGTCGATGCGGGTGAGTCGTTTCGCGTCGGTGCGACGCGCGATCAGCGCCCGCCCGCTTCGCTCGTCGCAATCGCGACCCGCGTTGCGTCCACGTCCACGACGATCGGTGCGTGCACGAGTTCGTACGCGAGGTTGCACGAGCACGCGTTCACCGACACGCGGCCGTCGCGCTCGACCACGCCGCGCGCTTCGTGGATGTGGCCGAACGCGTGCAGCTTCGGCGCGATGCGCGGCAGCTCGTCGCGCAGGGCTTCGCAGCCGACGCGCTCGCCGTGGTCGCACAGGTCGAGCACGCCGAACGGCGGCGAGTGGGTGACGAACAGGTCGAGGTCGCTCGGCACCTGTCGCCAGCGGCGCGCGAGCTGTTCGCCGCGCGGCAGGTTGAACGCCCAGTCGCAGAACCACGGCTGCCACGGCGAGCCGAAAATGCGCAGGCCGGCGACCTCGGCCGTTTCGTGTTCGAGGTAGACGAGCCCGGGCACGGCTTCGAGGAGTTCGCGCGCGAGCTCGGGCTGCTTCTGGAACAGGAAGTCGTGGTTGCCCGCGACGACGATCGTGTGCGCGAAGCCGGTGCCCGCGACCCAGTCGGCGAACGCGCGCACCTCGTCGAGGCGGCCGCGCTTCGTGAAGTCGCCGGCGTGCACGAGCACGTCGCCGTCGGGCAGGCCGCCGTGCCGTGACGCGAAGCCGTCGTGCAGGCCGTGCGTGTCGCTGATGAGGACGAGGCGGGGCATGGTTGGGTCGAGGGCCGTCGGGTCGCGTTGCGTGCGTTCGTGCCGGTCGCGCGGAGGTCGTGCGGGCCGTGCCGGTCGTGCGCGCGCTCGGGGAAACGGAGGCGTTCTCGAACGGCGCGAGTTCGCGTGCTTCGGCCGGAGTTCGCGAGCGTGGGCGAGGAGGGCGTCGGTCGATGGGAGGCGCTGGAGTTCGCAGCGGGAGCGGCGTGCGTGGCCGGCCGTGGAGACATCTGTCCGACCGGCGGTCGAGCGAAGGCTGTCGTAGCATGCCGCGTCGCCATCGCCCCAGCGACGGCCGGCTCTTCGCCGATCGAACCCTCGTTCCAAGACTTTCGTTCCATGCCCGTTCGTTCCACGACCGTCGACCACGTCCTGAAGCGCCTCGAATCCCTCGGCGATCCGAAGCGCGTCGCCTTCAACGAGAAGCGCGGTGCGAAGGGCGCACAGTTCGGCGTGAAGACCGGCGACCTGCGCGAGGTCGCGAAGGAGCTGAAGACGGATCACGCGCTGGCGCTCGAGCTGTGGGCGACGAAGAATCTCGACGCGCAGATGCTCGCGGTGCTGATCTGCACGTCGAAGGAGCTGAGCGCGCGTGAGCTGGGTGCGTGGGTGAAGGCCGCGAAGTACGCGTGGGTCGCCGACTGGCTCAACACCTACGTCGTCGCGAAGCATCCCGGCAAGGAGGCGCTGCGCGTGAAGTGGCTCGAGGCGAAGGATCCGATGCACGCGCGCTCGGCGTGGCACCTCACGGGAGAGCGCGTTCAGAAGGACCGCGACGGTCTCGATCTCGACGGGCTGCTCGACCGCATCGAGGCCGAGCTCGAGCACGCGAAGCCCGAGACGCAGTGGACGATGAACGCGTGCCTCGCGCACATCGGCGCGCACAGCGCGAAGCATCGCGAGCGCGCGATCGCGATCGGCGAGAGCCTCGGGCTGTACCGCGACTACCCGGTGTCGAAGGGCTGCACGTCGCCGTACGCGCCCGAGTGGATCGCGAAGATGGCGAAGGGGTGATCGCGGGCGGCGTGAGGTGATGTCGTCGGCTCTTGCGGACCGCATGCCGAACCATCGAAGCGCTGGGCCAGCATCTCGGGTCGGGCATCTCGAGTCGGGCATCTCGAGTCGGGCACCTCGAGTCAGCAGCTCGAGCCGAGACTTGGAGTCGAGGCCTCGACCCCTCACTCCCAAGGGAGACCCCCGGCCGAGGCCTCGGCTCGATCCTTCGATCCGACATCTCGATCCTGCTGCTCGACTCGGACCCTCGTCGCCACGATCGTGCGACGGGACGGCGCCGAGCTCCGCCACACTCCATCGCGCTCGCTCGTCCTTCCTGGTCCGCGGCGAACGCGACGACCTTCGACCCCATGTCCGAACCCACGACACGCGCGACGCGCATCGATCGACCGCTCCCCTGGCTGCTGCACTGGTCGATCGAGGACGAGCGCATCGGCGGCTTCCGCAGCGACGCCTACGCCGTCGAGACGCCCGCCGGACTGTTGCTGATCGACGCGCTGCCGCTCGAGCCCGAGCTGGAGAACGAACTCGAAGGCGTCGCTGGCCTCTTCCTGACCCACGGCAACCACCAGCGTTCGGCGTGGAGGCTGCGCGCGCGTTTCGGCGCGCCGGTGTACGCGCCCGCGGCGGCCGAAGGACTCGACGAGGAGCCGGCCGTGCGCGTCGACGAGTCGACCGAGCTGCCCGGCGGACTGCGCGCGGTCACGGCGGACGGCTTCACCGACGCGAGCTACCTCGTGTTCGAGCACGCCGACGGCACGCGTGCGCTCTTCTGCGGCGACCTGCTCTGCCAGGACCCTGGCGGTCCGCTCCGCTTCCCGGTGCAGCCCGACTATTTCGACCGCGCCGGCGGCGAGGCCGACGCGCGGCGACTGCTCGAGCTCTCGTTCGACGCACTGTGTCCCGCGCACGCCGAGCCGATGGTCGGCGGGTGTCGCGCGGCGCTCGCGGGCGCGCTCGCGCACCCGTGATCAACAGCGATGACGTCGGAGCACCTGTGATGCTCCGCGTCGCCGCCCGGGTAGGATGCCGCGCCACATGACCGCGCGGATCGACCACACCTACCTGCGGCGCTTGCGCCTACTCAGCTTCGTCGAGGCCATCTCGACGCTGCTGCTCTTCTTCGTCGCCATGCCGCTCAAGTATCTGGCGGACATGCCGATGGCCGTGACGGTCGTGGGCAGCGTGCACGGCTTCCTGTTCGTGGGGTTGGTGCTGGCGTTGGCCGTCGCGATCGGCCGCGTTCCGATCTCGAAGGGGCTCGCGCTCGGTGGGATGGTCGGTGCGGTCGTTCCGTTCGGACCGTTCGTGGTGGATCGGTGGCTCGCGGCGGTCGCGAGCGACGGTGACGCGACGCAGGGCGACTGAGCGCGCGCGGGCGACGCGCGACCGGCGTCAGTCCTGCACGAAGCCCGGCCAGCGCCGCATGTAGTCGACGAACGCCTCGCCCAGCGCGTTGGCGCGCAGGTGCTCGGCCGTGTACGGCGGCAGCGCGGGCTCCCAGCCGGGTGTCGCGGCGTCGCGCGGCCAGTTCGCGTTCCCGAGCGCCGCGCGCGCGAGCCCGACCAGGTCGGCGCCGTGCTCGAGCACCGTGTCCGCCTGGGCCGGCGTCCACACGCCGCCGGTCGCGATGACGGGCACGTCGGGGCCGACCGCCTCGCGGAACCAGGTCGTGAGCATGCGGTCCGAGTCGGGGTGCGCCGCCGGCGGTTGGAAGCTGTCCCAGTTCGACACGTGCAGGAAGTCCGTGCCATCGTCGGTGAGCCAGCGCGCCAGCTGCAGCGCGTCGTCGAGCACCACGCCCTGGTCCGGTACTTCGGGCGACAGGCGCATGCCCACGAGGAAGTCGCCGGGCACCGCGGCCTTCACCGCCGCCAGCACCTCGCGCGCGAACCGCGCGCGCTTCTCGAGCGTGCCGCCCCACGCGTCGGTGCGCGTGTTCGTGACCGTGCCGAGAAACTGCGTGATCAGGTAGCCGTGCGCGCCGTGCAGCTCGACGCCGTCGAAGCCGGCCTCGGCGCAGCGCCGCGCGGCGGCGGCGAAGGCTGCGATCGTGTCCTCGATGTCCCGTTCGGTCGCGGCGCGCGGCGTCTCGAAGCGCGGCGCATCGAGCTGGAACGCGCTCGCGCTCCACGGCTGCCGACCGGTCAGGCGCGATGGCGCGCGCACGCCGCCGTGGAAGAGCTGCACGAGCGAGAGGGTGCCGGCGGCCTTCAGTGCCTGCGCCAGCCGCGTGAGCCCCGGCAAGAGCGCGTCGTCGAACACGCCCAGTTCGCCGTCCCAGCCCTGCCCGTCGCGCGCTACGTGCGCCGCGCAGGTCGTCACGATGCCGAACGAGCCGCGCGCGGTGAGGAAGCGAAGCTCGTCGTCGCCGAGCGAGCCGTCCGCGTGGCTCTGCATGTTCGTCATCGCGGCGAGCACGACGCGGTTCGTGACGGTGCGCCCGGTGCGCGGGAAGAGGAACGGCTCGAGGACGCGGGGTGTGGGCGCAGGCATGGGCGGGAGTCTACGGAGCCGTCGCGGGTGGCCGAACGGGCGGGCTCGTGTCCCCGGGTGAGCACGGGGTCGCGTGCCGCGTCGCTCGCTGGTCGTCGGCGATCGAGCGCTCGCTAGGCTGCCTGTCGCGGCGCGTCCGAGCGTCGCCCCGACGCCGATGCGCGAGACCGACCTCTACGAACCGATCAAGCGCTACCTCGAGCAGCAGGGCTACGAGGTCAAGGCTGAGGTGCAGGGCTGCGACGTCGTCGCGCGCCGCGGTGACGAGCCGCCGGTGATCGTCGAGCTCAAGCTCGCGATGAACCTCGACCTCGTGCTGCAGGGCATCGATCGTCAGAAGGTCAGCGACGCGGTCTACGTCGCGGTGCCGGACGAGCGCGCGAAGTCGAGCCGCACGCTGATGCGTCGCGCGCACAAGGACGTCGTGCGCTTGGTCAAGTTGCTCGGCCTCGGTCTGATCGTCGTCCGTTTCCGCGCGCGCTCCACGAAGGTCGACGTGCTCGTCGATCCCGCGCCGTACACGCCGCGCAAGTCACAGAAGAAGAAGCGGCGCCTGCTCGCCGAGTTCGAGGCCATGCGCGGCGACCACAACGTGGGCGGTTCGAACGGCGCGCGGGTCACCGGCTATCGACAGGACGCGCTCGCCTGCGCGCTGCATCTGTTCGAGCACGGCCCCGCGCGCCCCGCCGAGGTCCGCGACGCCGCCGGCGTGGCCCGCGCGCAGCGCATCCTCTACGACAACCACTACGGCTGGTTCGAGCGGGTGGCGCCGGCGCGGTACGCGGTGACCGAGGCGGGAGGCGCGGCGCTCGAGGAGTACGCGGCGGTGGTGGAGGTGCTGCGGGCGGGGTGAGGTCCGCAGCGGTCGAGGCAGCGGCGGCGGCGAGTGGAGCGATGGCGCCGAGCTTGCCTCGATAGGGGCTCGCCGCCTTTCGGTTCGGGATCCGCCACCTCGGGCTTCGCCGTTCGGTCGTGGCAATGGGGGGGCTCGTCGTGGAGCACCAGTTGTCGACCGTCGGGTCCTGGACCTCCAGTCGAGCCACTGGCCTGGCCGTCCGGCTCGGTTTCCTGGCCCTCGTTCGCCACGCCCGCGTTCTTCGATCGGTCGTGGTCATGGGGGGCCGATCGTGGAGCACCGGTTTCCGACCGGAGGGTTTCGGACCATCGGTTGCCCACCCGAGACTTCTTCTGACTTGGTTCGCCACCAGCCCCACCCCCGACCAGTCCTGGTCATGGGGGATGGAACGCGGAGCAACAGTCGACGACCGGACGGGCGGGGACCACCAGTCGCCGACCCTGCGCGAGGCCCTGGCCTGGCACCTTCGCGCCATGCACGCCAAGCGCTGCCGCCCGCGCTCGATCGACACGCTCACCACCGAGGTGCACCTCCACCTCGCCGACTGGCTCGACCGCCCGCTCGACACCATCCGCCGCCGCGAAGTCGCCGACCGACACGCCGACCTCTCCGTTCGCAGCGGCCCGTACCTCGCCAACCGCGTCGTCCACCACCTGCGCGCGCTCTACAACACCGCGGTTCGCCTGAGCGAAGAGCTGCCCCCGACGAACCCGACCATCGCCGTCACCTTCAATCGCGTCGAGCGCCGCCGCCAGCCCATCCCCTGGCCCGACCTCCCCGCCTGGTCCCGCACCGTCGCCACCCTGCGCAACCCCGTGCGCCGCGACCTGCAGTGGTTCTGTCTCCTGACCGGCCTGCGCAGCCTCGACGCGCGGACGGTTCGCTGGGAGCACGTCACCTTCCGCGACTCGAGCCGCGCGCCGACCTGGGCCACGCTCCACCGCCCGTCCCCCAAGGGCGGCGAGCGCCGCGCGTTCACCATCCCGCTCGCGCGCCCGGTCGCCCAGCTCCTCGCCCATCGCCACCGCCGCAACCGCGGCTTCCTCGGCGAGCCCGACGCCGGCTGGGTCTTCCCGACGCGCGATCGCGCCCGCCGCGTGGTCCACGTGGCCGAGCCCAAGGAGCAGCGCCTCGTCGATGGCGCCAAGCAGCGCATCCTCCCCGGCCCGCACCGCCTGCGCGACACCTTCGCCACCGCCGCCCACGAGTGCCGCGTGTCGCCGCTCGATCTCAAGGCGCTGCTCAACCACGCGCTGCCCGGCGGCGACGTGACCGAGGGCTACCTGCGCCCGAGCGTCGAGCACCTGCTCGGCGAGGTGGAGCGGGTGGCGGCGTTCCTGCTCGAGCGGGCGGGGGTGGAGGTGGAGGCGATGTGGGAGCTCGAGGCGGAGGAGGCCGAGTCGCAGAGCAGCGCAGAGTCGCGGGCCGAGCCCGAGTGACTCCGCCACCGAGGGCCCCGTTGTTGACGAAAGTGGATGCCTCGCGGCCTCCCTGCGGCGCCCGAGGGGTTGGGGTATTGACGAAATGGGCCTCCATCTGTTGACGAAAACGCCAGCGTTGACGAAAACGCGTTGACGAATCGAGCCGCGCGCCGACCCATGCCCACGAACGACGAAGGCACCGTTTCCGCCCACCGTTCCGCCCCTTCCGCCGCCGACCCGGTCGACGCCGTCGTCGCCGACCTGCTGCGCGAGCAGGGCTCGCTCTCCACGACCGAGCTCGCTGCTCGCTTGGGGATCAGCCGGCAGGCCGCGCACCGACACGTGCGCCGCCGGGTCGAGAGCGGGCGGCTCATCGCGCGGGGCAACACGCGCAGCCGACGCTACGTGTCGGGCGCGGTCGACGCGGACCCCAGTACGGCCACTGACAGCGCTCGCCCCAGGGCGGTCGTACCGGTCTCCGCATCCGAGTCGACGAGCCGACGGATCGAGCCGCGCGACTGGCACGAGGACGTCCAGCTCGGTCCGATGCTCCTCGCCGAGCGAGCCCATCCCTACGACGTCGGCTCGGACGACACTGGCTCGGACGACACCGGCTCGAACGACGCTGCTGAGGGCGGGGCAGCTCCGACGCTCAGGCGATCGCTCGAGGGGCTGCGGGAGGATCGCTTGTGGGTCGACCTCGTGACGGCGACGCCGGCCCTGGAGCACACGTCAGCCGCCGAAGCCGAGCCGATTCTCGCCTACGTCTTCACCGAACTGATCAACAACGCCATCGATCACTCCAGCGGTCGGGCGATCGAAGTCGGTCTCACCGTTCGCGAACGGGAGGGCGCCGTGATCCAGGCCATGGTCCACGGCATGGTTCGCGATGACGGTCTCGGCGCCTTCGAGGTGGTTCGCCGTGCCCACGAACTCGCCGATCACGTCCAGGCGCTGCAGGAGCTGAGCAAGGGCAAGCTCACCTCGATGCCCGCCCGACACTCGGGGGAGGGGCTGTTCTTCTCGTCCAAGTCGGTCGATCACTTCGAGCTCGAAGCCAACGGTCTGGTCTGGGTGGTCGACAACCAGCGGGGTGACCAGACGATCGCCGAGACCGAGCCTGCGTCCGGCACCGTCCTGCGATTCGACCTCGCCCTGCCTCCGAAGCGGACACTCGCCGAGTTGTTCGACGAGTACACGACGGGCTTCGCCTTCGACCGCACGCGCTGCATGGTCCGCCTCTTCGAGTACGGCACTCGCTTCGTGAGCCGCTCGGAGGCCAAGCGTCTCGCCCAGCGTCTCGAGTCCTTCCACCGCGTGGTCGTCGACTTCCACGGCGTGCAGATGGTCGGCCAGGGCTTCGCCGACGAGCTCTTCCGCGTGTGGGCGAACGAGCACCCGACCGTCGAGCTCCTGCCCGTGAACATGGCTCCGCCGGTCGCCTTCATGGTCCGGCGGGGGTTGGCGGGTCGGTGACTCGGGTGGGTGCCGGTCGAGGCTCCGAAACCCGCACTCGAGTGCGTCGGACCTGGACTCGCAACTGGTTCGAGCGACCTCGGCGCGAGGACGGGTCCGCGGACGACTCCCTCACGCCCGCCGGCAAGATCCGCATCGCGCTGCGCCTCCACGAGGAAGGCTTCGAGATGAGGCGCACGGGCACGAATCCTGGTGAATGATCCGGGCTAGGCCCTCGTCGAGGAGCGCGGTCCCCAGTGCGACGGGGACCAGCGGGCGGCTGTCGACGAGCTGCTCTGGTCGGTCGAGGACGCGGGCCGGTGGCCCGCTGGGTCATGCAGGCGCCGCGTGTCGGCGAACGCCGACACGGGTCGGGATGTCGGCGTTCGCCGACATGGTGCGAGCCCACATCGAGCAGGCCGCTCCACGTCTCGGTCCGAGCGCCTCGGACCGTCGCGAGGCGAGCCGGGGGTCGGAGCAACTCTCGTGTGCTCGACGGGTCCCTCAGCGAGCGGCATTGAGCGTCCCGGGTTGGGCGTGTCGACAGTTTTGGCAGGGCAGTCGGTCGAAAAGAGGCGGATAGGCTGTCCAAGATGTACGATTGCCACGCGATGACCCCCGCCCACCCAGCCCGCCTCGAGCCCTGGATCCGCAGCCTCCAGGCCCAGGGCCGCCTGACCTTCACCCTCGACGAGGTCGATCGCGCCCTGGGCGGGACCCGCGTCGCCCACCAGTCGGCGATCCGGCGACTCAAGGAGCGCGGGCTGCTCGCGAGTCCCCGCCGCGGCTTCTACGTGGTGGTGCCGCCGGAGTACGACGAGCTCGGCGCGCCCCCCGCGTCGTGGTTCGTCGACGACCTGATGGGCGTCGTGGGGCGCCCGTACTACGTGGCGCTGCTCAGCGCGGCGGCCCTCCACGGCGCCGCGCACCACCAACCCCAGGCCTTCCAGGTCATGACGGACGGCGTCCTCGCGCCGACGAGCGCCGGCCGCGTGCACCTGGTCTTCTTCCGCAAGCGCCATCTCGAGGCGACGCCGACGGTTCGCATGAACACGCCGACCGGGACGATGTGCGTCGCGACGCCCGAGGCCACCGTCTTCGATCTGGTGCGCCATGTCGGCGCGTGCGGCGGCATCGACAACGTCGCGACGGTGTTGGCCGAGCTCGCCGACGCGCTCGACCCGCAGGCTCTGGGCGACGCCGCCGCTCTTGCCCATCTCACCGAGGTGCAGCGAGCCGGCTACCTGCTCGAGCAGGTCGATCGCCCGGACCGAGCGGACGTCCTCGCTCAGCAGCTCGAGGGCCGTCGCGTGCCGGCAACCGCCCTGCGCCCCGATGCTCCGATCGACGGCGCGCCGCGAGTCGACCGCTGGCGCCTCCTCGTCAACGCGGTCGTGGAGCCGGACCTGTGATCCCCCGCGCGCACATCACGGCCTGGAGGGCCCGAGCCCCCTGGCCCAGCGACGACCAGGTGGAGCAGGACCTGGTCATCTCGCGCGCGCTCGTCGAGCTCTTCAGCGACGAGGGGCTCGCCGGCGCCCTCGCCTTCCGCGGTGGGACGGCGCTCCACAAGCTCGTCCTGCCGCGCCCCGCGCGCTATTCCGAGGACATCGACCTCGTGCAACTCGAGCCGGGCGCGATCCGCCCCGTCATGCGCTCGATCCACGCTCATCTGGATCCATGGTTGGGGGAGCCCTCGACCCGTCAGGGCCCTGCGAACGTCCGCATGACGTACGTCTTCCAGGCCGAGGCGGAGCCCCGTACGAGACGCAAGCTCAAGGTCGAGATCCACACGCGCGAGCACGATGCCGTCCAGGGCCTGATCCGTCGCGACCACGCCGTCGCCAATCCCTGGTTCGAAGGCGCTGCGCCGATCACGACCTACCGGACCGAGGAGCTGCTCGCGACCAAGCTCCGCGCCCTCTACCAGCGCAAGAAGGGTCGCGACCTGCTCGACCTGGCTCTTGCCCTCGAGCAGGTCGAGTTCGACGTCACGGCCACCGTCGACTGCTTCCGTGCCTACACGGTCGCGACGCCCATCACGCGGGCCCAGTTTGAGGCCAACCTCGCCGCCAAGGCGGCCGACGCGTCCTTCGTCAGCGACGTTCGACCGCTGCTCGCGCCCGAGACGCCCTTCGACTTCGACCACGCGCTCGCCCAGGTCCGCGAGCGCCTCGTCGCCCAACTCCCCGGTGACGCGTGGCGCGGCTCGACGACGTCGGAGCCGTAGCCCAGCCGCGGGTCGCACGACCCTTCCGTGCTATCCTGGCCCCTCCAGCGCCCGTAGCTCAGCCGGATAGAGCACCGGTTTCCTAAACCGGGGGTCCCAGGTTCGAGTCCTGGCGGGTGCGCCACTGATCTAGCATGCCGTGTGGACCCCCGAGGAACTGAAGTCTCACTATAGGTCCACACTTACATCTCTTGAGGCGGACCTCAGCGAGGCACCTCATGTGAGGTCAGTGCTGGATCATCAGTGGATCGCGCGGTGTGACGCGCAGATCGAGGAGCTAGAAGCGGATCAACTGCCCGATGGGCCCCTGCAACTGCTTCGGGAGTACTGCGATACCCCCGAATTGGTGAGTCTCCTCGAGTCGTCGATCGAGATATTGGAGCCGCGAGCTCGCGAGCTGAATCGTCTTCGCGATCTGAGGGAGACTATCTCCAAGCTGGGTGGCTGTGAGTTCAATCAGTCAGGAGCGGCGATCTTTGAGCTCCGCTTTCTCGAGGGGCTGGTCTCGGCTTCTGCAGAGCATCGACTCGACGTCGAGTTGTTTCCACGAGTCAGTGAGAGCGGGAGCAATGTTGAGGCCAAGATCCGTTCTTCGGATCGGTGGGTGTACCTCGAAGCGAAGGCGCTCGGGTACACTGCGCGCGACTGGTTCGGCGAGACAGGAACGTTTCACCACTCCGAATCATCCGAGGAGCGGCAGCTCCTTAATGCTCTGCGCGAGAAAGTCAAGATGGGTAAGCAGTTGGCTCTCGTTCCGACGGGTGAGCCGGGTGTGCTCTCTCTGGCGCTGGGGTATTGCGCAACGCCGCTCAATGCTCCACGCCTGATCCAGGGAATTCTCCGCGATGGCATGGAAGGGCTGGCGGCCGTCTTGCTGTTCGAGGGACGGTTGTGCCGAGTGCCGCCGCTGTTGATTTGTAATCCAGCGGCGATCAATGGGCTTTCGCCGCAGGAGGCTGACGCAATCAAAGGCCTGAGGTTTTCCTCGGTCTCGTCACGCTAGCTGCCAACCATCCCATTTGCGCATGCGATCGGTCAGCTCTTTCGTGCAGGCGTTCGTCGCGGCGAGCCGTGCCTTCGTCTCGCTAATCCTGAGCACATCCGCGGGTCTACGTCAGTCCTTCGCTGCGCGTAATTCCGCGCGACTCCGTTCGCTAGCCCAGGCGAAGCCATCAGTGCATTGCGGCCGCTCTGGTTGCTCTGGTCTGGACATTCGCTCTAGGTGGGGCATCACAATTCATCCAGGGCAGCTATGATCCTTGCCATGTGCGAGCATCCCGTTGAGGTTGACGCAGGCGACTTGCCCCAATGAAGCTCGAAGACATCCAGCCCAGCTGCACGGTCCACGGTGTCGTGCCAGGAGTGCCCGTCTCGGTCGTCCATGTGGACTGGCACGGGTCGGACGCGCTCACTGTCGTCTTCCGCGGCCCCGACGGCGCCCTGGGCGACCGTGTCCTGTTCCGCGACAGTGAGCCCTCGTTGTCCATCGCCGAGGCTTCCCGCCCCTGGTCCTTCGACGGTAGCGGCGACCGGCTCCGCCTCGCCTCCGAAGCCTACCGCTTCCGCCTCGCCTGGCTCTTCGACCCCTACGTCGCGATCAGCACCTCGGCCATCGAGCCGCTGCCGCACCAGATCAGCGCGGTCTACGAGTCGATGCTCCCCCGACTCCCCATGCGCTTCCTGCTGGCGGACGACCCCGGGGCCGGCAAGACGATCATGGCGGGACTCCTGATCAAGGAGATGCTCGTCCGGGGCGACCTGCAGCGCTGCCTGATCATCTCGCCGGGCAGCCTGACCGAGCAGTGGCAGGACGAGCTCGCCGAGAAGTTCGGGCTCGAGTTCGACCTCCTCACGCGCGACATGATCACGGCGTCCAGGACGGCGAACCCGTTCGAGGACAACCATCGCCTGATCGCGCGGATGGACCAGCTCAGCCGGAACGAGGACCTGCAGCAACGCATCCTCGCCGCCGACGAGTGGGACCTGGTCATCGTCGACGAGGCGCACCGGATGAGCGCCTCCTACCAGGCGGGCGAAGTCAAGCGCACCAAGCGCTACGGCCTGGGCCAGGTCATCGGCGGCCACTGCCGCAACTTCCTGCTGATGACGGCCACGCCCCACAACGGGCACGAAGAGTCGTTCCAACTCTTCCTGGCACTCCTGGACGGTGACCGCTTCGAGGGGCGCGCACGCGACGGGGTCCACAAGCAGGATCCGTCGGACATGATGCGTCGGATGATCAAGGAGGAGCTCGTCCGCTTCGATGGGACGCGGCTCTTCCCCGAGCGGCGCTCCTACACTGCCGAGTACGAGCTCTCGCCGCCCGAAGCGCACCTCTACCAGGAGGTCACCGGGTACGTCCGCAACCAGATGAACCTGGCCGACCGGATGCAGGACGGCGAAGGGAGTCGGCGCGTGAATGTCGGGTTCGCGTTGATGACCCTCCAGCGGCGCCTGGCCTCGTCACCCCGCGCGATCCACATCTCGATCCAGCGCCGCCGCGAACGCCTCGAGAGCCGCGTCCGCGAGGAGCAAGTCATGCTCCAAGGCCGGCTGGCCGGCGAGGGGCTTTCGTCCGGGACGGAACTCACCGACAGGGAGGACTGGGACGACCTCTACGACGAGGCGCCCCAGGAAGAACTGGACGAGCTCGAGGACGAGCTGATCGACAACGCCACCGCCGCGCAGTCGATCGAGGAGCTCAAGGCCGAGATCGAGATCCTCAAGGTCCTCGAGGAGCTCGCCAAGGGGGTCGTCCGTTCCGGTCAGGACGCCAAGTGGAACCAGCTCCAGCAGCTGCTCGAGAACGAGCACATGGTGGGTCCCAACGGCGAACGCCGGAAGCTCGTGATCTTCAGCGAGTTCAAGGACACGCTCGCCTACCTGGTCGAGAAGATCCGCAACCACATCGGCAGGGGCGAGGCCGTGGTCCAGATCCACGGCGGCATCGGGCGCGACGAGCGGCGCAAGGTCGTCCACGCCTTCATGAACGACCCCGAGGTGGTCGTCCTGATCGCGAACGACGCCGCTGGCGAAGGCGTGAACCTCCAGCGGGCCCACCTGATGGTCAACTACGACCTGCCGTGGAACCCGAACCGCCTCGAACAGCGCTTCGGTCGCATCCACCGCATCGGCCAGCGCGACGTCTGCCACCTCTGGAACCTGATCGCCAAGAACACGCGCGAGGGCGACGTCTACCTCAAGCTCTTCGAGAAGCTCCAGGCCGAGTCCGAGGCCCTTGAGGGCAAGGTCTTCGACGTCCTCGGCCAGCTCTTCGATCAACAGCCGCTCCGCAAGCTCCTCGAGGAAGCCATTCGCTACGGCGACAGCCCTGAGGCCGCAGCCAAGCGCGACGAGGTCATCGAGGGCGCGGTCAACACCGAGCACATCCAGTCGGTCCTCGCCCGGCAGGCGCTCACCCCCAACCAGATGGACGCGAGCCGCGTCGCGGCCATCAAGGCAGAGATGGACCGCGCCGAGGCTCGCCGGCTTCAGCCCCACTTCGTCGAGGCCTTCTTCAAGGACGCCTTTGCGCGCCTCGGCGGCAAGCTCCACCGTCGCGAGGCCGGTCGTTTCGAGATCACCCACGTCCCCCAGGCCATCCGCGACCGCGACCGCCAGATCGGCACCGGCGCGCCCGTCCTGCAACGCTACGAACGGGTCTGCTTCGAGAAGCAGTACATCGACGCCCAGCCCCGCGCCGAGCTGCTCAGCCTCGGCCATCCGCTCCTCGATGCCACCGTCGACCTGACCATCGAACGCCATGGCGACGCTCTCAAGCGCGGCGCGATCCTCGTCGACGACCAGGACCCCGGCGACGAGCCCCATCTGCTCTTCTACCTCGAGCACGGGATTCAGGACGGCCGCGTCGATCGCCACGGCCAGCCGCGCATCGTCTCCAAGCGCCTCCAGTTCCTCGAAATCGGCCCGTCGGGCGGCTTCCGCGACGTCGGCGCCGCCCCCTACCTCGACTACCGCCCGCTGCTCGACACCGAGCAGGAGCTGGTCACCCCCCTCCTCGACGCCGACTGGATGCGGCGCGACTGGGACCGCGAGGTCGTCAGCTGGGCCACCGCCGAGCTCGTCCCCGCCCATCTCTCACAGGTCAAGCAGGAGCGCCTGGCTTGGCTCGACAAGATCCACGCCGAGGTCAAGGCCCGTCTCACCCGCGAGATCGGCCACTGGGACCACCGCGCCGAAGACCTGCGCGAACGCGAGCAGGCCGGCAAGCACACTCGCCTGCCCGCCCGCCAGGCCGAGGAGCGAGCCTCCCGACTCGCCGACCGCCTCCAGGCCCGCGAGGCCGAGCTCGATCGCGAGCGCGCCATCAGCCCCCAGTCTCCGCGACTGATCGGCGGCGCCCTGGTCGTCCCCGGCGGCCTCCTGCGCAGGCTCCAGGGCGAGACCCCGACCCGCCCCGACGACGGCGCCGACGCCGAAGCACGCCGGCGGATCGAGCTGCTGGCCATGCAGGCC
>Ga0180435_10003389_pt1 | contig 15981 bp, 6 predicted proteins | sample SS_ome_3_FD_132467 | JGI IMG/M metagenome (GOLD analysis project Ga0180435, IMG submission 132467) | Hypersaline lake sediment archaeal communities from the Salton Sea, California, USA - SS_3_S_1 metaG | ecosystem: Environmental > Aquatic > Non-marine Saline and Alkaline > Hypersaline > Sediment... | reverse complement strand
GACCCCCGCTGGAATGTAGCCTTTGATGAAGCCACCGACTTCCAGACCCGGGACATCCTGTGTGTGCCCATGATTACCCACGATCAGGTGGTCGGGGTGATTGAGCTGATTAACAAAAAAGACGGCCTCACCTTTACCGAAGATGAACAGGAACTGTTGCTGGCCTTTGCCGCCCAATCAGCCATTGCCATTGAAAACGCCCAACAATTTACCCGCACCGACCAGGCCCTGGCCGGCCGGGTGCAGGAACTGCAAGCCCTGCAAATGTTTGATAAAGAGCTGCAAACCTCGCTGGAACTGAGACGGGTATTGGATATTCTGCTGACCCACGCTATGGATGCTTTGGGGCTGTCTATGGGCATTGCCGGTATTATGACCACCGAACCGGAACCGGGGCTGTATTTGCTGGCCCAACGAGGTATGCCCACGGAAATGGGCCGCTATCGCATTGACCCCTGGCCTTTAAGCAAGGGGGTTATGGGCCGGGCTGCCCGAACTGGCGAGCCATGCTGGGCCAATGATCTTTCTCAGGAAAAGGATTATATTCCCAAAAATCACCGAACCCGGTCTGTACTGGTTATTCCGGTGTTGCGGGAAAGCGAAGTTATTGCTGTTTTGGATCTGGAAAGCCCGGAACCTGATTACTTTACCAGCGATGATATTGCTTTTGTGCGGGTACTGACCAACCACGCCGCCATCGCCATTGAAAACGCCCAACTTTTTGAAAAGGCCCGGGTGGCCAATGAGGCCAAATCTGAATTTATGAGTACCGCCTCGCACGAACTGAAAATCCCGATGACCAGTATCAAGGGGTACGCCAAAATATTGCAGATGGGAGCCGGCGGCGACCTGTCGGAGCAGCAAAAAGAGTTTTTGGGTATCATTACCAACAATGTTGACCGTATGACTCAACTGGTTAACGATTTGCTCGATGTCAGCCGCATTGAGACCGGGCGCATTCGGCTGGAAATTAGCGATGTTGACATCGCCGAAGTAATTGACGAAGTATTGGCCTCGGTGCAAACCCAAATAGAGAGCCGCCAACTGAAGCTCACGGTAGACATCAACAATAATTTACCGGAATTACGGGCCGACCGGACCCGGCTGGTTCAAATTATGACCAATCTGGTCAGTAATGCTTACAAATATACGCCTGAAGGGGGCCAAATCACCGTGACGGCCCGCCCCCACCAGAATGAAGCCATTGACGGCGTAGCCGTGACCGTGGCTGATACCGGCTTTGGAATTTCAGAAGAAGACCAGGTCCAACTATTCAAAACCTTTTTCCGCTCCAGCGATGATAATATTCGGGAGCAGCCCGGTACCGGTTTGGGATTGGCTATCACCAAAAAAATGGTCGAAAGCCACGGCGGCGAACTTACCTTTGCAACTGAGCACGGCCACGGTTCAACCTTTTCTTTTATTTTACCCCGGATAAACATCATACCACCCGGCGTCGAGGTGGTAGAACGATAAAAAAAGCCCCGCAAAATTTTGCCGGGCTTTTTTCTTTTGAACAAGTTACCCCATCTGTGTGGGGGTTTGTCCCAATTTCCAAAAAATTGGGACAAACTAGGGGGGATTCGGGGGGATACCCCCCGTACGTACCCCCCTGTCTGTTCCCAAAATCCCCAGCGCCGCACAGCTTTGCTGCCCGGAGGGGGTGTGGGACAGACCCTCTGTGTGGATTGGCACAGGTGGGTTTTGTTTTGAAGATCATCCCCCCCCAATGATGCGGAATAAATGCAGTTTGTCTTCGGAGCGCAGAACGTAATCAGCTTCAACCTGATTGCCATTGACCGCGGCGGAACAATTTTGTTTGATGTTGAATTTGGAGATGACATCGGCTACGGTACTGTTCGGGGGCAGGGATAGGGTGGTTTTTCCTTTGGCCTGCCGGGGTAAATAATCGCGTAAAATGCCGTGCAACGTGAGTTGAATATCCAGAGACAGCCTCCTTTACTGTGTCTGTTCCAGAAAGCAGAGAATACCGGCCGCAATACCGCGGGCGACGACTTTGGGTTTATTCTCCAGAATAAAGCGGTCGTCCAGCAAAAAGCCGGTTTCAATAATGGCGCCGGGGGTGTGGGGAGCAATTTCGTTGAAGGCGTGGTAATTGGTCATATTGTCGGTGATGCTGCCCGGATGTTGGGGCAGGCCGGTATACAGGCCGTATTGTTCGGTCAGGCAGGCAACCAGTTGGTCTTCGGCCTGGGGAATGGCGCTGTCTGTGACGCGGGCCACTTTAAAGCCACTGGCCCCCGGAATGTCGCAGCTATCGGCATGGATGCTGACCAGGGCATCGGCCTGATATTCGGTTAAACGGGTATCGTATTCATCCAGCAAGTCGGTTTGAACGCCCCGTCGTTTCAGGAGTCTGACCACTTCCTGGGCGATTGCAAAATTGATTTCAGCTTCAGTCAGACCGTCGTCGCACACCGCGCCGGGGTCGTAACCGCGATGTCCGGCTACCAGCCCCACCACGGCAGCCCAGGCGGGGGACTCTATTTGTTCAGTGTCGCTATCGGCGCTAACGGTGGGAGCCAACGGGCCAGCCGGCGCTTCGATTTGGTGAACAGGCGTAGCCGTCGGTGGGGGAGTTTGGGCCAGCAGTTTGAGGCCCAAAGGCATCGTCAGCAAGGCAATACTGACCACCACAAAGGTCAGGGCCGTTTGTCTGTTGCGCCGGCGATTATGCCCGCGACGAATAGCTTGTGGACGTCGGTTTTTGGGCTGATTATGCATAATGTCATCATAGCACAAGACGGGGTTTTCGTCCACAAACATTATGTAATGTTGGCGTGTTTACTCTTTGGGCCACAACCCGCGCAGGGTAGGGCTGGATTCCACATTTTCCAGGGCTTCTTTTTGCAGGTCGCGCCAATCTTCAACATTGAATGACAGGCCTTTGGCCCGCGCCCACTCTTTGGCTAATGCTTGCAGTACGCCGGTGGCCGTGGGGTGTCCCTGTTCGGCCTGAGATTGGGCCTCGGTATAAATTGCTTCATAAACCCGTCGGCTGGAAAACTGGGACAAGTTTTTACCGGCCCATTCCATAAAGGCTTCATCCGTAACCGGCTGATTTTCGTAAATATAGCCACGAATGAGGTCTTCCGGTTCCGGCTCCGGTTCATTACAGGCAGCCAGCGCCAGACTGGAGAAGATGAGCACGGTCATCATCACCCAAAATTGAAAAAACAATGTTTTTGTGTTAACTGATGGAGGGAATTGTTTGAGCTTCATTTTTCTTTCGCTGCAATTCTTTCGGCTAAACGGTGTAATTTTTTAGTAATCGGCAAGATTAGTTCCACAACCAAACCGGGACTATCTTCCCGATTAAACAGGCGGCAGGTACCGCCTATGCTCCACATTGAAGCAGCCACCATGGACAAACCCAATCCCATTCCTTTAGCTTCGCCGGTAAAATATTTTTCGCCTTGATAGTAGGGGGTCAGCGCCTTGGCCAACTGGTCCGGTGATAGATGAATGCCGTCATCGGTGATGGAGAGTTTAAATCTTCCGTTTTGTGTGTGTTTGGTGGTAATCGTGACAGCCGGGTTTTGTTGGGGATGAAATTTCTTGGAATTTTCCAGAATTTCCCGCAAAATCAGTTCCAGGGCATGGGTTGATATTTTTAACTGTGTTTGCCGGCCGTGGTTGTCTTCAATTTGATGAATATATGCCTTTGAGATTTCCATATCCAGGCAAATAGATTCTATCATGTTCGGCAGGTCACCGACCGGCATTTTGCCCGAGTCGCCCAGGCTGGAAGAGTGGGCGGACCCTATGAAGTGCAAAATATCATCAATTTCACCGCGCAAACGTTTAACCCCTTTCAGGGCTTGTTCTGCCAGTTTAGTCATTTCATCGTGGCTCAACTCCGGGCCAAACTGGGTGAGCAGTTCCATGCCGGACAGCATCCCGATAAGTGGCGTGCGCAATTTATGAGAGACCATCGCCCCAAATTCCCACATATTTTGGGTCATGGCCATGGCGCGGGTCACATCCCTGAGTTTAATAATCCAGGCGGTATCATCGCTGACCGAAGTGCCCAGGTGCAGAATATCCACTTCCAGCCAAAAAGCGGTAGAGGTACGCGTTTCCGGGCGAACCAGGTAACGCTTTTGTTTGGACGTTTTGCTGGAGGTATGGATCCATTTTTTCCAGGCTGCTTTCGGTTCAAGCTGGTACTGGCTGCTTATCAGGGTTTGAAACGTATCGGCAATGGGGGTGGTGTCATCGGGGGGCAAATTCAGATACAGGCGGGCTTGTTTGTTGGCGTAATTAATCTGGCCACTGCTGGTGATGGATAGATAACCTTCGTCGGCCTGGTCAATAACCCATTCAAATTTGGTACGTTCGGCCATCAGCCGCCGAAAACGGTTGAGGCGGGTGATGGTTTTGACGCGGGTGCGCAGTTCAACCCGGTCATAAGGTTTGGTGATAAAGTCGTCGGCGCCGGCCTCGATGCCCTCTAATCGAGATTCCCGGTCGTCCAGGGCGGTGACCAGAATGATGGGGATTTCGCCCAGCACAGAGTCGGCCCGGAGTCGGCGGCATACCTCAAAACCGTCCATATCCGGCATCATCACATCCAACAGAATTAAATCGGGAACCAGCGTGGCGGCTTTTTCCAGGGCTTCCTGACCATTGTCGGCTAAAGCCAGGTTGTAACCTTGGTTGCTTAGCAGCGCTTCCAAGGTATCCCGACTCAGGTCGTCGTCATCAACAATTAATATTGTACTGGTGTATGTCATAGGGTTTCTCTTTGTTGGTCCTTCAACTGAGCTTCTATGGCTTGTACCAATCCTTTCAGGCTGACCGGCTTGCTCATATAATCGTTGGCTCCGGTTTCCAGGCAACGTTCCCGGTCGCCGGGCATCGCCAGGGCAGTCAGGGCGATGATAGGTATTGCGGAATGGGCGTTGTTGGTGTCGGTCCGGATGTGGCGGATGGCGGTCAGACCATCCATTTCCGGCATCTGGATGTCCATTAAAATCAGGTCGGGGTTTTCTTCGTGAGCGCGGTTGACAGCTTCCAGCCCATTGCGGGCTACAATCAATTGGTAGCCTTTGTTAATCAGATAGTCGGACAGCGTATTGATGTTAGCCTCGTTATCTTCGGCCAGGAGTATCAGGGGAGCCTGGTCTGCTGGCCCTGATTTCTGGTTAGTTGTCGGGGGGGAGGGGCTTTTGGCGATAGCGAGGGAGTTCAGGGTTTGCTGTAATTCCTCAAAGGAAACAGGTTTGGTCAGATAGGCGTCGGCATCCAGTTCCATCGCCGCGTCTTTTTCTTCCAGCACAGAAATGATAATGACCGGCAGGTGTTTGGTTTGGGGGTCCTTTCTCAGGTCGGCCAGCACTTCCCAACCGGATCGGTCCGGCAATAAAATGTCGAGCAGAATAACATCCGGCGCAAATTCCTGTGTTTTGCGGATTGCGCCATGGCCCCGGGTATGAACGACGGCCTGAATATTCAGGTTTGTCAAATAGCGCACCAGTTGGTCGGCGGTAACGGAAGAGTCCTCAATAATCAGGCCTCGTTTGAATTGAGGTATGTTGGAGTCTAAGGTTGGTTGCAGGTGGTCTGGCTCGGAAAGGGTGTTGTTATTTTTCCAGGGCAACGAAACGGTAAATCGGCTGCCCGCGCCTTCTTCGCTTTCCAGCGAGACACTGCCGCCATGCATTTCTGTCATCCGCCGTACCAGAGCCAGCCCCAGACCAGTGCCGCTGTATCGCCGCGACAGCTTGCTATCGAGTTGAACGAATGACTGGAACAGTTTGGGCATTTTATCACGGGGGATGCCAATACCGGTATCCCACACTGTAAAGTGGACGGCGTTTTGTTCTTCATCTCCCTCCACCTCTAACCCCACCGAGCCACCGTCTGGGGTGAATTTGACGGCATTGCTCAACAGGTTCACCAAAATTTGTTTCAGGCGGCGCATATCGGCGGTGATGTGCGTAACCGTGTTGTCGAAACTGGATGAAATTCTGATGCGCTTTTTCATGGCATCCTGTTTGATAAAACGCAAACTGGCCTGGCAGACCTCTTCAACCTGCACCGGCCCTTTTTCCAGATGAAGTTTACCGGCTTCAATTTTTGATAAATCCAGAATATCGTTAATCAAGGCCAGCAGATGGTGTCCGCTTTCATCAATACTGTGCAGGGCCTTTTTTTGTTTGTCGTTGAGCGCCCCGTAAATCTCTTCCAGCAAGGCTTCAGACATGCCCAGGATGGCGTTAAGCGGGGTGCGCAGTTCGTGGCTCATGCTGGCCAAAAACTCGTCTTTCAGACGGGCGGCCCGGGATAGTTCGGCATTGGCCGCGCTCAGTTCCGCGGTGCGCTCTTCTACCCGGCGGGCCAGGGTCGTCCGTTCTTTTTGCAAGGCGGCTTCTACCCGCTGCCGTTCTTCAATTTCCATTCTGAGCAATTCATTTGAGGTGGATAGTTCGTTGGTTCGTTCTGCCACTCGTTGTTCCAATTCATCGCGGGCGTGGCGCAACGCGGCTTCGTACCGTTTACGCTCGGTTACATCGCGGGCTACGGCTACAAATTCTGTGCTGTCAATTTCGGGGTTGCGAACGCCATGAATGCTGATTTCCAGCCAGACATACACGTCATCCTTCCGTTGAATGCGGACGGTGATAATAGCGTTGCTGGTGGTATCCAGCAGCGGTGGGGTCATCGCCTCAATTTCGGATCGGTCTTCCGGGTGAATGAAGTTGAAAAATGACCGACCCAGCATTTCATCGGGGTGATAGCCCAGAATGGCATTGGCCGCGGGAGAAACATAAATGTAGATTCCGGCGGGCGTTAATCGGGTGATGAGGTCGTTGGCATTTTCGGCCAGGGTGCGATAGCGCTCTTCGCTTTTTTTGCGTTCAGTAATATCCAGGATAGATACCAACAGTTTGCCCAGACTGTCTTCGTAACCGGGCATCACCACCCACTTAATGCGGACATTCAGCTCACGCCCGGTCAGGGTTTGGTTAAAGCTTTCAACTTCCAGGCTGGTTTGTCCGTTGGCCAGGGCTATCACCTCTTGCTGAAACGCATAGTATGATTTAGGGATAAAAACCTGGTTCAGGTCTTGTAGCAGGGTAGTTTTGCTGGTGGCTTCGTACAGTTCCAGAGCGGCGTTATTTACATCAACCGGTTTGGCTAACGACGCGCAATAGCCTACCTCATCCGGATATTTTTCAAAGTAGGCTACAAAATCTGTGATGCCGTCCTGTTTTAGTTGATCCAGGTAGGTTTTTAAGCGGGTGCAGTCGAATTCCCAGGTCGCGGTCGGTGAATTTTCAAACAGATTGCGGTACCGTTCTTTGTTTTCCCACAAGGCTAACTCGGCTACTTTGAGTTGAACCTGGGTGTTGATGCGGGCCATCAGTTCACCCTGGTCAAACGGTTTGGTAACGTAATCAGACGCCCCCGCAGAAAAGGCTTTTATTTTATCTTCGGCCCGGTTCATGGCCGAAATCATGATGACTTTGACGCCGGCTGTTTTGGGGGTGGCCTTAATAATTTCCAGCACTTCAAAACCGTCCAGGCCCGGCATCATAATATCGAGCAGCATTACATCAATATTCGGTTCGGTTTCCAACAGAATTAAGGCATCTTCACCCGATTCCGCGGTCAGCAAGGTGTAATCCTGCCGCTTGAGAATACTTTCGATGTAATACCGGGTGTCCTGTTCATCATCAACAATTAGTATTTTAGCCAGGCTCATTGGCAGGGTCCTTTGCTCTGAAGCCTTCAATTAAGCTGATCAGGTCTTCTTTTTTGAAAGGTTTAGTCACAAAACCATCGGCGCCAACCCCGCGGGCCCGTTCCTCGTTGACTTTTTCGGTAGCCGCGGTAAAGATAATAACCGGTGTTTCTTTGGTTTTGCTATTCCGTTTGAGCGTTTTGCATACGTCGTAGCCGGAGATGCCGGGCATCCACACGTCCAGCAGAATCAGGTCCGGCTTATCGGTGATGGCCTGTTTGATGCCGGTGGCGCTGGTTTGGGCGGTTACAATTTCGTACTGGTCTTCCAGTACTTTGGCGGTAATATCCAATACATCCTCTTCATCGTCAATGACCAGTACTTTCAGCCGGTCGGTGGTACTTAACGACCTGGAGATTTCGGTGTCAAATTGGGTCACGCGATACAATGTCTCGTTTGTTTCGGTTTTTGGCCGTTGCTGTTGTTCTTCTACGACTGCGGGCAGGGTGATGTGGAAGGTCGTCCCTTCTTCATACACACTTTCTACCCAGATTTTCCCGCCGTGGGCTTTAACAATGCCTTCCACAATTGACAGCCCCAGGCCGGTACCGCCGGCCATAAATTCATCCTTGCCACTTTTGTGTTTGGTTACGTCATGCACGGTTGAAAATCGTTGAAACAGACGGCCAACATCCTCTTTTTTGATGCCGATGCCGTTGTCTGCCACCTGTAAATGGATTAACGCCCCTTCTGCCTGGGCGCTGATTTCAATGTGTCCACCGTCCGGGGTATATTTGATGGCATTGCCCAGCAGGTTGATAATCACCTGCGCAATCCGGTCCCGGTCGCCAAAAATAGCGGGCATATCCGGTTGAACATTTAAATTCAAGGTGTGTCCTCGTTTGTCCAACGACGGCTGGTGTTCTTCGGCAATGTCGTGAATAATGGGGGGCAAGTGGATGGTTTCCTGCCGGAGTACCAACTTGTTTTCTTCGATTTTAGAAATATCGAGCAACTCGGTCACAATCCGGGCCAGCCGAGTGGTGTTGCGGGCCACGGTATCGAGCATTTTCCTTTCGTTGGCGGCAAAGCCGTTTTTGTGGTTTTCCCGTAACAGGTCAATATAACCTTGAATGGAAATGAGCGGGGTGCGCAGTTCGTGGGAGGCCATGGAAATAAATTGTGATTTTAGCTCGTCCAGTTTGCGCAGTTCTGCATTGGCGGCTTCGATTTCTTCAATTTTAGCCTGGAGGTCGTCGGCCATTTGGTTAAAGTTATCGGCCAGCGTTTCGATTTCGTCGCCGGATGTGACGCTGATGCGATGGTCCAGGTCGCCGGCGCCAATTTTTTGAGAGCCGGTTTGCAGGGTTTTGATGGGGTTAGAGATGCTCCGCGAAAATATCAGGGCCAGGGGGATGAGCAGAGCCACAATGCCGCCGGCGATGTACAGAAAGTTGGTCATCAACGTTTGGGAGCGGTCGGTGATGGCCTGAGAGGTCATGTCCATATTTTGGGTGATTTTTTCGTTGGTGGCAATGGCCGGGGCAATAACCTCTTCAACCGGCACTATCAGCCCCACGCTCCAGTGAGTTAGTTCGATGGGGTGGAACGCGAAGAAGTATTCCTGACCGTTATCGGGGTGGGTGTAAGTGGTCAGGTTGTGTTCGCCGGCCAACATTTTCCTGATGATGGCTTGAAAGTTGGGGTCGTTAGCTTCCGTCAAAAAGAAGGATAGCTCTTCATCATTGCCAAAGTCCCCTTCCAGATTGCCGGAAAAACCAAGAAAGTCGGCGCCCCGTTCCGGAAAGGCGATGGCCTGACCGCTGTTCGACATCAAAAAGGCAAACCCGGATTCTTCAATTTGCACGTTGATGACATCATCAATCATTTTACCCAGGGTGATGTCAATGCCGACCACGCCTTTTACCTCATCAGCTTGATAAGCCGGGGCCACACAAGAGACCATCCAGCCCAGGCCGGCCGGGTCCCAATACAGTTCTGTCCAGACCGGCTGTCGTTCCGGGTTGTGTTCGGCATCGGCCAGAAAATAAAAATCAAATTCCGTAACATCGTTGTTAATCTGAAACTGTTCCGGACCGTTCACCCACAGATATTCACCGTTAATAAAGGGCATCCCGCGGGTAATCTGGCTGGGCGTGTTGAGATACAACTGTACCGCATACGGATTGCTGTGAGCAATACTTTTGAATTTGATGTCCATAAATTCAGTCAGCCGGATTTCTTCCATCAGTTCCGCACTGACCTGCCCGCTTTCATCCACCCCGGAATTAAAAATTGCCAACCAGGAATTTTCATTTTCTTCAATGCTGCCAAACGTTCTTTTGTCCGGCCCCGGCCCGTACACGCTGGGATAGGGGTAGGTGCCCACAGCTTCCGGCTGGTTGTAGAGAAATTCAGCAAAATCAGCCAGTTCCGCAGTATCGGCCTCTACCCGCACCAGAATTTCATTAATGTCGCCGGCCACACTTTCGGCCAGAGTTTTCAGGTGGGTCTTTAACTCTTGCGACAATGCCTCGGTGCTGTCAGACATTGCCAGTTTGCCCACCTCCTCATTGGCTTCTGAGGCAATTTGGCTGATATTCCGGTTATTGCTGAATCCCATTGCCACGGCAATGGACAGGGGCAACAGAGAGGTCAGTAACAGAATGATTAACAGTTTGGTGGCAATGTTGATTTTCATAAAAACAAATCCTCCTGATTTTTACCGCCGTTTTCTCTGGAACGTGAGCAAGTAATTAACATGATGGTTGCCCGGCAAGCCCAACCCACTGATAACGTCGCTGGGGGTGCTGCCGTCTACATACACCCGATAGGTTCCCTGGTCCATCGGACCAAACATCGCGGCGTTGGCCGCGTATTCCGGGCGGGGTTTGTCCTCGGTGATCATGGTGGTTTGGCCGTCGGCCCAGGCCATCGCCACCGGCTGGCCAATGATGCGTTGGCCGCTTTCGTTGAGTACCTCTACAAATACGTGGTGCATACCGCCGGATTCGGTGTCATCCTGAAATTGGGCCTTGATCAGGCGGAAGGCCGGCTTGCCGGCTGCGACGTTGGCCGTTTGTTTGGTGATGCCCAACTCGGTCAGGCGGGGGTCCCAGTTTGATGAACCGTCGCCGCCACCGCTGCCGGCTGGCGTCGAGGTGGGGTAGGGCGTGGAGGTCGGCATCACTCCGCCGCCGGCACTGTCGCCCTGGCCGGGCAACGGCGGGGTGCTGTTGCCGGCCGCGCCCCGTTGAAAGGTTAACTGGAAACCGACGTGATGTTTGCCCGGCAAGCCCAACCCGCTGACCACATCGCTGGGCGCGCCCTCCACAAACACCTGATAATCACCGTCGCTGATTTCTCCAAACAGCGGAGCGTTGGCCGCGTATTCGGGCCGAGGTTTGTCTTCGGTAATCATGGTGCTTTCGCCGTCGTCCCATTTTAGTTTGACCGGCTGCCCAACGATGCGCTGACCTTCTTCATCCAGCACCTCCACAAATACGTGATGCAACCCCGCCGCTTCCCCTTCGCCCAGAAAATTGGCTTCGACCAGGCGAAAGACGGTTTCACCCGGCGCAGCCTCGGCGCGGGTCAGGTTGACGCCCAGGGTATCCAGCCTTTCATCCCAGGCCGGGGCCTGATTTTTTTCGTAAACCGGCGTGGCCGTGGGGGGCGATAAGGTTGGCCGCGGGGTGGCGGTCGGGGTGGGGGTGGGTAACGATTGGCGGAAGGCCGCCGGCGTAGCGACCGGTGGGGCGCCTTCTATTTTTGTTTGGCCCATAGCCGCCAGTTCCTGCCCGGCCGCGTTTACCAGCGACAGGCCCCAGGTGGCGGAGGGGTCTCCCTGCACCGCGTAGCTGCCCCGGAAGGGCCGCTGCGGCGCCAGCGATACGGGCCAGCGGGTGGCTTCGCTGCCGTTGAGCCACAAAATCAAATCGCCATCAATGGGGTGGGTGCCGGTCGCAGCCACCTGCACCGAGCCGTTGACCGCGCCCAAATTCAGGGCCGCTTCTTTGTTGGCAAAGCTAAAGCCGCCCATATCGCCGATGGCGTACCACTGTTCCTGCCAGGTTATCCATTCGCCGGGGCCAAGCGTTACCTTATCCCAAAAAGTGGGGGCCAGCCCGCCCCACAACTCAAAATAACCGCTGCCGTCGGTGGTCCACAGACCGGGGTCCAGGTCGGCGGGGGCAAAAATTTTGGCGCCGCGGGCCAGCAAATTGGGAAAGACGCGGGCCACGCCCAGATTGGTGCGGTGGTTGTAAGCGCCCATATAGCCGGCCTGGGCTTCCGGCGCACTAAAGATGCCCAAATACTTTTGCCAGGTACGGTATTTGCTCAAGTCTCGACCGTTGTGTACGGGCCAATCCAGCGTTTCGCCCGGCTCCGGCAGCGATTCGTCACCGGTGGAGTGGAGCGTTACTTTGTTGCCGGGCAGCACAAAATCTGTGCCTTCTTGCGGGTCGGTGGTTCCCAACCCAAATATGCCGTTGATCCAGAATTTGTAACTTACCGGTTCGTTGGTCGGATTCAGCAGCCGGGGAGTCAGGGTATAGTAGGCGTGTTCGGCGTCCAAATCTATAGTCACTTGCGATACCAGCCCGGAATTTTCTTCGGTATCAACCAGCACAATACCGGCGCTATTATCGTTTTGGTATAGATTATAGCCCCACGGCGAGGCCTCGCTCAGGCCGTGTTCATCGGTGGGCAAAGCCCATTCCATACCGCCGGTAGCCAGCCACCAGCCCCGGTAGCCCCAGCGGGTCGGTTTGATGACCGGGTTTTCGTAAAACAGATTTTTGCCGCTGGTTTTGTCAATCCAGCGAAAAATGCGCCCGCCCAGATTGGGCAAAATCGTCAATTGGGTATATTGATTTTCCAGAATTACGGCCAGGTAATTTTGCGGCGAGGGCGGCCCGACGGCATCGTGATTGAGCCGGGGGTAAGGGTACACCTCGTCATCGGGATTGGTGGCGACCAGGGCCGATTTGTAATCATAGGTGTTGAGGGTGATGGTGGTTTCGCGCACGGTGGGCGCTGCTCCGCTTGGGACTGAGGCCGCAGGCGTTGGGCTGGCTGTGGGCGGAATCGGGGTGAAGGTGGCGGTGGGGGCAACGGTATCGGTGGCTGTGGCCGCGGTTGGAGAAGTGGTGATTCCGGCTGAGGCGGACGCGGTGAGTGTGGGCGATGGGGTGGGCGAGGGCGGCGCCAGAGTCGGCGTGGAGGTGGGTTCCGGGGTTGGGGTATCGGTCGGCGGTTCCGGGGTGGGTGTGTCTGTGGGTGGCTCCGGGGTGGCGGTCGGCGAGGGGGTCGGTGTTGGTGGTACCACTACGGCCGGTTCCGGGGGTGGGGGATCGGTCGGCGGCTTGCTGCTGAAGGTCAGAGTGCAGCCGCTGGTGGTCAGTATGAAGATGATGGTCAAAGCCAAAAATAGTTTGTGCTTCATAGCGATATTTTCCCGCAGTCTGGTTTAATCTGCTGCTTTTTCAATGGTCGCGTGCAGGTCGTACCCTTTTGCCCCGCTGGCCTGGATACCTTGCCCCCCGCCGTTGGCTACTTTGATGATGTAGGTATCGTGCGGTATCTTGATGGGCAGCGAAGCCTGACCGCTTTCAGTCAGCAAGAGCGTCCAGCCCCCGGACCATTTAACCTGTATCTGTTGACCGGACAGCCGGCGCCCATTGGCGTCCACAATGTTGAGCCGCAGCCGGGGATAAGCCGTTGCCGCGGGCTGCCAGGCGGCGTGAGTTACCTGCCATTCTCCCTGGCCGCTGACCGGAATAATATTGACGGTGGGCTGGTGATTCACCGGCGGCGCGGCGACCGGTTCAGGTTCCGGTGTCGGTTCTGGTGTGGGGCTGTAGTCCCGTACCTCCAGCCGGCGCGGGTCGGTTTTGAGGGCATCAACCACGGGCCGGTTTTCGCGGGTGGGTTTGTACCACGAAGCGCCGTCCCAGGCCTCGTCACCGCCATCAGCCAGAAGCCAGGGCGTGTAGGCAAAATAGTAGGGCGGGGCTTCATCGAGCATGTAATGATAAGCCTTAACTGTGAGCGTGGTTAAATCTTCTTCGATGACAGGAGGGTAACGAGGGTCCTGGTTGTCGCCGACCAGCGGGCCGCCTTCGGTGCTGATAATGGGGATGTAAAATCCCATCCGGTCGTGGAAAATTTTAGCATAGGCTTCGAATTTGCGGAAACCGTTGGAATCGTCGTGGATGGTATCACCCACGTAATACCCGCCGGGCCGGCGCGCCCCGGCCCGGGCCGCGTTGATGGCCTGGGCTTGCTGCGGGGTCAGGCCGCGGCGCTGGATTTCGGTGGGGTCAAGCGGCGTGTTGTTGCGATTGACCGGGTCGGCGGGGTAGTCGAAGGGATGGTTGAGAAAGTAGTTGTGCAGGGGCAGCCAGGCATTTTCCAGCAGGTTGGCTTGCCGCCGGCTGATGAGGCCATCAAGAAGCCTGCGTAAAAATTTCATGTCGTCGTAGCTGCCGCCGGGGGCCAGGGCCGGCAGGCCGGGATAGCCGCCGCCCCGACTAATCGTAGCCGCGGCCGGAATCCACAGATCCAGGATGCGGTCAATGCTGATGGGTTCGCCGTCGCGCCAGCCGCCGGGGAATCCGGCAATGTTCGGTTCGTTGTGCAGTTCGTAATAATGGACGCCCATCGGCTTGGCCGCGGCGACCAGATCGCCCAGATATTCGTAGGGGTCGTTGTAGGGGCGGTACACCCGTAAAACCGGCTCGATGCCGTGGGCCACCAATTGTTCGATGAGGTAGACGTGCTCCACTTTGGGAATGTCGCCCTGCATGATTTTGACCCATTTGATGTTCATGGCTACCAGTTCGTCAACAAAAAAATCTATAGTTTCCGGCGGTTGGGCCATAATGGTGGGGGCGTAATGGACCCCGCGCCCGTTGTCGTTGGGGGGATGGGGATAGCGCATCAGCGTTCCCAGGGTGGACAGTTCGACAATTTGCTCGGTTTGGGTGGACAGGCTGGCAAAGGCCGGTTTGTTGGCGGCCGGTTCCGGGGCCGCCGGGCGCAAATTCCAGCGGACATCGTTTTTGCGGGGATGGTTTTTCAGCGCCTCGACAATGGGTAAATGGTCGCCTTTGCGGTCGTGGTACCAGGCGTTGCTTTCCCACACGGTGCCGCCCCAAAAGTTTAGCGCTTTTTGGGCCAGCAGCCAGGTGCAGGTGGCAAAATAATAGTCCGGAGCTTCGTCCAGCATGAATTCGTGGGCGGCCAGGGTCCACTCCATTTGCAGCTGTTCGTTAACGCAGGGGTAGCGAGGGTCCTCGCAGGAGCCGACGGTGGCCCCGCCCTCGGTGCTGATGAGGGGGATTTCGAAGCCGAAAATTTCGGTAAACTGGTCGTGATAGCCGATAAAGTGTAAAAAGCCGGTCACATCCAGGGTGGGGTCATCGCCCACGTAAAAACCGTCTTCTTCAAACTGGTTGGCCCGGGCTTGATTGATCGATTCGGCCTTGTGCGGGTCCAGTTTGTAACGGGCAATTTCGGCGGCGGTCAGAGACCGGCCAGTCAGGTTGGCTTCATCCATGGGATAATTGGGCGGGTGGTTGATAAAGTAGTTGTGCACCGCCCCCCAACTTTTGTAAAGGACCTCGGTATCGCCGTTGGCTTTGATGGCCCGCAAGAATCGCTGGAAAAAACTGTCGCGCCACTCCGGGATATTTTTGCCCACCGGGAAAATCGAGGGCAGCGACGGATAACCGCCGTGTTCCTGTACCGTACGGGCCGCGGGTGCCCAGATGCCGGCCAAATATTCGGGGTCTGGTTTGCCGCCTTCGCCCTCTTTGCACCAGCCACCGTCCACCCCCCAGATGTCCGGCTCGTTGTAAATCTCGTAATAATAAACCCCTTTGGGTAGATAATAATCCACCAGTTTGCCCAGCGCGCCCCGGTCAATGGGTTCGTTGCAGCGGTCGTACATGCGGATGATGGGCATCATATCATTGGCGACCAGTTGCTCCACCAGATAGGTGCTTTTTCGCCCGTCGGTGCCGTCAATCAGAATTTTGACCCATTTGATGTTCATTTCTTTGAGTTCATTGATGAAGTAGTCGGTCACTTCATCCTCTTGCGAGTACAGATTGGTACTCCAGTGGATGCCCAGCCCGTTGTCGTTCTTGGGGCGCGGATAGGCCGACAGCGGCAGGGGGCCGTCGAGGGGGGCCTGGGCCTGAGCATGGGCCGGGCCAATGATGCTGATGAGCAGCAGGGCGATGATTATCCCCAAGGATTTT
>Ga0180435_10003388_pt1 | contig 15982 bp, 18 predicted proteins | sample SS_ome_3_FD_132467 | JGI IMG/M metagenome (GOLD analysis project Ga0180435, IMG submission 132467) | Hypersaline lake sediment archaeal communities from the Salton Sea, California, USA - SS_3_S_1 metaG | ecosystem: Environmental > Aquatic > Non-marine Saline and Alkaline > Hypersaline >... | reverse complement strand
ATGCTTTATTCTTCTTTCAATAGAGAAGTCAATGGAAACAATTTTCCGAATGAGATATCCATCATTTTCTCGCATTTTGGTTTGAACATCCTGATGACAGTTATTTCTATAGTATTTTTAATCTTCTTGGGTATTAGTCTCAGAAAAATAAGGCCTTGGGCTCGTAATGTTACTCTAGTATACAGTTCGCTTAGTATTTTCTTTTTTCTTTTATCCTTCTTAACAGGTGATCTTAATATCTCAATTGGTGTATTTGTACAAATTTATGCAATATGGGTATTATTTAGACCCGATGTAAAAGAAGCTTTTGGTGTAATGCTAGATAACCGACAATAATATATGGAAGAATAATTCTATATTGTAATTTCATTGCGTGCTAACCCCCGCTCTCCTTTGGCTTCGCCCAGGATGACAGCCGGTTGGGTTCGCTTCGCGAACGACCGGGGACGGAAGACGGGGGACTGGGGAAAAGAGACCGGAAAAAGGCCCGGCTGCAGGTGAGCTCAATCCGTTAGGTATTCTTCATATTATTGACAATTTGAGTTCTTTGATGTATAAAATAAGTCATATGACCTACTTTATAGGTCGTATAACTTATTATTTAGGTCAGAAAGGATGTTGTTATTGATGCTGCTTGAACCTATTGTTGGATCAGCTAATCGTGAACGAGTACTTATCTTTCTCCAAGCTCGAGAGGAAGGATACGCGCGTGAAATTGCGCGGTTTTTTGAAACAGATCTCTTCCCTATCCAAGATCAATTAGAAAAACTTGAAGTGGGTGGCGTAATAGTAAGCAAAAAAGTTGGACGAACTATTCTGTATAGATTTAATCCCAGGTATGCCTTATTGGATGAACTAAAATCATTGTTGAACAAGGCGATTTCCTTTTATCCAGAAGACCTACAAGAAAAACTACTAATGAATAGACGTCGTCCGCGTCGTCATGGAAAACCTGAATGAAACCAATTGGAAAAATGAGCCAGGCAGAATTAGCTGCATATGTCCATCAACACCTGTCAGATTCCGGATTATATTTTGTCCTTTCTGGTGGTGCTGCTGTAGGAATTTACAGCAATGGAGAATATGTTTCCAGTGATATTGATTTTGTAAATGCGCGTTTTGCCAGTCGTAATAAAATCGAAAAATCAATGAAAGAGTTAGGCTTTTCTCCAATTGGTCGACACTTTGAGCACCCAGATTCGGATCATATTATCGAATTTCCGCCTGGCCCACTTCAATTTGGCGACGGCATGGTCCAGACCACAGATGAAATGAGGTTTGAAACTGGTATGCTACGAATTATATCCCCCACAGATTGCATAAAGGATCGCCTTGCTCACTATTATCATTGGGGTGACCGCCAATGTCTCAAACAAGCAGTTCTAGTTGCCTCTAAACATAAAGTAAATCTTGTTGAACTTCAAGAATGGTCAAAACTAGAAGGCAAGTTAGAAGAATTTGATAATATTAAACACAATCTTGTCGGAAATATCTAACCCCCGCTCCACCTGAGCGCCTGCGGCGGACGGACGACCGAAGACGGAAGACGGAAGACCGGGGCGGCGCCAGGTGAGCTCAATCCGTTAGGCTCCTAAATAAAAAGAAAGGTATTAATAAAATGAAATTCTTAAGTAAGCAAAGAACAATCGCTGATATTTATTCTAAACTGAGAGGTAAAGCACTTACAATTAACCCTTCTCAAATCGGCCTACAGCCAGATCAATCCCGTCCGGTTTTTGGATTATTAATGGAAACTGGCTATAAAGATTCTGTTGCAACCCTTTCAGCTATTGGGGACGGGACAGTAAGTTTATACTTTAGCAATGGTGGTGGAATTATTGGATTAGGTGATTACCAACGGCCTAGAGATGCATGTTTTTCATTTCTCTCCCAAGCAAATGAGTTCATATCACAAATGAAACCAACTAAGAAATTTCCACTACCAGAGGAAGGGCGGGTAATCTTTTATTTACTAACAATCAATGGTGTTCTAATGTCCAATGCAAAGGAAAATGACTTGATTAAAAAGCGGCATCCTTTATCACCTCTTTATCATAAAGCGCATGAAGTTATTACTGAAGCCAGGCTTGTTGATGAACAGCGGAAAAGAGATATTCATGAATTATTGAATGCTGCAACTAGAGGAGATGTGAGTAAACTAAAATTACTTATAGATAAAGATATCAATCTTAATGTATCAGATGAAACTGGACTTACTGCGCTAATGTCTGCAGCACATAAAGGCCATGTGGAAATCTTGGAATTGTTGCTGTATGCTGGGGTATCCGTTGATGCAAAAGACTCATTAGGATACACGGCATTAATGTTTTCTTGTAATTCCGGGAACTTATCTTGTGCAAAGTATCTAATTGATAATGGAGCCAATGTTAATGAAGCTGATAATGATGGTTCAACGCCAATAATGTTCTGTGCCCAACATGGCTATAATGATGTTGTGCGACTTTTGTTGGAAAAAGGGGCTGATCCAACAATAAAAGGTACTCATGGTTTATCAGCAATAAGTTTTGCTGAACAAAATAGTCTTATAGAAACTGTTAAGATATTACAAGAAAAATAAGCATAGGAAGACGGGGCCTAACCCCCGCTCACTGCGGCATAACGCCTAAGTACTTATCAGGCCCAAGAAAGATAATTAACGTTAGGATGCTATATGTTTTATTGTTCTTATTAAGGAAGCGAGCATGAAGATAAAGAACCACTACATTATGTTTTCGATCTCTTCTATTTTGATTTTATTAATGTCATCCTGCAGTAGAATGGCAAAGCCAGTACCGATATCCTCTCCGAAAGTTACACAAACATCCACAATTCTGATCACAAACACACCATCCGTCACAGTTACACCTACATTTACTTCATCCCCGCCCCATACGTTGAGTTCAACTATTTCTCCCACCCCCAACTTCTGCAGTCCTGGTCAATGGCAAACTAATGAAATAAAAGTGCTTTCTAACGATCTTTTTGATGCAATCCGACCTGGAGGACCCAACGAATATGACCGCATTTTGATCTTCCAGAACACTGAGTGGGAAAGTTTTCAACAGGAAATTGAAGAGATGGATGGAGAGCTTTGGACAGCTGGACAAATCTTTGCCTCTTTTGCGTGGGGTTATGAATTGGGTACGGGGGTGAATCCTGCTGTGATTCTAGTAACCTACGGAGTAGAGAAAGACTGGGAACTGCCAGAAGATGGTGATTTGGTCTCTAAAGTGGATCAAATCCAAGGTCAACTCCAACGTCATTGTAAAAAAATAGAAAGAAACGAAAAAGATCTGTCCCAGTACCCTACTGTTGCAAATGGAGCTACTTATACCCTGTATCGATACTTTGACGGAGATTCTAAAGTACTTGAAAATTGGTGTCGAACTTATTTTGATGTTTTTGGGGAATCTCCATTAAGAGAGTATGATCATTAATATTGAAATTTGGTGTAATAGTCAGCATCCTAACCCCCGCTCTCCTTTGGCTTCGCCCAGGATGACAGCCGGTTGGGTTTGCTTCGCGAACGACCGGGGACGGAAGACGGAGGACTGGGGAAAAGAGACCGGAAAAAGGCCCGGCTGCGGGTGAGCTCATCCGTTAGACTGCCAAATATTCTAGGCCTCGACGTAATTATTCCCACATAGCCTCTGATGGTATTGTGGGGCAAGAAATAGAAAAAAGACAGAAGAAAGGAGAAAATTATGGAGCAAAACCGAGCCATGCAAATTATGGCACAAGGCCACGTTTGATCGGAGTCCGTATTGCTGGCCGTGTGCCAGGAATTCGAGATGGAAACAGGGAACGATGCCATTCCCCGAATAGCCAGCGGGTTTGGCGGCGGGATCGGCAACACCGGGGCCGTCTGCGGCGCCGTCGTCGGTGCCGTGATGGCTATCAGTCTCAAGATGGAGCGGGGCGACACCATGGAGGACTGGCTCCGTATAGCTGCGGCGGCACAGGAGTTTCGTCGCCTTTTCGAAACCGAGATGGGAACAATCAACTGCCGCGAATTAACGGGGGCGGATCTGACCACTGAAGAAGGGCTGAAGCAGCTCATGAACTCTAACACGGCCCAGAAGGTCTGCTTCCCGGCGGTCGGGGCAGCCTATCGGCTGGTGGTGGACCTGCTGCAGGAAACCACGTAGGCAGGATTCTGGACAGCACATAAACCACCACAGTATGAAGTTGACCTGGCAATCTAACCTCCGCTCTCCTTTGGCTTCGCCCAGGATGACAGCCGGTTGGGTTCGCTTCGCGAACGACCGGGGACGGAAGACGGAGGACTGGGGAAAAGAGACCGGAAAAAGGCCCGGCTGCAGGTGAGTCCATACGTTAGGCCGTTTAATGCTTGAATATGAAATGAGTTGAAAGGAAAGAGTATGATTCAAATCCCTGCAGGATCATTCATGATGGGAACTAGCGACCAACAAATAGACTGGTTGATTCAAAGCGATGATTTGGCGAAGAAATTGAATACTAAAGGTTATTTCAATAGAGAGCAACCACAACACAAAATAATCCTGGCAAGTTATTCAATTTCAAAGTATCCCGTAACAGTTAGAGAATATCGATCATTCTTAGAAGCAGATGGCTATCGAGTTAGAAAATATTGGACAGAAGCAGGTTGGGTATGGAGGCGGTCAACAAATAGAGAAAAGCCTGATTATTGGAATGATGAAAAATGGGTTAGGAATGATAAATTTCCAGTAGTAGGCGTAAGTTGGTATGAAGCTTTCGCATATTGCAGTTGGTTGAATGAGATTAATGAAAAGAAATATCGTTTACCAACCGAGGCGGAATGGGAACAGGCGGCACGTGGCACAGATGCACGACTTTTTCCCTGGGGCAATGAGTTTGATGTAAGGCTCTGTAATACTAGAGCAAGTAAACTGCACAAAACAATACCGGTTGACGAGCTGAGTTCAAAAGGGGAAAGCCCATTTGGGTGTGCTGATATAGCAGGGAACGCATCTGAATGGACCATGAGTGAATATCGACCATATCCTTACGATGGGAAAGATGGGCGAAATGATGTTGAAGAAGAGAAATTACGAGTGATCCGGGGAGGATCCTGGCACAAACCAACTTTACGAGCAAGAGTAACTGCACGAGGAATGAATGATCCGTTTTTTTCGGATAATGATGTTGGATTTCGATACGTTTGTGAAGAATGATATAGAATTCAGAAGGTAAACGGCCCAATCCCCGCTCCACCCGGGCGCCTGCGGCGCAGTAAACAGCAGGTCAGTATATAGTAAGAAGAATGGATACCAGATGAATGATTAGCTGAGTACCATGATCGAATCTACTTACTTATTACTGAACTGAGCGGGTGAGCTCAATCCGTCAGGCAGATTTTATGGATAACAAAGTATTTCTTTTTTGGGTCATTATATGTTTATTTATCACTAGTTGTGGTGCTGTACTCGCTGAAGGCACTAAAATTAGCAGCTCTCAAGCTGGCGACTTGATCCGCAGAAACCTCTTTCTCGGAGATGATCTATATCAAATCGATGACCCACACGTATATCAATATGGGAATTTGCATGTAGATGGACCTAGTGGGGGGATGCTTTATCGCTTTAACTCGAATCCAGATACACTTAGATGGCTGATCGATAACAATGGTCTGCAAAAAAACATGCTTGATTCGGCTGACGAACTCCCGTTGGAATTCCTTACTGACAGGCCGCGATGGTGGGATCCCTGGAAAGCCAATCCCCCTGCATACTATGTTTTCATTGAGGAATTTGAAACGGGTGGCGAAAGAAGGTTGATCATGGTGTACGATAGTTCTGCAAGTGTGATCTACGTCGTCGAACATTTTGAGAATATGCCTGGAATTTAAAACTACCTAACCCCCACTTCACCCGAAAGCCGTGCACCTACGGTGTAGTAAGTAGTAGTTTAGCAAGTAGTAAAGTGATTAATTGCTAGCTGGTACTAAAGGGTTTATGAACACTAATCTACACACTTTTTACTACTTACTCCTTGCTTCTTTTAACCCCGGCTGCAGCTGAGCTCATCCATAAGGTCACGAATTTTCCCCTAAACATATCATTTTTTTATTACCCGGAGATGAAATGCAATTTCAATTAATTAGAAATGCTACACTGCGAATAGAATATGCGGGTCAAAGATTCGTGATCGATCCCTATTTTGCACCCAAACACTCAATGCCTTCCTACGCAGATAAATCATCAAATCCTTTGGTGGAATTACCGATTTCAGCCCAGGAAGTGATTGATGGAATAGATCTGGCTGTAATATCTCATCTGCATTCTGATCACTTTGATCAAGCGGCTAAAAATATTTTACCGCCGGATCTAACGATTATTTGCCAGCCTACTGATGTCGAAGAACTAAAAAATCAGGGGTTTCAAAATGCAACTGGGGTCGCAAATGAACTTACCTGGAAATCAGTTGACATTACCCGCATAGATGGACGACATGGCACAGGGAAAGTTCAGCAAATGATGGGAGAAGTATCAGGATTTGTATTCCGAGCTGATAATGAGCCAACAGTATATTGGGCCGGGGATACAATATGGTGTGAGGAAGTTGCTAATGCAATTGACCAGTATCATCCAGATATCATAATTACACATTCTTGTGGGGCAGTATGGGGTAATAATGTATTGATATTGATGGATGCAAAGCAAACGGTGGAGGTGTGCAAGGCAGCTCAAAATAAAACCGTCATTGCGACACACATGGATGCCTTAGATCATGCAACGGTATCGAGAAAAGAATTGAGAAAGTATGCTGAGTCAGAGGGGATTTTACCCGAACAGTTACTCATACCAGAAGATGGTGATATATTAGAGTTTTTGGTTTAAATATGCTGCGGTGAGCTAATCCATTAGCCCTTTATTTAAGGATTAATCATTTGAAGACCCGTTCCCTGTTTCTGTTTCTTCTTTTATTAACTTCCGTTCTCTTGGGTTGCACACCTAAAATTGTGAGTCCAATCCCTTCAATAAATCAAACTGCAACCCAGACCATAATTATCGTGGCTTCTTCCGAGCCATCAAACACAGCTACCTGGACAATTATCCCCGAGACTGTAACTCCGTCACCGTCCCCTACTTTGACTATAACTGCATCCCCTGAATCCACTCAATACCCTCCAACCCCTCAACAAGCATGTAATTCAGGTGAACTTGACACCTACATTCGTGTGTGGGATCCCACTATTACCAAATTAATCATTTTGGCTCGCGAGGTGGGCCAACTTGAAGAATTATCAAATACCAGGGCTAAAGAGATAATCGCTGAAACCGCCATTATAGATATTGCCTTAGATGAAATGAGTGTACCTTCTTGTTTGGATTACTCGCATGAACGGTCTTTTAATGCTATTAATTTATTGGAAAGCAGTATCAGTTTATTGTTGGAAGAGGACTTTGACAAAGCAAGAAAAGATCTAGAAGGGTCATTTGAGGAAATTGTCCGCGCTGTGACATTTATAGGTTATCTCATGATCCAGGAAACGGAAACCAGCACACCAGACCAGTAAACAAGCTAACCCCCGCTCCACTCGACCGCCGGACTCACTCGATTTTTTTCTCCTCTCTCCCTTATTGGTTTTAGTTTTATAATCATTAACACGTGGCCCCACCGGCAGGTGAGCTCATCCATTATGTACCAATTCTAATTATGGATAAAAACGCAAACATAAAGAATTTTGAAATGGACCTGAAGAAATTTGATAGAAATATTACTCTTCGGTTATTTATTCTTCTTGGTATATGTCTGATAATTTCATACCTATATGAAAGATCATCATTCAAATCAAATACGATCGATTTGGCACTTATCCTCTTCCTTATTTTGAGTGTCGTCTATTCGATAATCGCCACAATAATAGGCAAAAAAAATATATGCATAAAATACAACCTAAAGTGTCCCCAATGCGGAAAGGTTCCAAAAGCATTCTTTGCGGTTAGCGCAATACGATCAGGTAAATGCCCTGGATGTGGAAATAGGTTTGGAACCTAAACCCCGCTCTCCTTCGGCTCTCTTCAGGATGGGTGCCTGCAGCGGACCGAGGACGGAAGACCAGTATGAAGAGACTGAGGACCGGGAGACAGGAATAAACAGTCTGGTTGCAGCTGATCTCATCCGCTGGGCAGCCTCCTTAATAAGAAGGGATAACATATGAAATCAAATAATAAAATCAATCAAAACACACCTTTAACACGGTTCGCTTGGCTATCCATTGGTGCAGCTGTTATTACGATTGCATTGAAAGCTGTAGCATATTTATTAACAGGATCAGTTGGCCTGCTCTCAGACGCAGTAGAATCAGTAGTAAACCTTGTTGGAGCATTAATGGCATTGGCGATGTTGACAATCGCTGCCCGTCCAGCGGATGATGAACATGCTTACGGACATAGCAAAGCAGAATATTTTTCTAGTGGTGTTGAAGGAACATTGATCCTCGTAGCTGCAATAAGTATCGGAGTAACGGCTATTCAAAGACTTCTTAATCCAATGCCATTAGAACAGATCGGATTGGGTTTAGGTGTATCGATTGTGGCATCAATAATAAACCTGAGTGTTGCGCTAGTATTGCAGAGGGCCAGTAAAAGATATAACTCAATAACACTAGAAGCCAATTCCCAACACTTAATGACCGACGTCTGGACTTCGGCAGGAGTGTTAGCTGGAGTTGGAGCGGTTGCACTAACTGGGTGGGAGATACTTGATCCTATCGTTGCGATCATTGTAGCTGGAAATATCATTTGGTCAGGGGTTCGCATAGTGCGTTTATCGGTTTTAGGGCTGATGGATACAGCGTTATCTGTTGAAGAACAAAGTGCAATACAGCGTGTCTTGGAGGAATATAGACAGAATGGAGTGGAATTTCATGCACTGCGATCACGACAAGCAGGAATGCGAAGTTTTGTGTCATTCCATGTATTGGTTCCTGGTGAGTGGTCAGTACAGTGCGGTCATGATCTTTTAGAGCGAATTGAAAATGATCTTCGCGTCGCGTTACCCCAAATCATCGTGTTTACTCATTTGGAATCGCTAGACGATCCGGCATCCTGGAACGATACAAATCTAGAACGCGAAAGAGCAGTTTCGAGCAGTAGCACCTCAAAGGATCAACCGGATCCAACAGAAGACGATGAAATAAGCAGATGAAGAAGTAATATCCTGGTTTTATTATCGGGCTGCCCAACCCCGCTTTCAGGTGACCCGGTAGACGCCGGAGGGTATGTAGGGCGAAAATCCAAAGTTCTCATTATATCTCCAGCGCCGGGCGCCTGAAGCACTCGTTAGACCAAACCACATATAAGGATTGGTGGGAGCATGAAAAACACTGAAGGAAATGGAACCAATGTTGACCGTATACTTCGTGTGGCTGGGTGGCTGCTCGCGGCACTCGCGCTCCTCGCCATCAGCGATGCTCTATTGAGCGTGATTAAGTCAGGCCGGTATGTGCTCGATGTTCTAGTGGCCTCCCTGCTCTGGCCACTCGGTCTGATGATGGCGATTCGCATGTGGATCCCGCTGTTTCGAATCCTTCGCGTGTTCTTTAACGTGCTTGCCGCATATGCGCTGACCGCCGTCGCCCTCGGCCTCCTTGGGCAACGGGACTTGGTTGGGGCACTCTACCCATGGCCCACTACATCACCTATCCATCTTCTGCCAGGCGGGCTCCAGGCCCTCTCGGTCCTCGTTGCAGGTTGGTCGAACCGTCTGCTTGAGCACAAACGAACGCTAGGACACTAGAATAGATCGCAAGTGGGGAGTCTGCAATTGGTGGAATAACATCCCTTGTCTCAGTACTATTTGGAGATATTAAATCTGCTTCAGGTAAAATCAGAATTGAAAATCTCTAGAATAGGGCAACTAACCCCCGCTCTCCTTCGCCATCCCTCAGGATGCTGCGCGAAGTTCATCCGAGAGGTGCCATGGGGTCTTGTTTTTCTGGCAAAGAAGATAAACTATGAAGATAATCGATCTGCTTTGGATCCTCGCCTACCCGGCATACCAACTGATAGGTACTTTTCGTCATGAAGCGAGCCACGCGTTGGCTGCAATGCTAGAGGGAGCAAAGATTACCGAATTCGTATTCTGGCCAACTCAGGGCTATTGGGGCTATGTGCGCTGGATTGGGCCAGTATCATCTGTAACCATTGGAGCACCGTATTTGTGCGACTTTCTGACTTTTGGAGTGTTCTTTTCTGTATGTATGTTAGTGTGCTTTAGACGACGATGGGTCTGGCTTAACCTTGTTGTGATTGGAATTCTTTCCCCCTTAGTTAACTCGTTCCATAACTACCGAGGTGGTTTACAAGGACCGAATGACGTAGGGAAGTTGTTAAAGTTATTGCCAGAAGAGATAGTTCACGGCTACTTCTGGGTGACAATAAGTGTATATGTAGTCGGATTGGTGATAGTATTCAGTTTGTCTAGGACGATAAGGGCTCAAATAAAACTGGATCGGAACGCTATCTAAGAGCACCTTATCCCCTCCTTCAACTAACCTTTCTACAGTGAGATTTTGTAACTAAATAATAAAGGGAAACACATTGATCGAATACAAAACCGGACTAAGCGTAATTGACTGGGATTCTCTGATCCAAATGTATAAAGAACTTGATCTTGTTATTGGATTAGCAAGAGCAGGAAAAATCAAAAAAATCAAAAGAGCTTTCAATAATACTTTTAAGATAGTAACAGCCTGGGACGGTGATGAAATTGTAGGTGCTGGGAGGCTTATCTCAGATGGTGAGTGTTACGGTTGGATTCATGACGTGGGTGTTCATCCTAAATACCAAAAAAAAGGTGTTGGACGAGGCATTATGAATGAACTTATGAATGGGAATGAACATCTACTATTTGGATTAACTTCATCCTTTGAAGCAGTTGAATTCTATCAGGAACTGGGGTTTAAAAAACACAAGACTGCTCTGGCTAAATATCCAGGGAAATCTACTTACCTGGAAGATTAATCCCTGATGATATACGCTTTCCGCAACTCCACCTGATCTACGGGTGACCCCTCTAGTACTCTCAGGGTGCGCTCAAGACAGGAGACGGAAGATTTAGGGCGGCGGACTATAATAGCCCGGGGAACTCATTCTAATATATTTATTTTGACTTCCTCTATTTTTTCTTGCTCGCTTAATTTCATTCGTACGGTGTTGAGTACAATTACAACCGCCAAAAGAATGATCCGGTAAATGGGTTTTATTGGAAGCGCCAACCCAATCACCAGGATCAGCAAACCCACCAGCGCATGCGTCAGTATATTCTTCCAATCTTTTAGATATGCCCAAATTGCATTAAGTGTTTAATTCCGCATAATTATAGATATCCTTGTAATATTATCCTGGACAGCATGCAAAAATAAACCTGAATTGTAAACAGTGGATAACTTAAATCAAGTGGAGAATTATACTGGATATAGATTCCCCTGTTTTTGCTAGTGAAATGGATATGAGCCTACGTATGTTTTTCAACACCCATGTTAAAATCAATACAACTAATTGATCCCTTGATATTATTCACTACACTGTGCGGCAGGTTGTTATGAACAGATGCGAATGGAGCGTGAGTGACCCCCTTTACGTCTCTTATCATGATGAAGAATGGGGGGTTCCCATTCATGATGACAGGCTCTTATTTGAATTTCTGATCCTGGAAGGTGCCCAAGCTGGTCTGAGCTGGCTGACGATCCTGAAGAAAAGAGATAACTACAGGAAGGCATTTGATAACTTCGATATTGATCGTGTCGCCAGCTATAAGGAATCTGACCTGAAACGTCTGCTCGCAGATGCTGGTATCGTCCGTAATCGCCTGAAGCTAGAATCATCCATTAAGAACGCTCAGGGTGTTCTTGGTATCCAGGAGGAGTATGGATCTCTCGACACATATCTCTGGCGTTATGTTGATGGAAGACCCAAGCAGAATACCTGGAAATTTATGGCGGACCTTCCAGCTAAAACAAAAATATCCGAGTTGATGAGCAAGGACCTGAAGAAACGCGGATTCAATTTCGTCGGACCCACGATCTGCTATGCTTTCATGCAAGCAGTTGGCATGGTAAACGACCACACTACTAACTGTTATCGATACAAAGAAATCAAGGAACTTGTGTAGTCCAGCATATCCAATTCCGCGAGAGGGCACTATGAATTATAGAAATACACTAGATCAACTATTTCAAGATCTTGAAAGTAAAGATGAATTTTCAGGGGTGGTACTGATCACAAAAGGTGAGGTCGAATTATATTCAGGCGCATTTGGATACGCAAGTCGGGCCTGGAATATAAGAAATGACCTGGATATTCGTTTTGATACAGCATCCATTACTAAATTATTTACGACCGCAGCCATATTACAGTTGATTGACAAAAAGCAGCTGGCTTTAGAAACCAGCGCTATCGAGTATCTGGGCTTAGAGGGAACAAAAATATCAAAAGAAGTAACTATCTTTCATTTGCTGACGCATACATCAGGTATTGGGGATGATTGTGAAGAAGAAGCGGGTGAAGTGTACGAAGATCTCTGGAAAACAAAGCCGAATTATTCAGTTAGAAATACCGAAGATTTTTTGCCGCAATTCATTTACAAAGAACCCAATTTCGCGCCCGGGGAAGGATGCCGGTACTGCAACTGCGGCTTCGTATTATTGGGATTGATGATAGAAAAAGCAGCCGGCATGCCTTATCGGGATTATGTTCAGGAAAACATATTTGAGAAAGCCAATATGACCCATTCGGATTTCCTGGCCCTGGATCGCGTCAACGAAAAGGTTGCCGAAGGATGCGATCCAATCAGAAATAAAGATGGGGGAATTGAGGGCTGGAAAAAGAATATCTATTCATATCCGCCAATTGGATCCCCAGATAGTGGCGCTTATGTCACTGCCGGTGATCTCGATCGTTTTCTGCGGGCAGTGCAATCTGGAAAATTACTCTCAAAAGAATTAACTGAAGCTTTTCTAACTCCTCACGTGGACTACAGAGAAAAAGATGGCTGGGTGATGAAGTACGGATATTGTTTATGGTTTTATGTAGACAACGAAGGCAAGATAGTTAGTTATCAAAAGGAAGGTATAAACGCCGGTGCCAGCGGCCTTATTCGACATTTCCCCGAACAAGATATCAATGTAGTGATCCTATCAAATATGGAAGATGGGGTCTGGGGGCCGATACGAAAGATCCATCAGTTTGTAGTTGATGGATCTTTCGATTCACCTCTGGATGGCTGAGCCTTCCCGTTAGGAAGATCGGATTACCATGATGAAATCCATGAAACGTTTCCTCTATTCAGTCGCAAAAACCTGGATTGGCACCACCTTCTTGCACTGGGTTTTCGCCTATTTCAGTTTTGTTATCCCAGGAGAGAAACTGATTGAGACCGATACGCTAATTGCCTTCCATCATCCATCCCCCTCCTATCCTCTCCATATCCTGATCGTTCCTAAGGACAAGTTCCGTTCTATAATGGATTTACCATCAAACGGATCTGTTTTTGAAACTGGTCTGTTTGTGGCTGTAAAAGAGCTGATCCAAAGGTTTAACCTCGAAGCATGTGGGTATCGTCTAATTGCGAACGGCGGAAGCGCCCAGGAAGTGGATCATCTTCACTTTCATCTTGTATCTGATGACTATGAGGGCGATATTTCGAAACGGATCAACCCTCGCACTTCCTGATATCCGGTTCTGGGGCCAAAGATATTCAGAAAAGCAGACAGGGGGTTGGGCAAAAGTAATAATGTGGTTGTTAATTTCTTATATCGGGGAGGATGGATGGCAGAGTGGCTCGAGTGGCAGAAGGTCTATACCTATGGAACATTCGTGATCTGGCCTCCTGAACCGGTCAGAAATATTGTAAATCCGCTTCGCGATGAGTACGATCCAGTATCACAATCCTTTTGTGGAGCTCATATCACACTTACTCAACCATTCCTGCGCCAACCAAGCAGTAAGGAATGGGACGAATTGCATAAGGTAGCATCAAGTTTCGAATCGTTTGAAATTCGCTATGGTCCATTAAATTCGTTCCTTCCCTATCCATGTATCTGGTATGAGATCCATCCTTCAGAACTGGTGCTGACAATCCGCCAGGCACTCCACGCAACCGGTATGTTCAATCTCGACCTACCACATACTGACGGGTTTATTCCCCACATGACCATAACTGAAGGCCAGTCAGATCTCCAGGTTACCGAGGAACTATTTACAAAGCTCAGGGATGAGATCTCAGGAGGAACATTTATTTGTTCAGAGATCGCTCATATCGTTCCTGACCGTCACTTCCATTTTGGGATTAAAAGGCGATTGCCATTGCGGAAATAGAATACCGGCGGCAAATTGACGAACAGGACAGTTCACAAGAGCCAGAAGTCCGAAGATGTGAGAGAAGGTCTCATCCAATATCAGCCAGGAAGAATAATTGAACACAAAAGCAAAAATTAAAGCTGAACTTATCGCTCCATGTGGAATGAACTGTGCAATATGCATGGGGCATCTCCTAAGGGATAAAAACATATGCCCTGGCTGCCGTGGGGATGATGCAAACAAACCCGGAAATTGTGTCAGGTGCGTAATTGCTAACTGTGATCATTTCAAAAATACCGGGGCAAAATATTGTTCTGATAAGTGCGACAAATTTCCCTGTACCAGATTAAAGGCGTTAGATAAAAGATATCGAACCAAATATGATATGAGTATGCTTGAAAATTTGAAAAATATTGAGGAGTTGGGTATAAGGGCGTTTGTTAGAAATGAAAAAGTTAGATGGGTTTGTTCAGATTGTGGTGGTCTTATCTGTGTTCATAGAGGTAGTTGTTCAAATTGCGGAAAAGGTGGGCCTTAGACTTTTGATTGGATATATGCCCCACTGCATTACTTAGCCGAATTAGATAATTATCGATACTTCATACAAATAAGGAACTCAAAAGGTGAAACGATCAATAGTGCATATTGCTCTAGTTGTCCGGGATTACGACGAGGCCATCGCATTTTATACTGAAAAACTTAATTTTCAATTCATAGAGCACACGTACCAGCCGGGAAAGACCCGGTGAATTTTTTTGATACTTATCAGTAGAGCAGCAATGGAAAAAACATGGATGTAGTAACGGGATCTTTCGGTTTTATAGGCAAATACATCACAAAAGAGCTACTAGAAAGGGGTCGTGAAGTTAAAACAATCACTACCCACCCCGATAAACCAAACCCGTTTGACGGCATGGTAAAAGCATCCAGCTACAATTTTGACAACCCTGAAAAACTTACAAGATATTTGGATGGCTGCGAAACCCTCTACAACACCTATTGGATACGATTCAATTATCGACAATGGTCATTCGACAAGGCAATTGAAAACACGAAAGTAATATTCAACTGCGCAAAAAAAGCCGGGGTCAAGAAAATCATCCACATCAGTGTAACCAACGTGTCGCTGCACGATAAGCTACCCTACTATCACGGGAAAGCATTACAAGAAGAAGCACTTAAAAACTTAGGGATTGAATACACAATTGTGCGCCCGACCCTTGTATTTGGAATTGAAGATATATTGGTTAATAATATCGCCTGGACAATACGGAATTTCCCTGTGGTCCCAATCTTTGGATCAGGAATGTATAAAGTGCAGCCCATATTTGTTGAAGATTTAGCGAAAATTGCAGTTGAAGCCTCCAGGCAAGATGGACCACAAAATATTGATGCGATTGGCCCCGAAACTTTCACATATACCGAGTTTCTGGAATTGATCAGCAGAGAATTAAATAGAAATATTGCTTTTCTCCATACACCACCATCCTTAGGGATTTTCCTCGGAAAAATAATCGGACTCTTCGTCAGGGATGTCGTCCTTACAAAAGATGAATTAAGCGGATTAATGTTGAGCAAATTAACTTCAGATCAGACCCCAAATGGGAACACACTATTTTCTCAATGGTTCCAAAAGAATAAAAACCAAATTGGTATTGAGTATACTTCCGAGT
>Ga0180435_10003387_pt1 | contig 15984 bp, 12 predicted proteins | sample SS_ome_3_FD_132467 | JGI IMG/M metagenome (GOLD analysis project Ga0180435, IMG submission 132467) | Hypersaline lake sediment archaeal communities from the Salton Sea, California, USA - SS_3_S_1 metaG | ecosystem: Environmental > Aquatic > Non-marine Saline and Alkaline > Hypersaline >... | reverse complement strand
CTCCGGAAGAATCAACAGGATTCTCTATTTAAAATAGGCATCCTGTTCTTGCCTGAGCCTGACAGACAGGCGGTCTGTATCAATATCCACATCTGAATTTCGAATGGCCGTATCCTTGGAAATGTTTTTTTTCAATCGACAGCCTTCGGAAAGACCCATCGGCAGCAGGTTGTCTCGAACCGAAATATTGTAATTATCAATGGTACCATAACATGTGAATCCACCGATCCCATCGAGAACCTCGCCTTCTTTTAGATCCCGCTTGGCAATTGTAACCACATCACAAACCGGACCACCCAGCGGCGTGACAGCCGCATCCTCGAATAATACTGCCCGGGCGGCTGTCAGCGGTACTTCTAAATGCGGTAAATGATAGGGAATATAAAAAACATAGAAGGGACCATCACCCATTTTAAAATATTGCATGTAACTTTTACGGATCGGGTGGTCGTTGTAACCGATTATAAAAACGCCTGGACCGGGCTCGGCACCCAAAATATAGTCCACAAATCCATGTTCCAACATCTCACTTTGCGGAAATAGGTTCACAGCATCTTTGACATGTGAGCACTCTGGTCCATACATGCCGCGTCTTGCGACCCTGAAGCCAGTCGCATTGGCCACAATCGCATTTTCCATTGATATTTTTGTGCCGTCCGCGAAGGAGGTTGCCATCTCAGGTGAAAGGTTGTGCTGTTTTGCAAATCCCTTCTGGGTTTCCGGGGTTCGGTAATGATCCTGAAGCCCCTTGATGTTACCGGCCACAACTGGCTTGTAACCTATTGAGGTTGCAAAACGATATAAGTTCATCATAACGCCCGGTTGATCCCCGTCTGCATTCGAAATCACCACACCGGCTCGATCCGCATATACCTTAAGTATTGGGCCGACAGTCGCGTCGAGTTCAGCATTCATTAGAATGAGGTGTTTCTTGTTTTCTATGGCCTTTAAAGCGATGGGGGCACTATAATCAACATCACCCGTGGCTTCAATGATGGCCTCGATCCCGTCTGCTTCGCACAACACTGCTGGATCTTGGGTCACGGCATATAAACCGGCCTGCAGGGCATCTTCGAGTTCCCGCGCCGTTTCTACCTTTTTTGCCCCTTGGATACCTGCTTCCTGGTAAGCTCTTTCCGCCTCCGAAATGGTTCGATTTGAAATTGCCACCAAGCGCATACCTGGTAAATATTTCTCAATTTGAAGTGCTATACCGCGCCCCATGTATCCTGCGCCGGTCATGGCAACCCTAATTGGATTACCGTCAGCCGCTCTTCTTTGCAATGCTGTGTCAACTATTATCATAATATTCTCCCGCTAGGTTGTATGCTTTAGTAGCCAATTTTAGAATATCATTTGGTGTTCCAATATCTATATATTCGGCGTGCTCAAAAATAACTGCACTGACTTTTAAATCTTGATGAATTGCTGCTCTGATCACATGTCCAAGATATAATTCTGATTGGATCGTCGGTGAGTCACCCTCTACAACGACAGCCTTTTTCCTAGAATCCTCCTCAACATAATCATGCATAAATTGAGTAAAATTTGGTGACCAGACTGCGATGATCCAAGTATACGTCAAGGTAGTTGTTGACGGCTTTATCTCGATGTCTTTGATATCCCCGGCCGAATTTAAATTCACCATGTCCATCTTGTGCGGCTTGTCTGCTTCAAATAATCCTACAACCACATCAGCTTTTCTTTCTTTTAATTTTTTATACAGTATAATAAAAGCATCATCAGGAGAAAATACGATGTCAGGAAACCCGAAAAAAACAACTGAGTCTTTCGCGTAAGGGTAGGCCTGATCCAGCGTATAGGGCACACCATAGGGTAGATCCATTATTAAATATGCTATGGGAACCCCGACCATTTTGCCATCACCAAAGTATGCTGGGATATCCCATTTACCTTTTCTAATGATCGTAAAAACCCGCTGCACATTAGCTTGGACCATTTTTTCCAGTAAATAATGTGCTGCTACTTTTGGCCTGGGTCCTTGAGCATTTTGAAATGCCTGCATCCCTACTGGGTATATTTCTTTGCTACATGGTAACGGTGATATGCGTTTTGCTTTTCCACCGGCAGGAATTAACCCCACTTTAGTATTGCCCATGATGAATTCTTCAGAACGACCATAACGGATTGATTTTATATGGCACCACATTAAATATCTTATAAATAACAGGTAGTTCAGTAAACAACAGCAGAATAAAAATGAGGAATAGAAAGAAGATGAAAGCCATAAACCCATATTCTTTATATAATTTTTCTGGGTTTTGTACCGGGCTATCTGGTTTCAGTGTAAGCTTTACGAAGTATGCAAAAAATCCTGCAATGAGGGGCGCACACAGAATTAACTCAAGGTGATATCGAATAATAAAAATACCAAAGAAAAAGGCGCTTGAGGTAGCATAAAAAAATTGTCCAATAGTTAACGTTTCGACTGAATAGCGGCGAAAGGAAGCCCGGTAGTTGCCCGCTTGCTCATGATTGTTAATCATCTTATACTCTGCCAAGCGTTTGCTTCCCATGAAAAAGGCGCCCGCCATCCAGTAAGCAATGATGACCGATATGGGCGGGACTTGATCAGGGATTAGTACAAACCATCCCAGGAATAACCGAATAGGATTATTCAGAGCTTCACTTATTACATCCAAATAGACTATATCTTTGGTACGGATAGGAGGAAAATTATAAAAGATACCAGCGACCCAGAAAAGAATTGCCATATAAAGAAACGATGTATTAACCAACGATGCTAGCGTAATGCCCAACAATGATAGTAGTAGCCACTCAATATAGGCTATCGGAATAGATACTTTCCCAGATGGTATTGGACGAAATCGTTTTTTTGGGTGTAGCTTGTCTTTTGGTGCATCAAGAATTTCATTGATTACGTAATTACTGGATGCCACCAGACAAGTCGAGATTATAGCCAGGGCAAATGAAAATATCCATCCTTCATTAATAGAAGCTGGTTCCAAAAAAATTGCCAAAAGTAAACCGAAAACCATGAAAACGTTTTTGAACCAATGATCTGGACGACCAATTGATATATATGCCGAAAGAACTGCTTTTTTATTTTGGTTCATACCTGAATCAGAACTTATTGCTTTATTCATCTGTCAAAACCTCAAGAAATTTAATAAACTATTAAAATCGGCCGCTTTTGGATACTCTTTATCGTTACCATTTCCAATCAATATAAATTGGGCTCCTGCAGCAACGGCTGCCGCCTGATCTATATCGTACCGGTCACCAATATATAGTAATTCTGTTGGTTTGACCTGGCATTTCTCACACGCCACCAGAATTCCTTTTGGGGATGGCTTGAAAGCATTAATCTCAGTATCGGTGCTACACAAATGATACTCAAACCAAGATTCCAATCCAAGAGCTTCTATTTTTGCTTGGGTTGGATAATCTGAAAATGCGCCAACCGCGATATGTTTTTCTTTACACCAATTCAGCAGGTTAACGATTCCCGGCCGCCTATATTTTTTAAGATATTTTAGTGGTCGTTTCAAAATCCACTCTGCTATAATCTCCTTAATACTATTGGCGTTGATTTCCATCTTAGAAGCGATCTGGGAATATTGTAATTCGAAAAGTGACCTGTCAACGGGTGATGACCAACGCAATTTTTCACGATTTTCTCGAAACAATCTAATGGTTTGTAAGGTTTGATATCCTAACTTGGGATTTAAAAAAAATTGGAATATCAAATCTAATAGCATACGAATGCGAACCGAATTTTGATGATAGAGGGTTCCATCCACATCAAAAAGTAAACATTTTAATTGTGTAAATTTCGCTGATGTATGCATGAACATGTAATAAAAATTTTATTCTCGTATCAGAAATACGAAAGTAATCGATAAAGCAACCAATCAGATATATTCCAGCATCGACTATCGAGAGACATAGCACCCATTTATAGAACACATCCTAATGATCGGCCAATCAATCTCTATTACTGTCGACAACGATGAGCGTTACCAGAGGAAAACTTTGATAAAATTAAAGCAGTTGATCCTAATTGTGGAAATCTGGCCATCGTTTATCCTTTTCTGAAAGAATAACTTTCTTTGTGATAGGCCATTCAATTTGAAATTCTGGATCATTCCACCGAATGCCCATTTCGGCAGTCGGTGTATATGCATGGGAAACTTGATAATAAATCTCTGTATTATCCTCTAAGGTCTGGTAACCATGTGCTAAACCCTCAGGGATAAATAGTAATTGGGCATGGCGCCCCTTCAATTCTAAACCAACCCATTGCCTATAAGTGGCGGAATCGGGGCGAAGATCGATGCTAGCATCATAGATAGCGCCCCTGACACATCGAATCAGCTTTGCCTCTGCATGGGGGGCCTTTTGGTAATGCATTCCGCGAAGTGTTCCCTTTTTATAACTATATGCAATATTGGCCTGTTCGGGATTGAAAGTGATCCCTTGTTCGCTAAATTCTTTTAGGCACCATGAACGAGAAAAGTATCCCCTTTCGTCCTCATGTTTATCTAACGTTATCAAGTAGGCCCCTTCAACGGACAATTCTTTGAATTGCATTATAACCTCTTATAATCCGATACCTTCATATTTTTCGAATTTATCTTTGTCTAACATACGCCTCCCATCAATAATGAGGGGTTTGGATTGGGATTCACCTAACAGATTAGGCAGTTCCAAAAATTCATCCCAGCATGTCAAAAGAATCACGCTGTCAGAATCTTTGACGACTTCTGTCAATGAATCACAATAGTTGATTGCATCTTTTTTGAATATTTTCTTGGCCTCCTCTTGCGCTACTGGATCATAAGCCTTGATTATAGAACCATTCTCCAACAAATACCTTATTATAGGAATTGCTGGTGATTCCCGCATGTCATCTGTACCTGGTTTAAACGCCAGGCCAAGAATCGAAATACGTAAACCTTTTAGAGATGTGAAATGCTTTTTTAGCAAATCAATCACCTCAAAGGGTTGGGTTTGATTGAGCTTTATGACTGAATTAAGTATTGACATATCGCTCCCAATACTTTCGCCATACGAAATCAACGCCTTGATATCTTTTGGGAAACAACTGCCACCAAACCCGCAACCGGCCTCAAGGTAAGTCGTAAATGCTGGAATAATCCGTTTGCCATTAGGCATAATGGGAGTTAAGCGTTTGTCCATATGTACACCACGCATTACATCTACTACATCCACATCTCCAGATGCTGAGCACAAATTGGCAATCTCGTTGGAAAAAGAAATCATGGTTGCCAATAGCGAATTCGAAGCATATTTGATCATTTCGGCTGTTTTATTGTTGGTTTTTACTAATTTGACAGTATCAAAAACGCGATATAACTGCTCCAGCATGGAAATACTTTTCTCATCAATACCACCAAGTACTATCCTGTCCGGTTCCATGAAGTCTTTTACCGCTTCCCCTTCTCTTAAAAATTCTGGGTTCATCCCAACACCAAAATCAGATCCAGCCTTTTTCCCAGAAGTTTTCTCGAGGATGGGTACGATAATCGCGTCTGTAGTACCAGGCACGACCGTGCTTTTTACGACCACCATGTGATATGCTTCTTTTATTCTGAGCGATTGACCTATCTCTTGGGCCACCTGTTTTACATAGGACAGATCAATCTCATCGCCATCAAATGGTGTTCCAACTGCAATCAATGAAATATCAGTATCCAATACGGCTTGGTGTAGATCGCTTGTAGCAAAAAGGTTTTTATTGATATTTCGTTCGAGCAGCGGGGCAAGATCCTTTTCATAAATCGTGGGAATGCCCGCCATAATATTAGTGACAATCGCCTGATCGATATCAACACAAATGACTTGATGCCCTTTTTCGGCTAAACATACCCCGGACACAAGTCCCACGTACCCTGTACCGATAACTGATAACTTCAACTAGGCCTCCTCTGAGTCAAGATTATCTGAATACCAAACAAGCGAGTTGAGTAACCCTTCTTGCAATGCGATATTCGGGCTATACCCCAACTCTGTTTTAGCTTTATCAATATTGGGACATCTTCGATTGGGATTGTCTAGGAGATATTCGCTTTCCCGGCTTTGTTTATAAACGACTTTGCCTTGATAATCGAAACGTTCCCGCGCGATTGAAACAATCAAATCAGCCAGTTCAGCCATGGAAATTTCCGGTTGCTCGACACCGATATTATAAGCCTCCCCCTGGGCGCCGCGCACCAGTATCTTGTAATAGCCGACAATGGCATCGGCAATATAACAAAAAGTTCGGCGCGGCGTACCATCCGAATACATGACAATGTCTTGGGCTTTAAAAGTATCATTGGCAAAATCGGGAATCACCCGCTTATCTGTTATTTTTAATCCCGGCCCATAATTGTTGAAGGGACGGGCAATTTTAATGGGCAGGTCATAGGCCCGCGCGAAGTTTACACACAATGTCTCGCCAAATCGCTTGGATTCATCATAACAGGCCCGGGGGCCCGTACAGGAAACATAGCCATAATAACTTTCCGGCGTGGGAACATTGTCTGGCTGGGGATCGCCATAAACCTCGCTGCTGGAATAAAACAAAAACCCTTTTATCTCCTTTTGATTCTCCTGCTGGCGCTTGCAGTAATCCAGCAGGATGCGCAGTCCATTCACATTGGCATCCATTGTTTCGATGGGATATTTCCGGTAATAGGAAGGCGAAGCGATGGATGCCGCATGAATGATGTATTGAAAATCGCCCATATCGCCCGGAAGTGGATGGGTGATGTCATGCGTGACTAGGGTTAAATGCGGATCGTCCTTTATGACAGTCAACCAAGCCGGTACTCCGCGTACATAGTTGTCATATATTGTCAGGCGGATGCTTTTTTGATGGTCGACCTTCTGATTCCAATGCAACACAGACTGGATCAGATAATATCCCAGGAAGCCAGCGCCGCCAGTAATCAATAGGTTTTTCCCGGCCATATCGGAAAATTCCTGTTCTAAATTGGTACAAATGTAATCGAGATCCTTTTGTACGACTTGTCTAGCTGTATTCACTTTCGTCATAATCTTCATCCCAACAAAAAAGCGACCACCGGCAGGGCCGGTGACAATTAAAGAGATTGTAGCGCTACCAGACTTTCCATGGCGCCTTGCCGCTCTGCCATAGTTCCTCTAGATAGTTCTTGTCTCTCAAGGTATCCATGGGCTGCCAAAAGCCATTATGCTTGTAGGCTGACAAGTTACCGTCTCGGGCCAGATTCTCAAGAGGGTCCTTTTCCCATACGGTCGAATCATCGGATATGTATTGAATCACTTCCGGTTCCAGAACAAAAAAACCACCGTTTATCCAGGCCCCGTCGCCTTTGGGTTTTTCACTGAATGTTGATATCTTGCTTTGTCCTGATTTCAGGCCAAATGCACCAAAGCGCCCCGGTGGCTGGACAGCCGTCAGGGTGGCCAGCGTTTTCTGGGACCGATGGAAATCTATCACGGCCTTGATGTTCAAATCGGTTACGCCATCCCCATATGTAAAGCAGAAGGTCTCACTGCCAATAAAAGCTTCTACGCGTTTCAGGCGTCCCCCGGTCATAGAGTTTTTCCCGGTCTCAACTAAAGAGATCCGCCATGGCTCGGTATTGTTGTGATGAAGCTTCATATTGTTTTTCTTCAAATCAAAGGTCACATCGGATCGCCTCAATACGTAGTTGGCAAAATACTCTTTGATCATGTGGCTCTTGTAACCGAGACATATAATAAAATCATTGATCTCATAGGTCGAATAGATCTTCATAATATGCCACAAAATTGGCATCTCTCCGATTTCCACCATTGGCTTGGGTTTCACCCCGGTTTCCTCTGATAAGCGCGTCCCAAATCCGCCTGCAAGTATGACTGCTTTCATGTCCGATCCCATTTAGAAAATTTACTTATAGATGTTAGAATCTGATTTTTGGTTATAATAAAAACCATACGGCGGATTAAACTGACACCGTATGGTTTTTATGTTGCTAGGTTAAAAGTGATATCGCTTTAGTATACTGAACCGATAAAACAGGGTCCACTACTGCTGCTACCACCGTTATCGTCATCATCGTCATCACCCGATCCAGTCACGGTGATGGTAATGATTTCATCGGCTGTTGCGCCCTTCTGATCGTCTACGGTCAAAGTGAAGGTCACACTGGCCGGTGTTCCCGCAGCCGGCGTCCAGGTAATGGCACCGGTTGCAACCACAATATTCATGTCTGCGGGTGCACTCGTCAAAGACCACACCAGTGTGTCGCCGTCTGCATCCGTTGCTGTTGGATTATACGTGTACAAGGCACCCTCGGTTGCGGTTGTCGGCGCCGTCGACGTAATCACCGGTGCCGCATTATTTAGGGTAACCGTGATGGTAATACTCTCCTCATCGGTCCCGCCAGCCTGATCATCAACCGTTAGCGTAAAAGTTGCCGAAGCGGGTGAATTGTTGTCGGGTGTCCAGGATATGGCTCCCGTGGAAGAATTGATCGTCATCCCGGAAGGTGCGCCGGTAAGTGACCAGACCAAGGTATCGGCCGGCAAATCCGGATCCACCGCAACCGGATTATAGGAATAGGCAACGCCTTCCGTGGCCGTTGTCGGCGCCGTGGAAGTGATGTCCGGCGGCAGATTTTGCAAGCTAACCGCTACCGTAAACACTTCCGTATCTGTACCGCCATTGCCGTCATTGGCCACCAGGGTCACTGCACCCGACGTCGCCACTTCTGCCGGCGTCCAGGTAATTGCCCCGGATGTGGCGTTGATCAACATTCCAGTGGGCTCATTTTCCAGTGACCAGGTGACTGTATCGGTTTCCGGATCGGTCGCCGTGGGATTATATGTGTATTGCTCATATTCGGTGACCGTAGTTGGCGCCGTAGTCGTTATATTCGGCGGTTCGTTGCAATATCCCCGCCCCCTGACCTGCGCATAATGCTGGACCACAATCTCTTCTGGTAGGGCGATATTGTATAGGGCGATTTCATCCAACTGCCCGGTAAAAAAGAACTGGGCATCCTCAACCGGATCATTTATATCCAGAAATCCAATTTCCAAACTGTCAGTAGCCGAATCAAAGCCGACATCGTAATCCTCTGACTCAACATCATCCTGCAGCACGCCGTCTACATATAGTATATTTTCACCGGCCACATCATCCCGCACAGCAACAATATGATGCCACTGGTTGTCGGCAATACTGCTGTTGCTAAGTATTTCAGGGACACCGATAGCGTCATTCTTATCGTTTAAGGTAAAAACCACCTTGCCTTCATCAGCCCCATCGGTGCCTTCCAAACCGACCCACCAATGTATGCCGTCTCCAAGGCCCTCGTCTCTACCGATCAATACTTCATTTTGGTCACGGATGTTCGTTGCAGGGCGTTTGACCCACAGCTCGATAGAAAAACTTTGGTTTGCTCCCCAGTCGAATACGGTGTCGGCAGCAACTCTTATACCGGTATCGGTTCCATTAAAGGTCTGATAATTCCCCACGATCCCATCGGCGCTGCCGACGGTTGGGCAGGTAACGCAGCCACCATCGTTGTTTCCGAAATAATCCAAATAGCTTGGAGCTGCTTCCTCCAGTTTCCAGTAAACTTTCATCTCATCAGCTGTCGGGTCACAAAGATCGTGTACGCTGACGGTTACATTCTGGGGGGCTGAGTCCCCTTCCGTATTAGAGGCTGTCACCGAGAAACTATGGTCGCCGGCCTGACTATCCGTGGCAACCCAATCGATCTCGCCAGTATCTTCGTCGATGGTCATGAAGTCGGGTTCATTGCTAAGTGCATAGGTTGGCTCAGGATTACCGTCTGCATCCACGTCGTAGTCATACATATATCCAACAGCCACAGCCTCTTCAGGAGTACTTAGAATTGTGGGGCTAAACTCCTCGTCCAGCCACTTGCCGGCAGTGCCGTTGAGATAGTGCGTCATTATCTGGGTCTCGGTCAAGGCCACATTATACACGGCGATCTCATCCAATTGCCCGGTAAAAAAGAATTGGGCATCAAGGACCGGATCATTTATATCCAGAAATCCGATATCCACGCTGTCTGTAGCCGAATCAAAGCCGGCATCGTAATCTTCCGATTCAGTTTCCTGCTGCAGCACACCGTCAATATACAGGCGGTTTTCATCGTTGGAATTATCCCGCACGGCCACGACGTGATGCCATTGGTTGTCCGCGATGCTGCTGTCGCTCATTATATCGGGGATACTGATTGCGTCAGTTTTGTCGTTTAAGGTAAACACTACCTTGCCTTCGTCGGCACCATCGGTACCCTCCAAACCGACCCACCAATGCACACCGTCCCCAAGGCCCTCGTCTCTACCGATAAAAACTTCATTTTGATCGCGGATGTTAGTTGCAGGGCGTTTGACCCACAGCTCAATCGAAAAGCTTTGGTTTGCTCCCCAGTCGAATACGGAATCCGGTAAAATTCTGAGGCCGTCATCGGCACCGTCGAAGGTCTGATAATTATTCACAATCCCGCTTACCGACCCGGTAGTGGGGCAAAAAGTGCAGATGCCATCATTGCTGCCCACATGGTCAGCATAGGTGGCATCCTCCAAGCGCCAGTAAGCCGACGGATCTTCGATATAATTGGCCGCCTGGCTAATATTTGCATGCAGCATCACAAAACTGATTGCAGTCAAACACACCATTCCGATGTTTTTGAAAATAAACTTTTTGGCTATCATGTCTTGTCCTCCTTGTTACTCGGTTGTGTTATGTGGATCATATATTGAACATGTACATACGGGTCGATTATCGTTTGAAACGAGAATACAAGATAACAATCATCATGCCGATCAACATCCATGCAATCGCCCATACCGTTGCCACCATAAGGAGATGCCTAAATCTAACGATATGTTGCTTAGCTATTTCAACAAACCGCTGGCGCCAATTCAACCTGGCTTCATACGTCTCCCAGAATCCTGGTGAAAGTGCTTTATTTTGGGTTTCCCCTACGACAATTGTTTGCAATGTAACAGAGTCTTGCTCTACACGGACGTACTGCAGATTATCCAGCTGCCGAAAGACGCCCCAGCCCGATTTGGTTCCCGGGTGTTTCAGCAACCATTTAATTGGATGGGTTTCGAATACCGAACTGGCTACATAGTGGATGCCGTCGTGATTTTCGTATAAATACTTCTGAATCGGATCGCCAGTAAAAATGGCGCGGGTTTTGCCGTTTTTAAGCAGGGGGTGAATGTCCTGCCACCAGTTAGAGTTTGAATCTGACCAGAATCTGGTATGATGCCAGAAGAAAAAAAGATGTTCGAATTGGTCCTGATTTGCTATTTCGGTCTTGATAAAATCAAGCTGAGCCTTATCAAATGGCAGCCCCTGGAAATGCCAGTATCTTCCGGCATCGTTTTTCCTTTGATCGATACCGACGGAATCCAATATGATAAAACGGCTTCCCTGAAATGTTAGGGCATACGGTGGTTTTTGGTAGCGTTCGAGATAAATATCGCGCGTTGCAAAGTTGTTGACATCATGATTCCCGGGTGACCGTAAAACAGGGATGCCCAGTGTGTCCAAAAGTTGATCAAAATAAACCCAATCGGATCGAATGATCTCCGGATCGAACGGCTTGCTGCGCGAGGCGCCCCCTGAAATCATATCACCGGTAATTATCAGCAAATCCGGACCCAAGGCTGTTATGCGTGCCAATATCTCTTCATGATATAAAGGCGGATCCCCGTCTTTGGGCCCCCTGGGGTGTCCCCAGACGACGAATGAAAATGAATCATTATCTGCGACCGCGCTGGAACCACTGACCGGTGGGCTCACTGTCGCTGATTGGGCCGCATCCACTCCATAGGGCATCAACAGAACAGCGATGCATATCAACAGAAATATTCTCAATATTAGTATCCTTGAATCGAACTAACGCCGAAAATATATTTCGAGTTTCGACTCACCCGTATGGGCAGGCCTTCCAGTATCTGGCTGGCTTTTATGCGATCTTGTCTGTTGAACTTGAATTCCAGTACCAGCACATTAGGAATATTGGATCGGAAATGAAAATTCGGGTACGGTTTGTAGCGTTGGTCAAAAATTGCCTGCTGGCTGTCAATCGTGGCCCTGACACGATCGTCTCGCGTTACGAAATATCGGCGATAATAGCGGTTGATAATTACCGGATGAGGATTGGCCGCAATCCAATTTTTGGCTTCTTCTTCGAGTTGATCGACCATCATTAAGCGGATGTTTTTCCAGGTATTCCTTTGATCGACCGGCATATATTCCACCGGAAAGCGCCTTTTCCAACCGAAGTAATTGCGTTTGCACTTGAGTTCCAAGATACCCTTTTTGATGGCGCTTGACTGCCCATACCAACGATATCTGAGCTTTGTGCGACTGCTGGCGCCGGAGAGATTTTCTTTGAATGCAAAATAATTGTGGGTGTCAAAATAGACATTGTTTACCCAGCGATCGGGAAAAGGTCTGTAGAAACCTGCCCGGTTGAGTTTAAGCCAGTTTTCGACCATGGCAAGATTGTTTTCATTTGAAATAAATTTTATTTCTAGTCTTGCCTGTTCGGGAACGTTGCGTATCATTATTTTAAACCGGATTTCATTACGGTTTTATACAGATTATCCACATCGACTTTTTCGGTTTTTACCTTTTTTCCGTTTAATACAAGCTCCGTATCCTCTTGGGCGAGCGTCTGCCGCTGGCCGCCTTCAATCATAACATTCTGCGCCACTAATTTTGAGGGGCCATATTCCGGCTTTTTCATGTAGGTCATTAAAGATGCTAAACGGGATCCTTTTATGCTAATGTCTTTCAAAGTTACCTCCGAAGCATCTTTACTCACGACCGCTGATCCAGCATCGACAATGTTGATCTTTTCTGCCTGCAAGACACTTCTTTCTCCCACCGATATTGCTTTGTCATTGATCTTCAAAAACTGACTGTTTTTCATGACGACATTGCTTCCGGAAAAATCCACTCCGTCTCCCCCACCAGCCAGTCCAATATCTTGGAAAATACTGGAAAGAATCTCACCAGTGGAAAAATCGCTGTCAAACGCATCGGAAGCACAGTTTTTGATCATGACATTATTCAATTTAAAATCTGAGTGAATGATATTGAGGGTGTCTTCACCTGTTGTTCCCGTCAGGGTGCAGTTGATTAGGTTCACATCGCTTTTATAAAAGGTGGTCCCGCCCGTTAATTGCCATTCATTTCGATTGATCCCAGAAGTGTTCGAGATGCTGGTGTAAGACAGAATTGACCTTTTACTGGCATTGAAAACCACGAGTCCCTGCCAGGTACCTTCTTTATCGGAGGCTGTGCTGTTCTGGCCTGTCAATACAATCGGTTTACTTTGCGAGCCTTCAAACTGTAGGTCACCGTAGGATACCAGGCTCCCGGTGATGCCAAACCGCAGGACAACGCCACCTGGTATGAAAAAGCTGTAGCCCTCTGGGACAATTATACGATCTTCTACAGCCCAATCCCCCGGACGTACCGCTATGATGTTGGCAGCCTGCAGGTATAGGAATGGATTACGATTGAGTACCTCATCAATATCGACACTGGGCAACACCGGCCTCTCCAACAATGGGTAATATTGGGTCGCAATCTGCCTGCGGAAGGTCTTTGTGCCTTTAATTCTGGTGGCGATCTCCATTTTAAGCTTTTGCTCTGCAGTAGTATTTATAAAAGGTATCGCCAGACTATTTCCGGTGTTTTCCGGCTGTTGGGCCTCTAATCTGATGGGAAAAGTCAGGCTCTGCTTGGTTTTGAAAGGAAAGGAGTTCCCGGACGAATCCTTCCAGACAATAGATACAACCTCAATATCAGCGGGGAGCGCGTTGCTCAGTTCAAGGTAGGGCGAATGGCCAAGCCCGATGATATAGGCGAAAATATGTTGCGGATATTTTTCATAATGACTTTCTGATGGCTTGAATCCCTGCAAGAGCAGATTAATGTGGTCTGCCAATCGGCTGTAATTAAAATTATCCAAGAAATAAAACTCTTTTCTAAGCTGGGCCAGCCGCTCAACCTCGATATCCTTGAGAAAGGCAACCAGCTCTCCGGCTTCGTAATCATTTACAATTTGTTCGAGCACATGCTGATAAGCCTGCTCAAATTTCTTGTCCTGCATCATTTTGGCGAGGATAGGTTCCTTATGGTGTAAAGCATGCCAAGAACCAGTTGGCTGATGAATATCTCCATCGAAACCAATGGGCTCCAGCTTCATGGTAATCGGATTCAAATAAAACCGCAGATTATGCCATCTTACGGCATGCAGGGTCCGATAAAATTCCGCCACCGCAACGAAACCACCCATTTGCTGCACATCAAAAACTTCGGAAGTCTTCAGATCACCGGACAGAAAGGATCTTAACAGACCGACAGCAACCGCATAATTTCGCTTCAGCGTGGGCGATGCCATAACTTTGCCGGATCGAAACGAATCGATGTGAGCGTTATAGACATTGTCGTAGATACCGCCAAATCCTCGGTTGACGCCGTCGGTCGCCGCCCAGACGAGCGACTCATCAAATTTGACAATAACACCCTCCTTGCGGCCGTTATGCTCCAACAACTCTTTTGAGAAGTGTTCCTCAAGGGCCATGATACCGACATCATCACCATTAAAACTGACCCGCACAAAAAAATAGCGCGGCGTCAAAACCCCATATCGTTTGAGTGTTTCGAAAAACAATATTTCACTTTGATAACCGCGTGTTTTTGGATGCTGAATTGAAAACCGCCGCATGCCAAACAATTGATCCTTGCCTTTAACATGCACACGGGATGACCATTTATAACCCTCCAGGTGATCTGTCCAGTCTCCTTTAAGCCGCAGCTTTACTTTTATATTTCTGTCACCAATGCGGATTTGAGCCGGCACGAAATCGTCTGCAGATGTTACCAGCACGCCCCGCTTCAAGGCTTCCTCGCGTTTGGCTCGCAGCTTTTCAAGATGCTTGAATTTCATATCGATGTGGATATACGGGAGGTTCGAGCGGGTTGATAGGTGTTTGGGGGCAACCAGCAAAGCTTTAATCAACGAGGCTTTTCTATGAAAGAATTGGTAGCCATAGGCACTGGCTTGAGATTTGATCCAGGATTTCACACCGGTCGGAAAATAGCTCAAGGTAATTTTGTAAACACCGAGAGAAATTACCAAAAAGGACACGCAAAGAATAAGAGAGACCAATTTGGCTGAAAATCTCCTGCCTCTTTTTTGAGTTTTTTTATTTCCAGCGTGGCGCTGTTTCGTTGGATTGATCTGCATTGATTATACGCTGGGCAAACGACTTTGATCTAAAAATGTCAAACCGAGTGCTGGAAATGATTGCTTGAGTTCATCTGTGAGATCGGCCAGGTTTCCAGGTTCTTCAATATCTATAAAATAAGTTGCCTCAATGGCGCCATCTCGAAGGTCATATCGTCTGAGATCGCAGCTAATAGCATGTTTAAGAAGTATTTCATTCATCTGATTCAGAAATTTCTCTGGCAGATGCTCATTTCGATAATCTATTGAAAGATATAAATTCTTATTTTTCAATTTCTCTTTCTTGATCCTTATAATAGCCATTGAACCCAAAATAATGAGACTCGCCAAAGCGGTTGCAATCGTCTGGTTGGCCCCCAGACCAAGTCCCATTGCAATGGCCATAAATAAATAGGCAAGTTCTTCAGGCTCCTTTATAGGTGTCCGAAAACGAACGATTGACAATGCTCCCACGAGTCCCAGGGAAAGTGCCAATGAAGATTTTACGACGCTAATGATTAAAATGGTTGTCAGTAATACAAACGGAAAAACCTGGGCAAATTCTTCGCGGTTTGACAAGGTAGAACCGAACTTTTTGAAATGCCAGCGAAGAATCAACGACAAAACAATACCGATTGCCAGGTTCAACACCAGTAATGAAACCGATAACGGAGAAAGTTCGGGTAAAAAATTAAGTGTCTTTTGCATCTTGCTTCCCTGTGTCCTGTGT
>Ga0180435_10003386_pt1 | contig 15984 bp, 13 predicted proteins | sample SS_ome_3_FD_132467 | JGI IMG/M metagenome (GOLD analysis project Ga0180435, IMG submission 132467) | Hypersaline lake sediment archaeal communities from the Salton Sea, California, USA - SS_3_S_1 metaG | ecosystem: Environmental > Aquatic > Non-marine Saline and Alkaline > Hypersaline >... | reverse complement strand
TGGTGATGACAATTATGTGTGACTTTTCTTTTATCTTCCGGAAAAACCGTTTTTCTTCCATCTCATCTCCTACCGTTGATGTAAAATAAGATAAAGATCAACTGCGTTGCTGAAGTTGTTTTCCTTGTCCTCCACCTGGATCACAAACTTTCGTTCACCGGGGGGACCGATGAACTCGATGGGGTCTTTCAGCATAATACTTTTCGATTTTGTTGACCGCGGAATGGCATTAATGGGTTTAAACTCCGTATGATCCTGGTTGACGTTCTCGGGGTAGTACTCTTTTAGATGGACTTTGGTGATATGTTCATTCGGCCCTTTCAGCGATATGACAAAGTTGACCGTATCGCCCACCAAAAACGAACTCGTTGCTATATATCTGTCATCAACGATCTTCCCTGATTGGGCATGTTTTATAACAGGCGGCTCCATTATTGATCCAACGTCGGTATCGGTATCCAGTGAGACGCATCCTGTTAGGAGATAAACCAGTGTGAGAAAAAAAAGGATGATGGGTCTTCTTAATTTCAGCTTCATAGCAGGCCCCCGGTTTCTTGTATTTTATGACAGAATCGATCAATTTCAGGAACAGTTAATTCAAGCATATCACCTTTTAGGTTTTTTGTAAAAATAGCTTCATTCTGGGGAATGGCGGCCCATACTTTTTGGGGGTCCATTTGTTTGGTCATATCGTCAATGATCTGTTCGCCGGTTTTATTCAGGACATAGACGATGTCTTTTCCGGCGCTTTTGGCCATGCCCTCCATTTTCTCTGCCAGTAAAATTGATTCATAGGTGGGGTCAATGACGCCGATAATAAGGTCACATTCGGCATCCACCTGCCTTCCGAAATGCTCTGTCCCGGCTTCGGTGTCTATGATGACCATATCATTTTTTTCAATTATAAGGCTGGCAAGAACCATTCTAGAGAGAAGGCCCATGGGGCAGGCGCACCCTTCTCCGAAACCGTGGACTTTTCCTATAACAGCCAGCTTTATTCCGCCGGACTCCTGAAGACAGTCCTCCGGAAGCTCATCAATTTTCAGCTTCCTGCTGAAGGGTCTGTCGGTATCCGGAAACGGTTTGTTTATTTTCTCCTTGAATCCTTTTTTCCCGCCGAGACTGTCCATGATATGGACAGGGGTGGGGATGCCGACCATGCGGTGAAGGCCGAAGTTTGATTCATCCGCATCAATTAAAAGAACCCGGTATCCCAGGCTGCTGAACTTCATGGCCAGGAGTGCCGAAATCGTGCTTTTTCCACACCCGCCTTTTCCACAGACGATTAATTTCATAAGGTTTATCCGATACTAGTTTAATTTTTCAAGTTCTTCAAGAATATGCTTTGCGTTTTCAATATCTTTTAATGCTTTAGGGTGGTCGGGGTTAAATACCAGTGTTTTTTCCCACTCTTTTATGGCCTTTTTCAACTCCTCGTTAATAAAATACTTTACCCCTTTTTTATAATGGTGCTCGGCCTGGTCATTAATTTTTATTTTAATGGCGGCGGTGATCTTTTTTACATCTTTATAATCCTGTTGGACATGCTGAAGCATATCCAAAGAATCTAAGTACTTGTTGTCTTTGTAGAGTGTTTTTCCAGACATATAGTAGGCTTCATTTTTAACCGTAAGCGCGCTTTTGTTTTTTGGGTCAAGGAGTTGAATCTTTTTTGTCAGTTCAATGGCTTTATCATATTCTTTTTCCGAGAGGCGTTTTTCCGCGAGGTCAAGATAGGCCGCTATCTCTTTCTCTTTCATTTTTTCTTTTTCTATCTTGATGTCTTTTTTCTTTGCTGCGGGAGAAGGGGGCGTCACTTTTTTCCTGGATATATCCCCGACGGTTTTATGTTTTTTTTTTTCGCTTGCGACCGGTGGAGTTACATCGGGTTCTTTTTCGGGCTTCAGTAAACCGGTGCATCCCGATGCCAAAAAAATTAGAAGAATGACTATATAAAAAAGAAACGGTTTCATTTTATTCTGAAATACAGTACCGTTGATATTGATTATGACGCCTCTTTTATATCAAGTAACTTATAAATATCAATGGTGTCAAATCGGCCTTTAATTCTTCGTTCCGTCAAGGTTTCGACGTTGACGATGTCTTTTACCTGATCGTATACATTCTTGCTGATGATGGTTTCACCCGGTCCTGCCAGGCCGTTAAGCCGCGAGGCGACATTTACACTGCTGCCGATAACGGTATATTCCATTTTTGCCTGGGAACCTATATTGCCGGAGACCACGATACCCGTGTCGATCCCTATCCCCACTGATGCAAACAGCCTGTTAGCACCTTTGTTAAGTTTATGCAATGTTTTCTGAAGCGACATGGCCGCTTTGACCGCCCGCTCCACATGGTTCTTTCGATAAACCGGAACACCGAACACACCCATGACGGCATCACCCATAAATTTATCGATATATCCACCAAACTCCGTAATGGATGCTGAAGCGATTTCAAAGTATTCATTCAGCATGACCACTACATGTTCAGGCTCTTTTCCGTCTGAGAACGATGTAAAGTCCCTGATGTCGATGAATAATATGGTTGCCTCATTGCGTCGGCCTTTCAGCCATGTGCTCTGGGGGTCGTCCATAATCATTTCAAGTACTTGTGGGCCCACATACTTTCCAAACGACTCCTGCATTAACGAGTTTTTCCAGAGTTGATCATTCATTTTATTAAATGCGGCGGCCAGGTTACCCAGCTCGTCGTTTCGGTTCAGTTGGATAGTATGGCGATAATTACCATCACTTATTTCCTGGGTCGCCACCATCAGCGTTTTAATTGGCTTTGAATAGCGAAGGCCCTGGAATACCGCCACCGCAATTCCCACGATGATCACTCCCAGGGTAATGAATATCACCGCGGTTCGTTCTTTCTCGATGAGCGCTTCAATGAACTCAATGGAAACGCCCACACCGACACTGCCCAGTGTTTTCTTTTTAAATACAATGGGTCGGTTGAGGTTGATGACCCGGCGGCCGTCAGGCATCACATGGTTAAAATACGTGTAGTTGTCCTGTTTCGTTACATTTGTAACTTTTTTGAATTTTTCGAGGCCCGTTCCAATTTTATTCAGGTCGGTGTGGGCTTTGACCTGACCGTTGTTGTCGGTGATATAGGCATATACAATGCCCTCAACTTCGGTGGCGTTTTTTACCAGACTGTTCAATTGCAAAAGGTTATCTTCCAGCAGGGGAACACGTGCATTGTTATCGAAATAGTTCAGGTTAACCAGGCCCACCTTTACGGTTTTGTCGTATAATTGTTCCTTTTGCCGGTTTAGGATGAAGAAATTGAGGGAAACGGCCGTTAACACGATGACCAGTATCGTAGTGACAGCCAGCTGAAACCATATGGGCATACGGGGTGAAGGTAACCTTTCGACAAAGGTTCCCCGTAGCGTATTGACAAGCTCCCTGATATTATCCGACAGGGACGAGACGGAAAGCTTATAATGCTCATTCACCGCATGAACAATTTCACTTTCAGACGCATAACCAAGCTCCGCTATCACAATGCCTAACGGGACGGCCTGACCATTTTCAATCAATTTGCTTTTTTGAATATCCAATGCACGGTTGAGCTGATCTTCGGTGATGATGTGCTTGTTTCTAAGCACCGCGCCTATGATCATATCCCTTTCGGGAGGCCTGTTGAACTTGTTTCTGAATTTTGATATCAGGGAACGAAACCGCTGCGTGTTGAGAATCATGATTTAATATCCTGCCTGCACTTATATCATGGGTTCCTGTTTACGGCCCCATCGATTTAAATTAGAACTATAATAAAAGGGTGGGGATGTCAATTCATGTAACAGCCCGGCCTCTCATACAGGGCAACAAAAAATACTGGCGCAAAACCGTCAGGCATTATATTAGTAGACATCCGGTCACAGAACGGGGGGTGAGGCCGGGGACTGACTTTTTCCTGAGGACAGCAATGCAAAACCTGGACAAACTAAAGGAAGACAGAGAACAGCTGATTGCCGGCTTTTTGAAAAAGAAGGAGCCGAATTTTTTGAGCAGGCACGCCGCCTTGCTGGACGATTACTTTTACAACTGCTTTGAAAAAAGTAAAACCGGCCAGAGGATCGGTCTTCATAAAAAGCCCTATGCCATTGTTGCTTTGGGGGGCTACGGCAGAAAGGAACAATGCATCTGTTCCGATGTGGACATCCTTTTTCTTTTTAAAAAGATCAGTCAAGGCGAGGTGGAGGCACTTGTCAAAGAGATCATCTATCCTTTATGGGATTTGGGACTTGACGTGGCCCATATTACACGAACGATTGACGAGTGCGTCCACCTGTCGATTCAGGACACCGAGGTGTTGACATCCATTCTCGATGCACGCTTCATATGCGGGGCGTCTTCTTTGTTTACGGCTCTCATGGAACAAATGAGAAAAAAAGTCATCGGCAGCCGTGTGGAGGCAACCATTCAACGGATTGTCTGGGAGAACCTTAAGCGCCATGAAAAATACGGCAATTCGTCATACCGTCTTGAACCTAACTTAAAGCAGGGGGATGGCGGACTCCGCGATTACCATACCATACTCTGGATAGCGAAGGCTGAGATGAATCTTAAGGGGCCAAAGGATCTCGAGTACTACGGGTACCTGACGAATGATGAGTTCGGAGAGCTTTGCAGGTCTCTTTCTTTTATGTGGGATGTGAGAAACCATCTCCACTTTCTTTCTCAAAGGAAGTATGACCGGCTTCATTTTGAATACCAGAAAACCATTGCGAAAAAAATGGGGTTTAAGAGTACGAAAGAGCACATGGCCGTGGAAAAATTCCTGGCAGAGCTTCATGACAGGATGGAGTATATTAAAAATCACAATCTCATGCTGCTTTCCGAGCGCGGCTATACAGGGGGGGGCGTTTCAAAAAGAAAAAAAGTGAAAAAAACCACGGCGGTTTATGGGCTTGAAGTAAACCGGAATATGCTGAATTTTTCATCCACGGAAGACCTTCTCAAGTTCCCCCAACGATTAATGGTGATTTTTGAAGAAGGCGCGCGCCTGAAGATACCGCTCAGTTCCGAAGCGCGTCGGGTTGTCAAGGATTTTTCGCACCTGGTTGACAAGGATTTCAGGACGGATGAATCACATGTCCGTTCTTTTGAACGAATTTTACTCTCCGGAGACTACGCGTTTGACGTGTTAAATGAGATGTTCCATTCCGGCTTTTTGTTGAGATTTATTCCCGAGATGAAAAAAATTCATAACCTCATCCAGTATGACGCGTATCATCTTTACCCGGTGGGCAAACACTCTCTTTATACGGTAAAGACCATCACAGAATTCGCAAAAAAGGATACCGATCCGGACAGGATATTATACAGAAACCTGTATCAGGGCCTTGGCAGGTATAAAAAGTTTCTTTTATGGGCCGCACTTCTGCATGATGTGGGAAAAGGTGAAAAGGGCGGCGGCCACTCCCACAAAGGGGCTCTTGTCGCCGAAAAGGTGATGAAGAGATCGGGCTATGGTAAACCTTACATTGAAACAGTGTCATGTCTTATTGAAGACCATCTCCTGCTTGCGAAAACCGCCACTAGGCGGGATATAAATAATGAAGAAACCGCTTTAATTTGCGCAAGACGGATAAAAAGTATACGGCTTTTAAAGATGCTTTATCTCCTGACAGTGGCGGATTCCATGTCAACCGGTCCTAAAGCATGGAATGACTGGACCTCGGTGTTGATGAGGGATCTTTTCTTCAAGATTCTAAAAATCCTTGAAACAGGTGAGCTGGCCACCCAAAGGGCGGTGGCGTCTGTGGAAAAGAAAAAAGAGGACGCCATCATGGCCGCAACACCGGGGAAGGAGAGAGAAGCTGTCGTCCACCTGTTTTCCATATTCTCTCCCAGGTATCTTTTGTACGCGTCTGTCCGGGAAATCCTGGACCATACGGCACTCTACCGGAGACTCGGGGAAAAGGATTTCGTATGGGAGATTGAAGAGAACAGGGAATCCGATACGAGACGTATTGTCATTTGCGCAAAAGACAAGCCCGGTCTTTTTTCAAAGATATCCGGTGTCTTTACATTGAATGAACTTGATATTCTGGATGTGCAGGCATTCACATGGAAAAACAACATTGCGCTGGATATCTTTTCAGTCACGCCGCCCCGGGACAGGATTTTTGAAGATGAAAAATGGGAGAAGGTGGAACGCGTCATGCGTGCAGCGCTAAAAGGGGACCTGGATCTGTCCGCCGAGCTTATGAAAAAAGAAACACGTTATACGGAGGGCCAAATACAGCATGTTCATCAAATAAACGATTCAGTAAAAATAGACAATCAAAGCTCAAGCTTCTTCACGATTGTAGAGGTGTTTGCCAGCGATAGACCGGGACTTTTGTTCAAGGTGGCCAACGCCCTTTTTCAATGTGACCTGAATGTTCATGTCGCAAAGATAGCTACAAAGATAGATCAGGCGGTGGATATTTTTTATGTTCGGGATTTATATGACAGGAAAATTGATGATCCTGAAAAGGAAACGGAAATTAAGGAAACCGTTCTCAAGGCACTCGGGAATGAAACTCCTTAATGTTGTTTTGAAAAGATGGAGGATGGGATGAAAAAAATTGAAGCGATAATCAAACCGTTTAAACTGGATGATGTTAAGGAAGCGCTCAACGATATCGGTATACAGGGGATGACCATAACGGAAGTAAAGGGGTACGGTCGCCAGAAAGGACACAAGGAGATTTATCGTGGCGCTGAATATGTTGTTGATTTTATACCAAAAATAAAAATTGAGATCGTTGTGGACTCCGGGATAGTGGATAAGGTCATCACCGCAATCCGTGATTCTGCAAATACCGGAAAACTGGGCGACGGGAAAATATTTGTGACCCCCGTTGAACAGGCCATTCGAGTCAGGACAGGGGAGACGGGTGGCGATGCGGTTTAGTCTTCTGCTATTTTATCCCTGAGCTGTTTATATCTTACAAGTGCTCCCATTGCTTTTGCCGCCCGTTCCGGACCCGGCAATACAGGTATGCCCTTATCCTGGAGGTTTTTTATAAAGCTGTTCTGCCGTGTGAGAAATGAATACCCCACGAGGGGTTTGCCGCCGGATGTCATGATGTCCGCCATGGAACTGCATTGCTGATCAATGATCTTTTCAGTGTTCTCATCGGCATCGCCGGCAGACATTCCCATTCCTTCCAGGGCTCGTTTAATCATGCTCGATGATGCGAGAAGATAAACCAGCATACTGTCCGTATGTTCATCACTCAGGAGTATTTCAGGAATTTTACTGAAATAATCCAGGGGATTTTTTGTATAGGTAAGATCAACCGGGTTTGCATGGCTGGCGGTTGCCGGAATATAAGGAGACAGTTTGTCACGTGTGTCATCGGAAAGTGAAGGCAGCACAAGGCCCGCTCTGCTGCATCCGTCTGCAGCGGCAGCCCCCGGCCCTCCGGAGTGGGTCTGTATGGCGACCCTGTTTCCGGCGGGCGGTGGCAATGTTCCCAGCACATAACAGAAATCAAACATCTCATCAATGGAGTATGCGCGTATGACGCCGCTTTGCCTGAAAATACCGTCATAAAGCCTATCCGGACCGGCGAGGGATCCGGTATGGGAAAAACTCGCACGCTTACCGCCCTCCGAACCGCCGACATAAAATGCCACGATCGGTTTCTCGGGTGTTATGGCCCTTGCGGTTTCGATAAACGCCCTTCCTCTTCTTATGCTTTCAATATATAGGGCGATAACGCGGGTATGCGGACAGGCGCCGAAATATTCCATGCAGTCCACAATATCCGCATCCGCTTCGTTTCCGACACTGAAACCGGTGCTGAAGCCGAGGCCCCGCGGACCGAGATAACCGAACATCTGGGTAATAAAACTCCCGCTCTGTGATGCCATTCCGATAAAGCCGGGTGTTCCTTCAAAGGGCAGAAATGTGGAGTTCAACAGATGATGAGGATTCGTCACACCAATGCAGTTTGGACCCACCATGGTGATTCCATATGCCCTGGTGGTTTCCAGGAGTTTTTTCTCCAGGGCAATGCCGTCTGTGCCCATTTCCTTGAAGCCTGCAGTCACCACGATGGCATGTTTAATCCCTTTTTTCCCGCACGCTTCCATTGTTTCGATCACAATGCGTGTCGGAAGCACGATGACCGCCAGGTCAGGCGTTTCGGGCAGATCGGATACCGAGGCATAGGCGGTGAGTCCCAGGACCGTCTCCTCCTTTGGATGGACCGGGTAAAGGGCGCCTTTAAACCCCATTGCCTGAATGGACTGGAGCATGTTTGTCCCCATGGAACTATAGTTGTTTGACGCTCCGAAGAAAGCGATACCGGCCGGGTTTGCTATTTTAAACAGCCGGCTGTCCTGAATATTACTGTTCATCATTCATCTCTCTCTAGAATAACCAGAGCGTCCACTGCGGTGATACGCCCCTCTTTGTCAATAATCAGCGGGTTCACATCTATTTCCGATATGCCGCTGAAATCGATTCCGATGTTTCCGATGGCCAAAAGTGAATGGGTAATCGTTTCAAGATCAGCCGGGGCCTGGCCGCGGAAGCCTTCCAGCATTTTTTTCAGCCTGAGCTCATGAATCATGTCCATTGCCTCCCGCCGATTAAACGGTGCAACCCTGAACACCGTATCATTTATAATTTCAGTCATGATGCCGCCGATACCCAGCATGACACACGGGCCGAACCGGGGATCCCGGTTCATGCCCATGACGAGTTCACGCTGCCCTGCAACCATTTCCTGCACCAGAACGCCTTCAAGCGCCATATCAACGGCGCCTATAATATGATGATACGCATGCATGACCTCCTGAGCGGTTTTCAGGTTGAGCCGGATGCAGTCATTCTCGCTTTTATGCATCAGCGCATGCGAGCAGGCTTTAAGGGCAACCGGATATCCGATGTCTCCGGCATAGGAGACAGCATCGTCCATGCTCCCGGCGAGTTTTTCTCGGGTGATGGGTACTCCGTATGAATCCAGCAACTTTTTTGACTGAAATTCGGAAAGGCTTTGATGGCCTTTGCGGATAGCCGTTTTGATCTCATCCATTCACTTGTTTCCTATAAATCAAGATCCCTGATAATCGTCAGTCCCTTTACCAGGGATTTCATATTCTCTTTTCCCACCGCCGTTTCAATTTCTTGTTCCATGGCGGCGGCTTTTTCCAGAAGTTCAGGTGCCATCCGGCGGGAATTCCCGGTCAGACTGATTTTATTGAGCCGGGCATCATCCGGGTCCGGGTCTGTTTTCACAAGACCCATGCGCTCAAGCCGTTTAACCATGGTGACGGCAGCCGCCTTTCCCACTCCGGACCGCCGGGCAAATGTTCCCAGGCTGATGTTTTCTTCGCGCCAGATCACTCCCAGCGCCATAACCTGTTGGGCTGTGAGGCCAAGAGGCGAGAGGACCCGGTTATAGTAACCGGTCATTTTTCTGGCCGCCTGTGTTGCCAGGGTACAGATAAAATATTTTGGCTTGTCGACATTCGTTCGCATACGAATGATGGATAGCAGAATGTTGGAACAATGTCAAAGCTTGTTTTTTAACCGGTGGTGATTGAGGATATGGGGCGAACCTGTGGATTCGCCCCATGGATAATATGGTTTAGAAGCTGTAGGATACTTTGGCGGCAAAGAGGTACCAGTCGGCATCCGGATCTTCGCCCGGGTCCGTATGGGATCTCCAGTTGATTCGATACAGACCGTCCATGGCATGGCCTTCCAGTTTCAATATCCAGTATTCGTTGATATCAAAGCGGGTCGCCAGACAAAAGTCCCTGAGGTAGCGCTCTTCCTTTGGAATGCCCACTTCTTCAAGGTCTTCACCGTCCCGGTCATCGTCATCGGTGTTGTAATCCGAGTAGTAGGCGCCCAGTTCAAACCAGTCCGTGAACCGGTGGGATGCGCCGGCCGCCCACCCGGTTTCATCCACCACGTCCTGACCTTCTGCATCGATTTTGATTTTATTGTATTCACCGAAGAGCATCGTATTCCCGAAAGTATACTCGGCTGAGAATACCATGGTTGAGATTTCGTTGAATTTTATTTTTGTTGTGTTCAGCAATGAGGCCGCTGCCGCGCCTGCTCCGGCATCTAATGTGGCTCGTACTGTAGGCTCAGCTGCGGCAGCCATAGCAGCAATTGTAGCCGGGTCCGTGATGCCTGCAGCAGCGGCAGCTTGAGCCGCCTGCGCTTGAGCTGTTGCCTGAACAACTGCATCCGGAACGGTTACCGTCGTACCTGTAAAATCAACTGCAAATTCCGCTTCACTTCCATAGTATGTTCCTGACAAGCGAAGACCGTCCAGTTTGGGCGGGCTCCACCGAATGGCGAGATTCTTGGTATTGTGGGTATCGGCATCGGTGACCTCAAATGCTATGTTTGACGCAGCAAGCACAGCACTTGCCCCATCGGCGCCGATACCGGCAGCAAAGGTGTCATAAATGGATATCTTGGCATTTGCAGTAGATGTATCCGTTAAATCATCAACAATTTTTGCATCTGTTTCCACCTGAACCAGGCCGTACCCACCTTGATAGGACACGCCATAGGGCAGTTCACCATAGAGGGAGACCCCCTTCATGCCGCCGAAAAGGTCCCTCATTCCCGGATAATAGATGGCCCGTGGCAGAAATACAAATGTCCTTACCGAGTCGATGTCCTTGACTTCATTGTGAAGGCCGTGGGCAATTTTAAATTTTCCGGCGCGAATCCCCAGATAGTTATTAAGGCGATAATCGCCATACGCCCAGTCGACGGTAATTTCATCATTGCCGTAGTCACCGAGATCCATGGCAAACAATTGTACACCGAGTCGCAGTTCATCGGTGAGCTGGCTTGAAAAGTTGATACCCATTTCATTAAACTCGAATGTCCCTTCCGAGGTTGTCGGAGAGTCTGTCCGGGCAAAATAATCGTACGTATCGGACTGCATAAAGCCCTGGGATATGAAACCGTGTATATCGACATTTCCAAGTTCATAGGCGGCGGAGTTCTGCGCCATGATCAAACCGGAAATAATCATAAATAGACCTATATATTTTTTCATGGATATTCCTCCTTAATTGACAGTAATGGTTGCCACGTTTTCAGTTGCTGCATTTGTACCAACATAGCCTATGGCACCCGCCGTATTCGCAACATACCGGGCCATTTCCTCTTCCGTATCAAATGATTTCGGCATGCTGCCTTTTCCGGTGAAGAGAATTTTTTTCCAATATGTTTTGTACTGAGCTTCACTTCGGCCGATATACTCTTTTAAAAAGTCTTTATGGCTGTCACCCTTCAGCGTCACGAAGTGAATGCGGCTTCCATCCTGCCATTTAACCACTTTTCCAAGAAAAATTTGTTTTACCCGATCCTTCGTCATGGACGTTTCCGAAACGCCTTTGTTGGCAATCACGACCACTTCTGCGAAGGCGGCCGTACTCGCAAGGCACATCAGAACGAATAAAATGGTTCCTAACCTCCAGCAATTTTTCATAACCCCTCCTTTTAGCAGGCACATTAAAAGTATAAATAAAATGCGTTAACAAATCTGACGTTCATGAAGCCTTAAACGAACCTGTCCACAGAATATTGTGTTGAAAAAAAGGCTACCACAATATGCTGTGTATGTAAACATGGAAATACGGGTTTCTTGGGGAGGGGCGCGTGGATCTATCCAATACAGGTGCGCGCCAGGGTCAGCACGTGCACCTCTCTGGCGCCGCCCTTTTTCAGTGTTTTCGCACACTCATTGACCGTGGCACCGGTGGTCATCACATCATCCACAACCAGGATGCGCTTACCTGAAACCTCTGACGGGTCTTTCAGGTAAAATGCGCCTTTTACGTTGGACAGGCGTGCGTTTCCATTCATACCGGCTTGGGACCGGGTGTTCTTTTTTCTTTCAATGATGCTCTTTTTTATCTTAAAGCCCGAAAGGCAAGCATCACCCGAACCCATCATGTCCGGCCACCGTCGCATAAGGAGATAAGCCTGGTTGAACCCCCTTGCCCTGAATTTTATGGGGTGCAGGGGGACGGGTACGGCGGCATCCATTTCAATATCGGAAAAAAACCGGTTAAGGCAGTTAAATAACATCTGCCCCAAGGGTCTTGCCACTTGTAAGTCCTTTTTGTATTTCAGGCTGTGGACAAGGGCCATGAGCGAGTTCTCATAAACACCGAAAGCTCTTGCGCTGTCAAAGAAGGGCGGGGTTCTGATACAGGCGTCACACATGTGGTCTTCTCCGGAGGAGCTGAATAGTGTCCCGCACTGAGTGCAGAAGGGCGGTTCAACGGGGGTGCATCCGGTATTGCATGCCGGGCAGAGAAAACCGGACACGGCTTTTTCAAATAGGTTGGGAGTAGCGGCGTTCCCGCTCGGCGCATGTCTTTCCGGGTTTAAGGCGTCATGGCGGCAACGATGGACGGCTTGAAATAAAGAACCGCATGCAAGGCATTTCGGGGGATATAAGAATGCCTTGAACATGCGGAACAGGGATTTCGGTTTCATATACGGATGCTATATCCTTTCGGAGACAGCTTTGCCGAACTCGGAGCATTTTACTTCCGTTGCCCCCTGAATCTGCCTTGCAAGATCGTAGGTGACGATGCCTGCTTTAACGGTTTCCTGCAGTGCCTTTCTGACAGCATCGGCAGCGTCGTTCCAGCCGATATAATCCAGCATCATGGCCCCGGACAGAATCAGGGAACTCGGGTTGACCTTGTCAAGCCCGGCGTACTTTGGTGCCGTGCCATGGGTTGCTTCAAAGCAGGCGCATTCATCACCTATATTGGCGCCGGGCGCCATTCCGAGACCACCGACCTGTGCTGCCAGGGCATCGGAAATATAATCCCCGTTGAGATTGGGGGTTGCGATGACGGAAAATTCATCCGGCCGGAGAAGCACCTGCTGAAACATCATGTCGGCAATACGGTCCTTAATGACTGTTTTTCCTTCGGGCGCGATACCGTCATACCGTTCCCAGACCTCGGCTTCGGAAATGGTCGTATCGCCAAACCGCTCTTTTGCAATTTCATAACCCCATTCGCAGAATGCGCCTTCCGTAAACTTCATGATGTTTCCCTTATGCATCAGGGTGACACTGGGAAGCTTATTTTTAATTGCGTAGGAGATAGCACTGGCAACCAGCCGTTTCGTATTTTTGGCGCTGATGGGCTTTATTCCGATACCGGCATGCTCGGGAATATTGGCCCCCATTTTCTCTTTAAGATAGGTGATGATCTCTTCCGCCTCACCGGTTTCCGCCCGCCATTCTATGCCGGCATAAAGGTCTTCCGTGTTTTCCCTGAAAACCACCATGTCTATTTTTTCAGGGGATTTCATGGGGCTGGGCACGGATTCAATATATTTCACCGGCCTCACGCAGGCAAACAGGTCAAGGTTCTGGCGGATCGCCACATTGAGACTCCTGAACCCTTTTCCCACGGGCGTCGTAAGAGGGCCCTTTATTGACACGACGTGCTCTTTGATGGATTCAAGTGCGCGTTCGGAAAGCCATTCGCCTGTTTTTTCATATCCCTTTTCCCCTACAAAAAGCTCCATCCATTCAATTTTTCTTTTTCCGCCATAGGTTTTTTCAACGGCACGGTCCAGGACCAGCTGGGTGGCAAACCAGATATCCGGACCGGTGCCGTCCCCTTCAATAAAGGGGATGATGGGTGAATCCGGGACATTCAGTGTATTGTCGGCATTTTTTGTAATTTTTTCTCCCATGGTTAAACAACCTTTCTCGCTTATAAAAGATTAATAAAATGATTTTATAACTTTAATTTTCCATGTGTATATGCTTAAAAGCTGATGACAATATAAAAAACAGTTAAGACGGGTTCATTAACACAGCCGGGCTGCGTGCTCAAGACTTAACTTTGTTCCACAGACGAGAATAACGAAACTGTTCACGGGTGTATTATGGAAAATATCCGTTACCGGATTGAAAGATCATTTGAGTCCCTGTCCCACCTCTTATTCAGATACAAATGGATGGTCGTCATTTTTTTGCTCGGTCTCATCGGGGTTCTGGCTATGCAGATTCCCCATATCGTTGTCGACACATCCACCGAAGCCCTGTTTTTCAAGGACGACCCTGAACTTGTCAAGTATGACCGGTTCCGTGATCAATTCGGGCGGGATGAGATCGTGATCGTTGCGATTAAGAGTCCCCAGGTGTTTTCCCTGCCGATGTTACAAAAACTGCGGGCTCTTCACGGCGAGCTTGAACGTGAGGTGCCGCACCTGAATGATATTACAAGTCTTGTTAATGTGACGGCCACGCGGGGTGAAAAAGACGAGCTGATTATTGAGGAGTTGATGGAGGACTGGTCTGAAAAGGAGGAAGACATAGATGATTATATCGACTTCATTAAAACCTATGCCATGTCCCATCAATTGTATCAAAACTATCTGTTGTCGGAAGACGGAACGTTCACAGCCATTATTTTAGAGTCGGATGTGTACCTTGATGTTTCCGGCCAACCTGCGCCGGATAGCGTGGATGAAGACTTTGGAAGCTTTGGTGACCCGGGTGAATCCGGCGGGTCGGGACAAACAGATGACGACCTTTTCGATTTCGGGGAAGGTCCTGCCGCAGACGGCGGAACCAGGCAGCTGAATGACACGGAAAAATCAGAATTCGTGGCAAAGATACTGGAAATAACGGAAACCTATGATGCCGATGATTTCGATATTTATGTCGCAGGGGGGCCGGTACTGACTTTTTCAATTAATAAAAAAATGCAAAGAGACATTCCCCGTTTTACAGCCATTGCGATAAGCACTATTTTTTTTCTGTTGTTTGTTCTTTTTAGAAGGGTTTCCGGCGTACTATACCCCTTAATCGTGGTCTCTTTTTCCATGGTCTCCACCCTGTCCCTTTTTGCTGTTTTCGGAAGGCCGTTTACCGTGGTTACCCAGGTCATACCATCGTTTATTATTTCCGTCGGGGTTTGCGGGTCGGTTCACCTTCTTGCGGTGTTCTATCGCCGCTTTGCAACAGGGGCAAGCAAGGAAGACGCCATGGCCTATGCCATGGGGCATTCCGGCCTGGCCATCGTGATGACCAGCATGACGACCGCCGGCGGTCTCTTGTCTTTTTCCGGGGCAAAAATTGCGCCCATTGCCGATCTTGGAATTTTTGCTGCGTCCGGTGTGATGATGGCGCTGTTGTACACACTTCTGATGCTGCCGGCACTTATTGCCATATTCCCCGTGCAGCGAAAAGAGAAAAAAGGGGACCGGGCGGTTATTTTTTTTGATCGTATACTGGTCGGAGCAGGAGATTTTGCCACAAGAAAACCGTGGTTTGTGGTAACCTTGACAGGCTTAATACTGCTTACGGCCGCATACGGTATCGCGCAGCTCCGCTTTTCCCATAATCCAATTGCCTGGTTTCCAAAGGATGACGCATTTCCCAACAGCGTGAAAGTTATCGACAAGGGAATGAAAGGCAGTATGGTGTTGGAGGCCGTGGTGGATACAAAGAAAAGGAATGCCCTCTACCGGCCTGATATCATGAACAGGATCGAGGAATTTCAGCGGGAAGCCGAAGGCATCACCGAGTCCAATGTCTTTATCGGAAAAACCATATCCGTGGCAGACACCCTGAAACAGATTCACAAATCCTTGAATGCCAACGACGACGCTTTTCATAAAATCCCCCAGGACAGTGAATTGATCGCCCAGGAGTTTATTCTGTTCGAAAACGGGGGCACGGACGACCTTGAAAACCTGATTGACAGCCAGTACCGCCTGGCGCGCGTTACCATGAAACTGCCCTGGGAAGACGCCAATGCTTACGCCGGCATTCAGGAGAAGATTTTTTCGCGACTGGAGACCATCTTTCAGGGCGCCGGAGAGGTCACTGTTACGGGTATGATCGCCCTTTTAACCCGAACCATCTACAATGTTATCGTAACCATGATGACCAGCTACGTTATTGCCGGTGTGGTCATCACGATGATGATGATA
>Ga0180435_10003383_pt1 | contig 15987 bp, 13 predicted proteins | sample SS_ome_3_FD_132467 | JGI IMG/M metagenome (GOLD analysis project Ga0180435, IMG submission 132467) | Hypersaline lake sediment archaeal communities from the Salton Sea, California, USA - SS_3_S_1 metaG | ecosystem: Environmental > Aquatic > Non-marine Saline and Alkaline > Hypersaline >... | reverse complement strand
TCGATGATGCGATCGCCCTCGCGGATACCGGACAGAACCACCACCCGGCCGTCACCTGTTTCTTCTCCCAGGCGCACCACGCGGAGGCGTGCGACTCCGTTCTCGTCGATACTGAACACCAGCGGCATGCCGCCTTTTTCGATCACGGCGGTGCGCGGGATGCTCAGCTGGTTCGGGATGTTGGCGCCACGGTCGGTGACTTCCAGTTCTGCATATTGACCGGCGGTGGCCGCCGTGCCCTGAGGCAGGGTGAATTCGACCCGGATGGTGTGCCGCTGCAGGTCGGCAGTGGGGTGGATGCGGTAGACTTGGGCGAGAACGCGGCGCTTCTTGTTATCCAGGTAGACCGGCAGACTCATTCCCGGTGCCAGGGTGCGGACCAGATGGAGCGGCAGGTCGGCTTCCACCTTGAACAGTCCGCCCTGGCTGAAGTCCACCAGTGGCTGGCCCGGCTGAACGGTGTCACCTTCCTCCGCGTAGACCTTGTCGATCACCCCGTCAAAAGGAGTGACACTCAGGGTGTCGCGCAGGCGCGAATCGATTTCGCGGATGTTTGCCTCGGCCTGGGCGTAACTGGTTTTTGCCTGGGCCAGGCCGGTGCGAACGGCGATGACATCCGAATAGCGCTGGGCGTCCTGATCGCGCATTCCCATCATGTCCTGCACCTGGGAGCCGATCATTTCGTCCATCATGGCCGGGAAGCCGAAGCCGCCCGGTGCCGTTGCGGTGATATCCGAACGCGGTGAGTACATTTCCCTCTGATACTGGGCCTGTGCATTCTGAATCGCGGCGATGGCCGCCTCGCGTGCCGCCAGGGCCGCTTCGCGCTTGGCAAGGAGTGCGGCATCGTCCAGTTCGAGCAGAATGTAGCCTTTAGCGAAGGTATCTCCCTCACGACCGTAAATACGCTCCACACGACCCGGCATCTGGGCGGTGAGCTGGACGGTCTTGAACGGCACGACCGTGCCGGCAATGGATACGGTAATCTGGGTTTGGGTGAGCTGAACAGGCACGATGGCAAGGGAGGAGCCTCTCATCACGCCGTCCTCCGAAGCCAGGGAGGGCGGGGCCAGGCCCGCAATACAAGCAGCTACAAACAGGGAACGAATTCGACTCATGCTTAACCTCTTGCGGTATGTTCGGCCTGGTTCGGCAGGGTGGCGTGTCGCCCGCGGAAACGGGCGTGAAAACTACCGAAAAAAGCAAAAAATATCAAGTTCAATCAGCAACTTAGGTTAGGGTTTTTCCTCGAGATGGGGGTTATGTGGCTGTTTCGACGGAAGTTTTTTCGGGCGCGCTTGGAAACGCAGGGTCGATTTCAGATGGCGTTGCGCGTGGTGTAAAGTTTGCGCCCTTGAAACATCCCCAAAACCAGGTCCGAATCAGATGAGTATGCAGTGGCCCCAGTTGCTGTCCCGCAAGCGCCTCGGCTCTGCCGTGGAACCTCCGGACAGCACGGCGCGCACCGATTTCCAACGTGACTTCGATCGGATCGTTTTCTCCTCGGCGTTCCGACGCATGCAGGACAAAACTCAGGTATTTCCCCTTTCCAAGGTCGATTATGTACGCACACGTCTGACTCACAGCCTGGAAGCCTCCTGCATTGGTCGCTCCCTGGGGACCCTGGTGGGCGAGCGTGTGGTGGCCCGGCACGCCTTGAAAGGTTCTGAGGCGGCTGATTTCGGCAACATCTGTGCGGCCGCCTGCCTCGCGCATGACATCGGCAATCCCCCGTTCGGGCATTCCGGCGAAGATGCCATCCGCCACTGGGCGGCGACCGCGGACTACGGTGCGCGCCGGGTTGCCGCTCTCACGGGAAGCCGGCGCGAGGACTTCATGTCCTTCGAGGGCAATGCCCAGGGTTTTCGTATCGTCACCCGTTTGCAGAACCCGGACAATCCCGGTGGGCTTCAGCTCACCAGTGCCACCCTTGCTGCGTTCACCAAGTACCCGCGCGAGTCCTGTCTGACCGGCAACCGTTTCGAGGGTGTGAGTGCCAGAAAACAGGGATTCACCGCAGCCGATCGTGACCTGTTTGAGCAGGTGGCCTGCACCGTGGGACTGAGTTCCCGTAGTGAGCAATACGGAATCTGGCACCGCCATCCTCTGGCATTCCTGGTCGAGGCGGCCGATGATATTGCCTACCGCGTGATCGATATCGAGGACGGCTACCGTCTGGGTCATTTCAGTTTCGATGAGGCGACCGGGGCATTCCTGGACCTGCTGCCCGACCGGGCACGTCAGCAGGGCCGCTTGAACGGCATTCTCGATCGCAAGGACCGGATCGAATTCCTGCGAGCCAAGGTGATCAACGAGATCATCCAGCAGGCGTTATTGTGTTTCATGGACAACGAGGCCGATATCCTCGAAGGCCGTTTCGATGTCCCGCTGTTACAGGAAATCCCCTCTCGCGAGCAGGTGGATCGTCTGGTCGAAATGGCTGCCGAACGGATCTACTGTGCTCCGGAGGTCGTGAGTATCCAGGCGGCGGGCTTCCAGGTGATCCACGACCTCCTGGAGCGGTTTATTCAGGTGCTCGACGATGTGGCGGAACACGGTGAGGATGCTGCACCGAAGAGCCAGACCCTGATACGGCTTATCCCCGAACAGTTCGTCGGCATCGGGAGGCAGCCTTCGTCGGATCCCTATCAGCGCCTGCTCCTGCTGACCGATTTCGTCTCCGGTATGACCGATTCCTATGCCGTTACCCTGTACAAAAAGGTAACCGGCATTTCCCTGCCCGGAGGTTGAAATGGATCGCAAGGCCCCTTCCATGGAGCAACTCCTGCAGGTGATGCAGCGACTTCGGGATCCGGAAAGCGGGTGTCCGTGGGACCGTGAGCAGACCTACGCAACCATCCTGCCGTACACATTGGAGGAGGCCTATGAGGTGGCCGACTCAATTGAGAGGGGGGATCTCGCGGAGCTGAAAGAGGAGTTGGGCGACCTGCTGTTCCAGATCGTTTTCTACTGCCAGATCGCGCGCGAAGCAGGCGTGTTCGATTTCGAGCAGGTTGCCGCAGGCATCGTGGAGAAAATGATCCGGCGTCATCCGCATGTCTTTGCTGAAGCGGAGATCGAAGACGAAAAGTCGCTACGCGAGGCCTGGGAAGCCGCCAAGGCAAACGAGCGATCTCTCAAGCCTGAAAACGATGTCAGTCAGCTCGCTGGCGTGGCAAGGGCTCTACCCGCTCTGTTGCGTGCTCACAAACTGCAGAAACGGGCGGCCGATGTCGGCTTCGACTGGCCGGATGTTGCCGGCGCCCTGGACAAGACCCGCGAGGAGATCGACGAGGTTGCCGAGGCGGCTGCCTCACTGGGCGAGGTCGAGTTGCAAGAGGAACTCGGTGACCTCCTGTTTGCCCTGGTCAACGTGGTCCGGCTCTACGGTTTCGATGCGGAAAATGCCCTGCGGCGGGCGAACGACAAGTTCGAGCGACGTTTCCGGCGTGTGGAATCCCTGCTGCTGGCAGATACGGCCGGGGAACTGTCGGGCTTTTCGTTGGACGAAATGGAGAATGCCTGGGAACAGGTCAAGCGTGAGGAAAAGGCGGAATGAGCCTGCGGTCGATTAAATCGGTGTTGTTGGGGGCCTTGTTGCCTCTGCTTGTCTCGTGCACGGTCAATCCTGTTACGGGTGACAAGGAACTGAACCTGATCGGCGAGCAGCAGGAACTCGCGATCGGCAAGAAGAACTATGGCCCCTACCGGCAGGCGCAGGGGGGTGACTATGTTGCCGATCCCGATTTGGTCACCTACGTCCAGGGCGTGGGAAAGCGATTGACCAAGGTGTCGGATCGTCCGCTTCCCTACGAATTCCATATCGTGAACGATGATTCCCCGAATGCCTGGGCACTGCCGGGCGGCAAGATTGCCATCAACCGCGGCCTGTTGCTCGAGCTGGAGAGCGAAGCCGAGCTGGCGGCGGTTCTGAGTCACGAGATCGTGCACGCGGCTGCTCGGCACAGTGCGCAGTCACTGCAGCGGGGAATATTTCTCCAGGGGGCGCTCGTGGCGGCAGGGGTCGCGCTTGCGGACTCCGATTATCGCCAGCTGGGCATGCTGGGTGCGGGTGTCGGCGCCAACCTGGCCAAGAGCCACTACAGTCGTGACGCTGAGCGCGAGGCTGATCTGTACGGGATGCGCTACATGGTGCGCGCGGGCTACGATCCGGCAGCCGCTGTCGGCTTGCAGAAGACTTTCGTTCGCCTGGCCGAAGACAAGCGCCAGGACTGGTTGAGCGGCTTGTTCGCCTCACACCCTCCGTCGCAGGAGAGGGTGGGCAACAATGAACGCGAACTGGCCACTTTGCGGAATCCCGGTGGAGAGATCGGTCGTGACCGCTACCAGCGCAAGATTGCCCGTTTGCGCAAAACCAAGCCGGCATACGAGGCCTATGCCCAGGCACGCAAGGCGATCGAGAAGGATGAACTCGCCAAGGCTGCGAAGCTCCTGGACAAGGCGATCCGGATCGAACCCAGGGAATCACAGTTTCGCGTTGCGCGCGCCGAGGTGCGGCAGCAACAGGGAAAGGTAAAGGCGGCGCAAACCGATTTCGATCGCGCGGTTGCGATGAATCCGGAGTACTTCCTGCCTCGCCTGGAAAGAGGGCTGTTTCTGCTCGAGCGTGAAAAGTACCAGGTGGCGCGTGGTGATCTCGAGGCCAGTATCCGCCTGCTACCAACCGCGGAGGGCTACTATGGTCTGGGCCAGTTGGAGCAGAAGGCCGGCAACCGCGCGCGTGCGGTGGAGCATTTTCGCCGGGTGGCTGAATCCGACACTTCGGTCAGTTCGCTCGCGGCGAAACGCCTGGCGAAACTGGATCTGCCGTCCAATCCGGGGCGATATGTCAAAGCGACCCTGTTGCTGAATGCCGAAGGGCGCTTGCTGCTCCGTCTGAGGAACACACTGCCACTGCCGGTCACTGGAATCCGGATCGCGATAGGAAAACAACTGGGCAGCGGCTTTCAGGCTTCGAACGTCGTACGGTTGCGCGGGGTTCTGCAGCCGGGTGAATCACAAACGGTGGACCCGGGTGTGGGGGTGCTTACCAAGACGCAGACGCGCGGCTTGGCTGTCCGTGTGCAACAGGCAAGACCAGCCGGGGTGATCTAGCGGGCCAAGTCAGGAGAGGCCTGGAGCTCCTTGACGTGAAGGGTCAACGAGAGAATCAATATGAGCTATATGCGACACGTCGAGGCGTGTAATACCAAGGTGGATGAGCCGTTTCTGCCGTGGTGGATCGGAGAGACTGTCTACGGCTGGTCACGCCCGGCTTTCGGCGAAATCCTGGGCAGCTTTCCCGATGTGTTCGATGTCAATGCGGACGGCATCCGTACCTCTGCTGAGTTGAAGGGGGATGAACTGAGCCAGCGACTGCAGCGAGTGGCCGCGACTTTGGCGGAGCAGGGTCTGGTTCCGGCGTTATTGAATGAGCCCTATCCCATTACCGCCGGGGGACGTGAAGAAGCGGTGGCCCGTGTCGACCGCGTGATGGCCGCCTACCTTGGACTCCGTTCATTTGGGCAGCATCTCAATGGTTATGTACGCCAGGGCGACCGCATAATGATGTGGATAGCTCGTCGTGCGCGGGACCGTCTGATATTCCCAGGGGCGCTGGACAACCTGGTGGCGGGAGGACTGCCCGTAGGTGTCTCGTTGCAGGACAACCTGCGGAAAGAATGCTGGGAAGAGGCTGGAATGTCGGCTTCACTGGCGCAAAAAGCCATCCCAGTCGGAGCACTCTCCTATAATCGGGTGACGGAGCGGGGGTTCCGTCCCGATGTGCTGTACTGTTATGACCTCGAGCTACCCCCGGATTTCGAGCCTGGTAATACGGACGGAGAGGTCGAGGAATTCATGTTGCTGCCGATTGATGAGGTGGCGGAAATCGTGCACGAAAGCGACGATTTCAAGCTGAATTGCAATCTGGTGATTATTGATTTCCTGGTTCGCCATGGGTTGATTGGACCCGGTGATCCGGACTATTTGGATATCGTGGGCGGGCTGCGTGCTCCCCTGGGAATGCCCTCAAGGGAGTCTCGTTTATGAAAAAGCCCTTCCTGATTTTCATCGCGCTACTGCTGCTCGGCGGTCCGGTATGCGCCAAGCCGCAGTTCGTGCCGCCGGAAACGCTCGAGCCCGACCTGCAGCAGCGGCGAACCGCCCTGGTGATCGCGCAGGTGCTGGAGGGCTTCCATTACACCCGTCCCAGTATCGACGACGGCCTGTCGCGCCTGGCCTTCGACCGTTACCTCGAGGCGCTCGACCCCAACCGCAGCTTTTTCACCCGCAAGGATGTCGTGCGTTTCGACAAGTATCGCAATACCTTTGACGACAGCCTGATGAAGGGACGCCTCGAGCCTGCCTACGAGATATTCAAATTGTTCAGGGCCAAGGTCGAGCGGCGTATCGCGTATGCCCTGCAGCTTCTCGATCACCACCCCTTCGATTTCGAGCGTCGCGAAGACTATCGCTTCGACCGCGAAGAGGCGCCCTGGGCGGCGGACGAGGAGGAACTGGATGACCTCTGGCGCAAACGGGTCAAAAACGACCTCCTGACCGAGCGCCTGGATGCGACCGAATCCGAGCCGCTGGACCGGGATCGCCTGGTGAAGCGTTACGAAGGCATTCGCAACCGTGTCCAGCAGATGAAATCCGGGGACGTCTTTCAGGCATTCGTGAACGCGATGACGCTCAGCATCGAGCCTCACACGAGTTATATGTCTCCCGAGATCTCGGAGAACTTCGATATCAACATGCGCCTTTCGCTGCAGGGCATCGGCGCCGTGCTGCGGGCGGACGATGGCTATACCAAGATCCTCAACACCGTCGTCGGCGGCCCGGCTGCCCGCAGTGGCAAGCTGCACGCGGGTGACTTCATCGTCGGCGTGGCGCAGGGCGACGAGGGTTCCATGGAGGACGTCATCGGTTGGCGCCTGCAAGACGTGGTGGAATTGATCCGTGGGGCCAAGGGTTCCACTGTCAGGCTGAACGTGATTCCCAAGAGCGAAGGCCGCAACGGCCGCGCACGCGAGTTGGCACTGGTGCGGGACACCATCAAGCTCGAGGACAAGGCGGCAAAAAGCGAGGTCCTGGAGGGACCGGAACTCGGCGGCCTGCGCATCGGAGTGATCGATATTCCCGCGTTCTACCGCGACTTTGCCGGCCAGGCGGCGGGCAAGCGCAATTTCCGCAGCACCACGCGCGATGTGCGTGGCCTTTTGGCAGACCTGGAAAGCCAGTCGGTGGATGGTGTGATCATCGATCTGCGTCAGGACGGGGGAGGTTCCCTGGCCGAGGCGACCGAGTTGACCGGCCTGTTCATCCCCAAGGGACCGGTGGTGCAGATCAAGGATGCCAGCGGTAATGTCGAAATCGAAAAGGACGCTGATCCTGAGCAGGTCTACAGCGGGCCTCTGGTCGTGCTGGTGAATCGCAACAGTGCCTCGGCTTCGGAGATCTTCGCGGGTGCCATCCAGGACTACGGGCGGGGATTGATCGTGGGCGAGCCGACTTTTGGCAAGGGAACGGTGCAGACGCTGATCAACCTCAGCCGCTACCTGCGCACCGACGAGAATCTTGGACGCCTGCGGCTCACCATGGCGCAGTTTTTCCGTGTGCTGGGCGCCAGTACTCAACATCGCGGTGTCACCCCGGATATCACCTTCCCCACCGCCGAGGACCTGGGAGAGTACGGTGAGCGGTCCCTCGACCATGCCATCCCCTGGGGTGCCATCCCGGCCGTGATTCGCACCCGTTCCCAGGACGACGATCTACCCTATCTGCGCACCTCGAGTGAGGATCGCATCCGCAAGGACCCCGGATTCCAGTTCCTGGTCGATCAGGAAGAGGAGTTCACCAAGGTGAAGGAAACCACCTCGGTATCGCTCAACGAGGAAGAGCGTCGTTCCGAACGGCAGGAGCGCGAGGAGCGTCTGCTCAAGCTGCGTAATCGCCTCAGGGACTATCGTGGCCTGCCGCTGCTCGAGACCCTGGACGAGGATGAGGACGAACGGTTGGCCCAGGAGGACGAGGATCCGGAAGGAGTGGATCGCATCATGTTGCAGGAGACGGCCTTCATCATGGCGGACTGGATACGCCGTCAGCAGCCCATGACTGCGCAGGCACGCTGAACCCGCTATTGCCCTGTTTCCGATTCGTCCGGGACATCCCTGAGGAGTATCCGAGTTGTTCGACCTGGTCCCGGCACGCCTGAGCGCGTTGAGTGATGCGCTCGATGGCGCTTGCTTGCAGAACACCATGATCGGGCTGGAAAAGGAGAGCCTGCGCGTCGCCAGGGATGGTGGTATCGCGATGACATCCCATCCCCGCGCCTGGGGTTCGGCTCTTACGCACCCCTGGTTGACCACGGATTACTCCGAGGCCCTGGCCGAGTTCATTACTCCCCCCCTGGCGAATTCCGGTCAGGCGCTGGATTTTCTTGCGGACCTGCAGAGTTATGCCTATCGGAAACTGCCGCAGGAGATACTCTGGGCGACCAGCATGCCATGCATCCTCGCTGGCGAGGAAAACGTGCCCATCGCCGAGTACGGAAACTCCAACCTGGGCCGGATGAAACACGTCTACCGGGTCGGACTGGGTTATCGCTATGGACGCGTGATGCAGGTTATCGCGGGAGTGCACTTCAACTGGTCCCTGCCGGACACCTTCTGGGAAACCTATGCGCGGGTACTGGGCCAGAAATTATCGAGAACGGTCAGGGACGAGTACTACATGGGGATGATACGCAACCTGCTGCGTGTCGGCTGGCTCATCCCTTATCTTTTCGGTGCCTCGCCCGCAGTGTGCAAGTCGTTCTTTCCCGGTGGTGTGAGCCGACTCGATTCGTTCGACGAGTCCACCTTCTATGAACCTTTTGCCACCTCCCTGCGCATGGGCGATATCGGTTACCAGAACAAGCGGGAGGAGGGCCTGGGTATTCATGTCGGGTACGGTGATGTGACGGAATACGCGCAATCGCTATTGGCGGCTGTGACCGCGCCGGCCGGGGCCTGGGAAGGGATCGGGGTGCGGGTCGGGGATGAGTACCGGCAACTGAATGCGAACCTGCTGCAGATCGAGAACGAGTACTACAACTCGGTACGGCCCAAGCAGCCCTTGAACGGCCTGGAGAGCCCTGCGGTGGCGCTGTTGCAGCGGGGGATTCAGTATGTCGAGTTGCGCTCGCTCGATGTCAACGCCTATCACCCGCTGGGCGTGGATGAGGTCCAGTTACGGTTCCTGGAAGCCCTGATGTTCACCTGCCTGCTGGCCGGCAGCCCTCCCCTCGATTCGACAGAGCAGCTGGAGACCAACGAGAACGTCCTGCTGGTGGCGCATCGCGGAAGAGAGCCGGGCCTGGAGCTGCGCAGGGATGGCCGGGACGTGACCTTGCGTGATTGGGGACAGGGGGTACTTGACACCGTTCTGCCCGTAGCCGAGTTCCTGGATCAGGTGCATGGAGGGCACGCCTACGAGGACGCGACCGATGACCAGTTGCGCAAACTGCTGCATCCGGATCTGACCCCCTCGGCCCGTATGCTCGAGGAGATGCGTAGTCGTGGCGAGGGTTTCTACGATTTCGCCAGGCGACTGTCCCTGCAGCATCACCGTTTCTTCAGTAACCGTGAGTTGTCACCCGGGCGGGTCTCGGAGTTCGATGACACGGTGGCCCGCTCGTTCAGTGAACTGGCCGCGATAGAGGATCGTCCGCAGGAGGCCTTCGATCTTTTCCTCGAGAGGTACTTCGCCCAGACCTACGCAGCCCTGGATCGCCGATCGGCTTGAGTGCTGAGGGGTCGGAGTCAAGCCGTGCCACGAAGGTGGGAGAAATCCTATTTACGGGGACGGTTTGACTCCGCCCCATCTGTAACCCTCGTAATCAACGCGCACCGTCACCCGAGGCCTTGCGCAGCAACCAGTCCAGTGTGCGGGTGTGCACAAAGCGACGCGCAAGAGAGAAGGCGTAAGTCGGAACCGTCACCGGATAACGCGCTTTGGGACGTGGGCTGTTGAGGGCATGCAGGACCCGTTTCAGTACGGCCTCCGGGGGAAGGGTGAAGGGGGCCGCGTCGCCGGACTTTTCCAGGCGTTCCTCCATGGCCTCGTAATTGGCCCGGTGCCTGCTGTTCTCCTTGTCGATGAATTCCAGGTACTTCCTGTGCGCGTTCGCGCGGAACTTGCTGCGGATCGGGCCAGGTTCGATCAGGCTGATGTGTACACCGGTACCGTGCAGCTCCAGCCGCAGCGTGTCGGACAGCCCTTCCAGGGCGAATTTCGAGCAGTTGTAGGCTCCGCGGTAGGGCATGGCAACGAGCCCGAGCACCGAGCTGTTCTGGATGATCCGACCCTCCCCCCGCTTCAGCATCAGGGGAAGTGCGCGCCGGGTCAGCTCATGCCAGCCGAGCAGGTTGGTACGCAGCTGGGCCTCGAGAGCCTCCCAGGTGAGGTCCTCGACCGCACCCGGCTGGCCATAGGCGCCGTTGTTGAACAGTCCGTAGAGTGTCCCATCGGTGAATTCGAGTGCCGCTTCCAGCCCGGACTGGATACTGTGCGGATCATCCAGATCGAGACGCACCGCGGTAAGGCCTTCGCTATGCAGCCGTTGCACGTCCTCAGGCGAGCGGGCACTGGCGACCACGCGGTAGCCCCGGGTATGCAGTCCGTGCGCCACGGCATGGCCGATACCGCTGGAACATCCGGTGATCAGAACGGTTTTTCCGGGGTTCACTGCTCTTTCCCCGTTGGTATCGAAGGTGGACTAGGCACTAAAGTTTTCTCCGGCCCGACCGCTACTCCCGTCAGAAAGATATGCACGCCGGTTGACGTGCAGAACCTGAGAGGATGTTAGGTCGTGGATATAGCAACACTGATCGGTTTGCTGGGTGGATTTGGCATCATCATCGGCGCCATTGCAAGCGGTGGCGAGGGGATGATGTTTTTCGATGTCGCCTCGGTCCTGATCGTGGTGGGCGGCACCTTCATGGTGACCCTGATGCAGGTATCCCTGGGAGATTTCCTGGGTTCCTTCGGTATCGGCATGAAGGCCTTTTTTTACAAGGTCGATGATCCCAAGAAGCTGATCGAGGAAGGCGTGGCCCTCGCCGATGTGGCGCGCAAGAATGGCCTGCTGGCCCTGGAAGGCCAGGAGATCAGCAACGATTTCATGAAGAAAGGCATCAGTCTGTGCGTCGATGGACACGATCCGGCCCTGGTGCAACGCATGCTGACCAAGGAGATCGACCTCATGCTGGAGCGCCATGATGTCGGTATCGGCATGTTCAAGAACATGGCCACCATGGCGCCCGCCATGGGCATGATCGGCACCCTGGTCGGCCTGGTGCAGATGCTGGCGAACATGTCCGACCCGGCAGCCATCGGTCCTGCCATGGCGATCGCATTGCTTACCACCCTCTACGGCGCGATTATCGCGAATGCCTTCGCCACCCCGATGGCCGAAAAACTGACCCGTGCCACGGTGATCGAACGGACCAACAAGTCGCTGATCATGGAAACCATTTCCGGAATCCAGGAAGGCATGAATCCCAAGGTCCTGGAGCAACTCCTGGCGACCTATCTGCCGCAGAACAAGCGTCCTTCGGAGGAATAGGATGGCCAATAAGTGTCCTCCCTGCGAGAAAGGCCTGCCGCAGTACCTGGCAACCTTCGCGGACCTGATGGCACTGTTGATGTGCTTCTTTGTGCTGTTGTTGTCGTTTGCCCAGATCGATGCGATCCGCTTCAAGAAGATGTCGGAATCGATGAAAGACGCCTTCGGTGTGCAGCGTGAGGTCCCCGCCAACGAGATCGTGAAAGGCGTGAGCGTGATCAAGCAGGAGTGGAGTCCCTCGGTTTCCGAACAGTCGGTCATCACCGAGATACGTCAGGACACCAGCCCGCAGGAATACGAGCACATCAAGCTCAAGGACGGGCACAGCGATGAAGAGATAAGCAAGCAAAAAGCCTTCGAGATGGCGCAGGAGCTGATCAAGAAGGAGCTTGCCGAGCAACTGGAAGAACTGCGCAAGGCGCTCAAGGAGCAGATCGATGACGGCCTGGTCTCCCTGGAGCAGCAGGAGCGCAAGATCATCATCCGGATCCAGGAGAAGGGATCCTTTGCCTCCGGCAGCGCCCGCCTGGATCCCGGATTCCACAAGGTCATGGACAAGATCTCCCAGGTGCTGGTGAGTCGCCCGGGCAAAATCATGGTGGCCGGTCATACCGACAACATCCCCATTCGCACCGGCCGCTTCCGCTCCAACTGGGAGCTGTCTGCGGCGCGCGCGGTGACGGTGCTGCATTCCCTGCTGCGCAACAAGGGCATCAAGGAGGACCGGGTAGTGGTAGAGGGATTGGCGGATACGCGCCCAATGGAGAGTAACAAAACACCCCGTGGTCGGGCGAAGAATCGGCGTGTCGAACTGATCGTCATGCGTGGTGAAGATATCGACAACGGCGATTTTCTGAATATCGGTGACAAGTGATGGCGGAGCAGAGAAAGGAACTGACGCAGGACGATCGACGCGAATACTTCCGGGTCAATGACTCGATACGCGTAAACCTGCGCGTGGTGCCCGAGGACCAGATTGATAAATTGCATGAGCGGCTGGATCAGGCCGCTGCCAGCAGCTTTACCGTGATGTCCAGCATGGCGGCGATCAGCGCGGAGATGGCGGTCAGCATGCGGCGCATCGAGCAGAGCGATCCGGATGTGGCCACCTACCTCAAGGCGCTGGAGCGGAAGATCGATGTGCTTGGGCGGGCTATCGCGGGACAGGAGTCCCAGCTGACCGATGCCCCGGCATACCCGGTCAACCTGAGCGCGGGGGGAATGGGAATCCTCATAGACCAGGAATTTCAGCCGGGCCAGGTTCTGGAGATCCGTATGTTGCTGTTTCCCTCACTTACGGGTGTGGTGACCTATGGCACCGTGATCGCATGCGGCCCTGCCGACGATAAGGAAGGAGATACCGATTACCGTTTCTACCTGCGTCTGGCCTTCACCCATATTCGGGAGCAGGATCGGGACCTCCTGATCCGGCACGCCCTGCGTTGTCAGAGCAATGCGCTGCGCAGGAGTGAGCGATCCGAACCGCAAGAGCAGGGGCAATAGCATGCGCAAACCAACGGATGAGCAACTCGAAACCGCGCTCGATGCGGCCCGTCGCATGCAGCTGTTTGATGTGGATCCACATCACCTTGCACGTTCCCTGCTGTACCTGAGTGAGCATCACCAGGACCTTTGGGAAGTGGTTTTCCAGGTCGACCGCTACATCCGCTTCGGGTTGCCTGAGGCCGAGATGGTCAAACTGGAGAAGGATATCCAGCGCCTTAGGGAAGGGGTGCAGGAGACCGAGCCCGAATCCGGGTTCCGTAACTCGGCCATGCTCTGAAACCGTCTCAGGCGAAGACCGCTACCCGCCACTTCCCAGCGTAAGCGCATGTGATAAGATTCGCCGGTTTTTTGAGCCGTTGTGCGGAGATTGAGATGCCGTTCTACGAATACCGTTGCGCCGATTGTGGTCATGAATTCGAAGCCATGCAGAAGATGAGTGATGCGCCGCTCAGGGATTGCCCCGAGTGCGGCAAGGCTGAGTTGGTCAAGCTCGTTTCTGCGTCCGGTTTCATGCTCAAGGGCAGTGGTTGGTATCAGACCGATTTCAAGGACAAGGGAAAAAAATCCGAGGACAAGGCTGCCGATTCAGGGCATGCCTGTGGCACCGGATCCTGTCCTGCCTGCCAGTGATACCGCCTGCTTGAAACGCTGCAGCGACGCTCCGCTCTGCGGAGCGTCTTCATTTTTCTACCTGGGATATTTTCATGCGCACCCACTATTGTGGCGAGGTAAACGCCGATTTCATTGACCAGACGGTTGAGCTTTGTGGCTGGGTCAACCGGCGTCGCGACCATGGCGGCGTGATTTTCATCGACCTGCGTGATCGCAGCGGCCTGGTACAGGTCGTGTACGACCCGGATATCGAGGACGTATTCGCGATCGCCGAGCATGTACGCAACGAGTTCGTGCTGCGGATCAAGGGCCGGGTGCGGGCACGTCCGGAAGGCACCATAAATCCGGAACTGTCGACCGGTGAGATCGAGATACTCGGCAAGGAACTCGAGATTCTCAACCGTGCCGAGACACCGCCTTTCCAGCTGGATGACGAAGACATCTCGGAAGAGCTTCGCCTGCGTTATCGCTACGTGGACCTGCGTCGCCCGGTGATGCAGGAGCGCATGATGCTGCGCTCCAAGGTCACCCGCCTGCTGCGCAGCTACCTCGACGATCACGGGTTCATGGACATCGAAACGCCCATGCTGACCAAGGCGACGCCGGAGGGCGCACGTGACTATCTCGTGCCGAGCCGCGTGCACGCGGGCAAGTTCTTCGCTCTGCCGCAGTCTCCGCAGCTGTTCAAGCAACTGCTGATGATGTCAGGCATGGATCGCTACTATCAGATCGTGCGCTGCTTCCGGGACGAGGACCTGCGCGCCGATCGTCAGCCTGAATTCACCCAGCTTGATGTCGAGATGGCGTTTCTGAATGAAGACCAGATCATGGGGCTGATGGAGGAAATGATCCGCGGCACATTCCGCGAGGCGCTCGGGGTGGAACTGCCGGATCCCTTCCCGCGCATGAGTTACCAGGAGGCGATGCTGCGCTACGGGTCCGACCGTCCCGATCTGCGTTGTACGCTGGAATTGGTGGATGTCGCGGATCTGTTGCAGGACATCGACTTCAAGGTCTTCGCCGGACCGGCCAGGGATCCGCATGGACGGGTCGCGGCGCTGCGCCTGCCACAGGGTGGGAAGCTGTCGCGCAAGGATATCGACGAGTACACCAAGTTCGTTGGCATCTACGGAGCCAAGGGGTTGGCCTATATCAAGGTGAACGAGCTGGCCAACGGGGTCAACGGGCTGCAATCCCCGATCCTGAAGTTTCTGCCGGACGAGGCGGTGATGGAGATCATGCAGCGAACCGCTGCGGAAGACGGCGACATCGTGTTCTTCGGGGCGGACAAGACGCACGTGGTGAACGAGGCCCTGGGTGCCCTACGGGTCAAGCTGGCGCAGGATCTGGAGCTGATGTCCGATGCCTGGCAGCCGTTGTGGGTGGTCGATTTCCCGATGTTCGAATGGGACGAGGCAACGGATCGTTGGCATCCGCTGCATCATCCGTTCACCGCGCCCAAGGAGGAGCATCTGGAGCTACTCGATTCCGATCCCTCCGCCTGCCTGTCGCGCGCCTATGACATGGTGCTCAATGGTACCGAGGTCGGAGGCGGCTCCATCCGTATCTTCCGCGAGGCGGTACAGGAGAAGGTGTTCGAGCTGCTCGGCATCGACGAGCAGGAGGCGCGCGACAAGTTCGGCTTCCTGCTGGATGCGCTCAAGTACGGTTGCCCGCCGCATGGCGGTCTGGCATTCGGTCTGGATCGCCTGGTGATGTTGATGGCCGGTGCGCATTCCATCCGCGATGTGATGGCCTTCCCCAAGACACAGACCGCCTCCTGCCCGCTGACCCAGGCGCCTTCAGAGGTCGCACGGGATCAACTGCGCGAACTGCATGTTCGGGTGCGGGTGCCTGAAAAGCCTGCTGCGGGCTAGTTGACCACGGTGGCCAGAGCCGGGGTGAAAACCGGTGGCTGGTAGTCAGCCAGCTCCTCGATAGGCGCGGGTTTGCAGATCCCGTAGCCTTGGGCGTAGTCGACCTCTGCATCCCTCAGTGCCTCGACCACGGCCATGTCCTCGACGAATTCCGCGATGGTGCGCAGCCCGATGGCCCGCCCGACATCACTGATGGACCGGACCATGGCGGCATCGATACTGTTGCTCAGCATGTCACGCACGAAGGCGCCGTCGATCTTGAGATAGTCCACCGGCAGTTGCTTGAGGTAGGCGAATGACGACAGGCCGCTGCCGAAGTCGTCGAGCGAGAAACGCGCGCCCCTTCCTTTCAGGGTCTTGATGAAATGGCGTGCCTTCTCC
>Ga0180435_10003379_pt1 | contig 16014 bp, 21 predicted proteins | sample SS_ome_3_FD_132467 | JGI IMG/M metagenome (GOLD analysis project Ga0180435, IMG submission 132467) | Hypersaline lake sediment archaeal communities from the Salton Sea, California, USA - SS_3_S_1 metaG | ecosystem: Environmental > Aquatic > Non-marine Saline and Alkaline > Hypersaline >... | reverse complement strand
TCTGAGCTGTCGGGCCGCCCGGTCCTGTTGTGCCTTGGCTATCTACGACGGCCGCGCCCCATGGGGGCTCGCCGACCGCGTAGCTAAGCGCGTATCGACGAGCCTGTTGGGAGGCGCGGCAAGTAAAGCCGCGTAGCCCTTGCTATGCGGTGGTAGCTCAGCCTGGAAGAGCACTCGTCTCCGGAACGTGAGGCCGGGAGTTCGAATCCCTCCCACCGTACTACGCCCTCGTAGCTCAGTGGAAGAGCGTACCGCTACGGACGGTATGGTCGGGAGTTCGAATCTCTCCGGGGGTACCACCATCACAACGGGATGTAGCTCAGCCTGGTCAGAGCGTCTGATTTGGGATCAGAAAGTCGCACGTTCGAATCGTGTCATCCCGACCAATTTTCCGGAAAGAAGAAGATCATGGACGACTATTATTATTCATCAGCACGACTATCCCATATCGGCGAAGAGTCATCTGGTGATGACAGCGGGCTGTAACCCCGCCGCGTGTTTACGCAGGAAGGTTCGATTCCTTCTTCGCCGACCGATTTTTTAGCCCGAGTGGCGGAACTTGGTATACGCGCCAGTCTCAGGCACTGGATTTTGCAGGTTCGACTCCTGTCTCGGGTACTTTGCTCAGGTGGTGGAACGGTAGACACGGTTGGCTAAGGACCAGCTGCCCCTGCGGTGTGCGAGTTCGACTCTCGCCCTGAGCACCACACAACAAAATAAGCCCGCGTGGCGGAACGGAAGACGCGGCCGGTTCAAGTTCGGCTGTCCACAGCGGCGTGAAGGTTCGAATCCTTTCGCGGGCACAGCGCAGGACATGCCTGCTTGACACCTCCATCTGTCGCTGGTACGGATGGGTTGCGCGCATCGACGCGCCTCACGCCATGAGAGAACTGACCTACAGCAAGCCCACCAGCGCCGCTCAAGCTGCGCAACAGGGCGGTTGCGCCTTCACAGGCAATACACAGCTGTAAGTCTTTTCCCGGCGTTTGAGTACCAAAACAAAATAGGCGCCGGGCCATCAGGAGGGCGTTTACCCCCGTGAGACGGTAAAATAACGTCAGGAGGAAGACCTCATGGGGATCATGAAAATCGGCAAGAAGTACCGGAGGATGATGAAGCAGACAAAAGGGCAATTGCCCGATCTGTCCGGCCGCATCAAACCTCAAGAGCTCTACGACAAGCTAGAGAGCTGGTACAAGCGCAACGGCATCAAGTTCAAGACCAAGCCAGAGATCGATAGCTGGCCCTTCAACCTTACGACGGCGTATCGCGGACGAATCCGTTTCCAAGCCGGCTGGAAAGACTTCCCCATCGAATCGAAGGCCGCCATGCTGGTCCATGAGCGCATGCACTACATGCAAAGAAGCCGCATCAAGGCGTTCAATGCCAAGTACGTGACGGACCCGCGCTTTTTAATCGCTGTCGAAACGCAAGCGTACCGAGAAGAGCTTCGCGGCTGGAGATCTATGGGCGCCTCAGACGAGTTCCTCGAGCGGTTTGTCAAAGAGCTCCCAGGAAGGCTGAAAAAGAACTACATCACCGTCCCGATGCTGGACTACAGAGAAGTCAAAAAGCACGTCAGGAAAGTCCTTAATGATGAACTAGAGAATCCCACATAACCCCATTCCTCCATAGCTCAATTGGTCGAGCACCTGGCTGTTAACCAGGGGGTTACAGGTTCGAGTCCTGTTGGAGGAGCCAATCCCGGATCGTCTAGTGGTAGGACACGAGTTTTTGGTGCTTGTTACGGGAGTTCGAATCTCTCTCCGGGAACCATGCTGGCGTAGTTTAGTTGGTCAGAACACTTGATTTGTAATCATGGAACCTCGGTTCGAATCCGAGCGCCAGCTCAAGAATAGATGACCAAAATATGTCCAACACCAAGGAGAAAGAATATGAGTGAAGAAAAACGCTATCGGACGACCTATCAATTCTCGACACAGACAGACGACATCCGACCAAATGTCATCGTTCAGGATAGCACTGCCACGGCCACGGATGCGTCGACTTGGGGCTACGACCCCCATCACTACCCGAAACTTGAGGATGGTGAAGAGCGATGCCTCGCCCGTGAATGCGCAGACGAGCTTCGAAAGTCGCGCAATTTACCAGCAGGCACGCCTGTCCCCGTGTTCATTTCCTGCCCGTGCCCCCGTTGCACGCCGAGGATCTCATGATCCAGTGGCGAGAGCTTGCTGACGAAGCCCGTCAAATTCTCGACGACCTCTACAATCGATTCATCGAAGAGCACGGGGCCATCGTCGGATCCATGCTCTTCGAGATGGCGGCGAAGCGCCATGGGAACATCGATTTGTCCAAAGCGAACCAGGTCGCGCTGTATGAGCGGTTCATCTTTGAGCAATCTGCGCCAATAAAAGTCGGCGACATTGTGCAATTGGAGGTGGAAATCGACTTCGAAAAAGCATACGGTTGGAAATCTTCGCGCTGCTTTCTCCAACCGGGAGCACGGGGCGAGGCTACGGCCGTCGAGCTCCGTGAGCGCAAGGGCGGCGCTAGCGTCGATTTTTTAGTTGGCGTTCGATGGTTCGACCAAACATGGGTCGATGCAGATGGCAAGGAGCACCCTGTGAAAGAAGATCGTTACGGCACATATTTCCATTGGGCATCTGGCTTGAAAAAGCTGCCGCCTAATCTTCGTCGGGGAACTGCTCTAAAGTCTTCTTGAGCCGAACGATAGAAGCGAGGACTGGCTGAAAATCTTTCTTAGCCAGCTCGAGGTCTGAGGCGAGATTTTCGAGGTCCCGGATCAGTACCTTGATGCGCTTTTTGTAGTTGAGCCTTCCGACATCGATCGGCTGAGTCTCGACCAGACAGTCGAGGGCCACCTTTGCATGCTCTTCGGCGATGCGAGCAACGAGCCTACCCTGAGGATCTAGACCAGCCTCGTAGAGCTGTTCAGCCACCTGTTTGAGGGTGCGGGTTGTACGCCCGCTCAGTTCCGCAACACGGTCTACGAACTGGTCAACCATTCTTCTTCTTGCCTCCCTAGATTCTACCAGAACATCACGATGTGAAAACTTGCCAAGTCACCTTGGCCGGAAAAAAGGAAAAGAAAATGACTGTACGAGCATATATCGAGAGCAAAAACGCGGGTACTTCGCAGCGCGAGCGCGCAAGCAAGAAGCAAAAGAAGAACAATGCTGGAGGTTACAGCTTTGTGTTGGATGACTTCGGTCGTCTACAGCGCTTCTTGATCTTGGGAGCAGATAAGCCGACCTACTATGCTTCGGCAAAAAAGTTGGCGAAAGAAAACGTCAAGTGTGTGACCCGGTGTCTAGACGAGGACGGTCTTCGGGTTGTCCGAATGGTGGTGGACATTTCCACCGCCGGACGGGCCCCAAAGCAAGATCCAGGCATCTTCGCCCTCGCATGCGCGGCGGCTCACACAGACCCGAAGGTCCGTAACGCGGCCATCGAGGCGATGCCTTCGGTTTGCCGAACAGGTACGACGATGATGCAGTTCGTTGATGCTGTCAACGAACTGCGCGGTTGGGGCCGAGGCCTTCGTCGCGGCGTGGCCAAGTGGTACCTCGACCGCTCGCCTGACAGCTTGGCTTACCAGGCCGTCAAGTACCAAAAGCGGGGTGGATGGTCTCACCGGGACGTCCTGCGTATGGTGGGCAAGGAGGCGTCACCGCACGGCGAGGGGCACGAGGCCGTGTTCCGATGGATCGTCGGTGGGATCGACGCGCTTGGTGAGCGAAAGGTCGATCGCAATGGCGTGGTCAAGACCTATCCCGAAGTGTCGAGCTCGCTATTGCCAAAGATTCTCCATGGCTACGAGGCGATGAAGAAGTGCAAGAGCTCCAAAGAGGCCGTTGGCATCATTCGGGAGTACGGGCTGACGCATGAGATGGTGCTCAACGAGTTCAAAAACGACCCTGCCGTTTGGGAGGCGTTGCTCGAGAACATGCCGATGGGCGCCATGGTTCGAAATCTCGGCAAGATGACGAGCGTCGGTCTGACGAAGTCGATGTCGAATGCGTCGAAGTTCGTACACGCACGGCTGATCGACGAAGAGCGCATCAAAAAGTCGCGCATGCATCCGTTTGCCTTTTTCATGGCGATGCAGGTCTATCAGACAGGCAAGGGTAAGAAGGGGTCGCTTACGTGGACTCCAGCACCCAAGATCATGGAAGGCCTCGATGAGGCAGTGTTCTTGTCGTTCAAAAACATCGAGCCGTCAGGCGTCAACCACCTTTTGGCAGTTGATTGCTCGGCCTCGATGGATGGCGGGAGTACGGGCGGTTGGGGGTTCCCCAACATCTCCGGGCTCGACATTTCTCCGCGACTTGCCGCCGCTTTCATGGCCATGGTGACCGTGCGAAGCGAGGAGTCGTGCCACACGGTCGGCTTTAGCTCTGGCTCGAGCCGGTGGGCATCGAGAGGGTCTTTGAAGATCCCCCGAGATGCCTTGCAAACGGTGAGCATCACGCGGCGCAGCACGGTCGACGGCGCAATCGACAAGTTCCGAAAGGTTCCAGCCGTAGGGACGGATTGTTCGCTGCCGATGCGATGGGCGCTCGCAACGAAGATGGAGGTCGGTCACTTCGTGATCTACACCGACAACGACACGTGGGCCGGAGAGATCCACCCGCACGAGGCGCTCGATCGGTACCGTCAAAAGACGGGCATTGATGCCAAGCTCTCGGTCGTCGGCATGACGGCAACCGAGTTCACGATCGCCAACCCTGACGATCGTGGCATGCTCGACGTGGTCGGCTTTGACTCGGCCGCACCATCGCTGTTGGCGGACTTCGCCAAGCACGGCATGTAAAAAACGACCGACCCCCTTGACGCGCTCGAGGGGGTCGGTTATGACTCGACTTCGTTGGGCCGAAGGCTTTGGGTTATCACTGCAATTGATCCTCCCCATCGCCACCGACTTGCCTAACACTTACATCCCGACAGGCGGCCCGCCGGTAGGGCAACCTGAGCGCACAAACTTGCCGCTACGCAGCGCGGCCGAAAGCATTCAGTTTTCGAAGGTTCAACTCCTTTTGTCGGGACTGGCAAAGAGCCGAAGGAGTTTCGTTACCAACCCTCGACTTGTAATCGAAGCAAATGCGAAGTTTCATCAACTTGCTCTGAGCCTACTTATGGGGGATGTGGTGTAGTGGTAGCACAAAAATCTCGCTGCACGACAACTTGACCTGCAAAGGTCCGACTGAGTAGCGTTATCATCAATTTTGGGAAATTGAAGGCTCGGGTTCGAATCCCGACGTCCCCCCTGACTTAAACTTCTACACATACGGACGGGTTAGCTCAATTGGAAGAGCGCCGTAAATTCCGATTTCAACAACTTGCCCCTCGGGGCCGATCGAGATTGGTTATCGCCTTGTAAGCCGGATGTTGCATGTTCGAATCATGTGCCCGTCCCCGGAAATGGTCCGAATGAATTGGGTAATCTCGTACCTTTCACGAGAGTAGCTCAGATGGTAGAGCGCCACCTTCGCAGGTGGAGGTCCCTGGTTCGAATCCAGGCTCCATTCCCAGCTCAACAACTTGACCGTTTCTTTTTCTTGACGAGCTCGTGCAGCTCGACTACAGTGACCTAGTCCATGCTCACGACGCTACATATCGAGGCCGACGAGGCGCACCATATCACTTCTGTGGTGTGGAGCTCGGCGGTTGAGCGTCCGATTGTGGATCGGATGGCCGGGGGTTCGAATCCCCTCACACCACCCATGCAAGCCTTCCGATTTACCGGGGAGAGCTTTACGGAGCCCTTGCGGCTGCGCGGCTACCAGCATGCTGCGCTGCGTTCGCTTCAAGGGCAACGAGGCCTTTTCTCCCGCGGTAGCTCAGGGGTAGAGCGTCAGACTGAAGATCTGAGCGTCGCAGGTTCGATTCCTGCCCGCGGGGCCAAGCGCAAACTTTAGCCCAGGTTGCATTCGTGCATCCTGGGCGCGTACGCGTGGGCCGGTAGCTCAGATGGTCAGAGCAGCGGATTCTTAAACCGCGGGTCGAGAGTTCAATTCTCTCCCGGCTCTCTACAAGTTGGATGGTTGTCGTTCCAGCAGGGCAACGGAAGCAACGGGGCGAGAGTGACCCGACTGCTGGACCATTGGGCCCATAGCTCAGTCTGGTAGAGCAGGGGACTTTTAATCCTCGAGTCGAAGGTTCAAATCCTTCTGGGCTCACCCCTCGGAAAGAGGCAAAGAAGATGGAAGCAATCATTGTAGAAATCAGAGCAGCTGAAGGTGGTGCAGATTCGAAAGATCTGGTCTATCAGCAATACGGTATCTATCGAAAATGGATGGCGCTGGAGTGCCTTTGACCATGAACTTGTAGAAGATCGCCCCGGCTTTTTGTCATTTCGTGTTTCAGGCAAAGGCGCGGCGCGGTCTTTTCGCCACGAGGCTGGCGGGCACCGATGGCAGCGGGTGCCGCCTACAGAAAAACGCGGTCGTACGCAGACGAGTACGGTGACGGTCGCCGTGCTCGAAGAGCCTAAAGAGCACGAGGTAAAGATCTCAAAGTCGGACATCGAAGAGAGCTTTGTTCGTGGAAGCGGGGCTGGCGGCCAGCATCGAAACAAAACGGACACGGCGGTTCAGCTCAAGCACAAACCATCAGGGATCCATATCCGTGTCGATGGGGGCCGGTCTCAATACGCCAATAGGATGACCGCGCTAGCCGTGCTCCGAGCGAAGCTCAAAGCACGCATGGATGAAGCTGGATCCTCGAGCTTGGAAAAACGTCGCCGGTCACAGGTCGGGAGCGGTATGCGGGGCGACAAACGAAGAACGATCGCTGTCCAGCGTGACGAGGTTGCCGATCATGTGACCGGCAAGAGCATCTCCTTCAAGGACTACCAACGAGGTAAGCTCAAGAAGCTTGTGGGCTAGTTGTCTGGGGCCACGTCAGTGGTCCAGACTGATTCAGCACATCGCGCTGCTCTTGGCTCATGTCATCCCAAAGAGCGTCAAGCTCATCAAGAATCGCATCCGCACCTGGCGGGTCATCCGACCCGTGGTGCTGGCGTAGCCAGAGCAAGTCTCTGGACTTCTTGTTGTATAGGTCGAACGCGCTGAGCTGGAAGCGCTCTGCGGTTTTTTCAGCGATATGCTTATTGTACGCTTCGATGTTCCATTTCCCCGCAAAGTTGTAGGGGTAGTAAGATTGACTGAGATAAAGTTGCTCGGGTTTTGCTCCGATATGCGCACAATAGTCCCGAACAGCTTGCGGAGGGTTCTTAAGGTGAGCCTTTCCTCTGCAAGCGGCCCGGAGCGTGTACAGACTCGTGACGTGGTTGGCGTATTTTTTGTGAAGGTAGGGTCGTCCGCTGGGTTGCGAGATACGGCAAAATCCATTTTCCTCACACCAAGCTTTCCACCTTCCTTCTTTTTGTGCAGCTTCGGCCGCATGGATCTCGTCTACGAGTTTTCTGATGTCGATGTTTTCAATCATTGTTTTTCTCCTTGAGCAGTGAGAGGCGAGCAAATATTCGCCTCATGGGTTGGGTACGGGCCATGGGCTCGATGCCGATGGCCATCAACGCGCCGTGCCAAGGCGCATCGGGTTCACGAATGGCCGTGTGCGGCACGTCTCGTTCGCAAAGGCGGCGTTCGAGCTCCAACAGCTCGAGCTCGTCTTTGACGGCGAGGCACACGGCATGGGTGCCCGATGGCACCCGGTCGGAGCTTTCGCCTGCAGCATGGATGAGCTGTGCAGCTAAAACTCCGCGAGGGAGATCGTCGCGCACAATTACATAGTGGTGCAGCACGATGGCCTCCTTGAAGATGGAGCGGGGAGGGGGACTCGAACCACCCGACTGCCGCAGCTAGGCCGCGATCCTCTACCGCTGAGGTATCCCCGAAGAAGTGAAAATACCCCCGCGCATATGCACGGAGGTCGATGTGCGTCCCAGGGGGCTCGAACCCCTAACCGCGCCGGCGAACACCCGACCCGCTCTACCGTTGAGCTACGGACGCATGTGTTGTTGATGAACGAGCTCGCAGCGGTAGGGCGCTGCGAAGCGAGCAAGACATGCCCTCGAATGGGCCCCCCGTCGAAGCGGGTCTTACTGTTGTTCGGACATCGAGATCAAGCTACGGCTGGGTTGTGTGGCTGTCAAGCTCCGCATGAAAAAAGGCGCAAGCACTTGCGTGCGTTGCGCCTTTTCGTTGACTGTGCAGTCTTTCCCGGTGCTCTTACTTTGAGGAGCGGCAAGTTGTGCTGAAGAGTTTTGCAGCAGGCGTCCGCGGTCTGTTTCAGATTGGTTTGGTAACCTTCAGCTTCGGCCGCTTTGCTCCCCGCGCGAGAGCATTGTTCCAGACTGGCAGTGCCGCACGAGTGCGGCGGTAAAGCGGGGCCCATTTATGCTGCGGGTGACGTTATATTTCCGGAATAAGACTGGGTCAAGAAAAAAAAGTGGTGGAAGTCGGGCTTGAACCGACGACCGGCGAGTTATGAGCTCGCAGCTCTAACCGACTGAGCTATTCCACCATTGGTAACGGGGGCGGGATTTGAACCCGCGATAACCGGAATATGAGCCCGGCGCCTTACCTGACTTGGCGACCCCGTTAAATTGGTCGGCACGGAAAGATTTGAACTTTCGTCTCCGGTTTATCAGACCGGCATCCATCACCAACTGGACCACGCGCCGAATTGGTAATGTCAATGTCGCTATCGTCTTCCATGTCGAAATCTCCTGGTGCCGAGTGAGGGATTTGAACCCCCGACGCGTAGGGTGTAAACCTACCGCTCTCCCCCTGAGCTAACTCGGCGTTTGGACGGCAGGGCGGGATTCGAACCCGCGACCTTCCGATTTGCAGTCGGACGCCCTAACCAACTAGACCACCTGCCGTTATGGCAGATCGCCAGAGAATCGAACTCTGCCCCTGGGATTTGGAGTCCCTGGGTGCCTCCAGGACGCGACCTGTACGAGGTGAAGTTCGTACAGAGTCGCCAGAGCTGGTTGCGAATGGCAAGTGGCTTAAGCATCATTATTCTCCAGATTGAAAAATGGTGGAATCGGAGGGACTCGAACCCTCAACCCTTTGCTTGCAAGGCAAACGCTCTCCCAATTGAGCTACGACCCCGTAGCGCCCCGAATCGGATTTGAACCGACGATCTCTCCGTTGACAACGGAGCGTCCACTCCACTGGACCGCCGGGGCAAAGTATCGGCGGCGGCTGCCGCATCATCGTCTGCGTCGGCTAGATCTAGCTTGGACATGGTCATCTCCTTTCGGGCGAGAGTAAAATGTTGAGCCGGAGTCGGGAATCGAACCCGCGTCTTTTGTTTACGAAACAAAAGCTCTACCATTGAGCTACACCGGCAAAAGCCAGCGGTAGCTGCTGCTCCGGTCTTCCGGCGCCCTTACAGATGTGTGCTCGAACGCCGAAAAAACCTTAGCAAATCGCCATCATGGCGATATCGCACCAGCAGACCACCGCGGCTGCGGTTGTCGTGGTGATCGTCTTTGCTGTTAAGGTGTTTCGCATGGCGTGAGTCTCAGGCAAGCCTGCCAAGGGCGTGCACATCTTTCATACGCGCACAAAAAAGGGGCGTCAAGCCCCTTTTTTGAAAAAGTTTCAGGACCGGCTTACGCACCGAAGATCGTCTCCCCGTTAACTTTGAAAGAACGGATGTACTTGCCCGACGCGGTGACGTTCCCACTATCGCCAGAGGTCAGCAAAATCGCGGGTGTTACGGCGCCGGCAGGAAGTCCCCCGTCCCCAGAGAAGGCGTCTACGAGTACCGCGTCGGGATTAGCGGCGACCAGGTCGGTCCACTTGTAGGCATTTTGGAACCACTGCGTGCCCGGAGCCACCACGACGTTGGGGGCGACGCCTCCGGGCACAGGGTTGGGGGGCGCGAGGACGATCAGGATGTTGTCGGTTGCGCCATCCCAAGAATAGGTCAGCGTGTTGCTGCCATCGTTGACGAAAGTTCCCGTGCTATCCGAAATCGCTGCTGTGAGCTGGTCCGTAAGCGTGGGGCATACCCGAATGTCTCCAGCCCCATTTGGATCGAAATCAATAATGAGATTGAGGTTTGGGGTTGTCGCTGTCGTGCCAGTCGGAGGGATGAAGTTTGGCCCGCCGGGACCAGTCACGTTTTGCCAAACGAACTCGATCGACTCGAGATCAGCGATGGGCAAGTTGTTGTATCCCAAGGCGCCGAAAATCGCTTTGTTCCCCGTGCCGCCGCCATTGAACGCGCCTGCCGGGTTCGTTGCTGATCCAGTGCTCAAGACAACGGCGCCGTTGTCGTAACCTCCGGCGACCCGAGCGGCGTTCACGCTCAGATCGATAATGCCCCTTCCGCTTGAAGGGGCCAGGTTAATGCCTTGTTGCAGATACTGCTCGGTCATTCCCGTATTTTATCAAGTTTCGGAAGCCTTGTGCAAATGGCGCCAAAAGCCGGCATTAAAAGTGGACCGCGCACGGGGACTCGAACCCCGCTCCCCTGGTTGGAAGCCAGGCGCCTCGCCATCTAGGCCTTGCACGGATGGAGCCGATACCGAGAATCGAACTCGGGTATCCACGTTGGCAACGTGGCACTCTACCATTGAGCTATATCGGCAAAAGTTTGGCGGAAGGTGGAAGAATCGAACTCCTAGCCTTTCAACTACCTCCGGTTTTCGAAACCGGTTGCTGACCATCAGCGGCACCTTCCATGGCGGAGGGTGGAGGAATTGAACCCCACGACAATGCCGTCCCCGGTTTTCAAAACCAGTTCGATCCCAGATCGGCACCCTCCATGAGCGGAGAGGAAGGGAATTGAACCCTCGGATCCCTTACGAGATCGGCCGCTTTCCAGGCGGCTGCGAAAAACCAACATTCGCGTCCTCTCCAATGTGGGAAATTGAAACCCACTTGGCGGAAGAGGAGAGGATCGAACTCTCGCCGCTTGTTACCACGGACGACGGCTTAGCAAGCCGCTGCCTTACCACTCGGCCACTCTTCCTTTATGTCGAAGCGACCTTTGGGTGTCGCTCAGTAGTACCCCGAGCAGGACTCGAACCTGCAACCAACGGCTTAGAAGGCCGCTGCTCTTCCATTAAGCTACCGGGGCAAAAAAGGCCCCCGGAGCGCAGCGCTAACCCCGGAGGATTAGCGCCTTCTCGAGGAAGAGGAGGAACTACTGAGCGATGAACCTCGTCCACCCATACCCAGCCCGCCGCAAGGCGCGGTGCGAGTAAGGACAGGGACGACGATGGTTCCGAGCGCAGTCATTTTCTAGCTCCGGAGCAAGTCATACACGTCGACTAGTCATCGTGCAACAACTTTTTTCAGCCAAATACATCCGCGTAGACGACTGTGTCAGGGCCAGGCTCACTGGCAGATGTCGTAATCGGGGAAAGCGGCGCGAAGCTCCAATTCATGTTGAATGGCCGCATCGCCTGCGGCCCTGCGTGGGCCCAAGAGACAGCCAGGAATTCCCCGTCCAAAACGGTACGATTCGCTCTTATCGTGCTCGAAATATCGAGCGGTACACCGAAGCCAGGAAAGGTAGACGCGTTGAAGACGAATGGGTCGTTGAGCAGGATGTAGCCAAATCCTGCCGGATTGCTGGCGGGCCGTATGCGATACAACCGGACGGTCACAGATTCTCCAGCTCCGGGCCCGAAAACCGACCCAACCTCGAGCCGGGCCAGCTGTGCATTGACCGGTATCTTCAGCCCCTGCATCGTCCCGGTTGTGCCTGTCGGCACCAGGCTTGGCGTTTCCCGGAAGTCATAGCTGGCGATGGTGAGCGAGGCGGCATCAGCCTCGCTGTTGATGCTTGGCGGAAGGTACTGCTCAGTCATTTAGCGCCATTTTACAGCAAGTTGACATCTCATGTACCAGTAGCTAGCCTGCGCCGGTGCCGGCCGAGGCGTATGACTACTATGAAGAGCTCGGTGTACCCGAGAGCGCGAACTACGCCGATTTGAAGAAGGCGTTTCGCGCAGCCAGCTTGAAGTGGCATCCCGACCGGAACCGGGAGAACCCGCAGGCTGAGGAGCGCTTCAAGCGGGCGAATGAGGCGTATCAGGTACTCTCAGACCCTCAGCAGAGGGCGAAGTACGATCTCGAGCGGAACATGCCGAGCATCGGCATCGACTGGGAGACGGGGCAGTTCGATCCTTCAAAGATCAACTTCACTGAGGATGCCTTCGTTTCGGCCTTCGTTAAGGTCTTTGGCGACTTCTTGGATGACAAGGCTCCGGGTGCCAGATCGAAGATAAACGACCACATCAAAGAAAAGAAGAGCAAGAAGAAAAAAAAGAAGGCGTCGAAGACTTCTCCAAAGCCTTCAGCAAGGCCATGTAAGGTCTGCGGCGGAACCGGAAAAGTTCGCCTAAAACAAGGAAAGATGAAGCTTTGGGTCATCTGCAAAGCCTGTAAAGGATCTCGAGTTCAGCAGTCGCCATAGCGAGGCAAAGGCGGTAAAATACGCAAGTCCGCCATGTCTAAGCGAAAAAAGTCAGTGCCGCGCGTGAGGCTTGATGTCGGTCCCCAGCTCCGGGTCCCCAAGCTTCAGTACACAGATCGTTGGTATGAAACGATCAAGAATATCCCCGTCCCGTATGGCGGCAAGAGCCCGCACAAAGCGACGTTGCTTGCGATCATCAGCAAGTCCGATCTCAATCGGATGGATGAGTCGACGCTCAACCAACTGACGAAAAGAGCTGATGATACGGTCAAGTTTTACTTGAACAAATACAGCAAAGAGCTCGCTCGGCAGCCGGACAAAAAAGAGCGAGCTGAAGAGCTGCTGGAGCGGGCGCGCTTTTACCTCGCTGAGGCACGAAAGCTCGAGCGATCTTGGCGGAACGGTTTTTACGCAACGGGGTTCGGCGACACGCAGCCCTGGCCGCTGCACATCTCTTGGTCAAAGCTGCACAACGGGCACTGCAAGCTCAAGGGGTACGGCTACAAGGGCAAGAACGTTTTCGATCCAAGTTGCCCGACGAAAAAAGAACACGAGGGACACGACGCTGACGTCGCGGTTCTCGAACGTCTTTTGCTTGCGGCTGCCAAGTGCATTGCGGGCTCTCGAGAGATTGCGACGCTGACCCACATTTACGAGGTCAACAAGGTCGAAGCTCGTACACATAGCGGGGGGCCGAAGACGCGGTCTGGGTCGGGTACGCCGGGGACGACTTCACCTGGGGCGAGGGCGAAGGCGACCTTGGACCCTGTCGTGCCGACCATTACGGCCAAAACGGCGACCTTCCCGACGATTACGGCGAAGGCGGCGACCTTCCCCAGGGCGGGCATCACATCTGCGACCGGTCCGTCATTGACGGCTGGCGTTGGCGAGGGCGCATCGAGCACCGCGGTGCCGCTCGACGAAGAAGAGCCGCTCGAGGACGAACTGCTCGAAGAAGAGACGGTCGACGATGCGATGGTCGAGGACGAGCTCGGAGCCGAAGAGCCTGACGAGCTCGCGGACGATTCCGAAGAGCCTGACGAGCTCGCGGACGAGTCCGAAGAGCCTGATGAGCTCGCGGACGAGTCCGAAGAGCCTGATGAGCTCGCGGACGAGTCCGGCGAGCCTTCCGGCGAGGAGCAAGAGGCGCCCGCCAAAAAAGCGGGCGCCAGCACCGGCCTGCTAATCGCGGGGGTCGCAGTGGTCGGCGGCCTTTTGCTCTTCGGAAAGAAGTAACTAATGATTTTCCCTGGAAAAGTTGTCGTCCCCGACGTGGACGATATTGGTAAGTTCCACAGTAACCCCATCGAACTTTTCTCGCCGAACCTGCGCAACGGGATGCCAACAGACATCACTGTCTCTCAGCTGCTGGAGCAGCAAATTAAGTCAGAGGAGCAGTGGTCGACGTTGCCGCAAGGGTTTGATGATGGACTCGGTGTTTATGGGGAAATCTTTGCGCAGAATCAAAAAGACTGCTTTGGCCTGCTCCTCCAAAAATCGGGACTCGTTGGTGATGGTACGATTGCTGAGGGGATCGGCGGTCTGACCTCTGGCTTTGGCCGGTACTCAGACCTTGGTGAGCAACTGCAAAAGCAGATGGGGATCGAAGGGCTTGGCCTCGGCACAGCGCGTGAGCAACTTACGCAATTTTTCCCTGCTGGCGCAGTAAGCTTGGCGACGGATCTCATCAGCAACGCGCTCAGCTCATTCAGAAACTTGAGCGGAGATCCTGGGGCCATGACCCAGCAGATTCTCAACACCGTCCTTGGCGGCGCTGCCGCAGTGCTCATGATGACGCCGAGCCCCTTCGGCGTCACGCAGATTTTGGGGATGATCGTTTCGGCCGCTAACGCGATTTCCCAGGCCTTTACGGGAAGCGATGTCCCCAAAGTGTCGCAGCGCGTCATGATCGCAAGGTCGTTTGAGCGCGATATTGTTGCTTGCAACGATATCAAGAAGGGGGCGTTCCAGGGCTCAGACGCCAACAGGGTCATCGTCTACAGGGAGGGCCTTTCACCCGATCAGATCCGAACCCTTAACGGTATTGATCACGACTTCCACAACATCTTCGATCCGCCTTGGCCCTCTTGGAAATGTGACAAAAACTGGAAAGGGTACGAGCAGGTTTCAGATCGCCAAAAGCGTAAGAATATCGGCGTGGAGTTTTCTGCGAGGCAGCCGAATTGGAACAAAAAAGGTGAGCCCTCGAATTCTGTAGGGTTTATCCCCGGCGCCCAACGGCGCACCGAGGTCTTGCAGGCGAGCTACCTCGGCGTCTACGACAACCGTGGCGACGTGCGCCGCCTGGGCTTTCATCCTGACGAGCAGATTAAGTCTCTTTCTCAGCTACGATGCGAGCCGAAAAAGGATAATCGTAAAACAGAACACTGTGTGCCATTTCGCAATCTTGGGTCAATTGACGGATGGCAGAAGCCAGATGCGAATGACACAGGAAGCTTTTATCCTGCAACAAACCAAGTCTGCGGTCAGATTTGGTCGACAATGGTTAACCGCCCAGGTCCCGCCATGTACGCCGTTGACGCCGAGGTCCTCGCCGATAAATGGAGGAGATACTTTGAGAGTTTTTGGGAATGCGCCCATCGCTGGTGGAGCGATGACAAGGCGCACGGGTGGCGCGCTACAATTCTGAAGATTTGTTCGCTTATGACCTGCGAGTGGGATGATGTGTCGTGTTCTTGGGTTATGCGAGACGCGTACACACCGGGCCGAGATAGTGACTACGTGAGCGCATTGTGGCTTCACGACCCGCGCGACAAAAATCTTAAGCTCCCGTGGAGCTCATCGGCCTACGAGCTCATCATTCGGCCCGCCTGCATCAACCTTGCGAAGCGTCAGTATGAGTTCCTGCACACGTCTGCGATTGCCTATCTGCCGGAGAACGCTGCGGCGTATAGCAATCCCAAAACAACCATGGGGAAAGCGTTCCGCGAGATGCGGCGCCACATGGCGCGCTCGAGTCTCAAGCAATACATATCGCTCGCCGATGTTACTGACCCCGACTACAGGAGAGCCTTGGGTTCTTCGGCGGGTCAAAAGGCGGGGCCTGAGACCAACAACATTTTTGGGATCGTTCACGGTCTGAGCATCCCTGAGGCGAAGCAGTCAGCGGGGGGCATCCCAAATTCGAACGGCGTGTCTGATCAAATTGCCCAGTTCACGCTGAACTCGGCGCGAAAGTACGGGACCTCGCATCCTGACGTCGTGCGCCACCTCAATCTCATTGAAGAATGCGAAGGGCGCGGGCCTGATGCCCAGGCACTCCGAACAGCCTACGAGGGCATGATGCTCTTCGACTTGATGCAAAGGTAGAAATGCTCCCGATCATCATTATCGCAGCAGGTGCGCTGGCGCTCGTCGCAAGCTCTGGCAAAAAATCTTCTGATAGCAACGAGGAGACTGGGTTACAAGGCATCCGCGCTCAGCTAGCCACGCTCGACATCCTCGAAAAAGAGGGCCCGGCGCCTCGGGGAAGCACTAAAACAAGAGGGCCGTCAGGGCCGAGCAAGTCCGCAAAGAGGCTTCTCCCGAATATCAAAAAGGTCGATTGGGGGAAGAAGATCAAGCGTGGCAAGGGTATGAGTTCAAAATTTCGGCCGAACG
>Ga0180435_10003377_pt1 | contig 16028 bp, 15 predicted proteins | sample SS_ome_3_FD_132467 | JGI IMG/M metagenome (GOLD analysis project Ga0180435, IMG submission 132467) | Hypersaline lake sediment archaeal communities from the Salton Sea, California, USA - SS_3_S_1 metaG | ecosystem: Environmental > Aquatic > Non-marine Saline and Alkaline > Hypersaline >... | reverse complement strand
TGGCGTCGTAAAAAGTCCAATATCTGCGTTGCGCTTCATCCTTCGTCACTGCGACGTACGCTAAGTACGCCTCATTCCTCAGGATTCGCGGCGCCTTGATCTTGAACTTTTTACTTAGCCATCTAAAATCGGACTTTTTACGACTTGATTACCTTTTATCCTATCTTTTTTACTTGACACGGCAAAACAGGAATGATATCTCTACTAAACGGCTATAGATTAAGCTTGTATACATATGCAGCCAAGGGTGTTAAATTTCATTACCCCGTATACTTTAAGCTATTAAAAATACATACAGCATGTGACTTTGCTACCGCTATTTTCCTAACTGAAGGAGGCTATTATGGCAAAAAAGATTCTTGTGGTTGACGACGACCCTGAAATCGTAAAGTACATCGTTAAGATTCTCGACGACAATGGTTACGAAAGCTGTTCGGCCGCAGACGGTTTGGAAGCCATGGAAAAACTAAAGACAGAAAAACCCGCTCTTATCACGCTTGACCTCGAAATGAGCGAGGAGTGGGGACCTCGATTTTATCGCAAGCTCGCGCAGGACGAAGCGTATAAAGATACGCCGGTAATCGTTGTCACTGGATTGACCGGCGGACAGTATGCTATCCGGAAGGCCGTGGCGACCTTGAGCAAACCTTTCGACCCGGAAGAGCTGGTGAAAAACATCAAAAAGGCCATCGGCCCCCCCGAATAGCCAAAGAAGCTCTTGCCCGTTCCTTTCCCAAAGAGTCAAGGCCGACGGCGGAGGTTGTTTGAACGCCTTACCCAACTCGGGCGAAACTATCGATGGGGGATTTCGATCCTCCCTTAACCTCCCTGGGACTTGACCTCTTTGGGAAGCCTTTGGGGCATAAGAATGCGAAACCGTGTCCCCTCTTTGGGCTGGGAATCGACTTCGATCGTTCCACCATGTTGTTCAATGACCTGGTTGGAAATAAATAACCCCAAGCCGGTTCCTTTGCTCCCCTTTGAAGAAAAAAAGAGCGTAAACATATTCTCCCGTGTCTCTTGATCCACGCCCATGCCATTGTCACGAATGTCAAACAGGATTCGCCCCTTGTCTTGGCCCACCTGAAAAACAATCTGATGGGCCTTCTCCGCTGGGTCTTGCATACACGCATCCACAGCATTTTCCAAGATGTTGATCAGTGCCGAACGCACCACACTGGAATCTATTTCAAACTTGCCCAAAGACGGATCAAACCTTCTGACAAAATCAATTTCGGTCCCTTGCACTTTTGGTTCTATAGTGGAAGCCACCTCATCGGCAAAACTCAATACGTCAACATACTCCCACTTCAGATCCCGCTCTTTGGCATAGTACAAGATATTTAATACCATGCTCCGGATGCGATCGACCATAACCTTGACTGTTCGCCACCCTTCCGTGATATCCACATCGTTGTTCTTTGAAATACCCGAACTGAGTACATACATACCGCCATCAAGACCGGTCAGAAGCCCCTTGATACCATGGGACAGGGTACCGATGAGAAGGCCCAAAGATGACAGGTGGTCTTGCAATTGGCGAATTTGAGTGATATCGGTTGACATTTCCATTACTTGAGAGACATTTCCTGCCGAATCGAATATGGGGGCGGTCCATATCAAGACATTATGCTGCCGACCTTTTCGGCACGTAACGACCGTTTCTGCTTGGTGCGACTGACCGTCTTCAAATGTTTTTACGACCGGACACTCACGGCAAGGCTTTTCACGATGTTTGTAAACCTCGTAACAATATCCCCCCACGCCGGCGCCAAAATCCTCCACAAACCTCCTGTTAATGGCCGTAAGCCTCAACTCTCTGTCCTGAACCGAAATGTAGCAAGGCACTTCGTCAAAAAGCTGTTGATACCTTTGGCGGGTCGTACGCAATTCTTCCTGAAGACGGCTCATTTCGGTGGCATCGACCGACATCTCCAAAACCAGTTCGACCCCCCCGTCTCTGCCCCGAATGGGTGTCGTGTGAACGATTACGGGGATATGTCCGCCTCGAAAATCCGTCACGGTTTCCTTGATTCGCTGGCTCTGCCCGGTTTCGAAAGTCCGCTGAATATGGTCTGTCCCTCGGCTCTCGTTTTTATCCATAAAGACACCTAGGCTGTCTTTTCCGATCCGATCACCAAGCCTGTGCTTATACAATTCGTTGGCTGCAACGACCTTCATGTCCTTGTCATGTATCGAAACCAGGCACGGCATTTCATTTAGATATTCTATTCCCGCCAGATCTCCCGCCAGGTTACCCAGCGCAGAGGAAAGGCCCATTACGGTTTGAAGGGCTGCCGCGGTCCGTTCCGCCTCAACCAATTTGGCCGCCTGTTCATCGACGAGTTTCTCAAGATTTACCGTATACTCTTTGAGTCTCGCCCGCATGGACATCCTTTCATGTGCACGCTTCAGGGCAATCCCCAAGACATCATCGTTAATCGGCTTGGTTACAAAATCCGTCGCTTCTTTCTGCAAACTCTTTATCGCCAGGTCCAAATCCCCATGGCCACTGATCATGATGACTTCAGTATCCGGGCTTTCCTCCTTGACTTTGCCTAACAATTCGACCCCGTCAATGCCCGGCATCCGTATGTCAGTGAGAACGATGGGAGGGGAAATCTTTCTGAACACCTCCAGGGCATTTTCCCCGTTATGGGCTGTATACACATCATATCCCATGTCGGAGAGCGTTATGCCCAAGACCTTGCGAATGCCCTCTTCATCGTCCACCAAGAGTATCTTGTCTGCCATATTGTCTATCCCTAAAAATTAAGCCGGACTTTCAACCAACTCATGTCGACACCCCTCAAATGTTCGACTCATCTACCAATAGTCTTGTTGATGACATCGAGAAGCTCCAACAAGTTGAAGGGCTTTAAGAAAGCCGCAACCGCCCTTTCTATGGGTATATAGGTGTCTTCCCGACCGCTTTTCACTATCAGTGGTATTTGTTTAAATGCCTCCACCTCGGTAAACATGCGGAAAAACCGTGACCCCCACTCATCGCGCAATTGCAGATCCAAGATGATCAGGTCCGGCTCTTCCTTGTGTACCGCCTCAAACCCCTCGGCGCCATCCGATGCGGAACACGTGTCATAGCCGTGACGACTCAAGAATTCGGTGAGAATTCCGATAACCCTTTGATTGTCATCAATAATCAAAACCTTCTTGCCCATTCAATTGCTCCACAATTTCGGCCCGTACTTCATGATCCACAACGAGCACCGCCCGTTTGATCCCCCCTTTTTCCCACGTCACCGACCTGCTCACGGTCTGCCGCAGCCAGCCTGATCACGAATCGTGTCCCCTTTGCCGGATCTGAACGTACCTCAATGTCCCCGCCATGCTCATCCACGATTTTTTTGGTTATCATGAGTCCCAGCCCCGTACCTTTCGTTCCTTTGGTACTAAAAAAGCGCTGAAATACTCTGGGCATCATCTCTTTAGGAATGCCGCATCCGTTGTCCCACACTTCATAGCCCACGACATAATGTCCCTTGGCGGGGGCAAACGACCTCAATACAACCCGCCCCCCCCTCTCCTCACAGGCAACATCCGCACAAGCGTCAATGGCATTGGTAACAAGATTGGTAAGGCATCGGTGGATTCCGTCCGGATCGAACCATGCCGCCGGCAACCCTGCATCCAGATCCGCCTCTAAGGTGACTTCATACTTTTCGGCCCTGGGACCCATCAGGGCTAAAACCTCACGGACAACATCGTTGGGGTTACAAAACTGATAATCCGGCACCCGCTCCTTGGAATAGTTCAATAGATCCAAAGCCATGGCTCGCATCCGGGCCACATCCGTCTTGACCATGTCCCAACCTCGACGCAAGTATTCATCGTTGCCCAGTTCCAACCCCTTTTCAACAACGAACACGCCTCCCCGGAGACCTCCGGCAATATTCTTGATGGCATGGGCCAACCCCGCCACGGTTTGCCCCACGGCAGCCGCCCGTTCCGATTCCACCAACTTGGCCGACTGCTCCTTGACCAGCTTCTCCAAGTTTTGGGTGTACGCCCTGAGTTGTCGTCTCATAGAAATCCGTTCACCGGCCCTTTTCAACGCAATCTCTAAAACGTCGTCGTTGATCGGCTTGGTAACAAAATCCGTGGCCTCATACTTGAGACTTTTTATCGCAAGATCCATCTCTCCATGACCGGTGATCATGATCACTTCCGTATCCGGGTCCTCTTTCTTCACTCGCTCTAAGAGTTCAATGCCACCCATACCCGGCATCTTGATATCCGTGAGGATCACCGAAGGTTTGGATTCTCTGAATATACGCAGGGCACCGTCGCCATCTTGAGCCGTGAGAACGTCATAGCCCTTGTCGGACAAAGTGATCCCCAGCACTTTGCGGATACCTTCTTCATCATCTACGAGCAGTATCTTTTCTTTCACATCCATTCACTCGGGATAGCTATGCAGTCGGAATAAAACGCACGAGGAAGGTTTGAAGCAGGTTCCTGAGTTGCCTGTAACGCTCCGATCGATGGACCCATCATCCACAGGATCGCCCATACGAAAACGTTTAACCGCCTGAATCTAACAGAAAGGATTCAGCAATTTGAAGGAGCGCTTCCGCTTCCGGCAGCTTTTCCACGTATGCATCCGGCTCCGGTAGCGTTCCTTTTTCAGTGGCATGGAACATCTTGAGCGAATGGGAAAATGTCGTGCCGTCCACAGCGGATAACATGATCACAGGCACTTTCCTGAGTGCACTGTCGGCCTTCAGTTGACGATACATCTGTAAACCGCCGCCCCCGGGCATCATGACGTCCAGGATGATAAGGTCAGGCACACCTTCTCTCGCCTTCTCGATGCCCTCTTTACCGTTTTTAGCAAGAACAGGCACATACCCGCTCGTTTCAAACAGCGTGGCCATGAAGACTCTCATGTGAGGCTCGTCATCCACTATGAGAATCTGCTTTTGCCCCATACGGTTCCCCGCTTTCAACCCTAAAATAAAGTCTACAGCTTGTCCGGACGATTCACGCTGGCAACGGGACATGCAGAACGCAAAACAACCTGCTCAACCGTACTCCCTAATTCCGCATCTTCCGGATCCACATCTTTCGTATGGTGGGCCATGACAACGAGGTCAGCCTGTTTATCCCTTGCATACTTGAGGATCTCCACGTAAGGCAAGCCCTCCCAGATAGCTATTTCATAATTATCGAAGTCGCCCATCTTCGATACATATTTTTCCTGCATTTTCTTCTCAGCGGCTTTCACTCGTTGTTCGATTTGGGTCTGATCCACGTCCTTTCCGGCATGTAGACCGCTGATATCAACCGCGTGAAACAGGTAGAGCCGGGCCCCCACATCGTCGGCCGCCTCAAGAGCAAACTGAAACGCTGATCCTGCAGCCTTGCTAAAGTCAGTAGCGAACACAATATGGGAAAATAATTTGAAGCAGGTCGTACACGGGCGGCTGATAATGAGCACCGGACATCGGGCTCTCTGGGCGACCTTGCGCATGTTACTCCCCGAAAATTTTCTAAAGCGGGTCGCCCCCACATCTTCCTGTCTCGTGTGGGCGCCCATAACGATTAGATTCACCTCATTCTCACGGGCCATCCTCAAAATCTCCGTGGACGGGACCCCGACGCGGGTTACCAGTTCGCAATTTTCGGACCCTTTCATGAGTTCGCCATACGTGTTTTTCATCTCCTCATGAATCCATTCGGTATACTCCGGCGAGATCTGTTCTTCTTCGCCTGTTCTTGCATCCCGGACAAACTGACTGTACCCCCTCGTTGGGAAGCCGGGAACATGAAAGACAAAGAGTTTTTCCGAATCGTATTTGTCTGCCAGATCGAAGGCGACTTTGGCGGCATCGTCACATGTCGGTGAAGCCGTGGTTGCAAACAGAATTCTTTCGAACATCGGTTACCTCCGTAATTGGCACTCCACAGGCGTGCCATGAAAGCCAAGTTGCCATGCAATTCCGTCAATGAACTCAAAAAGGGTAAATACGGTTTGAAACTCGAATATATCCATCTTGTCACCCAGAACGACGTGTTTTAGCTTGCCGAGTCTTACCGGCGTGTCGAGCAGACTCTCTAGTTGGATAGAATCAATGTCGGTCACATCCCCACCGTTAACACCTCTAAGCGTTGTATATATTTCCATCCTGGGCTTTCCGGGATAGCCGATCATCTCTACAGTCTTGCCCAGTTCAAGGCACTCAAGTCCCGGGTATTCACACCCATGATCCGGGCTTGCGTGAACCCGTTCCAAATAGGACACAAAAAAAGGATTCAGCCCTTGAAACACCGGGTACTGTTCCAACATCTTAAAGTAACTTCGTAAGAGATACCCTTCGTCTAACTCCACTTGATAGGCCAGGTGGACCAAGGGGTCTCCTTCGATTGCCTTGCCGCCGTGTATGATACCACCATCCTTGGCCAGCGTGATGAGGTTCATCTTGCCAACATCCGACAATTCTGCCCGCCGTGTTCCATGATTGTCTCAAAGACGGAGGCACCAGCCACATCCTGTGGGGTCTGTGTCACCACTATTCCTCTTCTTCCTTCAGCTTCAAGTGTTCCGGCACCTCCACCATGTCGATGAGCAACGGTTTCAGAAAAGACCATTTTATTCCAATTTCGTATACCTCTTCCAGGTCCCGGATAGCATCCCAACAATTGTGGCAGGGGGCAACAATTAGATTACACCCCGTATCTTCGATTTGTTTCTTTTTCATCAAAAGGGCTCGGTTCCGCTGGGGACGAAACAACCCGATTCCATTGAACCCCCCCCCACCACCACAACAGTAGTTATGCTCGCGATTGGGGGCCATCTCACGAAAATCCTCAGCGATATAACTCATGATTTCCCTGGTAACATCTCCCAACCCGTGATTTCGGACATAATTGCATGAGTCTTGAAGCGTTACAGGCCCCTTGATCTTTTTGGCAGGGTCAATCTTCAGCTTGCCGGTCCTCAATGCCTCGGCAACCCACTCCACATAATGGAGGCACTCGACGGGGGGGAGACCGTCTTTCCTGCCAGCCCAGTATGGCCCTTCGACTACAGTGGCCCTGTGGGCATGCCCGCATTCAGTGCCAACCATCCGTTTCGGCTTCAGACGCTCCATGGCTTCATACACACTTTCTACCTGCATTTTACAAGCCGCCCAATCCCCTGCAAACATGGCCAGGCTTGTCTGCTCCCACCCTTTGCTGGGAACAGTCCAGTTTTCACCTGCCAGATGAAAGAGGATTGCAGTCTCGGCAATGTCCTGAGGATAGTGCTTGGGTTCCCTGGCGTTACAGGTATACATGATGTCCGCCCCCTCCTTATCAACGGGGATGGTCAACCCAGGATATTCTTCCTCAGACTCTTCCGCCATCCACTCGCAGGTCTCCACCCAATCCTCTTCGGTGACATCCATTTGAGCACGGAAGACCCGATGCATACCTGCGCCGATTTTAAGTTCCCAGGGCACAAAGCCTTGGGCGTAACAAAGTCCCCTTACATATCCGAACATAATCCCCATGTCGATACCGTGGGGACAGTACATTCCGCATCGGTTACAACAGGTACATTTTGCCCAAGCCGTCTCCATAACCATCTTAAAGAAGGCATTGTCCACGTTTCCTTTTCGTCGAACCATCTCCCCCAAGGTGGACTGGATTTTATAGGCAGGAACCTGTTTTGGGTCTCTATTATTCACCGTGTAGAGGAAACAACTGTCGGCACAAAGGCCACAGTGAGCACAGATTTGAAGCCACGTACGCATACGAGATTTACAGGTCTTTTGAAGCGTATTCCACAGCAGTTCGCGATCTACATCGAGATTCTCCATCTCCGCATAGTACTGCTCGCCTCCTCGATCACTTAAAAGCGCCTGTAGCTGTTCATTGGTCTCGATCGGCTTCCTATTGCAAAGTTGTCCTTCAGGCATCTTTATCTCCTTAAAATTTATGGACAGGGAAAATAGCCTACCAAGCCAAACCCTTTCCTTTCATCCCTCCGCGTTTTATACCGTAATCCATGCCCAGTTGAATTCTGGAACAAAAGAACAGAACCAGATGGGACAGTTTCGTAAACGGGACGGCAATCAACAGTATTTCCCCACAAAGGATGTGAAGAATCAGCCAGAACTGATAGTGACCCGGTTCGTGGCTGGCCACAAAACCGGTGATAAAAGGTGCCACTGTAATAGCAATGAGGAGATAGTCATAGGCAGTGGTAAGAATCCGAACCTCCGGCAAAGCAATCCGTCTCAGGACCAGAAACACCGCTGACACAATGACTGCAATAGTCATGACATCGGCTGCCGTCTCCGACAACGTCCACAGACTAAAACCCCATCTTTCCTTAAGAATCATATTATGCGCAAGAAGAAAAATGGGCGTAACCAAAACGCCAACATGGAATACAAAGAAGAGCAATGTCATTCCCGGCTTATTGCGCCAGCTCCTGGTGGCGAAAGGAAACAGCCAGGAGACGACGGAACGCGCGGCCCCCTTGAGTCCATGAACTTTATGATAGGTATAAGCGACTCTGTCCATTTGCCAGTTAAGCCCTCTAACATACCAGATGATGCGGGCAATGCACCCGACAAAAAAGATCGCAAAGGAAATCCACAAAAGCGGTCCTGTTATAAACTCGTACATTTCTTTTCTCCCCTACGTGTTACGTATCCTGAGCCCGGTCATTACGCCTTTCAAAGAGAAGAATGGCCCGTTCAGCTGGTACATCGGGAGGCCCTTTCACTTATTCGGGCCAGTCCTTTTCATCTCTGGCCACCAAGAAATTCCACATGGCCGTCATCGCCACCAGAGCAGCACCCATCAGCACATAGGTCATTCCCTTTGAATGCGTAAAGAAATCCTGTAATGTGTAAAAAACGCTGTCCATAGTCTTTTCCTTCCCCTCCTAATGCGTGTCCCTGTATTCGGGATGCTCATAGAAGATAGGCATACGTTTGGCTATAAACCGGAATGCAATAATGAACACGGTAATCAAAAAAACCGTAACACCGATCTCCATCCAGTGGGGAAAATACCTTTCACTGGACGGCAGTTGCCAGTTGAAGGCAATCATGGAAACATTAAAACGATTTACGACAATGCCAAGAACCGTCCACAATGCGGTCCACTTTATCAACCGGACATTTTTTTCACGAACGGCCACCGCATAAAGAAAGCATGGCAGCGCCACGAATCCCAATATTTCCACAAGAAACCAAAGGCCGTAGGAAGTTCCCAAATAATGCCAGTTGTTGTCCATGGAAATGCCGAAAACCTTCATAACAAAGTAGCCTCCCAGCACCCAGCACGCCGCCTTGGCAAAACCAAATGTGACGTGGCGATTTTCTTTCAGGTGGGTGTCATCCATCTTATCGTGAAAATAATGATGAGAAAGGGTACTTTCAAATATCACCATGGACAGACCGGCGAATATACTTGAAACGAAGAAAAAAACAGGCAAGTAGGTCGAATACCAGAGGGGATGCACTTTTGATGGTGCGATAAGAAATAGCGCCCCCAAAGACGACTGGTGCATAGTGGACAGAATCACGCCGAAGATGGTTAAGACCAGGGTGAGTTTTACCACGATATTGCGCACCTTCTTGAGACCCAACCATTCTAGCGCAGCGGGTGAATATTCGATCAACAGGACCGTCAAATAGAGAAAGACACACAGGCCCACTTCAAAGAGCACAGAGGTTGTTCCTTGCTGGACGAAAATGGGATAGGGCAGGCGCCATGGCCGTCCCACATCATAATGTAGGGCCAACACGACCAAGGCATATCCCAAAAAGGCTGTAAGGATGGCCGGCCGAACGGCGGAATGGTATTTCTTCAACCCGAAAATGTAACACGCCGCAGAAGTGGTGTACCCACCAGCGGCCAAGGCCACACCGCAGAGCAAGTCGAAGCTGATCCATATTCCCCACGGGTTATTATCCGAAAGATTTGTTATCGCCCCCAACCCACCGGTAAACCGAAGAATGGTGAGCAACACTCCCATCAGAACGATGATTCCGGCCACAAGGTTGAACGGCGTAAAAAGGGACTTGTTGCCTGCAATGGCTTCTTCGGACATCATGAATTCTCCTCTTCGTTGTTCGCCGTCGCTTCTTCAACCGCCTTTTTGACCTCTACTTCGAGCAGGCGTTTGTGCTTGAGCTCGGCCTGTTCCAACGCCTTTGACAGCTTGGACTCAGCGTCCGCACTTGCCTGGGTCAGTGCGGCTTTTACAGCTTGCCTTCTCTCCTGGGCGGCGATCTTGTCTTTTCGTTTGGACACAGCATAAATCCCTGTGAGAAGGACGGGCCATAGACCTGCAATGACCGGAACCGAGGCAAGCGCTCCGGAAGTTAACTTAGGCGCAGGCGTAACACCGAGATCCTCTCGCATGCCTAAGGCACTAAACGGTACCCCTGACACATAGAGCCAGTTTGTCCCGCCCATCTCATGTTCCCCGTAGATGTGCTGAACGTACTGTTCAGGAAAGCTGCGGATACGTTCACGGGCGATGGTGATTAGATCATCGCGCTTTCCGAAGGTCAGAGCCTCCTTGGGACAAATCTCTACACACCCCGGCAGCTTGCCGTCCATAAGCCGGGGATAACACAAGGTACACTTCATTATTCGCGGTTCCAGGGGCTCGTTGTATTCATAAGCCGGAACATAGAATGGACAAGCGATCATGCAATATCTGCATCCAACGCAAACAGAGGCATCGTAAGTGACCGCCCCCTTCTCCGTTTTATTAAAAGCCCTTACAAAACAGGCGGATGCACAAGCCGGTTCCTGACAGTGATTACACTGCACCTTGCGATATATGGGTCCGTCTGCTCCTTGGATACCATCATAACGATTCACCACGGTGTAGGTCGTAGCGTCTGTTCTTCGCTTATTATCCAAGACGCTCAAATCATCAAAAGGCTGCTCCGGCGCAGGGAGCTTGTTGATTTCGTTACATGCTGCTTCACATTTCCGACAACCGATGCACCGTGTCATATCATGGAGCACACCGATACTCTCCGGATAACCTGAAAAGTTTTTGTTTCCAGCAGCGTTAGCCGGCCGGCCGACGGTCAAACCCATACCTGCCGCCCCCATCCATCCCAAAAATCTCCGTCGTGTTATAGACATATGAAAACCCCTTCAAAAGAAATCCAAATGGTTTTGCCTATTTCTTCTTCTCTTTGTGGCACACCTTGCAATCCCTGGGCTTGGGCTTTTCCAAGTTCATGGCTTTGTGACACCCCAGGCACTGGATGTGATACGCTCCTTTCAGGCCCGGTCTGGACAGACTGTTTTGGTCAAAGGGTCTGCCGTGGCACCGAGAACATCGTGGTGGCTTCTTCGCCGGGGGACTCCTGTGATGACAGCCCTGGCACAGGGTACCCTTCTCCCGGTGATAATATGTCGCCAGTTTGTTGTCTTTGGTCTTCTTGACCAGGGTTTTAACGATCTTTCTGTGGGGAAACTCGGCCCCCTCATATTGGTCTGAGAGTGTTTTAATAACGACCTTTTCGGGGATGTCATCGTCTTTGAATGTTTCCCGGACGGGATTTCTCGCTTTTAGCATTTCTCGGGCGATATCTTCGGGCTTCATTTCCGCTGTCGCCATGCCCTCCGATTTCATGTGACAGGTTTCACAAGCCGATATATCGGGTCCGGCGCCTTTTTTAATGAAAGTGTGACAACCTGCACACGCCCTTTCCTGTTGTCTGTCGTTGTGACACCCCAGGCAACTTCTTTTACTTTGCGGTTGATGCATTGCTTGGGCAAGCTTGATAAAATCGCCGTCTTTTTGACCGTTCAGGCTATGGCACTTTTCGCTACACGACTCGAGGCTTGCGTGGTGACACACACGGCAAGTTTCGTTATTCGCCTCGTGGGCCTTGTGATCAAAGGGTACCGGATCCATTAATACCAAGTCTTGTTTTTCTTTTTCCGAGAGCTCTTTTTCTTTCGGCTGGCTGAGAGCAAAGTCCGGCTGTTTCCGCTTAATTCTGGGAACATCCTTTATCACTTTGATCTTTCGCTGTTCTTGCAAGTCATGACACCCGGCACATTTGATTGGACCGATTTCGTTTTTCTCCGCCAGTGTGGGATCCTTCGCCTGTCTTCTTCTGTGGCAGTCCACACATGAATAATGAGATGCCAACTGTATGGACATGCGGTTTTTCTCCGTCCGATCTCCATGGCAATAGAGGCAAGACCCCTCCTTACCTTCAGCATAGTAAAGCTTTTCCTTGGCTTCGTCGTACTTATGGTGGCAGAGTCCGCATTGGGTTTTGTCTTTTGCTTTGTCTTTTGTGGCTTCTATGTGACGATAATGTAGGGACTTATCCATTTTTATGGGGTGTCTGTCAGACACGACGTGAGCTCCGTCGGGCTCCAGATGACACTTTCCACACCGCTCTACGGGACCTGCCTTTTGCCCGGACTTAACGGATTTCTTGTGACATCCAATGCACTCCGTATGGTAAACGTTTAACACCTGCTTTCGGCTTGTGTCTTTAAGTCGCTTAAATTTCACGGACAAAGCATTTTTTTTCGCTAGAGAAGGAGGAGTTTTGACTTCAAGATGACAGGACTTACAATCCTTGTCTTGCTTGGCTAAGGCCTCGGTATGTAGGTCGTGAAGGAATATGACCGCCGGCCTTTCTATATCCCCAAACGTCTTGAGTGTATCGATAGTTATCAGATCAGCCCTAGCCTCTTGGGATGGGCCTCGGGGTTCCTGGACCGCCGTACTGCCTATGGTACAAATGGCAACGGCGCCGATGATAATCAAGATAGCCACCATTCCTAAACGTAAGTTCCCTTTATGCATGTTCTTCATCCCCGTCATTAAGCAATTTATCTGCCTTCCCCGCGAGGCCTTCATTCATTGGAGACCCACTACGATCTATACCGGGATTAATACCCGTTCGTACCAAAGGCGAAGTAGTCTAGTATTTTGATATAGATAGTATTACTCTAATTACCACCCGATTTTATAGCTGTCAAGAAAAAAGTGAAGGGCTATGGTTAAGGAAAAGCAAAGGCATCCGAGATCAGGGTCACTGTCTCAATCCTGGATTGTCCCGTACTTGTGCTGAGAGCAAATATCGCCGCCGATCCCAGACTCTCTGCCTTTGCCGTGCAAAAAGTCCTTTGAAGGCCGAATACACAACCGGTTGTTGGCAAAGGACTTATCGTGCACACCCTGCTTTTTTCGTTGCTCGTTTCGTCGTGACCTCTTCACGCCAGTTCGTACCATGCGACTCGAGGTATTTTTCGATTGCCTGCTTGGCCGCTGCGGAAACACTGATAAACTGCTTCTCTGCAACCTTTTTAAGGGCCGCCTTCATACGAGGGTCCATCTTAACAGTAAGCAAGAAACACATCCTCCTGTTTAAGACAAAGCAACTACCACGAAAAACAAGCCCTGACATGCCGGCTCATCCCGCACGAGGCATAGGCTTATCGAGTTAATCTAGATTAAAATGGTATAGTACTAAATATCATATCACTATGCAAGTCAAAAAATACAAACCGGTCATAATTTATTGACCCGTAATACTATGTCAACAACTGGTCATAGAATAGAGGCCGTACAAAGACGAGCAATCACGGTCAAAAAGAGGTCTTCCAAGAGAGTGCTGACGCGGCCAAATTTAACCACTGGATCTTTACTGTAAGGTGCCCCCTATTATGACGCCAACCCCGTTTTTTTTCCGTTTTCGAATTCTTTCTTCCGCCCTCCCTAAGGCAATTTCCAAAGCCTCCTGGCTGATTGGCTTCGTCACAAAATCCACCGCCTCAAGCTCTTTGCTTCTCGCAGCGAGGTCTTGGTCTCCATATCCCGAAATCATAATCACTTCCGTATCACGTCTCTCTTCCTTCACCTTTCGCAGAAGCTCCATACCATCAAGCCCAGGCATTTTAATATCTGCCAACACAATGGCGGGCAAAAGCTTTCTGAATATCTCCAAAGCCTTCGCTGTGCTTTCCGCCGTATGCACTTCATATCCGGCGTCGGCCAGGGAAATGCTTAGCACGTTGCGAATACCTTCTTCATCATCTACCAATAAAACTCTCTCTTTCATCACTTTTCTCCAGCCACAGGAAATGTTATGATAAAAGTGCTCCCACCGGATTCTTCGCATACGGCACGAATGGTACCTTCGTATTCTTGGACGATACCGTAGCTAATGGAAAGCCCAAGGCCCGTACCTTTGCCTACTTTCTTTGTAGTAAAAAAAGGTTCAAAAATTTTGTTTTTTATGGCCTCAGGGATACCGGTGCCGGTATCCGTGACTTGGATGAACACTTCGTCCCCTACCAAATGCGTCTTAAGTAAAATCCTTTTCTCCATTTTCCCGGGCTCCTGCCCTTCCCACCGGTCCTCAATGGCGTCCCGAGCGTTGATAAGCAAGTTGATAAAGACCTGTTCCAAACGATTGGCATCCGCCAAAATCGGTGGCAGATTTTCATCGAATTCCTTCGTCACGGTGATATCCCTTAGCGTCAACTGCTGGCTAAAAATTTCGAGAGCCTTGTTCAGGGGTTCATTTATATGGACCTTTTCTCTCGTAACCTCGGACTTTCGGCCGAATTCCCTCATATGCTTGATTATCCGTGAGGCACGATCAACATGGCCGTCAATTTCACCAGCCATGGTCCTCAAAACATCCGCCTTAATACCTTCTTTTGCGTCTACTTTCTTTTTTAGGAACGTGCTGGCGGTCTTGATGACGGAAAGCGGTTGATTCAGTTCATGGGCAACACCGGTTGCCATCTCACCAAGTGTCGCCATTTTGCTGGCCTGGATGAGCTGCGTTTCCTTCACGAGACTTTCGGTTACATCGACTGTAGTGGCAATAATACCGTACTTTCGGCTGTACTTTGTCCTGCAGGCATAAACGTCAACGTAGAATTGCCCCCCGTCCTTCCTTTGATGCCGCACCTTGGGATAGGCACTGCAAAGGGTTGAAGACAAGAGCTCGGGGGTAGACAGCACTCCGTCCTGGAAATCCCCTGTTCCCAGATCGAAAAATGATCTTCCGATCAATTCCTCTCTGTTATAACCGTAACACGTTAACGCACGGGCGTTCACATCGAGGATGGAAAACGTACCCAATTCCAACAAAAAAATTGAGTTGGGGTCATAGTCGAACAGCGTCCGATATTTCTCTTCAGATTCCCTCAACTCTTCTTGAGACACCTTCAGGGCTTTTTCTGCTTGTTTCCGTTCGGTGATGTCAACCACGTTCCCGAGTATGGCAGGCTTGCCCAAATATTCGATGCGTGCGTTTCTTCGCTTAATCCACACCGTGTGACCCTCCTTGGTCAACCCTCTGGCATCATACTCCGACGGCGCTTCTTCACCTTTCAATCTCTTTTCTCGAATGTCGTCAGTAAAAGCCCTATCCTCCGGATGAACCAATTGGCGGGAAGCCATACCAATAAGCTCTTCCTTCGCGTATCCATAGATTTTGGCAAGCCTACTGTTGGCAAAAGCAATCTTGCCGCCCTGATCGATGTAAATGCCTGTCGGCGAATTGTTAACCAGGGTACTGTATTTACGTTCGCTTTCCCTCAATGCCTCTTCAGCCCGCTTTCGGGCGGTAATGTCCAAAGAGGATTCGATAATTTGAGATACTTCGCCCTCTGTATCCAGGATCGGATAGCCGTGGACCTCGACGTGTCTCGGGTTACCTTCCCGGTCATAATGGAGATGCTCCACGATCACCGGCTTCTTCGTCTTACGTATCGCGGCCAGCGGACAGGGATGGCTGGCCGATTCACAGGGCTTATTGCTCTTATGCGTAAGTTGATGACATGTAATCTTATCCGGCAGAGTGCCGTTATGAGCCGCAGAATTGGCCATTGTCACTGTATAATCGGATGCATTGATAACGTAAAAAGGATGAGGCAACGACTCCAATATCAAACTCAAGAACTCGGATTGGCGCTGCGTTTGCGCTTCAGCACGACGCCGGTTATCCATTTCCCTTGACACGCTTTCAATCATTGCATTGGTCATCTCCTTAAGG
>Ga0180435_10003375_pt1 | contig 16038 bp, 12 predicted proteins | sample SS_ome_3_FD_132467 | JGI IMG/M metagenome (GOLD analysis project Ga0180435, IMG submission 132467) | Hypersaline lake sediment archaeal communities from the Salton Sea, California, USA - SS_3_S_1 metaG | ecosystem: Environmental > Aquatic > Non-marine Saline and Alkaline > Hypersaline >... | reverse complement strand
TGAACACGCCCACCGACCCATCGGTGCGGAGCGCCCACCCCATTGTTTTATATTCGTCGATCGTGAGGACCAACGCTTCCGCTTGTTGTGAACCCTCACCACTGCTGGACGCCGAACCACCTTCCCACTGGACTTTCGACTCTGCCGACCACGGCGTTGGGTAGGGTTCCCGCTGGCTGGTCATGTCGGCCGAGAAAAAGAGCGGCACGACAACATAAGCGAGAAACACCGCCACAAGCAGCACGGCGACGATCGTGCCGACACCACCGACCGTGATCAACGCTTGAGAAATCACATCGGCCGCTTTGACGGACCAACGCGTTTGCATGCGACGCTGCCGACCCGAAAACGAACTATCGCCGGCATCAGGGGGGCTGGCGGCAGCGGCTTTCTCGGGCTCGTTCGACGATGCGGTGTTATCGTCCGACATTTCTTTCGCCATTCGTTTTCGCGTAAGATCAAACCTTCGATCAAACCGATCCGACCGCAAAACTCGGGGGCGGGACCGATTGGGTCCCCACCCCCGATTGTTTGCAGCAGGAATTCACAAGCAACGACTAGTAGTCGCTGAAGGACAAACCGACTTCAGCCAACGCCTTTTCAGCAACCTTGGCGGTCACGGGGTAGTAACCATCCTTGAGGACGCCTTCTTGGCCCTGCTTGCTGAACACGAACTTGATGAATTCGCGACGCAGCGGATCAAGCTGGGCGCCCGGCTTGTAGTTGACGCTCAGGTAGAGGAAACGAGCCAACGGGTAGGTGCCCGTGTAGGCGTACTCGGCGGTCGCCGGTACGAAGTCGTCGCCCGACTTGGCAAGGGGCACAGCCAATACGTCGGCGGTTTTGTAGCCAATGCCACTGTAGCCAACACCGAACTTGTCGCTGGCGACGCCTTGAACGACGGCCGAGCTACCGGGCTGCTCTTTCACGGAATCTTTGTAGTCGCCGCCACCAAGTGCGTGCTTCTTGAAGTAGCCGTAGGTTCCCGAAGCGGCATTACGACCGTAGAGACTGATGGGAGCGTTTTCCCATTCGCCCGTCAGACCCAACTGCCCCCAGGTCTTGATGTCTTCACCGTGACCGAGCTTACGGGTGCTCGAGAACATGGCGTCGATCTGCTCGAAGGAGAGGCCCTTGATGGGATTGTCTTTGTGCACGTACACGGCGAGCATGTCGATGCTCGTGCCGAGTTGCGTCGGCTTGTAGCCGTACTTCTTCTCGAATTCGTCGGCTTCGTCCGGCTTCATGGCACGGCTCATCGGGCCGAAGGTAGCCGTACCGGTAATCAGGGCCGGCGGAGCCGTCGAAGAACCCTTGCCTTCGATTTCTACCCGCACGCTTGGGTAGTACCTCAGAAAACCTTCCGACCAGAGGGTCATCAGGTTGTTCATCGTGTCGGAGCCAACACTTTTGATCGTGCCAGAAACGCCAGGCACCGGCTTGTAGTCTGGCAGTTTCGCATCGACTTCGACCTGAGCCGACACCATTGCCGGCGACACCACGACGGCAGCTACGACTGCCAAAACCAGCATCAAACTCTTCATAACCCACTCCTCCAAAAACACAAAAAATGGAACGTTCTGACTTGTGACCACCGGCGACACCTCGCACCGGCGACATGACCGCAACTCGTCATCTCGGGGGGCCGGCACAGAACTCGTGGCGGCCCCACCTCCAATCGACAGAGGGAACATTGGCCCGAGTGCTATCAATTTAGGGGTGATATATGAAGAAAACGTGAACTCAACGTGTTTCTTGGGAGAAGTTCTGGAGTCCGAAAATCAACGCAAAACCAATAAAAGAAAGAACTTGCGCATACCAGGCCGCCTAACCCGACAATCTTCACAGAACAGGCAACTTCACAAAGTTGGCACTTACTCGATTCGCATAAACCAGGTGAAAACACCCTGAAAATCGGCGGCCGTTGACGGTCAATCCAAAACCGCAGTTTGCGGGTAGCTGTTTTGTGCTAATGCGAAAAGCGGTCGAATTCTTTGTGGTTCCATACAAACGGTGGGAATCTGACAGGCCGCAAGCTATTGTTTTCTAATAGGTGGTGTTTTCGCCTCCCTCGACGTTTGATTGAACTCACTGTGGAGACATAATTGTGAGCACAAAGATGAAAACCAATCGAATGCTGTCATTTGCAACACATAAACAACTTTCTCAGACGATCCACACGATCGCCCTGATCGGGATCGTTGTTTGCTGCCTTCCTTCTCGCGCGAATGCCGAAACGTGGGCCGAGAAACTCGGTTACCCCGCGGATAAAAAAGTCGTGGTCGTTTACGCCACTCAGATGGGGGTTTGCCACGAAGCGAACGTGGCCGGACACGAGTTGTTGAAGTTAGGAACTGTGCAATCAGCGACCGCTATGCCGCCATGTCCCTGGTTCGGTGACTTCGCCGCATCGTGTCGCGCCAATCCAAGTGCCGATATTGGAGTCGCGATCACGCTGACCAGCGAAAAGAAAAACTATCGATGGCGCCCCATCGCACCTGCCTCGGAAGTAACGCGACTTGTAGATGCGAACGGTTATCTCGCGCAGAGCGTGATGCAGTTCACTTACAACGCGACCCCTGAACAAGTCGAAACCGAAATCGAGGCGCAGATCGCACACGCGAAGAAACTGGGGCTCAATCCGACACACATCTCCCCGCACCTGGGTGCGGTGTTCGCACGCCCCGACGTCATGGCCGTCTACTTGGCGACGGCGCGAAAACACTGGATTCCCGCCGTGGTGATCGAATTGACGCCGGAGATGATTGCGGAATTTCGAACTGCTGGCATCCCGCTTGACCCCGAAACGATCGATCTCGTCGAACGTTACCCACTGCCAAAATTGGATGATCTCCGATTCACCGAACCCGCAGATACGTACGACGAAAAAAAGGCGGGCTTCCTGAATCTGCTCAATGAACTGGAACCGGGGATCACGCAAGTGATGGTCTTTCCCGCGAAGAAATCGAAGGCCCTACAAGTGCTTTACCCCAACTGGCAGCAACGTGTTTGGGAAGCGAAGTTACTCGCCGACCCCGAGGTGCTCGAAGCACTGCGAAGTGATGAGATCATGCTGACCAATTGGAAGGAAATGATGTCTCGGTTCGATCCCACGGCAGCCGACGCGGACGACGGTGTTACCCTCGACTAGATGCCACGGCAATTTGCGCCACGCACAAACCATTCGGAGAACTGGTTATGCGAATATGCACTCGAATGACGATACTCGTCGTGGTGTTGGCGACTGCGCCGGTCGATGCGCTGGGCCAGGCGCCAACCCGGAATTCATATTCCGACTACTACACGAACACGCTGAAAACCTATCGTCGACCGCCCGTCGACCCCGAGCGATACACGTACGACAAGTACTTCTACAATCGCCCGTCCGTTAGTCCGTACACCAATCTCACCCGCAGAAATCCTACGGGGTCGACAAGCTACCAAGCGTATGTTCGCCCCCAGGAGCAAAAACGTCTACGACAAACAGTGTCGGAGATATCGCCCCAACGTCAGCAGGTTTTCCAGCCGCAGATCGACGCCTACATGAAGACACAAGGGGTAAAATCCCCGAAGTCATCTCGCCCCTCATCTCCTACCAACTACTACGGGCACTGGTATTCGGGGCGGAAGAAACTCGGGCTCGAGTAGTCCAACGGCTCTTCGGCGCCGATTTTGTCGTTATCCCTCGATAGCCCGTGGTTTTGCTTGGTGTGGAATTCAGTTGGCAACTGAAAATCCGCCACAATCGGCACTATCAGAGTTGCTCCGTGTGGCCAGGCAATTGACGGGCGCAACCCAAATCTCTTGAACGCCGGGCTTTACGTCTATTCAAGCCAAAGCAAATCCGGCTGCTGTGCAATTAAGATTGTACAAATCCCTGTGAGGCTGGGGGAATTCAGGGTTATCCACCGGATGGCCTCTATCTATACTCAAATGATACCCAGGCTGCGCAAAACTCCTATCTTCACTCCCGTCGTTTTGTGTAATTCGGCGCGTGATGGCGGAGTCTTCGTGAATTCGAGCTTAGAACCATGAGCAAGTCGAAACCAGACATGCCGTCGTTGGCTGACTTCTTCCATATTCTTTATCGTCATCGCCACAAGTCGGTGATGGTCTTTGTGATATCCGTGGCAGTTGCGATTGCAGCGCTGAAATGGCTGCCGCGCGTCTACGAGTCGGAAGCGAAGCTGTTTGTGCGTGTGGGGCGTGAAAGCGTTGGTCTTGATCCAACCGCCACGACCGGTCAGCGCATCGACATGTTCGAGTCGCGTGAAAACGAAATCAACTCGGTGCTCGAAATTCTTCGTAGCCGCGCGTTGCTCGAAAAGGTCGTCGACGACGTCGGGGTTGCGAAGATCCTCGACCAATCGGAGCCAACGGAAGAAGAAGGGGTGATGGCTCGGGCCAACCTCAATCCGCTTGGGGTCGTGTCGACTCACATCTTGTCGAAGGATGAAATCAGCGCGCGCGAACAGGCAATTCGCGCGTTGGGCGATAGCGTGCACATGTTTGCCGGCAAGAAATCGAGCGTGATCACTGTCCGTAGCGAGTCGCGTTCGCCGGAACTTGCCCAAGACATCGCCCAGGCTTTCGTCGATCGTTTCATGGAAGAACATCTTCGAGTCACGCGTACCGAAGGGTCGCAAGAGTTTTTTGCGGAGCAGGCTGCTTATCTCGAACAGCAGTGGAATGAGGCCGCGTTAAAACTCACCGACGCCAAAAACGAATTGGGGGTCGTGTCGATCTCCGCTCAGCGGGATCTGATCCAGAAACAACTTGGCGATTTGACCGATCAGCAAACGACGACGGCGTCGGAATTCGCCGTCGCCAGCGCGCGCGTTGACAAACTGAAAAAAACGCTTGAGATGATACCGCAACGGTTGACCGCGCAGGAAACGACTGGTTTCCCAACGGCTGCCGACACCATGCGCGAAAAACTGTACGAGTTGCAGATCAAGGAGCGCGAATATCTTTCGAAATGCACGGATGAGCACCCGATGGCCAAAATGTTGAAACAGCAGGTGCAGGAAGCACAGGCTATCCTCGACAAACAACCGGAAGAACGACGGCAGGCAACCACAACGATCAACCCGGCGTGGCAGCAGCTCCAACTCGACTACTTGAAGGAACAGACCAACGCCACGTCTCTGTCTTCGAAGCAAGAGAAAATTGGCGAGCAATACGAGGCGGTGCAGCGGCGGCTTCGAGATCTCAACGCGGCGGAAGCCAAGATCACGCAGCTTGAAGGGCGCGCCGTATCGCTGGAAGGAAAGTACGACGCCTACATGGAGTGCATCGAACAGGCGCGGATTGATCGAGCGCTGGCCCGAGATTCGATTTCGAATATCAACGTCGTGCAGCCGGCTACGTTTGTAGAAAAGCCGACTTCTCCCAGGCGATCCATCTTGCTGGCCATGGGGCTCGCGGTCGGTATGTTCGGCGCATTGGCGATTACCTACTTGGCCGAACAGTTCGACCATTCCTTGAAGTCGGCTGACGAGATTGAACGTCGGCTCGACTTGCCCGTGTTGCTTTCCGTTCCCAAAACTGCCGATGCCAAGGTCCCCCAGGGTTAGAGGAATATGATCCAACACTTGAAAAACAAATTGGGCCGAATTCAAGACGGCCAGTATGAATCAGATATGCGAGATCGATACGCGGTTCTCGCACGGCAGTTGCAGGATTCGTCTGATTCGAGCGACTGCAAAACGGCGACGATTGGGCTGACGAGTTCGCGGCCGCGCGAGGGCGTTAGCACGGTAGCGGCCAATCTGGCGATCAGTGCAGCGATGTCGCAGGATTGCCCGGTGCTGTTGGCGGACGCCAACATGTCGCGGCCTTCGGTCGCCCGCGAGTTTTCAATTGCGAGCGGACCCGGCACTTCCGACATCCTTTCAGGTCGAGCCGAGATGGATGAGTGCGTTTTGCCGTTGCCGTCGAACAATCTCTTTGTTCTGCCGGCTGGATCAACGGTCGAGCACACGCAAGCGACACACGATGCGTTGGCAATCGCGAAGCTGCTCAACGAAATGGACTCAAAATTCGGATTGGTCGTCTTCGACCTTCCGCCGGCGACGGAGTTGAGTCCGTGCTTTGCGTTTGCCGGGCAATTGGACGGGGTGATACTGGTGGTCGAGGCGGAAAAGGTGCAGCGGGAAGCGGCAGAGCGTACGAAGAAACGCTTGTTGCGCGCCCACGCACGGCTTTTGGGCGTGGTGTTTAACAAACAACGAGAAGTTTCCCCACGCTGGATGTTTAGATAATCCTCAACGCACTGAAAGTGCTCCCAACCATGACACTACTCAACGCACTGCATTGGATTCGCGGACCTCACGCGAAGGCGATGAAGTCCGCAAGCCGTCAACTTCTGCCGGCAGAGCGGCTGGACTTCATGATTCAACGAGAGCGGGATCGTGCGGACCGCCGTGGTATTCCGTTTTGCCTGGTAACCTTTACTCAAGAGAACGGCCGACAGTCGGACCTGCAGAAACAGCTTGCACCGATTTGTCTGCGTCGTGTTCGTCTGACCGACGACGTGGGTCAACTCGATCGCGGGCGGATTGCCGTATTGCTGCCCGACACAGACGAACAGGGCGCGTGGAAAGTCGCGCATGACATCTCGCGGACTTACGAGACGTCGACTAACGAACCAAGACTCGAAATCGAGGTTCGCGTTTATCCCGAACAGCGACGAAGAGACCAAGGGGGCGACAACGGCGACTCAGGGCAGCGACGGCGCCTGCCTGCCACGACGACCAACGCCACACCAGAAACAACGGCCCCAACAGCATCTCGCGTCGTTTCGCCGCTCGAACCGTCGCTCGTACTCGGTACGCCGTTTTGGAAGCGAACGATTGACGTTTTGGGGGCAACGTTCGGGTTGCTGCTGCTGTCCCCCGTTCTATTGGTGGCGGCGGTCGGGGTGCGACTAAGTTCCAAGGGGCCCATTTTCTTCCTGCAGGAACGGGACGGGCGCGGCGGCGCTCCCTTTCGCATGTTCAAGTTCCGCACGATGGTTGACGGTGCGCACTTGCAGCAGGGACAGCTCGCGGCAATGAACGAACAAGACGGCCCGGCCTTCAAGATCGAGGAAGACCCCCGCGTTACTCGCGTGGGACGATTCCTGCGCGAATCGAGCATCGACGAATTGCCGCAACTGATCAACGTGCTGCGCGGAGAGATGTCGCTTGTTGGCCCGCGCCCGCTGCCCTGCGGCGAATCGGACGCCTGCGAGAACTGGCAACGGCAACGACTCGCGGTGACGCCGGGGCTGACCTGCTTCTGGCAAATCAAAGATCGACGCAACAAGCTGCCGTTCGACGAATGGGTGCGACTCGACATGAAGTACATCCGTTCGCGCAGCCCTATGACCGACACGAAGCTGATTCTGCGGACGATCGCGTCCGTTGTTTTCGGACGTCGTTGGGAGTGAACTTCTACCTGCAACGCTCATTGAGACGTATCACCAATCAACCTGATCACGCTGACTCGTCAGCGGCGGTGTAATCAGGTGCTGTTTTATTGACGAAACCACGTCCGATCGCAACCAAGTCGCGCTCGGCGAAGGGAATTGATGTCGACAGACCACGCAAACACGATTCATCCGACACCGGCCGAGGCGAAAAGCGATTCGGGACTGCCGACGTCAATCGCCCAGTTGGTTGGCAAGGCCGCTGCGCTGTTGCGTCGGGGCTGGACGATTCTGACCAGCGTGGGAGCGGGATTCGCGATCTTCGCGGTGTTCGCCGTGCAAGGCGTCGTGCTAGCTCGCCTGTTGGGGCCGACCGACCGTGGCGCCTACGCAACGATTGTCTTTTACACGCAGGCGCTAACTTACATCGGGTTATTGGGCACTTCGCTTTCGATAGCCCGGCGTGCCGCTAAGTCACCCGACGGGCGACCATTGTTGGCGCGTGCAGCCCTGCGCTCGGGGCTGATGACCGGTGTACTCACGATGGCAGTTGTGATGGGGCTTGCACTCGTCGCTTTGCCCGCCGACAAACAGCATTTGGCCCCACTCTGTCTACTTGCCGCGTTGCTGCTGCCCTTCGAGCACGCGAGGTTATCGGTGCTTGCCGTCGACCATGGCGCCGCGAACTTTGGGCGCTATAACGTCAATCGACTATTCGCCGCGTCCGTGTTGCCCGCGTTACTGATCGGCCTTTGGGTCAGCGGACTCAAGTCGCTGATGGTTGTGGCGATCCTCGCGGTTGTCGCGCCGGCAGTTGGTTTGGTGTTCCAGTTGGCGTCTCGCCGCGATCGACAGTTGCTGAGCCCGTCCGCCCCGCCCATCCGAAAGCTGTTGTCAGAAGGTCGACCCTATGCGTTGGCGACGCTAGCGACGGATTTATTCGGGCGCCTCGATATGCTGCTGATGCTTTGGCTAACCAGCCTCACCAAGCAGGGGCTCTACGCGGCAGCCATTCCGGCGGCATCGGTGATGATGGTCGCGCCCCACACGTTGCACTTGTTTGCTTTCAACGCTGGAGCGAATCGCGAGCGCCGGCTTTCGTGGAAGAAACTCGGCCTGAGCGCTTCGTTGGTCGGCGGTTTTCAGTTGATTTCGGCCGCAGCGTTTGCCCTGGTTCTGCCGTTTTTGATGTTGCTGGTGTTTGGCTCGGAGTTTCGCGACGCGATTCCGTTCGCCCTGCTGTTGGTGGCGGCGAATACAGTTGGCGGTTGTTCGTACATCATTGAAGGATATCTGCAAGGTCGGGACAAAGCGTTGATTGGCGTTTGGGCTCGCGTGCTGGGCGCAGTCGTCATGTTGGCAACCGCAGCAGCCCTGTACGGCACGCTTGCCGAGTTGGCTATTCCCGCCGCTGCAATCGCCGCCAATCTGGCATCGCTCGTGTGCGTCGCCGTTGCCTTGCTCGTGGAGGTTCACATTCAGCACATTGGCGGCCATTCGACAGAACCGGTACCAGACACGGAGGCAGCACCATGAGCCTTGCCGGTTCCCTCGATGCGCATTTTCCCAACTCACGGACGAAGCGCTTGGCCGTCGTTCGAGACCATGGCGTCATCATCGGCACGCTGTTTGTCGCCGCATTCGCGTTCGCCATGGATGCCAATTTCCGTGTCGTCGAAGCTGAAGACCAGCAGCAGTTCGATTGGCAAATCATGATGCGGCTCGGGCTTTGCGGCGTGTGTGGGCTTTATGGCCTTTGGAACTTGCCGTACACGCAACGCGAGCTGTTTCGGTTTCCCGGCGCGTGGCTGACACTCTTTGGGGCTTGGGCCGCCGTAACAGTACCGTTCGCCGAAAACGTCGAATACGCCGCGGTCGCCTGCATGGCTCTTTGGTGTGTTATCTTGTTCGCCCCCGCACTGCTCGTGAACGTGCCGCGAGAAGCGATTACCTGGGCGTCGTTTTTCGCATTGTTGCTGTTCGTCGTGTTGTGTTGGTTTGTGTTTTTTGCCATCCCAAGCTTGGGGCGAGATCCTTATCTTGAAGGCGCGATGGGCGGGCGGATCCGTCTTGGCGGGCTACATCAACCGAACGGCACCGGTCGTCAGGCGGCCCTATTTGCCGGCTTACTGTTCGCGACACCACTGTTCACGAGGCGCAAGGTGTTGTTTGTCATGCTACTCGCGCTCGCGGCGATTACCATTTTGGCCACGGGCAGTCGCACATCACTCGTAGCACTCGTGGCGATATCCGGCATGTTCGTGATTCGTAAGTTCAGCTTCAGCACATTTGTGATTCTCACGTCAATCTCTCTGATTGTCGTCTGCTTGGTGATCTCTGCATGGGCAGCGGGCGCATTTCGAGTGGACGGAACAGCCGTTGCCGAAGGCATCTCGCGCGACGGCGATGCGGAAGAAGCGACCAGCCTTGCCGGCCGAACGCCGCTCTGGGAATTCGCGCTGATCAAAACTGCCAAGTCGCCGGTCTTTGGTTGCGGCTACGAGTGCTCGCGATTCGTCATCACGCGCGACCACTTCTGGCCAACCTTCCACGCACACAACCTGTTGCTCGACGTGATGATGTGTACGGGGCTGATTGGCGGCGGGTTGCTCATCGCCATGATCCTTTCGACGATCGTCAGCGCCCTCGGCCGACCGGCAGGTCTGCCCGACTATCTGCTGATGCTTGTCTTTGTGTTAGGAATCTCTGATCTGGTCATGCTCACTCCCATCGCGAACAGTTACACACTGCTGTGGGCGGTGGCGATGTTTTGGCGACAGATTCCCGACGCCGCGGGCGAGTATGAACATGAGGGCGACAAGGAGGTGGCCCATGCCTAGTTCGGCTGTGGTAGAGCAAACCGTGCCGTCACGAGACGACTCGGTATTCGATGTGGAGCCCGGGCACCTTGTTGTGTTGACGAACTACATCCCACCGCACGCCCGACCGCTGTACGATGCGCTGAACCGCCGCTGCGACAAACTGACGATACTGATTTCAACCGAAATGGAAGGAAATCGCCACTGGCAGCCCGACTGGGGTTCGCTCGACGTTCGCCTGCAACGAACTTGGACACTCAAACGGCCTTGGCGGCATCCGCAGGGGTTCGAAGAGTCACTCGAGATTCATCTGCCTCGCGATACCGTCGGTTGGCTCAAACGTCTGCAACCCGACGCGATCGTTTCGGAGCAGTTCGGCTGTCGATCGCTGTTGAGTGCCGTCTACAAGACCTTCCGCCGTTGGATTCCCTTGGCGTACCTCGTTTCGCTCTCGGAACACACCGAGCAGGGGCGTGGTTTGATGCGACGCCTGCTGCGGAAGTGGCTCGTGCGCAGGGCGGACTGTGTCGGTGTCAACGGTTCAAGCGGCGAACGCTATCTGCACAACTTGGGTGTACCCCAAGATCGCACGTTCGTCGTGCCGTACACGATGGTGCCCGGCGTTTTCGAACACGTTCAGCCCACGCGCCCTACGGAGACGGCGCATCGCCTGCTCTATTCTGGTCAGTTCATCGAACTCAAAGGGCTCGTCCAATTCACCACGGCGTTGGCTCGCTGGGCCGTCGACCATCCCGATCGCCAGGTTGAATTCGATCTCGTTGGCTACGGTCCTGAACAGGCAGCAATTGAGAACGTCGAAACGCCAGCGAACCTCTCGGTTCGATTTCTCGGTAAACGCCCATTCGATGAACTCGGAGAGGTATACGGCCAGCACGGAACACTGGTGCTGCCGACACTCTCGGACGAATGGGGGATGGTCGTCAATGAGGCCATGACCGCGGGCCTGACCGTGCTCGGTAGTCGCTACAGTCAGGCTGTGACCGAACTTTGCGTCGAGGGAGAAACCGGCTGGACCTTCCGCCCCGATCGCGAAGTCGAGGTGTACAGGGCCATCGACGCCATGCTGAGCACGAGCGTCGAACGCTTGAATGAGATGCGGCACATCTGCCGTGAAAAAGCGGCGGCTATTACACCCGACTATGCTGCCGATCAACTGCTTGCGATGGTTCGCATGGCTAAACAGATTATTCGACGAGGAACAAAATGATTGCGCAAGAGCCGCTACCCTGGCCGCAGAAGCACGACCTGTTCGGCGTCGGCGTGAGTGCAACGAACTACCGTGAGGCGACTGAACTGATCGTCGAGGCCGGCAGTCGTCGCCAAGCCGCGGTCGTCACGCTACATGCGGCACATGCGTTGGTATGCGCCAGCAACGATCCGGGTTTGCGAGAAAAGGTCAACGAGTTCGAGATCGTGGCGACTGATGGCCAACCGGTTCGCTGGGCCCTGAACTTGCTGTACAGGGCTGGGCTGAAGGACCGAGTTTACGGCCCCGAGTTGATGCTGCGGATCTGTGAGGAAGCCGCCAACCACGGGGTTTCCATCTATCTGTACGGTAGTTCGCCGGAGGTGATTGATGATCTCTCGGCAAGCCTTGTCCAGCGGTATCCCGACATTCGAATCGCCGGCGCCGAGTCACCGCCATTTCGGGCTTTGACTGAGGACGAGACGGAGGCGATGTGCCGCCGCATCAACGAGAGTGGAGCCGGCATCGTCTTCATTGGCCTCGGCGCTCCAAAACAAGATCACTTTGGCTACGACCACCGCCACCGGATCAAAGCCGTGCAGGTTTGCGTCGGCGCCGCATTCGACTTCCACGCGGGCGTGAAAAAGGTCGCCCCCGATTGGATGCAACGCCGTGGCTTGGAGTGGCTGTTTCGCCTCTCGCAAGAGCCGAAGCGGCTCTGGCGTCGCTACCTCGTCACCAATTCACAGTTCGTTGCCAAATTCCTCTGGCAAGCGTCCAAACAAACGATTCGTCGAAGGAAGACAACATGACAGCTAGCACGCCCTGCGTCACGATCGGATTGCCCGTCTACAACGGCGAGAAGTATCTGCCGCAGACGCTCGAATCGCTGCTCGTACAAACGTATACCGACTTTGAGTTGGTTATTTCCGACAACGCCTCGACCGATGCGACGGAGGAGATCTGCCGAGCGTACGCTGAGAAGGACCGGCGAATTCGTTACGTGCGGGCCGAGAAGAACCTCGGCGCGGTTTGGAACTACAATCGCGCGTTCGAACTCGCGCGGGGAAGGTACTTCCAGTGGGCCTCCCATGATGATCTCTGGGCGCCGACGTTTCTTGAGGCGTGTGTCAACGCGCTGAACGCCGACCATGATCGCGTGTTGGCGCTGCCGCAAGTCGCCGTCATCGACAGCGAAGGGCATCGCATCATTGCCGACCAAAGTCAACGCGGCAGCGACTACGAAATAATGACCGACGATTTGCTGCCAGGTCGGCGCGACAACCTCGAGAGCGATCGCCCCCACCGGCGTTATTTCGGCATTTTGGTGCAAACGATCCGCTGTCAGGAGATCTATGGATTGATTCGCAGCGACGCCCTTCGTCGCAGCGGGTTGATGCGTGCCTACACGAACTCCGAGAAAACGTTGCTCGCCGAACTCGCCCTGATGGGCAAAATCCATGAACCGCCCGAGGTCCTCTATTTCTCTCGTTGGCACGACGAACGGTATTCGAACAGTCACGACGCAGAGTTCAAAAACGAACACTTCGTCACCGACAAACCAAAGACGAAAAAACGCCGGCAGTTTGTTTGGCCCCATCAACCGCGATGCATGGCGGGTTACTTCGCCGTCATCTTCACCACGCGGATTGGTGTGCTCGATCGATTGCGCTGCCTTGGGTCGTTTGCCGGCTTCCTCCTACAAGCCAAACGCTGGAAGAGCGTTATCTCGCGGATGGTCAAGGGAACAACGATGACGGTCGACATCCCCGAGAATGCTCGTCGCGGCGAACAGGTTGTCACGGCGACGGAGACAACGACTTAGAACGTTTTCGCAACAAGAGGCCGTTCGTCATAATCGCCACAACCGTTACGACACGAAGCCAAGTCATCGGACTCGGGTAACGACAATCGTTACAAACGGCCTGTGAAAGTTCAGCGAAAACAGCGACTTGGGAGATTTCCCGGGATGGCAAAAACGGGCCGCAATTAAAATGGAGGTTATCGCCACCATTTATGGTGAGACGCGGCCATTTTGCCCGTTCCGCCAATTTGAACATCGTCCGTTTAGCGAAAGACGCAAGTATGTCCGTCACACATGACTTTTCGACCACCGATCCCGGTTTCGCATACGCTGGACCGCCCTCGCTTGACCTGTTGCACACGCGAGCAATGCAGCAGCGTGCCCATGAATTAATCCCCGGTGGTTGCCACACGTATGCCAAAGGTGACGACCAGTATCCTTTGCTTTCGCCTGGTTTCATCGCACGTGGAAGGGGCTGCCACATTTGGGACGTCGATGGCAATGAGTACATCGAATACAACATGGGAGGCAGGGCCGTGACGCTTGGTCATGCCTACCCGTCAGTCTGCGAAGCAGCGCAACAAGCGATTCAACTTGGCGCGAATTTCACACGCCCTGCCGAGACTGAAGTCCGTTGTGCCGAGATGTTTCTATCGGCCATTGAAGGCGCAGAGATGGTGAAGTTCACCAAGGACGGTTCGACCGCCACCAGCGCCGCAATGAAATTGGCCCGGGCACACACCGGCCGCGACATGATAGCTTTCTGCATCGATCACCCGTTCTTTTCGTACGACGATTGGTTCATTGGGTTGACGCCGTGTGACGCTGGCATTCCGCAAACAATCAAAGATCTCAGCGCCACGTTCAACTACAACGACATCGCCAGTGTCGAGGCGATGTTCGACCAGCATCACGACCGGATCGCCGCCGTGATTATGGAACCGGCGAAATACGAAGACCCCCAAGACAGCTTTTTGCACAAAGTGCAAGAGCTCTGCCAGAAGAACGGCGCGGTCTTCGTGCTCGACGAGATGATTACCGGTTTTCGTTGGGACGCGGGCGGAGCACAAAAGGTGTACGACATCGTGCCCGACCTCTCCACGTTTGGCAAAGCACTGGCGAATGGGTTCGCGTTGTCGGCATTGTGCGGCAAGCGAGAACTGATGGATCTCGGCGGCATCTACCACGACAAAGAACGCGTGTTTCTGCTTTCGACGACCCACGGGGCCGAAACGCACGCCATGGCCGCAGGTATTGAAACGATCCGCATCCATATGGAAGAGCCGGTCACCGAGACACTTCGGCGTCAGGGCGAGCGGCTCACGGTCGGCGGGCGGCAGGTGATCCGCGATCTGGGGCTGGAAGAATACGTCCAAATCGAGGGCAAACCCTGCAACCTCGTCTTCGTCTGCCGCGACCCGGAGGGTAAACCCTCGCAAGGCTATCGCAGTTTGTTCATTCAAGAGATGGCCAAGCGCGGCGTCTTCGGTCCGTCGTTCGTAGTGAGTTACTCCCATAGCGACGCCGACATCGACCACACCGTCAACGCAATGCACGAAACGCTCAAGGTCTATCAGCAATCGCTGACGGACGGTTACGAGAAGTATCTGGTTGGGCGACCCTCGAAAATCGTCTACCGAAAGTTCAACTGACAATGCAAAACGGACAGTTCGACAAAACGATCGTCGGCAAAGAGATGCACGATCTGATTCGTGAACTCTATCCGATTCCCCGCAGCATGACCGGGCAGGGGGTGCGCGATACGCTGCAGGCGTTGTCGAGTGTTGTACCGGTCGAAATCCACGAAGTTCCGTCAGGCTCGCAGGTGTTCGACTGGACGGTCCCCCAGGAATGGAATATCCGCGACGCGTTCATCAAGGATCCCGAGGGAAACCGGCTCGTCGATTTCGCACAGAATAACCTGCACGTGATGGGTCATAGCCTTCCTGTGCACGACATTCTGCCCTGGTGCGAGCTAAAAGACAATGTTCATTCGTTGCCGGAATACCCCGATTGGATCCCGTACCGCGTATCGTACTATCAGAAGAATTGGGGCATCTGCGTCACGCACCGTCAATACGAACAACTCGATGCGGCTGGCGACGACGCCCAGTACGAAGTTAAGATCGACGCCGATCTGTTCGACGGTTCGCTCACCTACGGCGAAATCGAGCTCCCCGGCGAATTGGAAGACGAGATCCTGATCTCCACACACGTATGTCATCCGTCTGTGTGCAACGACAATCTGTCCGGCGTGGCCGTCGCCACACACCTGGCACGATATCTCGCCAGCAAGCCGCGTCGTCACACATTCCGTTTCATCTTTATCCCGGCGACCGCTGGGTCGATCGCCTGGCTGGCGGTCAACGAAGCGAACCTACACCGAATTCGCCACGGCTTGATCCTCACGAACGTCGGTGATCAGGGCAACTCGACCTACAAACGGTCGCGACGAGGCAACGCAATTGTCGATCGTGCCGTCGAGCACGTGCTCAAGACATCGGGAGACCAGTACGAGATTCGCAACTTCGAGCCGGTTGGTTATGACGAACGCCAATTCTGTTCGCCGGGTATCAACCTGCCGATCGGTTGCCTGATGCGTACGCCGAACGACGAGTATCCGGAATACCACACGTCGGCGGACGACCTCGACCTGGTTACCCCGGCGGCGCTCGCTGACACACTCGCCAAGTCCGTCGCCACCATCGATGTCCTGGAGCACGACCGCACCTGGCGTAACGACTACCCGATGTGCGAACCGCAATTGGGCCGCCGAGGGCTTTTCAAGCAACTCAGC
>Ga0180435_10003370_pt1 | contig 16053 bp, 17 predicted proteins | sample SS_ome_3_FD_132467 | JGI IMG/M metagenome (GOLD analysis project Ga0180435, IMG submission 132467) | Hypersaline lake sediment archaeal communities from the Salton Sea, California, USA - SS_3_S_1 metaG | ecosystem: Environmental > Aquatic > Non-marine Saline and Alkaline > Hypersaline >... | reverse complement strand
GGTCCCGGAGCACCAGTGGTGCGAATCACCAGCGACTGGTTGTTGGAGGTGGACTGAACGTAGACGGAGGTACCGCCAGAGTCCAACTCGAAGATACCGCTAACGATGCTGACCTGCACATCGTTGCCGGAATCGATATTGATATCTTCGCCAGTGACCGATGCCACCTGCGGATAACGCTGTCTGGCTCTTGATCTACGGTCGGCCATTGACTACTCCACCACGTCTTGAATTTCGGCCTCGGCCTGCTCGAGGAGCTCATTGATGTGTACCATAGACTGGTCTGGGATTACCACCCGCGCCGCCAACGTAGTGCCCTGGACAACTATACGTACGGTGGCTCCCCGCAACACCTCAACCTCAAATTGCCCAGTCGCACTGGTGCGCCCACTCATCCTAGGGCCGAAGATGGACCAGTCCCCAAGGATCACGTCCCCGAACAGGTTGTCCACCACGACGTCGGCATCTGTGTATGGAGTGCCGTCCGTATGTAGGGCGATCCCATACACGCGACACAGATCCTGTCCGGAAGGGACAGCCGGGTCAACGTACGTGCCCTCGAGCGTGAACTCCTGAGGGTCCGTCACTGGAGCGACTACGATAGTTTCGGGCTCAGAGAAAGTCGTGTAGGGTTTCACCAAACGGATAGAGTACGTCGCGCCGTCCTCGAGCTCCATCTCCTCGGAAGCCCCCGTAGATGAGGTCAATCCGGTATCGTAGACGACAGTCTCCGCTACGTTCAACACAGTGTACCGAACGTGCTCAAGAGGCTCGGCATCTGGCGTCTGCACAAGTAGCGATACGGTAACTAGGGCCATTGGTCAGCTCAGTATGGAGTCGATGTCGGTGACGACCAGCCGCGCTTGTTCAATCTCGATTGGCTTAGCGAAGTCGTCAATCCGTGTGTTTCGTCTGCGGAGAAGGTTAGCGCGTCTCGTGAGGCGAAGCAACTCTGCCTCGGCCCATTGGTCAACGGCTTCCTCGAGATCCGCAAGAAGACTTTGGGCTTCCGCTGTCAGCGCCATTACAAACTCACCATGTTGGCTTGCATCTGCCCGATGATGCGCCCCTTCGAGGCCGACCACTGCCTACGGCTCATATCAAGCAAGGACATGATCTGGTCAGGCTTCCGACGCTTGTTGATCCAGAGGTCGAATACAGAACGATCTTGTTGCGGCAGCTCCACGAACGTCTGGCGTTTGGCCCGCTGGTAGAGATCTTCGTCTACAGCTGACTCCGCCTCCGCTTTGGAGGCGAGGTAGTCCTTCTGCGACGACTGCTCCCGGATGGCCTCGACCTTGTCCTTAGAGAGCCCCAACATGTCGGCCACCTCCTGCGAGTTGGCTGGACGTCCGTACCTGGCAGTCAGGTCCTCCTCAGCCTCTTTGACCGGACGGACATGCTCGGCCTTCCCCTTGGGAATGCGGACGATGTTCTGGTACCTGTTCAGATCCTCTCCCAGCTTACGCGGAACCCACTCGTTGAGGTAGTAGTTGATGGGGGCCCCAGCTTCCTCCCTGTAGTTGTTCTTCAGGAGGTCTAGCGCGATATTGCGAGCCTTTCCATGCACCACAACGGGAGGTATGCGGGCCCTCCCACCAGCGATACCCTTCCCCCACTTCGAGGTGATGGGCACCAAGATGGACTCCATGGCCTGCGCCAATGGGCCTACTGTCTGAGGACCTGGGTTAGCTTTCCAGGCTCTCCAGAGAGCCAAGTCGCGCTCTTTGAGGGACATATCAGCCATAGCACCCAGACCTCATCAGTCGAACACGCCACCGACTGCCTTCCCACCGAGATACAAAGCGCCTGCCGTAGGAACAGCAGCGCGTCCCACATTGCCCCAATTGCCCTTCATACCGGTCAAGAAGGCGTCCATGCCGCCCCCTGCAGTACCGATAGGCTTGCCCGCTTTGTTGACCCTCTTGAGGGCCTGCTGCGCAGAGCCAACGCTCTTACCTAGGGCCCCGACGCCCTTGGCTGCACCAGCAAACTGACGCTGCAGCCAGTCCAATACCGCCCCTCCGGCCGGGTTGGCAGCGGTCTTCACCCCGCCAACTTCCGTCGAAGGGGTCAGGTAGGGTCCTCGGCTGCTTCCGTGAGTGCGCTCGCCACTCCAACAGCGGTGAAGATATTTGCCATCTTTTCGATGTCCGTGACCTCTCCAGTCACGAAGGGCTCTGCAACATCAGTAGAGAGCATTCCGAGCTCGTGCAGGTCATACGCGCACACGGCGGCGATCTTGGCCATCTCACGTACGAACTCACGCGCCATGTGTTGGCCCTTCTCTGCAGCTGTCTTCACCCCCGCGGTGCGAAGCATCATCACGCCGTCTTCGCTGGCGTCCTCAAAGGCGTCGCGCAGCTCATCTGCCTCATCAGCCTCTTGAAGATCTTCCTGAAGCTCCACGAGAGCGTGTCGGGGGCCGATAGCGCTGGCAGGGCCCATCTGCATCATGGCTGGCTGATAGCGGTGCTTACCCAACGCGTGCCCGCCTACTGCTCCCATCCCGGCAAGACCCGCAGCGCCGGCGCCGATTCCGAGTGCCTTCAGAAGTCCTCTGTTCATCCCGAAAGCTCGCTTCTCCATCTCATTCATCGATCTCTCCTCAACTTTGGTAGTACTGCTGTACCGGAGCTTGCCTGTTGCCAAGCATGCTCATTGCCCCCGCACCTACAAGTGCTGGGACACCGTATCGCTTGGCGTTCTCCATGTTGATGTACTTCTGCCACCCACCGGCTGCGTCAGCTCCAGCCCCCGTTACGTTAGCCCCTGCTCCAGCACCAGGTACGCTAGATTTCAACTGCGGTAACGAACCGGCTGGTAATTGGCCCTGAGGTACAGAGCCGGCTGGTAAGGCTGGGAAGGGTTCCGTGGCCGCGCCAGCAGCAGCTGGTTGGTTCGCCACCTGCTTCGTTTTGGCTCCTACATCACCGCCACCTCGAACGGTAGAATTCGCCCGCCACGTTTTCGCGTCGAAGCTACCTATCCCACCCTGATTCCCAAACGGGCTTTGCTGCATGCTCACCGTGGCTTCTTGGCCGGCTCCAGCTCTAGGCGCCCTTCCACCGGTGGTCTTGGGCATCGGAGTTCCCTGACCCGGCCCGACAACGCCCGGCTGAGGCCTCTTAGCCAGGCGTCTATTCATCATATTGACAGACTCTCCGGGCCGCATCCCCTTAACAAGGTCGTCTCCGGAAGTCGTCACATTCCTACCGAATCTCTGATTCAGATTCTGGCGCATCTTAGAAAGGCCCGTACGTGCCCTACCGGCCGCGTCACGTACTCCGGTAGCTGCGCGCCCAACAGCTGAGCGAGCATCCTGGGCCATACCTCTAGCCCCGCCTCGCATATTGTACGCGCTGCGCGCTCTAGCTCCGAGGTTCTGTGTCACCTCGCCAGCTCTACGACCAGCATCCGTAGCGAAGTTTTTGGCTCCTGTACGTGCCTGGCTCAACCCTTTCCGGGTGATCCCCATACGCCCGCCGACTCCTTGCGCGACACCTTTGGCCTTAGCCGCAGTCGCCCCAGCAGCCCCTCTGATTCTGGTGCCGGTTCGGCCCAACATACCCTTTAGACCGCCAGTCTGTGCCATCCTATTCGGTAAACCCCTGAGGCCCCCCCTACGCCCAAAGTTCATAGCGATAGAGCCCTTCGGGTAGCCGGACCAAGCTGTACGGGCAGACTGACCAACGCTAGAACCAACCCTTCTAGCGCCGCTAGCTAGGCTCTTCGCCCCAGCGCGGCCAGCGGAAACAAGGCCTTGGCACCTCTGAAGAGAGACGAAAGACCTGGGATAGCCGTCTTTTCCATCCCCATCATAGCCACAATCGACGATGGGACAGAGTAGCTCAGGTGTTGAGAGGCAACTTTCTCTACCCCTACCAAAGCATAGATAGACGAAGGGACAAGATACCCAGCCGTAACCTCTTTCTCTGCCGGCGGCGGAGGGGTGGTATATGCGAGCGCAGCAATGCTAGAAGGTACTTGGAAGGGTATATTCATGAGCGTCGTCCAGCTCGGGCTTTGATCGCATTGGCGTACGCCAGAGCGCGGTCTCTCCGCGCGGTGGCTACATCAAGTTGGTCAGATTCTCCACTTTCCAGCCCTGTAGTGTCAAACGTTTCAGCTCCGTCCCCGTCCTGTATGAACGCGAACTCGTGAAACCCAACTCCAGCCGGCTTGCCAGAACCGGAGTGGTTACCATACTCGGCTCTACTGTGGTTCTCTGTCAACTCTCCAGCTCCAAAGATATCAACCATAGTGGCAATCGGTCTAGCAACAATGCTAGATACGAAGCGCTCCATGTCGTAACCGATATCTCCGAAGGAGCGGTAGGCCTCTGAGATAGCGTCCAGGGCCATCTCGATATCGAACCCCTCGGTACCGGTAGTGTCCTCGAGCTCACGGTTGCAGATGTCCTCCACGATGGATTGCCACCTGATCTCGTCCTCACTACGCTGTACAGATTCGGAAACCTCCTCTTCCGTTCTCCCATGCTGAGAGATGAGGGCCTGCATCCTAGCGCCTACATCTATCAATGAGCCAACGCCGTATATGGGACGGTAGAACTCGTCCCCGATGTTCTCGGAATCGTAGATGTCGGAGAAGAAACCTCCAACACCCGTCTTGATGATGTTGTCAAACGAATCACCGCGATTCCCGTCTAGATCGATATCCTCATCATGAAGACGTACGTAGCTGCCGTTCAAGGTTGTAGAGCTGGTACCTTGATTAGAGCCGTTCCGCAGCGTTATAGCCTTCGACTCTACGTAGAAGAGGATGTGCTCAACTGGGCGGTCCTCGTACCCGAGGGTCCTCAAGTAGCGAAGGATTTCGTCAATCGCTCCCTGCACTCGGGCGATCCTGGCGCGTAGAGAAGCGGCCTCGCGCTCCCACGCCTCCACTTGCTCGCGCAGCAACACCATCTGGAAGTCGATATCAGCTTTGAAGTAGCGGCTGCGCGGATGGTAGTGAACCCATCTTCTTGAATCTGGTATGAACGGGTTGTGGCCATCTCCTCGAATCTCCTCCATCAACGCCACATCCGGTTCTGGCGAAACGTAGTTGTCGTCGTTGTAGGCCGGTACCCCGTCGACGTGAAGATCTGCATCTGCATCCCAAAGACCCCAGGGAGTGTTGTCATCCCCCAGAGTATGGTCCACTGCATCGCCTTCAATCAGGATATCATCCAGGCAGTGCTCCCAGTCCTCCTCCACCAGATAGAGCCAAGTGTAGTAGTCCTCTATCGTCTTCGCCCGCTCTATCTTACTGAGGATAGCAGCCAGTCGCGCACGCAGACGACGGAGACAAGCACGTAAGGCAGCTAGAAGCCTGGCCAGCCGAAGTCTCTCGTCCCGCGTAACCGAGTCGAAGCTGGCCTCACTTCTCGTGTTGGGATCGACTAGAACTGCCGGGTACCCCACTAGGACTTGTGGGAGATGCCTGCCGCTTCGGACGCTGAGTCTCCGCGAGCCGTAGGCGGCTTTCCAGTGCTGAAACTGAGCATACGACCGCATGTAGTCGCGGTAATCGGAGTTCCGCGTCAGGCGAGCTATCTCATTGAGGTAGACGAAGTTGGCGTTGATCCCACGAAAGCGCTCGTGCGGTAGAAGGAAGACGTGCTGCTCGGAGAGCGGTACATCTTGCGCGATAGAGTTCAGCGCCGCTGTATCAGGAGCGAAGAAGTTGTCTGTGATGGTCCGCCGATGCCCGCTCACCCCCGGCTGGATTTTGAGTATGGTTCTAGTGGGCTCAGTCAGCGGCATGATCTGCTCTTGAACCGAGGAGTAGTGTTCTGGAAACAGAATGTTGCAGGCAGGGGGTGCCGCCCACCACAGCTCAGGTTTGTAGACGATGCCGGCAGTGATGTCAGCTTGGTCCTCCCGCTGCACCACAGGCTCGGAGTCGTCGAACGCGTCGTTGTTGAGGTTGTTGTGGGTGTCCTCGCTAACGAAAGAGAAGTAGGAGGGCGTAGCGTGCTCTACGAGATCGTGGAACAGGTACTGCGAGAGCGTCTGCAAGATGCTACGTATGGTCATCTGCTGCCCGCCGCTACTGATAGTTTGGCGCATGAACCTGCGAAAGACGCTGAGGTCCACTAGAGATTCTACGGTCTCATCCTGCCCTACAGCCCGAACGATGTCCTTCAGCCTCAAGATCGTAGCCCGAGACTTGTAGAACTCGTTGGTGCGGACGATGAACTCGGTGAGTAGTTCCTTGATACTCTCTTGGAAGTTGTCTCCGCCCTCCCGGAGGATCTGGATCAGAGAGTTGGCTGTTCCATACCTGCCGGAACGTCCGGTCGTGAACGCGTCCTCAATGCCAGCAAATCTCCGTTCTGTATCCGAGACCGAACCTGCCCCCCGAACCGCCTGGAACTGTTTGATCGTGTCGAAGTAGTTCGAGAAGCCTACAGCGTTGTAGGAGAGCATGTTGGATTTTGTACTGATGGCTCGGCTGAACCCGCTGATCTCTCCCCAGAAGAGGAGCTTCATCCTACGCTCATCGGACGTACGGTACCTACCAAAACCAGCGGCGTCCTCGGAAAACGTAGCAGCTGGGTCATCGCCTACCGCCTCTTGGCGCACGAAATCGAATCCGTCAGTGTCGTAGTAGAAAGCGTGGAAGAGAGACCTTTCAAGGATATCCCGCCCAAGCCTGTGGTATGGGACGTTAACGGTAGCTCGAGCGATGCCCCAAACGGTCTCCGTAGTTGAGCACTCCGTCACAGGTATCTCGACGCCCTCTATGAAGGCCCTGACATTGATGTTTCCGCCGGCTCCCATCTCTACTCCCAGCCAAACTGTAGCGTCTCATCAACACCGTTCCACGGATACTCATCGAGCCATGCAGCATCTGGGTCGTCCTCTACAGAGTGGACCAGGTTGCCTATCTCGCCTCCCTCGAGCATGGCACGCTTCCGTATAGCATCTTCGGAGGGAGGCTCTAGCTCTTCAGGAAGCGCATTGGCAGCAAGGGCATCATCGACAACCCGACGCAAATATTCCAACTTAGCCTCCTCAGTCGGATCATCCACACTCACCAACCGAGCAGCGATCGCCGTCTCCTGGGCCAAAAGGGCGTCCACCTCCTCTCGCGTAAGACGGCTGACATCCCGGAGAACCAAGTTCCCCTGCTCATCGAAAGCGTACTCTCGATCTGCGGCATGCTCTGGCCCCCCCAGGATGTATTCCCCAGAGCTGGCCCTAGTAGTCCCGACAGATCCGTCTGTCTTGGCGCCGGAGCGCCGGCGGTGATACGCTCCGCCAACCTCGCCGTAGACGACATTAGTCAGATACATGATGAACTGTAGAGGGCTCATCGTCGGCGATTCAGCTTGGTCTACCACATCGCAAGCGATGATGTGCCCTTCATAGATCGTATCCTCAACAGTCATGTAGGCCCGGGCAGAAGCGTCGACTGTACGTCCAGCGCGCAGGTTGTCAGAGTAGTTCCGCAACCACTCCGTCCTCCACGGGAAGTTCTTGGACTTCAGGAGGACAGCTTGGATCTGTAGATACACGGGAGCCGAACCGAAGGCGTAGAGGAAAGAGTCGGCGAAGGTCTCGACAAGTTGAATATTCTCACGTTGCGAATACTTCACACTCGTGATGATGAGGTTGGCCGTACCCACCGCCCTGGGGATTCCGTCTGTAGGGTCTCCCTCGACGCTAGAATTCAGTAGCTCACGCCACTGATACTCGTCGGAGGAAGAGGGGCTCTGCAGCACCTGCAGAGTGGCGTGCGTTTCATCGCTGATCTCCAACCCGTAGAGAGGCCGGCGAACAGGGATAGTCTCCTGCTCTGCCAGCTGGTCGCGCACCTGCGCCGGATCGAAAGGCTCCATATCGAGAAAGGAATAGATCTGAGCCATCGTTACTCCTCCTGAACCCGGCGGATAATAGGCAACTTCAACTTCCTTCGCAGCGGATGTTGTAGAGGTTTCCGTAGGATCTTCCTAGCTCGCACATGCGTACGTACGTAGTTCTGGAGCAAGAGGTCAGCAGTGATCTTGTCGTAGAAGCGCTGCACTATCATACCCCGCTCATACGGGACTCGGCTCTCGTAGACCTTCTTGTAGGTAGCCATCAAGCCTCCTCAGCTGGCGGGGCATCAGTGCGTGGTGTGGGGCTGGCGGGGTCAATACCAGTGGAGACCCGCATCACGCCATTGTCTACAACGCTCGCCATGAGCTCCTGCATGCGGATCATAGCATCCCTAGACTCATCTTCTCTACGGGCATCCTGTTGATTCTCCAGAGCGCTACCGTCCAATAGGCCGGACGCCATCGCTCGCTCCATGACAGTCTGACGGGCGCGTCGTTGAGCGGGATCCCCACGGTCACCTTGCAGCATCTCAGAAATCTGCTCGGCTGCGTTCTGACGTCTCTCCTCGGCTGTGTCTCCAGTTGGGCGGATGTCTAAGTCTTTCGCCAACTCATTGATCATCTCACCTTCCCAGATACCTCGCAGGCCTTCCTGGACGCGTTGACGACCCCGCGTGCCTCCCTCCTCGGAGCCTGCCATTATCCCTATCAGATTGGCCGACCCTTCTCCAGGACCCAACAGGAGCTCTACAGTTCGCATCTCCTGTTGTGTGAACCCGCCCTCAGCGACTTGGCGTCCCAATGCTGCCAGAGAGCCCCCTAGAGAAAGCTCACCACCTCTGCGCTCTTGGAGACCGGCTTCGTAGCTCTCCCGCCCGGTCATTCCTGTTGCTTCATCCCGCGCTGTCCAAGACGCGAGAGCTGTTTCGGCATCTGCGCGCTCTTGAGTCCCCTCTTCAGTCTGATTTACTGCTCTCTGCAACGCAGCTCCCTGCTCATCTGCAAGAGCCGTAACCTGATCCTGACCGATAAGGCGCCCGGTCCCGGCTTGACTCAAAGCGATGAAGGTGGCCCGGATAGATGAAGCGTCATCAATCCAGTACTGCCCTCTCGGATCCTCTTGCTCCGCATCCAGTACAGCCTGCATGGCCTCCGCTGGTGTAGCCTCTCGACCTATAGCTGCGTAGTACTCCCTCTGCCCAGCCTCAGTGAGGACTTCTGGCCCAAACTCTTCGGCCATTGTTGCGCGCATAGCCTCTGATCGACGGGCAAAGTCGGCCGCTCTAGCAGCTGCGATGGTAGTATCCTCGGCCATTTGGATGAGTTCCGTGAATCCCTGCCGACCTCCCGTACGGCTAACTCCAATGAGGGCCGCCTCTCCCTCATCCAAACCTGACACAGCAGAGCTTACATCTGTCCAAATCCCAGACAGGATCTCCTCGTAACCTTCATCTCCATCCATCCCCGCTGCATGTCTACGTTGGAGCCTACGCATCTCCTGGCTAACGCTGTCCCCTCCAGTAGCCTCGTCGATAGCGGCCAGGTGCTCCTCCTCAAACGGACTAAACCCAGAGAAGAGCATCAACTCAGCAGTTCTCTCGGCGCTGAGACCCCGACCAGCCACACCTTCTAGCGTTTCCTGCGCAGTCTCTAGGAGGTTTTCCGCGCCGCCAGTCTGTCTGAAAGACGTCCTGCCAGGCGTCTGGATGTACATGCGCGTGCCGGCCCCGCCAGATTCGGCCCGGTCCATACGGACAGACGCGTAACCCATCCTCTGCGCAGCGCGTCTGAATTCATCGCTGCCGGGATCAGATATGTCAAAACCAGGCATCTCATTCTGCATTTGCCTGGTCATCTGTTCCTCTGTCATCATGGACTCGCCATAAACCCCCCAATCATCTCGATCCCCTAGAGTTTGACGCCACCCCTCCTCACCCTGGTATTCGTTACGCATCAGGACCGCATCTCTGCTACTTCGCCGAGCCCTGCTTACGTCTTCTCTCTGCTCTTCGGAGAGCGCTGACCACGCTGACCCGGCTCCCATAACGCGCCCTCTCTCCAGCGCAGACTGGCCTCCCCGCATAGACTGAGCTAGCCCGGCCATCTCCGCTGTAGCAAAAGCGCTTCGGGCGTCTTCACTCTCAAGCATGAGCGCTACTTGATCCTGATCCCCGCCGGCCGCTCTTCCAATTCGGAGAGATAGAGTTTCCGCAGCCAACTCCGCATGTAGCTCGTGGACAGTCTCGTACTGACGCTCCTGCAACCCGAACTGAGCACGTTGGTCTTCACTCAGGTTCATCTCCCCCATTGCGGCGTTGATTGTAGCCAGCTGCCTAGCGCTCATTTCCTGCCCGCGCCCTACATTCATACCCAGACGCCGGCCGACAGTAATACGCGCCTGCTCCGCCGAAAGATCGTCGTCATCGAGAGCGCTCTCTAGCCCCTGACGAAAACCGTCATTGCCCATCCGCCTGCGGAATCTCCCCATCAGGTCCTCATCGGGCGAGACCACATCTAGGTTCTCGTCCAAGAACACCCCACCGGCGGCAGCACGCGCACGGTAGTATCCCTCTGGAGTTGTATATACCTGCTCACCTTGATCCTCCTCGCCGAGCATCGCAGATGCTATCGTACCCACCCCTCCCGTCACGAGCGAAATACCGGCAGAAAAGATGCCTGGAGTTCCAGCGCCTATCCCCTGCCCGCCTGTCATGTTGATCATCCCCGGGCCGCCTTGCGAGCTGACCGTGTCAGCACTCAGCCACCCCTGGTTGACCATAGTCAGCATCTGTTGTGCGAAGCGTGTGTCGTCTTCACCGAAGAATCGGCCGACAGCGCCCCGTTGGTCCTCCTGCCCGAACAGCTGCGGGTCGGATTGCAACATATTGAGCACATCTGACCGCGTAGCAGAGGGGGTTAGATCCCCACTGAGGATCCGATTTGTGTAGCGGCTGACGGACCCAGCTGTGATGTTGATATTTGGGCCGCCGGTCTGTTCAGACCCTACTGCCCACTCGGATATGGACTCACCCCATTGGCTAAACGTCTGGGCCATATTTCGCCCGAAATCACGTAGTGGCTCCCCTACGGCGTCGTCTAGATCTCTGCCGAGCTTGTCGAAAAAGCGTGAGAACACGTTGCGCGCATCGTTCCGTCTCTCCGCAGACGAAACCTGATCATCGCGGATCTGCTGCGCGGACTCCAGCACCGCCATCGTCGGTTGCGCTCTGAGGTTCTGGAGATAAGCCTGTTGCATCTGCGGATCTTCGATCCCCATGTTGGACAGAAATCGGTACTGCTCCCGATTGGCGCGCTCCTGATCGTCCCCGTACCGCGATTGGATGCGCTGTACCTGACCCAGAACTACACTAGCTTCGCGCTCCTGGAAGTTCTCAGACAGCTCCTGCATGGCATACGGATCGACCCTGCGACGGCTATGTCGGCGACCGCCGGCCGTCATATCGGACATGCGCTCGAAATCAAACCCGGTCCCCTCTTCATTGACCATGCGCCGCATGAGGTCGTAACCACCGCGAGTCGAGGGCATACGTAGAGACAGGCTGGTCATGGCCGAAGCCAACCCCTGGGCCCCGCCAGCGCGGTTGAGAAGGCCTTGATCGATTGCTCCCAGGTTGCTCATAGTGGTGATGGAGGAGAGATTGGATACGCCGAGCTCGAAGCCGGCATCCGCACTCAACCCTAGCTGCGTAGCTTCTTGAGCCCCAGCCGCTCCCATCCCCATCACGTTGGCCACCGAAAGTCCGGTCATGGATGATACATTACCGAGACGGACCCCCAGGGATTCTTGGCCGGCTGAGCTGACCCCCAGCCCCTGAAGGCGGGACATCACAGATGCCGCTTCGGTGAGGCTAGAATCCAGTGCGCTAGCGACCTTCTCAACCTGCTTTAGCTTCTCGCGGAATTTATCAAGGAACTCGGTGGGGTTGTTGAAGTCGCCCAGCATCCCCGCCGAGGCCATAGTGCCCCCCAGCGACATGGCCCCCCGAAAACCCATACCGGTCTGCTTGCCTATCCCTTCAAAGGCAGATGCCCCAGTCTCCCTGACCCAATCGGAAAGGCCATCGCTTCCAGATCCGGCTCCGCCAAATCCGGCACTCATTATAGATTGATCCCCGAATGGGTCTGCAAGGCCGGACATCTGCGTCATGAAGCGCTCCGTACCGAACTGTTGGTACGCTCCCTGGAACATCTGATTTCCGACGTAGCTGACAGCCTGCTCTGCCATAATTCCTGGCAGCATTCCAACGCCTAGACCTACAGCTCCTAGTCCAACCTTCCCGATGCCTCGACCAATAGTTCCGGCACCCAAGCTAGAGGCTAAGCCTCCTCCGGCACGAGCTCCGAGCTTAGCCGCTCCGAACATAGGATCGAACCCCATCTTCGACTGAAGGGCCCAGCTCCCCATCATCATACCGAACCCGGCAGCAGGGACAGCCATCCCGGTAACAGCACTAGTTGCGCCCGCTCCGAACGATTGGCCGGGGGTCGAACCTTGGCCTGTGTCCTGCCCCCACATTTCAGCACTCATGCTGTGTAGAGCGAACGCAGACTCAGATTGCATCAGGGTTTGTGATATTTCTTCGCTACTGTACACGGCGCGCTCCACGTTGGAAAACCGTGTATAGTATCTACGGTTGTGGTCGATTCAGCAAGTCCGGATCACCTAAGGCATGGATCGGATACGCCAGAGCGCTTCGCGGCTCTCCGCAACCACTCCAGTTCCTGCCCAGTCGGGCACACCATGATCCTGAATGGGGAGGTGTCCGACGTAGACATTCGCAGTACCCCCTCCGGCAGACCCTGTCTAGGGTCCACTCGGTAAGGGGCGGCAACAATCATCTCGGTGCAACGATAGGTGTACTGCGGTACATCGTCTTTCTGCTCTAGGACGAAGATCATCTTCCCGGCCGGGATTACGGTCCCCCCGTCGAGCTCGTGTTGGGCCACAACAGGGCGTAGCAGGAGATAGAGACTCAGCTTCCTGGCTAAGGCTACCTGAGGTTTGGTGAGAGCTGTTCTAGTCCTTTGGTCCGTCACTGGACACCCACAACAGAAAGAGCCGAAGTAGCTCGCGCTCGTGCCGCACGAGACGCTCGGCTGGATTTTCTTTGGTGACGCACTCCTCGAAGCGGTCGATGATCGGCAGGAAGGCCTGCAGCTTTCCTGGATCGTCGAGCTTGGGAGGAAGACGCAATGTCAAAACACAATCCCCCTCCATCACTGCGTGCGTTTCTAGTTTCGCTTCGCGGCCCATGGGCCTACCCCCTTGTCGTCAACTCGGCGTAATACCCCCTCTTCATCCTTGGATGCCCAGGGGTCGTACTTGAACTGCTGATCCATCAATTCGAGGATGTCCTTGACGTGCTCGAATAGGTCTTCCCGGAGAGACTGGTGAAGAAGCTGCTCCCTCTCCAACTTGACCTGCACGTGCTCATAGTAGAGCTGGATGTTCCCCATCGTCGCGATGGGGTCCTTCTGCCAGTGTCTGAGGATGAAGTCGACTAGAGACTCGCGAGTGATCACCTCGAGCCCTGTGTGAACTGGATCGTCCTCTATGACGAAGTACTCTTTAGCCGCCAACCTTCTGGCCTGCGCTTTGACTTCGGCCAGCTTGCGCGCGCGAACCTGTGCCTGGCTCTCTAGGACTGATTGGACTTCCGACGCCGTGGGTGCCCCCGGGCGCATGAAGAACACACCCACCTGTTTGCGGTCGCAAGGCTGCCCGTTCTCATCCTTCCCGAACGCGAAGATGGCGCGGATATCCCACAGACGATCTTGCGCATCGGCGAAGTCCTCGTTCGCCGCCTCGGCCAAGTCTCTGTCCAGGTCGAGAGGACCGCCGAAACTCTGTAGAGCGAAGTTCCCCTCAGAGCCGGTGTCCGCATCCAAGACACGCCCCATGTGGGTAGGGGCTCCGGGCTCAATGGGGAAGCTGCCGTCGCCACCGCGTTTGATGATGCGGCGCCCGTCTTTGAACTTCCCCGAACCCCGGAGGGCCCTCTTCTTTATCTTCCTCTGAGACATCAGCGCGCTCCTAGGACTTTTTCTCTTTCCCGACCCCGAAGATGTGGTGAATGAGGCTCGCGACGTTGGTGAACGCCTGGGCGAGGGCCGCCCAGGTCAAGTCCACCTCAACGTTGGACCCCTTCTCCCCCTCGTGGTTCAACTTGACTCCCTCTTCCTTGACTGAGAATTGCGTAGCCATCCTACTCCTCCGCGAAAATGTCGCCCATGTCAGGTCCTTCGTACCCTTCATCCTCGTCCTCCTCGGGAGGAAGGGAGTCGACTGCAGCTCGCGCCGCCCAGTGGGGAGCGTCTCTGTAGTCATAGAAGACCTGGCCATTGACGTCTTTGATGTTCACCCCGAAAGCCTCCAGGACCGTATTTGGGTCCCCTCCCTTTCCGAGCTCAGCGAGAGCCACGATAGCGGCCCGGAGCACGTCTGCCATGATAGCCTGCGGGTTCTTCGAGCCCGAAGCCTCCTTCGGAAAAGTGTAGGAGATCCCATCCACACTGTGGACCTCCGCCAACGGAGTCGGAGCTCCTCTCCTTCGATTCTTCAGTGGGACCGTGTCCGGGACCGGGGCGGGCTTCCCAGCTGCACGCTGCCGCCTTCGAGGTGGCGGTTGCTGCTGCAGAGAGTACCCTCCACCATCTTCTGGAGCGTCCTGGGTATACGTACCTACACGAGCCTGCTCAGCCTGGGCGATAGCCCCGCTGGCGTGTTCAAGGGAGCTCCCCTTACGCCCTACAGGGAGATAATCCCCGTTAACTGTAGGGCGGGAGACGCCCGCAGGTGGAAGTGGGTTCTGAAATGCCATCTCACTCTCCTACTGTAATGCCGTCCAAGAACGGCACGATCTTCGATGTACGAGGGAGCCCCCGCATTTTGCATCGGAGCTCCTCGAGCATCTTGTGTGTGTACACGCGATGACCTCCGGGAGTTCTTGATGGAGAGATCAGTCCCTTCTCCTCTAGTCTACGTAGCGTAGACTTACTGACTCCAAGCTCGGCCGCCGCCTCTTTGATCCGGAACGACATATCGACAACCGTATCTTACCAAACTTACCACGTCAAGGCCTTTTCTGTAGGAACTTACCAGATAGAAAAAAAGTTACCAACCACGTATAAGTATCCGAGAACAAAGGAGAAACCCAAACCTGGAGTAATCATGGGACGGAAAGTATCACACATCTCGAGGACCGAACACAGCTGGGACGGAGACGACGCGCGAGCGTTGGATCGACCGCAGCATCAGGGAGATGACGCAGGTGGGGCATTCGTGGCTGGGGTGATTGTCGGAGGCGCGGTAGTGGGGGCAGTGGCCCTCGTCGCACGCGAAGAGGCAAGCACTCGCCACAAGGCGGCCATGCGTAACCTTGAAGCGCGGTTGGCCAACGCCGAACGCGAGTCCCTCTAGTTCTGGAAGTGGGGGGACACTACATCCCCCCACCAGGTCTTTTAACGTGCGTAGAGGGTACAAGTGTGTCGAGATGTGGATCTTTGGGCGTGCAAAAATCGGTCCTGCACGCGTATAAGTATCCGATAAGAAACATGAAACACACAGAGAGGTGAAAAATGAGTGAGAATAATCAAGAGAACGTCGAGACCACGGAAGAAGGTTCTGGTTGGGGGAAGACCGCGGCTATCGTTGGCGGCGGGGCTGTCGTAACGGCAGGGGTGAGCTATGGGGTGTACCGAGGAGTGAAGATGGGCAGACGCCTGGACGCACTCGAGGACCGCATCCAAGCCCTCGAGCCTGACAAGCCCGCTGACAAGAAGTCGTAGTCACCTGCCGACTTTCTCGCGGTGGAGGCCGGTTGAAATACACCGGCCTCCCGCATTCTTTAGCCCCGCTGCACACTCTGCCGCAAAAGACGCCGGCGAAGTTGGGAGGCATTTGGCCTATTGTTGGCGAGTGGGTTTCCTGTTCCAACCCTACCCTGCTGGCCCAGCTGCCCTAGACCGGTAGCCCCAGTCACTCCCGTACGAGCTGTGTTCTTGAAGCCCGTGACAGGTAGCATCAGGGGGTTCGACAGCAGCCCCTTCGGAAGAGCTAGAGCGGCCCACTTGCGCAGCCATTGCGCCGTCTTCCTATACTCGCTCTTGGGCTTGCCGTACTTCTCTTTGGCTGCACGCTTCCCCTCTGCGGTGCCGTAGTTCTTCGGCGTCTTCCCCTACTTGTGTGCCTGTTGGTTCTGTTG
>Ga0180435_10003366_pt1 | contig 16059 bp, 13 predicted proteins | sample SS_ome_3_FD_132467 | JGI IMG/M metagenome (GOLD analysis project Ga0180435, IMG submission 132467) | Hypersaline lake sediment archaeal communities from the Salton Sea, California, USA - SS_3_S_1 metaG | ecosystem: Environmental > Aquatic > Non-marine Saline and Alkaline > Hypersaline >... | reverse complement strand
GCCTCGGTCTTGCCCGTCCACCGCTGCCAAGGGACAGGGGGTGATCTTCGGGGAACGCGCTTTTACCCTCAATGCTGGTGGTGACTGGGATGTTCCAGGTCTCCGCCAGCGTTTTGAGTTCTTCCCAGGCTTTGGCGTAATGCACACCCTGGCCAGCATAGATGACGGGATTTTCAGCTTCGGCTAAGACCTTGGCAGCCACTTCAATGTCGCTGGGGGCTGGACCGGTTTTGGCGCTGAACGCGGGTACATGTTCCCAGGTGTCGGGTACATCTTCGTTAAAAACATCCAGTGGTACCTCTAACATGACAGGTCCGGGGCGGCCATTGCGCAGCTGGAAAAATGCGCGGCGCAACACTTCCGTAATGGCTTTGCCCATGGTCAATGGCTCAGCCCATTTAGTGATGTGCTGCATGCAGAACACACCAATTTTATCGCTGGAAAACATACGCGAATACGCATCAGCAGGGCCAAGGCCAATGCGTTCCTGCCTTACAATGACTGTGCGAATGTCGATTTTTGCTGCCGCTTCGATTAAGGGGTTGACCGGATAAGCGAACAACACATTTACGCCTTCGCTTTCATGGCATGAGCAATGGCACCTACAACTTTCATAGTGTTTCCTGACTATTTTGTTGGGTGGATTGTTTTTTTACCAGCTGACCGCAGGGTCGATGTCGGCGTTGCGCCAGGCGTGGATACGCTGCTGTTGCACGTCTGACGTGGATTCGCCAAGGCCGCTCTGCGCCAGTTCAGATCCGTACAGAGACCAGGGATTTTTCGGAAAATGTTCCAGGTCTTGTGCAAACGTGGCCGCTGCGTCGGTATAGTGGCCTGCGCGCAACTGAGCCTCTCCCAGCGTCTGGCGTACCGGGTAGTGCCAGTGTGGGGGTTCCGTGTAGGGTAGAGAATCCTGTAAGGCGACTGCTTTTTCCAGGGCTGCCAGTTCCGCAAAACTGTCATTGCCGGCGCGGGCTATGCGTGCGGTGACCAGGTTTGCAGCAATGCCCATCAGAGGTTCGTTCACGCCGGGCATGCGCATGTTGAGACTCTGCACCGGCTCACTGGTGGCCATGTTTGACAGGGTATCCAGCTCAGCTTGAGCCAGTTTGATATTACCCTGTGCCGCATGCGCCAGGCCGCGGCCGTAGTGCAGCATCGCCTGGCTGAAGGGTAGACCCTCTGGTGCATCCGACAATGCCAGCACTTCGTCCCACATGCCAAAACGCACATAGGTATAAACGGGCACAGCCACATAGCTTTGCAACGCACCCATCTGGCGGGCCATCCCAAGCGGTACCCGTTCAGCCAGTTTCAACGCGCTGCTGATCGACAGTGCTTTGCGGCCTTCCATCATGGCTGAATACCACAGGAAGTGGATGTTGTGTGGATAGTACGCAGCGGGATACAGTCCCTGAGCGTTACACTGCGCGATATAGTCTTCGTCCGCCTCAGCGGCTTCGGCGTTGGCATCTACCGCATCACTGTAGCGGCCCACCCGCAGATAAATATGTGATGGCATATGTACCAGATGGCCGGCAACCGGCACCAGTCCCCCTAACCGATCAGCGGCTGCCACCGCACGATGGGGTTCAAACCGCTCCATGACATGGATGTACAGATGCAATGCGCCTGGGTGTTGCGGATCGGCCGCCATTATCGTTTCAAGGTCTTCAACCAGGATGTTGGTGTTCTGGCTGGCTGCACTGCCGTCGTCATTCCAGTAAGCCCAGGGCATCAGATCCATCAGGGCTTCTGCCCGTAGCGCACGGGCATTCAGGTCGTCCGGATATTGTTCAACCAGGCCGCTCATCGACCCGGCATAAATGATGTCCAGCGCTTTACGATCAGTGCCATCTTCGCTGTAGCGTGTAGCGATGGCGTCGATATAAGCTTGTTCTCGTGGTGTTTCGAATGCGCGCAGGGCGATGGCCTGCTGGATAGCCTGCCACGCCGGCGCTACAGCATCTTCAGACATAGGCGCGTTGATGTTTGGGCCCATTGCGAGTGCCGCCCCGGCCCAACAGATGCCGCAAGTGGCATCCTGGCGCGCTGCTTCTTTGAATGAGCGAACCGCTTCAGCATGATTAAAGCCAAATGCCAGCGTCAGCGCCTGATTAAAATAAGCCTGTGCCAGAGGTACGTTAGTACTGATAGGAAACCTTAACGGGCCTATACCTTCTAGCAGGGGAGCGGTGACGCCGTCTGTGGTAGCTAACGGTGTAGTGGCGTCCTCTGTGTTGCCTGGTTCCGGCTGTGTCGCGCAGGATGTCAGCAGCAACGCGATACAACCGGCGCTTATCAAACTGAGGTTGAAATGTTTCATGTGTATTCTCTTGTAGGGATGGCGTGTTAAGGCAAGGTGCTGCGTGTGCCTGGTGCAGGTGGATCTTCGGGTGGTCCAGCAAAACACTGAGCAATCGCCATCCAGGCGTTTGCGGTGTCTCCGCTGACTTGAAGTTGTGTATCAGCAATGTTTCTTACCTGGGTGACTACCTGGCAGAAGTCGACCGCACTGCCCCGAACACAGTTGTTCTCATCGATTTCGTTGAATGTCCAGAGCTTACCTGAAGGTGCGGTGAGCTCGACATAAGGCGCTGGTTCAGGTACGGGTAGTTTGCGATTACTGAAAGACCAGCCGAAAGTCCGCACACCAATGGCGACAATATTCTGCAACCGATCTGAATGAGGCCGTTCAACTTTCATCAGATCATAGATTTCCCAGCCATGTGCCCAGGTTTCCATTTGCCTCGCGGTGGCAAACATGCGGGCTTTCATGCCGGGGCCGGCCCAGGCAAAACGTTTGTCCGGGTCTGCGGCAGCCAGTGCCTCGCACAACTGCTGGAACATAGCGCGCCATCGAATGAGCAGCTCCGGGCCGTTAATCGAATGCCCATCTTCGGTCAGCCATGCATTTGTATATGCGCGCATGGAACCTGCTTTGCCCATGTCACGCATAAGCTGTTTGAAATCATCACTGCTGCGCAGGCTGGTGAGTGCCATGTGATCAGAGAGGTGCAGATGAGCGATCACATCCCACACTGTCCACGCTTTAAAAGTAGATACCTGGGTCCAGAAACCCGTGTCCATCTCGCCCAGCAACTGGTAGAGCTCATCACCTTCCGCACGCAGGTCTGCAACCACCGATAGCAGCGATGTTCTGGCGTCTGTGTCTGTCATAAATCCCCCTTCACCCTGGACACTAAGTTACCAAGGTTGGCACCGGCATGCGAGGTTCGTCGGTCTCAGGCAGCGGGCTGTTTATTATAACCGTGAGGCATAAACGGTTTGATCTGTTCCAGCCAGAGCTGTTCCAGCACTTCCAGATCTGCACTGGGATCGTACTGCGGATTGTCAGAGGGCTCGAGAGTGTCCAGAATGGTGAACTCAAATACTTCGGCCCCCTGTCGGTTCCAGTCGTCCTGCAGGTCAGTACTGACATGCTCTGAGTTCGAGCTTAACTCAAACCGATGTCGGTTGATGCGGGCATCCAGATCGCGGCTCACACCGACAAAACATTTTGCGTTCGACGTGTTGCGAATGCAGTAAGCGCCCAGTTTTTTGGGCTGTTTTTTATAGTCCTGGACCAGGCGTTTCTGGCGGGCCTTGCGCGAATCCATAGATATGCCTTGAAGTGTCTTGGGAGGAGATTGCATGATACGTGAGTAGTCACGCAATATGCAATTAAATGCAGGGCGGCTGAGCTCAAGACCCTATCGGTTTTCTGCTGTGCTGCGATGGAAGCCTCAACGGGCCTGTTTCCCGTTGCGTCAGACATGTCGGTCCGCCAAGTTGAGGCAGGTCGGGTGCCAGCAGACTGGGTGATCGTTGATGGCGTCAGCGAAGCTGATCCACGTCTGGCAGATGTTGCCTGATGTTCTCGAAGCGCAAAGCGCCATCGAGCGTATTGGTGCTTTCATTGAGCTTCGTTGCTGACAGTTGATCCCAGAAAAAGGTGCGGTGTGAACTTTGTCGGACCACCAAGGAAAGAGCCTTATGGTACGGTTGTGGTATTCGAGGATGCGCGCGGAAACTTGTGGGACCTGCTGGAACCGATTAGCCGTTAGTTTGTATTCAGCGAGGTCAGGGCGTGAAAAAATTTTTCTTAGGCGGTGTGCTTGTGCTTACTCTGATGCTGCCCTTTTTGCTGGTGTACGCGCAGGCCAACAATTTCTCTGGGGGGGCACCTCGCGGCGAGGATGGTCGGTTTGAGAATCTCGCTGGGGAGATCGGCCACGGCACCTTGTCGGTCAGAGTGCCGTTTATCCTGCGGCGCTTCGGGACTTACTTTCGTAGTGGAGCAGATGCCCCGCAGCGAATAGCCAACGACGGCGCTTTCCTGCGCGAAAATGCGAAGCACAGTTCTCCTACGGTGACATGGGTTGGCCATGCTACGCTGCTTGTGCAAATGGGGCACGTCACTTTTCTTACCGATCCAACCTGGACAAACAGACCCGGCCCGGTGCCATTGATCGGTCCCAAACGTTATGTTGAGCACGGGCTATTGATGGATGACCTGCCACCAATCGACTTCGTGGTCATATCCCACAACCATTACGATCATCTGGACCTGCCCACATTACGACAGTTGGCCAGGCGCAATCCAGCGACGGTGTTCTATGTGCCGCTGGGTAATGGCGCGCTGCTGCGCGAACAGGACATTGATAATGTGCAGGAGCTTGATTGGGGGCAGACGATTGTGCATGAGGGTGTCACCGTTCACTGCCTGCCCTCACAGCACTGGAGCAAAAGAAGCCTGACCGATGATCATGAAGCCTTGTGGTCTTCCTGGGCGGTCACCGCGGCGGATCGGCGCTTTTACTTTGCTGGCGATACCGGTTTTTTCTCAGAATTTGAAACAATTGGTAAACGGCTTGGGCCTTTTGATCTGGTAGCTTTGCCGATCGGCGCTTATGAACCACAGGCAATGATGCGCGAATCACACATGAACCCCGAAGAGGCGATTCAAGCTGCGATCGATCTGGACGCTGATCGTGTCGTGGCCATTCATTTTGGCACCTTCGATCTTTCTGACGAACCGCTGGCTGAACCGCCAGTACGATTCAGACAAGCCGCCATCAACACTCAATTTGGGGACGACTCTGCCTGGATTCTCAACATTGGTGAAACCCGTGAGTTTTAGGCTTTACAGATGCAATGCAGACAAATCCTGTTAGGATTTTGTCTATCAGCTAAATCTACAGGTCGGTTATGGTTACCAGAATTTGTGCCTTGCTCTTTATTTTGAGTGTTTCGCTGTTCAGCTATGCGGAGCCGATAAATTCCTCAATCACAATTTACAGCGATGGTACTCGCCTGGCGGGCAACCTGTGGATTCCAGAAGATTTCAAATCGGGACAGCGCCGCCCTGGGATCCTGTTGGTACACGGTTGGGGTGGTTTAAAGTCACATCTGAACGAGGCTTACGCACCTCAATTTGCAGCGCAAGGTTATGTCGTTCTAACTTTTGACTACACCGGTTGGGGCGAAAGTGAAGGTGTTCTCATGCGCGTTGGGCCGCGGCCGGAATCAGCGGACGGTGCCGAAACGCCACAGACTTACACGACCCAGGTGCAGGAAATTCGTCGCCAGGTAAACCCGCTCGAGCAGATGGATGATATTCGCGCCGCGTTTGCTTATCTGACAACAAGCCCGCAGGTTGACCCTGAGCGTATCGCCATCTGGGGCAGCAGTCTGGGTGGCGGGCTGGCACTGGCCACCGCGTCTGAGTTTCCGCAGATAAAAGTGTTGATGTCGCAGGTGGGTTCGGTGAACCCACAAGGTGACCGGGCAGGTGATAACATCGACAGTCCGCTGAGCGCTGCGAACATGGCGATATGGCGAGGTGCGATTGCCCGGGGTGATCAACCTTCGTTTCCCAGCGAAGCAACACCAGGACTGCAGGGTTATCCTGACTGGCCGGATTTTGTGCGTTATGACCCGCAGAAGAATTTGTCTCAATTGCGGGCGGCAACGCTGATTATTGACGCGGATCAGGAGGAGTTGTTTGATATTCAGATCCATGGTGTCGCCCTGTATGAACGCATCAAAGATCGTCTTCCAGCTAAGTACGATACGATAAAAGGCAAACACTACGATGTGTATCGTGGGGCAGGGTACACGAAGGCCCTTGGTTTGCAGAAAGCCTGGCTGGACGAACACCTGCCTGTTGAGTAAGCGACTTTTGTCAGCGTTGCATATTCGGAACAATGCATTCAGTACTTCACGACAACGAAATTCCGATAGATGACAATCTGGTGTGTAAGCTTGTCGGCACGCAGTTTCCACACTATGCAGATTTACCCCTGAGTCGGCTTCAAGCATCGGGTTCATCGAACGTACTATATTGCCTCGGATCCGATCTGTTGGTTCGATTGCCGCGCCAGCCCGGCAGCGGGGTGGCGATTGAAAAAGAACAACAGTGGCTTCCTGCAGTGAGTCAAACGCTGCCGGTAGCTGTTCCTCAGATAACAGTCCTGGGCGAGCCCGCCTTCGGCTTCACGGAGCGCTGGTCGATTGTGCAATGGATCGACGGCGAACTGCCACGGGCTGCCGGTACCTCTGCGGCTGCGACACCCAGGCGTTTAGTACTGGCGTCTGATCTGGCCGACGTGATTATTGCGCTACGCAGTACAGATATCCCCGGACATGCTGCGTCGGACCCTTCTCTGCGCGGCTATCGGGGTAGGACCCTGGCGGAATATGATAAATACTTCAGGCGCACGATTGAGGATTGCCGACGCCTGCAGGGGCTCGGTTTAGACCTCGATAAGGCGCTGGATATCTGGCATCAGGCTTTGAACTTACCAGGCGCGCAAGCAGCAGGACCTGCCCGTTGGTATCACAGTGACCTGGTTGCAGAAAATCTGTTGCTAAAAAACGGCAGGCTCACGGCGGTACTGGACTTTGGCGGGCTGGCAGTGGGTGACCCAACCATCGACTTACATGGTGCTTGGGAGCTGTTTGATCGCCAGAGTCGTGAGGTGTTTCGAACCCGGCTTGGCGTGGAGGATGCACAGTGGTTGTGTGGTCGGGCTTGGGCTTGGGCTCTGGCGATTGCGCTGGGTACTTTCAGTTACTACTGGACAAAAATGCCGCGACGTATGAGCGACAGGCTGATCATGGCGCAAGCCGTGTTGGCAGATGTCGAGGATTAAACCAACCGGGCCATCAGATAAAACAAAAAAGGGGTGTCGAAACACCCCTTTTTGTCAGCTGCCAGAGCAGCCAAGGTACCGGAACCTTAGAACTGGTTCATGGTGTTTGCGGTGCCGCCAGCGAGCAGTGCTTTTTCACCGAGGAAGTACTCTTTGTGGTCATCGCCCACGTTAGAGCCCGCCAGATCCTGGTGCTTAACGGCCGCCAGATCACGACGGATCTCCTGGCGCTGCACGTCGCGTACATAGGCCAGCATACCCAGGTCGCCGAAGTAACCGGAAGACAGTATGTCGGTAGACAATGCTGCTGTGTGGTAAGTTGGCAGGGTGATCAGGTGATGGAAAATGCCTGCTTCGCGCGCCGCATCAGCCTGGAAAGTCTGTACCAGCTTGTCTGCTTCGATGGCCAGCTCTGAATCGTCGAGAGCAACATCCATCAGACCTTTTTCGTTAACTGCAGGGTCAGGATAAGCAGACACATCTTTGCCTGCTGCTTTCCATTCCTGATACACCTGGTCGCGGAACTTCAGGGTCCAGTTGAATGAAGGCGAGTTGTTGTACACCAGTTTCGCTTCGGGTCGAACTTTACGGATTTCGTTAACCATTTCCGCAATCTGCGCAACGTTGGGCTTCTCGGTTTCAATCCACAACAGGTCAGCGCCATGCTCCAGGCTGGTAATACAGTCGAGGACAACGCGATCGATGCCGGTGTCTTCTTTGAACGCGTACAGACCGTTGTCCAGACGCTTGGGCTTAGCCAGCTGGCCACCCTGGTGGATGGTGACGTCACCGTCCTGCAATTCAGAAACATCGTTCACAGGTGTGGTGTCCAGGAATTCGTTGTATTTGCTGCCGAGGTCGCCAGGTTGCAGAGAGACAGGAATTTTCTGAGTCAAACCTGCGCCCAGAGAGTCGGTGCGCGCCACAATAATGCCGTTTTCAATACCCAGTTCCAGAAACGCGTAACGTACCGCGTTGATTTTGGATACGAAGTCTTCATGGGGCACAGTCACTTTTCCCGCCTGGTGTCCGCACTGTTTCGCGTCAGATACCTGGTTTTCGATCTGAATGGCGCAAGCACCGGCTTCGATCATGCGCTTAGCCAGCAGGTAGGTGGCTTCTTCGTTACCGAAGCCGGCGTCGATGTCCGCAATAATCGGCACGACGTGGGTCTCGTAGTTATCAATGCGCGCGATGATGCTGTCAACGTCGCCGCCGTTCTCGCGAGCTTCGTCCAGTTCCACAAACATGTGTCGCAGTTCACGTGCGTCTGCCTGTTTCAGGAAAGTATAAATTTCTTCAATCAGATCTGAAACGGTGGTTTTTTCATGCATGCTCTGATCTGGCAGAGGTCCGAACTGAGAGCGCAGTGCCGCAACCATCCAGCCGGACAGGTAGATGTAGCTGCGGTCGGTCGTTTTCTGGTGTTTCTTCACACCCATCATGACCTGCTGGGCGATAAAGCCGTGCCAGCAACCCAGGCTCTGGGTGTATTTGCTGGAGTCGGCATCGTAGTTCGCCATGTCGCGACGCATGATGTCAGCGGTGTACTGGGCGATTTCCAGACCCGTGGTAAAACGGTTCTGCAGTTTCATCCGGGTTGCGTATTCCGGGTTGATGGCGTGCCACTCATCTTTTGCTTTGATTTGAGTGCGCAGGCGTTCGATTTCATCAAGATAAGCAGACATATTTTCTATCCTAAGTCTCTGGTTGTTGCCAAAAAGGGCGGGCAAGATACCAATCTGGTCGCTCAGGTTAAAAGGAATAATTGAAAACCAATACATTCCGATCAGGAATATAACGTAGACGACCCCGAATTGGTGTGTTCAGGTGCTGCGCTGCAGACTCTCAAGATCGAATGTCTGCCAGAATGAAATCAGATGGGCTGGATCACCCACCATCGAGATCAGATTCTGCGCTTCTGCATCCCACAGGTTCAGCTTGTTGCTCAGAATCATCGCCCAGGTCTCATGGCTCAGGTGGATGTGAAGCCCTGCAGAACGGCCATCGGTAGGCATCGCGACTTCGCGCCGCAGCGCAAGGCCGGCCTGTTCACCGCTGGCAAAGTGCCAGGCCATCTCCAGTACCTCATCGGGTGCTCGACTGGGGTCCACCAGTACCCGCATGACACTGATATAGCGGGTTGGCGTTGTCGACATGACGTCCTCGAAGCGAAAACGATGGGTGTTGAATCGATGCAGATCGATCTGGCCTTCCAGCTGCAGTGCCCGGGTCAAACACCAGTTACGCACGTTGGCCGAGGGTGTGCGCTGGGCCATTTGCCGCATGACCTGTGCCAGCAATTGCTGGTCTGACGCGCTGGCGTTGGCGTCACGCACCAGCCAGGTTGCCAGTTCAGCTGCCCAGCGAAGATCGCCTGCAGTCAGCGCCGCCTGAGCCTGCGATCGAACCGCTGCGGGTCCACCAAAACCCTGAATCAGGCGCTCACAACGAACCTGCTCCGGCATCGGGAAGATATGGCTTTCGTCTTCGTCCAGCCAGCCGAACAGGCCTGCATGAATTTGCCGGACATGATGTTCCACCAGGCCATACAGCTGCTGTGTGAAATAAGACTGTTTGAACCGCTCGGGCAGCTGTACCTGCTCAGTCAAGGCGCTGAGTCGCAGTCCCTGGTTGATGCCGCGGACGGTCTGATCCCAGATGAAGGCGATGGCATCGCGGTAATCTGCTATCGCCGCGCTGACTGGTTCCCCGGACAGCGGTGGTCCATGGGTAGCAATTAGATGTTCAGGTTTCAGCCCGGCGATGTGGTCTATACCGGTCAGCAGCTCGCGCGGGTCGCGGTACGCTTCGCCGCGGATGGCGTAAATGTTGAACAGTGCCGGCCAGATCAGATTGTTGACACAGATACCCAGCTCCGGGAACCACAGCGTCATGGAATCATTGGCATCTGACGGTGCAGGCGTGAAATCAACCTGCAAACCGGCGATGGTATGCGTTGTGGGCTTGTTGATGGTGTGCTGGGCGGCAATGTAGCCCGCTGTAAAAGGCGCGTGTTCTGCCTTGCGCAGTTGCAGACCTAATCCACAGTGCAGCAGTCCATCCGGGCCTTCTTCAGGCAGGAATACGCCAAACTGGTGCACCAGACCGCGGCTCGATCGGGGTCCGACCTCGCCGCCGAAACGGGCCCGATTGTCCTCAATCAGATGGTGTCCGTAGACCTCCAGGTAGGCAGGTCCGACTTCCTCCAGTAATGCCGAAGTGCCATTCACGTAATGAAAATGTGTGTATATGCAGGCCACGATAGGTGCCTGGGTATGTTCACGCAGGAGCTTCACCGCATCACGCATCTCTTCGATGCACTCGCCACTGTCTATGGCAATGATGCCGGTTTCCCCGGCAATAAAGGTCTGGTTTGATAGCCCATTGCCAACCACACACCAGGCGCGCTCGCCAACTGGATAGATTGCGGGTGAAAGCCTTTGTGTATGGGCGACCGCGTCCGGGTGAGCGAGCTGGCCGGCGGGACCTTCAGCGGGTACCACAACGGGTAGTGAATCAGGAATAAATTGTTTCATCGTGTGTGCTTACAGGGCTCTCGATAGTGGGCATCGTGTGACGGAGAAGGTTGAGCTCGCATAGGCAATGCCGCTGTGTCCGTGTAGCATCTTAAATCGTTTGAGAGAAGGCACGCCAGCTATGAATCCCGCCAGCAACAATCCCAGAGCAGCTGATGCTTGAGCTTGTCGGCGCGCGTCTGCAGGTAGAAGGCCAGATCGAGTTTGATCATCAGTTTGCCCCGGGTCAGATCACTGTGGTCCTTGGTGCAAACCAGTCCGGTAAGACCAACTTGTGTCGCCTTGTTGCAGGGCAGAACTCCCGGGCTCGCGGTCAGGTTCTGCTTGATGGTGTCGACTTGAATACACTAGATTCGCGCAAGCGGCCCGTCAGTATGGTGTACCAGGCTTTTGTAAATTATCCCAATTTGACCGTGGCACAGAATATCGCGTCCCCCCTGCTGGCGCGACGGGGGCAAGAGGCGATGGACAAAAAAGCCATTACCGCGCGTGTTGATGAACTGGCGCAGACACTGCAGATACATCCGCTGCTGTCCCGTTTACCCCATGAGTTATCCGGTGGCCAGCAGCAGCGTCTTGCCATCGCCCGCGCGCTGGCGAAACAGGCACCTGTCCTGCTGCTCGACGAGCCGCTGGTGAATCTGGATTTTAAACTGCGGGAAGCGTTGGAGATTGAGCTGCGGGAACTGTTGCGTGAGACAGACACCATTGTTATCTATACCAGCAGTGACCCGCGTGATGCCTTCACCCTCGGTGATGAGGTGCTGCTGCTTGCAGCAGGTGAAAAACTGCAGGCAGGCGCGCCTCTGGATGTTTATCTGCGGCCACAGAGTCTTGCTGCGATGCAGTTGATGGCCGACCCCGGCGTCAATTTGTTTGAGCGCGGGTCTAAAACCTGCGCCTTGCGCCCCGAACATTTGCGTAGTGTGACAGACACGGGTATCGATATGACCTTCGATATGCAGGTCTCTGCTTTTGAAACCAATGGCAGCGAATCTTTTGTGCATGGTGAAGTCGAGGGTGCGCAGTGGGTCATGCGGTGTGATGGCATGTTAAGAATCACACCGGGACAGCATCTCAAGGTGGGTGCATCCGCCAGTGATGTGGTGCAGTTCTGATGGCAGCAGTCGATCTGCAAAACATAGGTTTTACCTATCCCGGAGCAAGTGAGCCTACCCTGAGCAATCTTAATCTGAGTGTGGCGGATGGTGAAGCACATGCGTTGCTTGGTGCCAGCGGCGCAGGTAAAACAACGCTGTTGAACCTGTTATCCGGGATACTGCACCCCACCGCAGGTCACCTTAACTTCAATGGTGAAGATGTTTCAATGCTCAGCGGCCGCGCACGCAATGTGGCCCAGGTGTTCCAGTTTCCGGTTCTGTACGAATCATTGAATGTCTCTGAGAATCTTGCTTTTCCGCTGCGTAACAGCGGTTATGCACGCAAAGTGATTGATGAACGTGTGGCCTATATCTGCGATGAACTCGAACTGGGTCAGTTGCGTGATCAGAAGCCGCGCTCGCTGTCGCTGTTCCAGAAACAGCTGGTTGCTGTCGGCAAAGCCCTGGTCCGCCCTGACATCTCCCTTGTGTTGCTGGATGAGCCGCTTACCGCCGTGGAACCCAAGATAAAGTGGCAGCTGCGGCAAACCCTGCGGCGAGTGCAGGCAGACTTACAAGTCACCATGATCTATGTGACCCACGACCAGACTGAAGCCCTGACCTTTGCGGATCGTGTGTCTATTTTAACCGCGGGCGGCATTCTGCAGACAGATACGCCGGAAGCAGTTTATCAATCTCCCCTGCATGAATTTGTCGGACACTTTGTTGGCAGTCCGGGCATGAATTTTGTGGCTGCAGGTGCGTTAGGCCTGAACACCGCCCAGCGTATTGGTTTTCGGCCGGAGTGGGCGCAGTTGTCCAGTGCGGGTCAGTTATCAGGTACGCTGAAGCGGGTGCGTATTGAAGGTGCCCAGCAGGGCCAGGCGGCCGGTTTGATGGTGCTGGACACGGACCATGGCGAAGTGGTTGTACGCGGGCAGCTGCCCCCTGTTGAGGGTCGTCAGATCGGATCACAGCTGCAGGTGAAAGTACTGCGCGGGGTTGCCTTCAGTAACGAGCAGCAGGTGGGATGCCATGAGTTCGTTTAGGCCGCAGAACAACCGTGCGTGGCTGGGCGTACTGCCCGTTGTCCTGATTGTTGCCTTCAGTGCGGTGATCCCACTGATGACCGTGGTCAACTATTCCGTGCAGGATATTCTGGATTTCAACACGCGGTTTTTTGTCGGGCTGCAGTGGTACGAACAAACCCTCAACGATCCTCGCTTTATCGAAGCGTTTCTCCGGCAGGTAGCGTTCAGCCTGACAATCTTAACCATCCAGATACCCCTGGGCATCTGGGTGGCCAAAGGCATTCCCCGCAACAGCCGGATGACACCTTTTATTCTTGTCGTTCTGGCGATGCCGCTGCTCATACCCTGGAACGTGGTCGGCACCATCTGGCAGATTTTTGCTCGACCTGACATCGGCCTGTTAGGCGTGACAATTAACGCGCTGGGTATCACCTACAACTACACAGCAGATCCTCTGCATGCCTGGGTCACTCTGGTGATGATGGATGTCTGGCACTGGACGTCGCTGGTGGCGCTGTTGGCATTTGCGGGTCTCACCTCGATACCGCAGCCTTTTTATCAGGCCGCCGAGCTGGATGGTGCCAATCGCTGGCAGATGTTCCGTTTTGTTGAGTTACCCCGGCTGCGTGGCGTGTTAATCATCGCGGTGCTGCTGCGATTGATGGACAGTTTTATGATTTACACAGAGCCGTTTGTGTTGACCGGTGGCGGACCTGGCAATGCAACCACATTGCTCAGCCAGCACCTGGCAACCATGGCGGTTGGTCAGTTTGATCTGGGCCCGGCAGCGGCTTTCTCGGTGATTTACTTTCTCTTCATCCTGCTTTTCTGCTGGTTGTTCTACAGCTCGGTGGTGGCCAGAAATGAAGACTAATATGAGTCGTTGGATACTCTGTGGTTATCTTGTTTACCTGCTGCTGCCGCTTTACTGGCTGGTTTCTATGGCGCTGCGCAGTAATGCAGAGATTGCCGGCGAGTTTTCGGTGCTGCCAGCATCTCCAACCTGGCTGAATTTTGCGGAGATATTCTCCAACCCGGTCTGGTATGAAGCCTTTGCTAACTCGTTGACTTATGTCGGGTTGAATACGCTGCTGTCGCTGAGCGTTGCGATACCAGCGGCTTATGTGTTTTCACGGTACCGCTTTTTAGGTGATAAACAGTTGTTCTTCTGGTTGTTGACCAATCGAATGGCGCCCCCTGCGGTTTTTCTTTTGCCCTTTTTTCAGCTTTATTCAGCAATTGGCCTGTTTGATACACCGCTGGCCATTGCGCTTGCCCATTGTCTGTTTACCGTACCGTTGGCGGTGTGGATTCTGGAAGGTTTCTTTTCCGCTGTGCCTACCGAACTCGACGAAATGGCGCGTCTTGATGGCCACAGCTTTCTGTATTTCTTCTTCCGCGTGTTTCTGCCGATCAATCGCGGTGCCCTTGGCGTGACACTCTTTTTCTGTTTCATGTTCAGCTGGGTTGAGCTGTTGCTGGCACGAACCCTGTCCGGTGCCGACACCAAACCGATTGCAGTGGTCATGACCCGTACAGTCAGCGCATCAGGTATGGATTGGGGTGTGCTGGCTGCGGCGGGTGTGCTGACGGTGGTGCCGGGCATCCTCGTGGTCTGGTTTGTACGCAAAGACCTGGTCAAGGGTTTTGCGCTTGGACGTGTGTCATGAGCTGGATGGCCTGGACCCTGCCAACGGCGATGTTTTTTTCCGCGATTGGCCTTGCTCTGCTGATTCTGACGATTTTTGAACTGCGTTCACCGACGCGTCTGGCCAAAGGTTTCCTGCCCATGCAGACAACCCGGGGGGATCGTTTTTTCATCAGTCTGTTGAGTGCGGCTTTTATCCATCTGCTCTGGCTGGGTACGCTGGGCGACGCGCTCTGGGTTGCTTCGCTGCTGGCGTTCGTATGGGCTGTGCTACTTATGCGCTGGGGATAACCTCTTTATACTTGATGCTTTCAAGACCCGGATGGAACAGACACCGTGAAACGATGGCACACACTGGCAGCGACCCTTTTACTCCCTTCATTGTTAGTGAGCGTAGGCTGTTCCGAACAACCTGCTCCGGAGTCCAGCCCTCAGGCACAGATAGATTTTGCAGCAAACGCTGCCCGCTGGGCTGCCGAAGAGTTTCAGCCCACGTCTTTAAGTCCGGAAGAACAGCTGGCGGAGCTCGCCTGGTTTACCGAGGCGGCGGCAGGCTTACGTGGAATGGAGATTAACGTTGTCTCCGAAACGCTGACCACCCACGAATATGAAAGCACAACGCTGACAGAAGCGTTTTACGATATTACAGGTATTGCGGTTACTCACGATCTGATTCAGGAAGGAGATGTGATTGAAAAACTGCAGACCCAGATGCAGTCCGGCGAAAATGTTTACGACGCCTACGTCAATGATTCCGACCTGATTGGCACACACGCGCGTTATGGTTACGTTGTGCCGCTGAGTGATTTCATGGCCGGTGAAGGCGCTGACGTCACTTCCCCGACCCTCGATCTTGAGGACTTTATTGGCATCAGTTTCACCACAGGACCCGATGGCAAGATTTATCAGTTGCCGGATCAGCAGTTTGCCAACCTTTACTGGTTCCGATATGACTGGTTCACCAATCCCGAGCTGATGGCGCAATTTGAATCACGCTATGGATATCCGTTGGGGGTGCCGGTGAACTGGAGTGCCTATCAGGATATCGCTGAGTTCTTCTCCGAACATGTGGTTGAAATAGACGGTCAACGCGTCTATGGACACATGGACTATGGAAAAAAAGACCCTTCATTAGGCTGGCGTTTTACCGATGCCTGGTTATCCATGGCAGGTGCCGGGGACCCGGGGATTCCCAACGGTCTGCCGGTGGATGAGTGGGGTATTCGGGTAGAGGACTGTCGCCCCGTGGGCTCTTCTGTCAGTCGCGGTGGTGCGGCGAACAGTCCTGCAGCGGTTTATGCGCTACAGAAATACATCGACTGGTTAAAACGCTTTGCGCCGCCGGAAGCGGGCGGCATGACCTTCTCTGAAGCAGGCCCGGTGCCAGCCCAGGGCCAGATTGCCCAGCAGATATTCTGGTACACCACGTTTACAGCCGACATGATCAAGCCGGATCTGGCCGTAGTTAACGATGACGGCACGCCTAAGTGGCGGATGGCACCTTCACCTCACGGTCCTTACTGGTCAGAAGGCATGAAACTGGGGTATCAGGATACGGGGGCCTGGACCTTGATGAAGAGCACT
>Ga0180435_10003364_pt1 | contig 16065 bp, 13 predicted proteins | sample SS_ome_3_FD_132467 | JGI IMG/M metagenome (GOLD analysis project Ga0180435, IMG submission 132467) | Hypersaline lake sediment archaeal communities from the Salton Sea, California, USA - SS_3_S_1 metaG | ecosystem: Environmental > Aquatic > Non-marine Saline and Alkaline > Hypersaline >... | reverse complement strand
GTCCCTGGTCCGCGGGCGGGGGCACGGACAGGACAGCAAGATTTATTGCAGACCAACTTTCTGCTGAGCTCGGACAGCCGGTGAAAGTCTTGAACCAGACAGGCGGGGCCGGTGCTGTCGGCCACAATGCAGCGGCAATGGCAAAGCCTGATGGCTACACCATTGGCAACTTGACTTTTGAGGTTAACACGCTCAAGTATCTGGGCTACTCAAAAATCACGCCTGCTGATTACAAACCAATCCTTCAGTTTAACCAGGATGCGGCAGCCGTGACTGTTTCCGCGGATTCTCCCTACAACACAACCAAGGAACTGCTCGATGCCATCAAAAAAGAGCCTGCCGGTACATTTGTCTTCTCAGGAAGCGGAATCGGCACCGTTTGGGATCTTTCCAGAATCGGCATGCTTAATGACTACGGCATTGCCCCGGACCAGGTTAAATATGTCCCCTCCAAAGGCGCCGCTCCGGCAATAACTGAGCTTCTCGGCAAGCATGTGGATGTTATTACCTGCTCATATCCCGAAGTTGCTCCTCAGGTGGAAGCGGGAAAATTAAAAACCCTTGCCGTTATGGCTGATGCAAGAAATCCCCAGTTCGACAATATCCCCACGCTCAAGGAACAGGGGATAGATTTTTCATACGGAACGTGGAGAGGATTTGCAGTACCGCTCGATACGCCGGACGAAGCAGTGGAGGTTCTGCAGAAAGCGATGAAAAATGTCGTTGAAAGCGATGAATTCATCAAATTCATGAATGATGCCGGTTTTGGCATCAAGATAAGGGTCGGGGATGAATTCGCTGACTTTATGAAAGTGCAGTTCGACGGGCTCGCCGAGATCTTCAAGCTTTCAGGATACGGTAAATAGGCCATCAATTGACTCGAACACACTGAATTATTTACGGGTGTCTTTTCCAAAAGGCACCCGCCTCATTTCCTGATAATAACGGAGCTACCCCCTTGAGTAGAATAAATCAGGAACATGTCATCGGAGCCGCCTGTGTTCTTGTCGGCGCTATAGTCCTTTGCCTGACAACGACATTTCCAAAAGGCGCGACAAGCAGCATGCAGCTCACCGGCCCGGCGTTTTTCCCCAATCTTCTGGCAATAATTTTGCTGGCATTAGGCTGTTATCAAATAGTAAACGGTTTCATAAACAAAGGGGAGTTCGCGGCGTTTTCAGGAAAAGATTGCTTCGCTGCCATGAAGAACCGGAAAGTGATCACTATTTTCGTCATTATCGGTGCATTCATTTTTTATATACTTTTCCTGAAGACACTTGGATTTTTCATAACATCTCTCATCTTCCTTCTTGTTTTGCAGTGGCAACTTCAAATCGTCTGGTGGAAAAGTACTCTGACAGCTTTCGCTTTTCTCGGAATTATTTATCTGATTTTTGTTAAGATTTTCACCATCAGCCTCCCTTCCGGAGTTCTATTCTAGCGGGTTAGTTTGCCATGGATGCGATACTTCTGAGTGTGTTGGATTTCAACGTTCTAATCCCCTGGCTGCTCGCAATGGTTTTAGGGATTTTTGTTGGAGGAATCCCCGGACTTACTGCCACCATGGCCGTTGCCCTGATCGTTCCCATCACCTACCACATGCCGCCGATCGCAGGTCTGGCGATGATTATCGGAGTCAGTTTCACCTCGATCTTCGCAGGAGATATACCCGCCACCTTCCTGCGGGTGCCGGGAACCCCGGCATCCGGAGCTGCAGTGCTCGATGGCTACAAGATGTCACAAAAGGGACAGGGATCACTGGCGATAACACTCGACCTGGCGTGCTCATCGATTGGTGGGATTGTCGGTATGCTGATACTTATTTTCATATCACCGCTTCTTGCCATCTTCGCCCTCAAGTTTTCTCACTTCGAATATTTCTGGCTCGGCGTTCTGGGACTCTCCATGAGCGCGATTATATCCAAGGGATCAAAAGTTAAAGGGCTCATATCCACGCTGTCCGGAGTGCTTCTGTCTACCATCGGCATCGATATCGCGACCGGGTATCCCAGATTCTCTTTTGGCAACAGCGAACTGATGAGCGGAATAGGCTTTATTCCGGTGATGATCGGTTTGTTTGGCATATCCGAAGTATTCCGGTCAATCCTGACCGCCGATGATATGACCGTTTCTACAATAGGCGAAAAAATTGTCGTTTCATTTTCCGCCGTCAGAAAACATATATCGAAGCATTTGAGGCTGGTAGCCCAATCCTCGGTAATCGGGAATGTTATCGGAGCGCTTCCCGGAGCCGGTGCAGATATCGCAGCATGGGTGGCCTACGGCGTGGCCAAACGGACATCGAAAAATCCCGATGATTTCGGCGAGGGAAGCATCGAAGGATGTATCGCTCCAACGAGCGCCAACAACGCAGCCCTGGGCGGTTCATGGATACCTGCTCTGGTTTTCGGTATTCCCGGTGACACCATCACTTCGATAGTCCTGGGAGCCATGCTGATGTATGGGCTGAAGCCGGGACCACTCATTTTTGAGGGCGAACGGTTCCTGGTGAACCAGATATTTGCGGTCGGTCTTCTCTCCCAGATATTCCTTCTGATAGTAGGCTACCTGGGAATAAGGGCGTATACGCTCATTTTCAAGTTTCCCAAGAATATCGTTTATGTAGGTATATTACTTTTTTCCATAGTAGGTTCCTACGCCATGAGGAGCAGCACCTTCGACATCGGGGTAATTCTGTTCTTCGGCGTGCTCGGATTTTTGATGGAAAAAGTAAAAATTCCACTGCCCCCGATGATTCTGGGACTCATTCTTGGACCGATGATCGAAGAAAACCTCCGGATCGGATTGATTAAAACCGACGGTAGTTTTCTGCCTTTTGTTGGCAGGCCGATTTCAATATTTCTGGTTACGGTTCTCGTCGCGATGTACTTCTGGGAACCAATAACCAGGCTGGTCAGGAGAATTCTCAGAAGTGGTTGAACTGTCATGCAAAAAACGTATTTTATTCTGGATTTGCTAATCATTTACAGGTAAAAAATTGTCTTTTCGTCCAAACCCTGCGTTGCGGATGTCAATTAGTTTCTTCTCTGTCCAATTGCAACTATATCGCCAACGGGCCTGGCTGATTTAGCCGCTGGAGGTGTTGCATTACGGTTATGGCGAAGACGATCGGTTTCGCGCTGGAGAGCGTTTTATAAATCAACTCAAGGCGACACTCGGAAAAGGTACAGAATTGAGACAAATAGCTTTTCCCTGCCGGCAACTGAGAGAGCAGAACTGTTTCGTTGCATTGCCAGATAGGAATCGGATTCAATGTGATCGAATTACATCTGCGGATCAATCCCCTGTCAAACCAAAACCGAAATTTCTCAAGATCGTCTTAAACTTTGACCGGTTTTTAGGAATCAGCTCACCCTTTCATGATATAATTACAGTAGGGAAAGCAGATGAACGTGCTGGCTGCCCAGCGGTGGCCCCGGTGAATGTGATGTTTAAGAAAGGAGATCAGGACTGCATCAATACGCTTCTCGATTTCATCGCCGATGGTGTATTTATCATCGACTGTGAGCAGACGATTACCTACTTTAATCGTGCGGCGGAAAAATTAACCGGGTTAAAGAAAGAACAGGCTATTGGGAAAAAATGCTACGAGCTGCTGGGCGGCTATAGCGATGAGTGCAAGAAGCAGTGTTTTTTGAAGGAAAGCATGCTTTCCGGAGAAGCAAAGCTCTCCAGGAAAACCGACATCCTCAGAAGCGACGGCCAGAAAATCCCGGTGACTATCAGTGCCTCGGTGGTTCGTGATGAACATGGAGAGGTCGTCGGCGGCGTCGAGACCGTGCGGGATATCACCGCAATGGAGTTTCTGCGGAAAAAGATCAGAGGGCAGTGTTCCATTTCCGACATCATCACCAGGAATTCCGAAATGGGAAAAATTCTCGAAATCCTGCCCGACATAGCGAAAAGCAACAGCACGGTTCTGATCGAAGGCCCGAGCGGTACCGGAAAGGAGTTGTTTGCCAAAGCCATCCATGATCTCAGTGGACGATCCGGCAAGTTTGTTGTGTTAAACTGCACCGCCCTCCCCGACACCCTGCTGGAATCAGAGCTGTTCGGCTATAAAAAAGGTGCGTTCACCGAAGCCAAACGCGACAAGCCCGGCCGCTTCGCGCTGGCTGAGGGCGGCACCTTCCTGCTTGATGAAATAGGCGATATTTCCAGCGCCCTGCAGATGAAGTTGTTGCGGGTCTTGGAAAAAATGGAATATGAACCGCTCGGCTCCATGGAAACGGTCAAAGCTAATGTTCGAATCATTGCCGCGACAAACAAGAATCTCGCCGACCTGGTTGCCGGCAAAGCCTTCCGGGAAGACCTGTTCTTCCGCCTCAATGTCGTGAAGATCTACCTGCCGCCTCTGTCCAGCCGCCTCGAGGACATCTCGCTCCTGGTGGATAATTTCATCAACAAATTCAATATACTCAAGGGAAGATACATTGAAGGTGTATCCCAGGAAGTCCTCGATGTTTTCATGGAATATGACTTTCCCGGCAATGTCAGGGAGCTGGAAAATTTCATCGAGTACGCCTTCATACTCTGTCATGGAAACATGATCGAGTTTGATCACCTCCCGAAGGAAGTGAGAGATTTCGGTCACAGAAAAATACCGGAGACAACGCTTTCGACGCCCAAACCGCTTGCCGCTTCCGAGGAAAGTGCTATCAGGGCGGCGCTCGAAAAACACGGGTGGAAAAGAACCGCCACGGCCGCCTATCTCTCCGTCAATCCGAGCACCTTATGGCGGAAGATGAAAAAGTACAATATTCGAAAGGACTAGCTGTCTGACCGGACAAGGCGTTGCTCTCACGATAAAATCCTGCGCCCAGGCCCCGCTCTAGAACCCAGCCCCTGCCCCCTTACATCGCAGAGATACCCGATAAGCGCGTAAACAGGCGCGAACAGCAAGGCGTTGAGAACATTAATCAGCGTAAACTGCAGCGCGGTGACGGCACCCCCGGGCTCTACAGCATTCATGCCTATCATACAGAGATACCCGAACCAGAAATGGGTAAGGTGAATCGGCAGCGCAACCACCCCCATGAGTTTACCGATTATCGGTACATACGCGAACTCAATGCACGCAAAACTTACCGGCGCAACAACCAGCCCTATGGAAAAACCTTTGATCGTATTTCTGTAGGGAAAATTAAGTAATCTGACCAGTTCAAAACAGCTCAAAGGTATCAGGGCTAAGAGGATCAGGTAGTGGCTCATGGCATTCCTCCTCTTGTATCTATCTCTTTCCCTCCACCTTTACTGTGGTAGTAGCATGTACTGTGCCCGCTGGAAATGGTCTACGTATAAAATATAAAATCAATATGTTACGTTAATTTTATCAGCCCGCAACCGGACAGAACGCATGCAGGTATACAACGATGCAGCACTGTATCGTGCAGATCTGCAATAAGCCCGGAAAATACCGCCTGAGCTTGCCGGAGTGATGAACACAGGCAGCTTCATGTTCTGCTCCCCCTGGATCATTGCAAATCACTGCTGAAACCACGGTTTTCAGGTCGCCGCATGCAGTGGGGCTGCATGTGCCGATGCCTGTTTTTCCTCATGGGTCCGCTTTCTGTCAAGAGCGTACCCGATCAGACCGTAGATATAGGCAAACAGCACGCCGTTGAAGAGGTTGATCAGCGCAAACGCCGCCACCGTGATCTCGGTGTTCGGCTCAATAACTCCGCTCAAGAGAAGACCTATGTACCCGACTGATCCATGCGTCAAATTGAAAATGATACCGACAAGCCCCAGCAATTTGCCAATACATGGGACAAACGTCATCTGGACCAGGCCAAAACTCACCGGTGCGATTACCATACCAAAAGCGATACCGTTCCACATAAACCTGCCCCTTATACGCCTTTTCTTCGTCAGGCGCATGCAGCATAACGGGATTACTGCCAGAAAAACCAACCATTGACTCATGACGGGCCTCCAATCTTTTGCAATTTGCGGCACAAGCTGGCTTTTACAATTCTTACTGCACGATATATTCCCGCTCTGAATATTAAGTTTTTGATATTAATTTCAATGTCCTGCATTGGCGACCAATGAGCTTACCGCGTACGTGCATTGCATACGTGCACGATTGTGTGGAAGCGGCCCTTGCCATCCTGCATCGAATAACTCCTCTCTATCGCTGTCTGGATCCAGACATTATGAACTAATCCCTCCGGTGTGGTCTGGTCAGCCGCCATATTGGTCGTATCCGGTGAACATGGCCTTGAAGCGGGCAAACGGGGTTTTTCCCAGGGTTGCCAGATAGCAGTGCAGAAAAAGATAGGACGTGAAAAAGAAGAACAGCAGAACATGAACCGTATCGAGGAGCTTGATGCCTCCCAGCAGGTTTATATACTCCTCGTATTTCTTAACCTGCCAGAGAAAGAGACCCGACATCATTTGCGCAGGGAGAAAGACAAACATAATGCCGAGATATACCAGTTGCTGAAGGGGATTGAACTTGTTTTCCGGGGTCGAAATATGCGGGTTGGGTTTACCGACAAAGATGCCGTATCCATAATATTGAACCTGCTTCAGGATAAGAGCCGCCAGGTTGCGCTGGGCGGGAATATAGACCCTCACGTTTCCAGAAGCGAGATAATAGACAAGCCAGATGAAAAAATCAGCCATAACTATGAATCCCGTATAGTTATGGACGGCGATAGCATGAGGCAGAGTCATGAAACTCAACATTTCCGCGTATCGAATCTGCATGCCGGTAAAAATCAAGACAACGAAACCGCACGCATTGACCCAATGCCACACCCGCACCGGCAACGGGTAGAGATACATAAGCTGCCCATTATTCATGATGCTGCCTCTCCGTATACTGCGTATCCTCAAGCGGAACGAACGGTATCATCTTTTTTCCCCTGGCGAAGCGAGCCCGTCAATTCCCTGATAATGAAATGTCCCAGAGCGGTAAAAGCGCCGCCGGCAATAATCAGAAGACCGATCTTATCCAGAAGTTTCACCCGGGTGCCGCCCAGAAGGTAAAAATCGCTTACATAGTAGCTCGCAAGAATAGCCCGATCGACGTCATACCGGTCCACCGAGGTGTCATCTCCGGTCAGGAGTATGGAAACCGCGTTGAAATAGGGAGAATCAGACGCATGACAGCTCTCGCAGGTTCTTTGTGCGGATTTCCTGTTGATCTGGTGAGCAATCGAATTAATGTCGGCCACGAGTTCGGCACGCAGGGTCGGACGAATATTTTTTTGCTTGAGCATGAAGTAGAGGTCATCGAATTCGTTCATGTCGATTATTTCATTGTGGTCTCCATCGATGATCTCCAGGATCTTGTCAAGATCATGGCCTATGATTTCACGAAGCTCATTGCCGTTTAAGAATTTTTTGGTGAGCAGGTCATAAAACCTGAGATCGATATGCCGGGGAACGTCGGGGGCATGGCAGACAACGCATTCGACGTGGGCAAAATGGGCATCACCGGAAGGCAGCCACTCGTGAAACTGGTTGGGGTTATGACATTTCAGACAGATGCTGTTTGTTCTTTCGGCAACTGAAGCGCCTTCCATCTGCTGTACATAATGATATCCATGGCAGGCATAGCAGGTCATGGTTATGCCTTTTGTCCGCATTTTCATGTGCACACTGTTCTTGAACTCTTCACCGGCGTCTTCATGACATGAAACGCAGAGAACCCTTTCCAGGTAGCTTCTGTGGGGTACTTCCTCGTTCCAATCGAGTTCTTCGATATCGGAGTGACAGTCTATGCAGGCAACGCCGTTGAGGTTGTGAATCGATTTTGCAAATCTATCTTCGTCCACATACAAGGACTCCGTTATCTCTACCTGCAATACGTTGTCAGTACTCTCCTTGGTAAGGCTCTCATCACTGTGGCAGTCAAAACAATCGGAGTTGTCAACGGCCGGAAGGACAGAAGGGCATAGTGCGCAGAAAAGAACAATACAGAGCCCGAAGGACCATAAGAAGCCTTTTTCATATTCCATAACATCCATGCTCCCGATGCATGTCGACTTCACTGCGCATGCTCTATCTATAGGCTAACCAAAATTCTTCAGGAATCAAATTTTTCGCGAACTATTCACGATATAACCTCAACGTATGATTATATTATTCCATAGAGTGGTTATGGTTTTCCCATGGCCCCCGCCCTGTAGATCTGCAACACAGGCGGGACCAACTTCTGCACTACGGGGGGAGGAGAGAATGGCCGTTATTACGATTTCCAGACAGGTAGGCAGTCTTGGTGATGAAGCAGCCGGAGCGGCAGCCGACAAGCTGGGATACGCTCGAATCGGAAGATTTCAGATCGGTAAGGTTCTCGCCGAGCATGGTTTTTCCGACTCCGATGTGGACCGATACGATGAAACAAATCCATCCCTCCTGCAGCACCTTTCCATCCAGACCAAAATTTATGAATATTTGATACGGGGTGCGGTGTATGAATTTGCCGCCCGGGACAATGTTGTCATTGTCGGCCGGGGCGCTCAGGTTATACTGAAGGAGGTCCCGGGAACCCTGCACGTCCGGGTTATCGCCCCCCATGATACAAGGGTGAACCGCTTAATGGAGCAGAGGGGCATTGAAACGAAAGTTGCGCACCGGGAAATCATGCAGGGGGACCGCAACTCATCCGGCTATATCCAGACCTACTTTCGGGCTGACTGGGAAAACAAGGAACTGTATGACCTGGTTATAAATACCCGGAAAATGACTCTGACCAGCAGTGTCGAAATGATCAGGTGTGCAGTTCACTCGGATGAGTTCAGGGAAAGCAGCCCGGCAACCGAACAATTAATGGATCTCGCGTTAACGCAGAAAGCGAAAGCGGTAATGCTCACGATTGACGGCATGGAAGCCCCTGATCTGGTTGTCCAGAACGGCGTCGCCTATCTGCCGAAGTCGGGAATGCCCGACGAGATCCTGAAAGCGTGCGAACATGCGATCCTGAAGATCAGGGGAATCACAGGTCTGGGATAGCTGATCATCGATTGTAGCACCCGTGGAACAATCGAATCCGTTTCATCATGTCTGCTGCACGCTCATGACCAATGGCCGCTACGTTTCAAGTTCCCTCCTGATCGCCGCAAGCGTCTCCCGGCCGCCGTTTTCCAGAATATAGTTTCCTGCCTCAGTCCCGAGTTTTTCGGAGTCATCCTGCGAACCTTCGAGCCGTTTCTGCAACAGCCAGCTGCCGTCAAGATTTGCCAGCCCGGCGGTCAGTGCGATGCGGGTCCCGTCCATAACCGCATGACCGAAAGCCGGGATTGAACAGCCGCCTTCCATGGTTTTCAGAAACGCACGTTCGGCCCGCAGGCAGGCCTCACTTTCGACGTTATTGACTGCCTTCCTGATCATGTCTTTTTTGGCGGCATCGAGTTCCACGGAAGCTTCGACGGCGATACATCCCTGCCCCACCGGCGGGATGAATCGATCACGAGCGAAACGGTGGACGATCAAGTCGTCGTAGCCCATACGCGTAACCCCGGCATAGGCGAGCATCAGCGCATCACACGCGCCGGCCTCGAGTTTGGCGAGCCTGGTCTGCAGGTTGCCGCGCATCGGTGCGGTTTCGATATGCGGATAGAAATGTTTGAGCAGCGCAACCCGCCTTACCGAAGATGTGCCGACCGTCAGCGGCTTTGAGGGGTCGTCAAGATGCACCGGCTTTGTACCGACCAGTACGTCGTGGCTCTGTTCACGTTCAGTAAACGCAATCAGTTCGAACCCGGCGGGCAGCGTCGACTGCATATCCTTGGCCGAATGTACGGCGATATCGACTTCGCCGCTGGCAAGCTGTTCTTCGAGTTCTTCGGTGAATACGCCTTTGCTGCCGATTTTGGCGATAGAGCGATCGAGGATCTTGTCCCCTTTCGTTTCCATCGACGCAATTACCGTCTTGAGTCCGTGCTCCTGCAGTATCCTGCACACCGTCTCGGTCTGCCACATGGCAAGTTTGCTTTTCCTGGTCCCTACGATGATCGTTGTCATGTTCCTTGTCCTGAATAATGTCCTGCGTAATGCTCATCAAACCGGACCGCTACCATACCACATGTAGGGTCTTAATGTAACCGCTGTCGTCCGCTTCTCTCATCCGCTCGGATGTATGGGAAGTGCGACGGTAAAGGTGGTCCCCTGGTTCAGTTCACTGGACGCTGCAACCGTTCCGCCGTGGGCGTCAATCACCGCTTTCACGTAATTCAGGCCGAGTCCAAGCCCCGGCTGCGTCCTGCTGCGATCGCCGCGATACAGACGATCCCAGATCTTCCCGACTTCCTGCCCGGAAATTCCGATACCGGTATCGGTAAAACTGACGCTGAACTGGTCCCCGTCGACTCGTCCCCGGATATCGAGGCGGCCGTTCCGGGTGTTGTATTTGATCCCGTTGTCGATCAGATTCGCCCAGACCTGAGACAACCTTGTCCGGTCGCCGGTGATCACTGAATTTTCGGGTATATCGACGGTAATCTCGACCATGCGCTCTTCGGCGAAGTACGCATAGACCTGGACGATGTCATCGATCTGCTGACCGACTGCAAAGGACTCGAGCTTGAGCTTCATCATGCCGGACTCCGCCTCCGCCACACTCATCATGATGTTGAGCATGGCCAGGATGCGCTGGCTCTCTTCGAGGCAGTCAGCCAGTGCATCATGCAGCTTTTCCGGGTCACTGGCACCCTGCAGTCCGTACTCCGCCACCGAGCGCAGCCGGGTCATCGGGGTGCGCAGATCATGGGCGACGTTGTCAAGCGACGCCTGCATCTCGCTGACCAGCTGGCGGTTCTGCAGGATAATGCGGTTCATATGATCGTAGATCTGCTCGTACGATCCTGACTCGGCCCCGGATGCATCAAGCAGGGCGCGGCTGTCCTCCCGAATCGAGGCAAGATTCGTTTCAAGCCGCCGCAGCGGTATGGTTGCCGCACGATAGCCAAGATAAACAACCACAGCGGCCACCGCCAGCGCACCGATGCCCGCGAATAGCGCGGCATACCGGATACGCCGGTACAAGCGGTAAAACGCTCGATCCGGCTGTCCGGCCTGGATAACCGTCCGGGCGTCCGCTGAAATCGTGACGATGTTCCAGAGGGTGCCCGGATCACTGTCGATCATCTCGTCCAGATCCAGCCAGCAGCCGGATAGATCCGGGTCCAGCCGGGCGAGCGAGCGAATATCGAACGTACCGTCGCTCGATGCCGAAAAGAACAGATGCTCCCTGTCCTGCACGACGCGCACAAAGCTGAAATCACCGATGACCGGCTGCTGCGCCGGTCCATAGAGATTATGCCCGTGAAGCAATGCCTGGTTGCCAGAGAGAAACCGCCTGAGCTCGGCTTCCATATCGTCGCTGATCGTCCGCTGCAGCAACAGTTTAACCGCAAACACCAGCAGAAGGATACCGGCAAGCTGAACCGCCCAGACCAGCAGGGTCAGACCGGGATAGTACCACCTGCGTTTTAGCGGCAGCTTCGCATCACCCGGTTTTGAGGACATAGCCCATACCCCTGACGGTATGAATCAGCTTGGGTTCAAAATCACGATCGATCTTGTTGCGCAGGCGGCAGACCAGTACATCGACCACATTAGTCTGCGGGTCAAATGAATATTCATAGACACGTTCGAGGATCGCCGTTTTCGATATGACCATTTCCGGATGCCGCATGAAATACTCGAGCAGCGCATACTCTTTGGCCGGCAGCTCGACTTTTTCGCCGTTGCGGCGAACTTCGCGTTTGAGCAGATCAATCGTCAGGTCTTCGTAGACGAGGATCGTCTGCTCTGTATGTTTGCGGTCCCGGCGGATCAGCGCCTGGATCCTGGCAAGCAGCTCACTGAACGAAAACGGCTTGACCATATAGTCATCACCGCCCTGCTGCAGCCCTTTTATGCGGTCGTCCACCGATTGTCTGGCACTCAGAATCAGAACCGGTGTGGAGACATTTTCAGACCGCAGCCGTTCGATCACCTGCAGCCCGTCGAGCCCGGGCAGCATGATGTCCACAACGGCGGCGTCGTAGCGGCCGGTAAGACCGTATTCCAGGCCCGAATCGCCGTCATGACACACATCGACAACGTACCCGGCCTCGCGCATTCCCCTGGCGATAAACGACGCGATCTTTTCATCGTCTTCAATGATCAGCAGCTTCATGGGTCCATCTCCAATCTCGACTATTTGAGGCAGATAACCGACGCCTGGCGCCCGCAGATGCCCCCGCTTTGCCTGACCGCTCTGCGATAGCTGAAATAGTCCTCTGAACAACAGGTGCAGGTATCGGGCAGGTGAACGGCCTCTGCCTTGAGCCCGACCTGGATGAGCTGGTCTTCCGATATACGCCAGAAATCGAAATGATTCGCTCCTGATCGAAACCGATAAAACAACTCCGGCAGCTCAGTCCGGTAATTGACGAACTCCGCGCAGCACGGCCCCAGGGAGGGACTGACCCAGGCACGCAGTGCAGACGGCCGCGATCCATAACAATCTTCCATACGACCGACAACAGCTTCGATGATATTGGCAACGCTGCCGCGCCAGCCGGAATGCACGGCCCCGACTGCGCGGTGCTCCTCGTCATAGAGCAGAACAGCCTGACAATCGGCCTGCTGGATCATCAGCCCGGTTCCCGGCCGGTCTGTAATCAGGCCGTCGTACCCGTCAACTTCCAGATCTGCCGCATCTTCGCCGTCGTCCACATAAATATCACGGTCGTGAACCTGAGCCGCGCTGACCAGCCGCTCAACCCCCATCGCCTCCTTGATGACGGCACGATTTCGGACGATATTCTCCGGTTCATCGCCGGTACCGTAGCTGATGTTCAACGAGTCGAACCTGCCGGTACTGGCTCCGCCGTGCCTGGTAAAAAATCTGTAAGAGACCGCCGCCATAACCTAGGGGTGTTCACACATCTGCCGCCTGTACCAACCGGTAAAAACAGGACTGATAAAAATCAAGGGTGCGTCAATAAAAACGGGGTATGCTCCGTGCAGAAGCATACCCCGTGAAGAGAATGGTAACCAGACTGGTTTAGAAATAGGCTTCAAATGTCAGATACACCTGATGGGCTTCATCTGCCGGGTCGAGCCCCATCATCTGCAGTTTCATCAAGTCCGCCTCGTCGCCGTAGTCATACGGCGCCAGGTTCCAGTCTCCGGAACCGTAGTAATTGAAATCGTAATACTGGTAGCCGAGGCGGATAAAAGCCCGCCCGTACTTGGAGATCGCCTCGCCGGCCGGAATATCGTAAATCGAGTACAGCTCGAAAACGGATCCCCTGGTGGCCAGCTTGGACATGTAGATGTCGTCGGCACCCGGGGTAAAGCCGATCCAGTATTCAGAGCCATAGTTGTATTCGGCGCCGAGCTTCAGGCCGATATCGTCCATGTCGTAGCGTACACCGAGATACAGGGCATAGCCGTTCTCGTCGTTCGTATTCGGACCGGTCTGACCGGCCATCATCCCGGCGAAGTCGTTGAACATGCCGTTGTCGTTCGGCTGGGACTGTGACCAACCGCCGGAAACGAAATAGTTGAAATTGGAAATTTTATCCTGGTAGACAATATCCGTATGCAGGATATTGCCGAGATTTACCCGTTCACCCAGCCCGCTGACCTCACCGAACGTGGCATCAACCAGGAGATCCTGGAAATTCGGGTAGTTGAACGCGTTGAACACCTTGTAGGTCTGCAGGTTCAGCAGGCGGCTGCCGCTGTGCATGACATCCCAGTTGAAGCCGGCGAAATCGACATCGTTGATCTGGTTGTCATCGAGCAGCCCGTCTTCGAAACCGCGACCGTAGCAGAAGCGGATTTTACCGGAACCGAGCATCTCGTTGCCCCAGTTGTAGCCGTAGCCGAGAACGGAACCGTCAAAAGCGTAGTTGAAAAAGGCTACCGGCGTCGCCAGCCGCTCATCCATGCCCAGCCTGAGCTGAGACGGAGGGCCGTCAGTGGTCGGCCGGCGGCCGATCGAGAACCACACCGGCAACCCGCCGATGTTATTCCAGTTCACGTAGGCCCGATCGACATACAGGGCACTGTCTGAAATCGGTGATCTGGTTACGTTGCCGTCGAATACCGGCCAGATCGCTCCGGAATCATCCTCGAACGCCGACTGCATGCCCCAGGTCTTGTACATCGCCAGACGACCTTTGAATTCGACATTCTCGGTGGCCTTCACCCGCAGGCCGAGACGCAGTCTGTTGGTCCAGAGCGTGTCGTTTTCGAGGCTGCGGCCAAATACCGTGTCCGCGTTGTAGTAGTCGAGGCGGGTCCTGAAATCACCGTACCAGTTAAACCGGGCCGCAAGATCCCAGGCCTCCGCACGCTCGTCAAACCCCTCCAGGCTGTCGGCAAGGTCAGAGAGCTGATCGGATGTCGCCGCATCAACCTCTGCCTGATTGGCCATCTGCGCCTTGAGTTCTTCGAGCTGCCTGCTCAACTCTTCGATTTTCCGCTCCAGGTCGTCCACATTGGGACCACCGCTCGCCAGCGACAACGCGGGCAGGGAGATTAACCCTGCCAGAGCTAAGGCTGAAATTTTCTTTACCATTCTCTTCCTCCTGAATTGTCTTCGTTAGGCCCCCGTTAAAACGGCGCGGTACGACCGCACCACTGCCCCACAGGGAAAACCGTACGCCTGGTTGCCTAACTCATATCAAAATTCCTTCAAATTGTAAAGTAATTACCGACATATAACGGCATATACCCAAAACCCCGCCAGGATACGATTCAACAACTGCGGCACGGTTCTCCAAGATATTTCTCCCCACCACAATCCGCGTATTGCAGGGTATCTTCGTTTTTCCCTATTATTACGAGTGCTTTTTGTGCAGTTTGAGAAAATTACCGCAGGCGCAGTTCGGTTCCCCGATCTGCAGCCTGAACATGAAATATTGATACCGCGGGCAATGGCTTTACGAATCGAGCGGCGAGGGAGGGGCAGGATTTGCATAAAGACCGATCCGCCCGTATCGATCTCCGTCTAGCGTGTCTTTCAGGTATTTGAGCAGGATAATGCGTATCAGCTCCCGGTTGCCCATCTGTTCGAGGTATTCCCCCGACGTGACCAGACCGGGAAACCCGTTCGCACACTGCTCCAGCTTATCTGATCGTTTGAGGGTGTCGAGGTACGGAGCCACCAGCAGCCGCAACTCTTCTGCACTTTTGGACAACAGCTCTTGATATCGATCGGATATCGCCTCGATCTCGGGTAGATTCTGAGATTCGAGGATAGATTTGAAATCACTGGCGAACCGTTTTATACCGTTGAGAATATGGTGCGATTTAACCATATTGATCTTCGCCCAGCCGGCATTGAGCCATTTGAACGAGCCGGCACGGATAGTTCCTGAGGCATTGTCGCTCACATAGATCGAAACGGAGGACGCCCGGTACATAAACGTATCCGCCCAGCCGAGCCCTCCTTTCGTCAGCCCGGGTTCCTCCGAGAACAGGTACTCCCAGTTGCCGTCCTCGCCGATGACACACCCTTTTTTCCCGATATCGGAGGCATCGTCCTGGATTGCCGCGGAGATGAGGATAGGACCGGCAGGATCGGGCAGGAACCACAGGAGCCGGTCCTGTTCGTAGCTGTAGTAACCGCCGGTGTTTATATCCGGGGTAATGGTTTCGCTCTCGCGTCCCTGCAGTACCCGCACCTGCTCCATCGAATCCGAGATCTCCCTATCGGCTATCATGCTCCGGTGTTCGTTCTCGACAGCCGGCAATAGCCAGCGATGATCCTGCAGAGATGACGGCATCGTCACATAGGTGGGTATGGCGGGATTGAACGCATACGTGATGAAATCTGAAAAGCCGCGAGAAATCGTAAATGCGTGAAATGCCCCCTTGCTGCCATCTCGTTCGGCGAGCGTATAACTCGTTCCTACCGGGACTGCCCTGACGAAATCAACAATACCGGAGACACTTCCCGGGTCCACATCCGTTTCTGCAGTTACAGAAGAAAGAATATATTCCAGATCAGCGTATACGCTGTCTGGTAAAACGCTTTCGTCGGCATTGCCGGCCGCGCAGACGGTTTTCGACGAACATATGATGAAAAAG
>Ga0180435_10003362_pt1 | contig 16069 bp, 9 predicted proteins | sample SS_ome_3_FD_132467 | JGI IMG/M metagenome (GOLD analysis project Ga0180435, IMG submission 132467) | Hypersaline lake sediment archaeal communities from the Salton Sea, California, USA - SS_3_S_1 metaG | ecosystem: Environmental > Aquatic > Non-marine Saline and Alkaline > Hypersaline > Sediment... | reverse complement strand
GGACTGATGTCTCGCCAATCATATCCACGCACGGAGTCCATGCCTCCCAGATAGAATCGTTCCCACGTCGGTACCTCGCCAACCGCATCTCCGTGAATGAATCCGATCCGGCCCCGTGCGGCGCCTACCGTATCCCAAAAAAGAGGAATGTACCATTTAGAGTCGGCGATGTATTTGGTAAAACCGACGTCACCGCCAAAAGGCGTTCCAGCGTGCTCAACATACACGGCATTGTTGGAACCCTCGGTCGGATTGAAGATCCGATCTCTGGTGTCCCGTCGCAAGGAGGTGGACAATGTGTGCGTGACATTACCGCCTTCGAACTCCCTGATCGCCGACGAGGCCTCGGCAGTCAGGTTTTCGATGTTGGCATCGTCGTAATTATAGGACAAATAGACTCTCGTGTAATCCCAAAATGGATAACTGAAGCGCAGGGTTCCTCCGAAGCTGTCCTTATCATATGTATCGTAGTCGGTGCTTGTATTGTAAAGGTCGACGCCGGCGGAAAGAGGAATGTCAAATAACCAAGGTTCGGTGAAGCTAAACGTGTAGGTTGATGTTGTATCTCCCACCTGACCCCTTAAATTCAACGTCTGGCCTCTGCCGAACAGATTTCTTTGCGATATAGAGGCCATGGCAAATAGCTGGTCGACGCTACTGTAGCCCCCACCAAAACTGAACGCGCCGGTAGGTTTTTCGGTGACGTCGATGTTAACGACCATTTTGTCTTCAGCACTTCCCTGCGTGGTGTTGACTTTGACGTCTTCAAAATAATCAAGTCGATAAAGATTTCGGGTTCCCCGCTTCAAACGCTTTCCGCTAAAGAGTTCCTGTTCATAAATCTTAAGTTGCCGGCGTATGACTTTATCCCGGGTTTTGGTGTTACCCGTAATTACAATTCTTTCAAAGTAAACCAACGGCCCCTTGTCGATAAGGTACGTGATGTCCGCCTGGTGAGTTTCCATGTCTTTGTCTATGCGGGGTGAAATGTCTGCATAGGCATATCCATTATCCGAATAGGTGTCGGCCAAGCTCAAGATGTCTTCACGGACCACTTCTCGATTGTAGACTTGTTCGTTCTTGATCTTAATCCTCGCCAGCAGGTCTTCCTTCGGGAGGATTAGGTCTCCCTCAATGTCAACCTCGCCGATGTTGAACTGAGGGCCTTCCTCTATTTTGATATCGATAAAAATCGAGTCCGCTTCGTAAGTGATGACAGGAGTGGCCACCCGTGCTTGGATGTATCCATGGTTATGATAGAACGCGGCAATTTTGGCGGTATCTTGTTCTAAGCTTTGACGGTCCAAATCGCCGGAAGAGGTCAACCAGGAGAAAAACCCCTTTTCGCTTGTCTTCATCAGCTCTTTCAACGCCTCATCTTCGTAAGCCGTATTTCCGGCAAAAGAAATGCGCCGGATAAAGGCTTTTTCGCCTTCTTCAATGATGAAATCAATATTGGCCCGATTTTCGGGCAATGCATCTATTTCATAACTGGCCTGAACATTATGATATCCTTCTTGTTTATAGAAGTCTTCGATTTCCCTGACATCCCGCTGGAGTGCCGCCACATTAGCAATAGCGCCGGTCCGCGTGCCAAGCAATCCTTTGATTTCTTCGTCGTCAAACCGCCTATTCCCACGAATACCGATATGTCGGATTGTTTCCTTCTCTTCTACTTGGAATGTAACCTGCTTGCCTTTCGGGGTATCTGTTGCTGTGACTCGGACATCATCGAAATACCCCATAGCATACACGGCTTTTATGTCTTCCTGGATCTGTTTGTTCAAAAAGACCGTGTCCTTCGCGGTTTCGATGACCCGTTTTATGGCGTCCGTTTCTATTCGATCATTTCCGGAAATAACGACCTGAGATACCCGCTCCAGCTTCAGCATTCGCATGCTTATATCCTTGGCCAGCTGTCGGATCGAATCTGCAATGTGTTCGGCACCTTGCCCCTCTACGTAAAAAAGTTGTTGAGGATCAACACCATACGTGTTCAATACCCCGGCATCGACACTATACCCTTGTCCGATTTGGGTAAAACTCCCGGATACAACAAAATCTGCAGCCGCACGCCTTCCCAAATCACGCAAATCCTGAGTGGACAAACCTGATAGGTCTTTTTCCGATACTTTCGCCGTCTCGGCGATGGAGATACCCCTTCCGGCCAGTTCTTGAGATACCAACTGCCTGATTTGTTGTTTTAACGCGGCCAAATCGCCCCGGGAATAGACCTCAAAAGGCAAAACAAGGGCGCGGGGACCTTCCTGTGCGGCTGCTGGAAAAGCGATGGCCAAGAGCCAAAAAACGGTTAACAAGAACTGTTTACGCATGGTTTGTCTTATCCCAAAGGAGTTAGTATCCATTCCTGCTTCCAAATACAAGGGGAGCCTATTGTCCATTCACCGGTACGGCCTTGCCGTCTATCAAAGTGATTTGCCGCGAGAGTCTTTCCGCCAACTTCATGTTGTGGGTGACAATAATTGCTGTTATTCCGTCCTCGCGATTCAAGGAAAGCAATAGGTCGTGTACGGTTTCACTTGTTCTGGGGTCCAAATTGCCCGTTGGTTCATCTGCGAGTAGAATGGTCGGCCTCAATACCAGGGCCCTGGCTACGGCCACCCGCTGTTGTTCCCCCCCCGATAGCTCGCCGGTTTTGTGATTACTCCGGTTTGCCAGACCGACCCTGTTCAGTACGGCCTGGGCCAACTGTCTTGCTTTTTTGGCGTTCATTCCCCGGATCAAAGCAGGCATCATAACGTTTTCAAGGGCGTCAAACTCCGGAAGCAGATGGTGAAACTGGAAAATAAAGCCGATTGCCTGGTTGCGAAAGGATGCCAGCGCATCGTCACTATATGCAAAGACATTATGTCCGTCGCAGATAACCTCCCCTGAGTCCGGTCTCTCCAGGGTTCCCAATATGTGCAGCAAAGTCGATTTTCCAACTCCGGAAGCGCCCACAATGGCAACCATTTCGCCCCGCCTGATTTGCAAAGATATCCCTTTTAAGACATCCAGCCGGTTGCCACTGGTATCAAACGCCTTGTAGAGATCAACAACGCGTATCAAAGGGTCTTTATTATTCATACCGAATCGCCGAGACCGGCTCTAAACGTGATGCCCGGTATGATGGGTATAGGGTAGCCAAAAAACTGACAACCACGGCTGACAAGGCCACCAGGATGACGTCAAGGGGTTGAACTTCTACCGGTAGCGTGGATATATAATAAACGTCGCTGGGCAATTTGATGAATTCATATCGTTGAAGCAGGAAACAAATGACGCCTCCGCCTATTAGGCCCAACAAGGTGCCTATTAAGCCGATGATGAGACCTTCCATCATAAATATTTTCATAATATTTTTGGCTGTAGCACCCATGGACTTCAAGATGGCGATATCTTTTCTCTTTTCCATTACCATCATGATCAGGGTGCTGATGATGTTGAAGGCGGCGACCAAGACAATCAGTACCAAGATGATGAACATGACCACTTTTTCCAGTTTGAGTGCGGAAAAGAAATTTTTGTTCATTTCCATCCAATCTTGTGCCCAGTAACCTGGGCCCAGCTCCGTCAAAATGCTCTCGGCAATCGCGTCGGCCCTGTATATATCTTCGATCTTCACTTCGATTCCATGGACTGATGACCCATCGAGTCGCAGCAGCTTTTGGGCGGAAGCGATGGAAACGAAGGCGAAAGAGCTATCATAGTCGTACATGCCGGAATCGAACACGCCGACTACTGTGAGTCGCTTCATGTGGGGGACACGAGTCCCAAAAGGGGTCAGACTGGTACCTAAAGCGGAGACCGCAAAAAGGGGGTCTCCCTGGTCGACCCCGAGTGTCTTGGCTAATTCTTTGCCCAATATGACCCCCGGAGCTGAACGCACCGGGTCGGCGTCTTTTGCCGGACCTTGTTCGGCGAGAACCTCAAAGCCCTTGGGAAGAGTTGATTTTCTAAAATCGAGCACCTGGCCTGCTTGCAACGGATCGACACCCTTTAGGATGGCACCAGATGCACGGGAACCACTACGAAGCATAATTTGAGCGTGGACGAAAGGCGTTGCCGCGATTACGTGGTCGATAGTCTCAATCTTTTTCAATACCGCTTCGTGCCCGGTTATTGAGCCTGCCCTGCCCATTATTCTAATATGGGCGTTCATGCCCAAAATCTTCGATTTAATGTCCGTCCCAAAGCCGGTCATCACGGCCAGGACCACCATCATCGCCATGACGCCGAGCATCACACCGGCTATCGATATGACCGTATTGACGGAGATAAACCCGTGCTTTCGCTTCGCTCGGAGATATCTGAGACTGACAAGAAGTTCAAATGACATGATGCATATTTACCCGCCGGCCGGTGGTTTACGAATTACCTGATCTTTTCAACTTGATCTTTTTAACAGCGGGAAAAGGATGACCTCCCGAATGGAAGGCACGTCGGTAAGCAACATGACAAATCGATCCATTCCAATGCCTTCACCGGCCGTGGGCGGCATGCCGTATTCCAGAGCTTGAACATAATCTTCATCCATGAAGTGCGCTTCTTCGTCCCCCGCTTGCCGTTGATCCGATTGTTGTAGGAACCGATTTCTCTGGTCAACCGGATCGTTGAGTTCGGAGAAGCCGTTTGCAATTTCACTGCCTCCGATGAACAATTCAAATCTTTCCGTGACATCGGGGTCCGATGCACTTTTTCGGGCCAGAGGCGAAATCTCCAGCGGGTAGTCGAGAACAAACGTAGGGGCAATAAGTTGAGGTTCAACCAGGACGTCGAATATCTTGGTTAGAACCTTTCCCAGACTGTGTTGTTTCGTAATCTGAATCCCCTTGGATGTAGCAAAATCGAGCAACTGAAAGCGATCCCCAAGGATGGCGCGATCAACCTCCCCCAGTTGAACGAGGGCGTCTTTGAGCGTTATCCGATGCCACGGAGACGCCAGGTCAATGGGAGTGCCTTGGTAGCTGAACTGCAGTCCACCTAAAACCGCCTGAACGACAAATCGAAACATTTCTTCCGTTAGGGTCATGAGATCTTGATAATTGGCATAGGCCATATAGAACTCAAGCATCGTGAATTCCGGGTTATGGCGGGTGGAAACGCCTTCATTCCTAAAGTTCCGGTTGATTTCAAAAACCCGATCCATGCCTCCTACGATGAGTCGTTTCAGATAAAGTTCAGGGGCGATTCGTAAAAATAAATCCTCTCCCAAAGCGTTATGGTATGTTTTGAACGGGGTTGCTTCTGCGCCACCGGGAATCGGTTGCATCATCGGCGTTTCCACCTCCAAGAACCCCCGTTCGAAAAGGAACCGCCTGAACGCATCAACCACCTGTGTTCGTTTAGCAAAGATGTCTCGAACATCGGCGTTCATGATCAAGTCCAAATAGCGCTGCCTATACCGCTTTTCAGGATCCTTCAGGCCATGGAATTTTTCGGGCAGCGGCCGAACGGCCTTACACAGGACTTTGAAATCTTTAGCCAACAGCGTCCATTCACCTGTTCGGGTCTGGAAGAGTGTGCCTTCCACGCCCAGAAAATCTCCCACATCGACCTTCTTAAACACCCCGTAGGCTTCTGCCCCCACCTCGTCCTTTTTAATGTATACCTGTATTTGGCCTGAACCATCTCGAATGTGAAGGAAAGCCGCTTTCCCGAACGACCTGAGACCTACCATACGTCCGGCGACGGAGAACACCTGTGCATGTTCGGTAGCTTGGTCGTTTTTCGCGATGTATTGATGGACGTCGGAAATCCGGTGAGAAGGTCTGAAGTCGTTAGGGTATAAGGAGACGCCACTATCTTGCAACTGATTGGCCTTCTCGCGTCTCAGGCGAATAACCTCGTTTAAGTCGTCCATGGTTTGTTGATCTCCACGTAAAGGCAAAAGACTAAAATGTGTGTGCTAACCCATTTATAGGAGTGTGTCAAGGTAAAAGGCCTGGGAACATGATCGTGGGTCGGGGGTGGCGGTTGCAGGGAAAATAATATAATTACAAGATGTTGCTATGACATGGCGGGGTGGTTGAGAGCGTCACTCAAGCGCCTCGGACGGAGCCGTCGAGGCCGGGTTCTTCTATTGTCGTCAGACTCAGGGTAAGTGCGGTTCCTCGGCCTTCGCGGCTTGTCACCTCGATTTGGCCGCCATAAGACTCCAGCAGCCTATGAACGATAGAAAGGCCTAAGCCCGTGCCCTGACTCCGTGTGGTGAAGAAGGGATCGAAGATATTTTTTTGGGTTTCTTCACTCATGCCGCGGCCGTCATCTTCTATTTTAATTTCTGCCCTGCCGTTGTCGTGCTGCAAGGTGACTTCGATCTTGCCTTTTTCATCAATGGCTTGAGCCGCATTTCGGAGCAAATTCCACAGGATCTGTCTCATATGTTTGAGATCCATACGGATCCATATTTGGGGAGTCAGCTGTCTGACAACGGTCAGGCGGTCTCTGCAGGCTGCATCCGCTTCAAACAGATCCAATGTCTCCTCCAGTATCTCAGCCAGGTCGACCGGGTTCGCTTTGCCCGAGCTTGGCCGTGCGAAAAGGAGAAAGTCATTAATCAATCCGTTGAGTCGATCTGCTTCCCGTAATACAATATTCATCAGTTTCGCCGTCACGTCCGTTGCGGCGATTTCCTTTTCCAGCATCTGAATCGATCCGGTCATCGATGTGAGGGGATTTTTTATTTCGTGGGCCATGCCGGCGGCCATTTCTCCCACTGCGGCGAGCATTTCTACGCGTTTAATATGGGATTCCATGATCTTGAGTGCCGTCAGATCCTGGAAAATCAAAAGATGTCCAATCGCCTTTCCATCGGGTGCCCGCAAGGAAGACAGCGAGAACCCGAGATACCCTGCGGACCCATCTTTTTTGGTAAAATTGATATCCTGCCGATAGGGCTTCTTCGGAGGGGATTCGATGGCCTGCACGTAATAGCGTGCCGCTTCCGGAAAAACGGCAGCCAGTGTTTGGCCGATGACCTCGTGGCGTTCGAACCCGGTTATTGACTCCGCGGCACTGTTGAACGAGGTGATAGCCCCGGTGACGTCGAGCGTTAGCAGTCCACTGTCCATGCTCTGTACGATGCTGGCATTAAAGGCCTCCAGGTTTTGAAGGTCTTTTTGTTTGGCTTTCAGTTCGTTTTCCGTAATGACCGTCAATTGGGCCAGATGGCTGCTCAAGAATGCAATAAGAAAGCAGGCGATGGTTGTTGCGACGATCCGATAGGTTACCAAGGTGAGGTCAAGGTTTGGCTGGATGGTACCATCTACATAGACGGGCTGTAGAACGCCGTAGTATTCCAAAAACAGCAGCAAGGCGTACTGGAGGCTGCATAAAGCCGCCATGACAAAACTGTCTTTCTTGTAAAGGAGTATGCTGGCATAGACGGTAACGATTAAATAAAGGAATGAAAAAGCGCTGAAAGTACCGCCGGTGACGTAAATCAACAGGGTGACAATGAATGTATCCAGGCAGATTTGCACATATGCCAGCCCGATATTGGCCCCTCGGCGTTTGTAGATAACGATGTATGTGAAGGTGACCAAATAGACAAAGGCGATCAAAAAGTATATCAGCAAAAGGGGCGGAGTGATCAGCGAATGCTGGTCGGTTAATTGGAAAATGATTGTAGACCCCAACAGAACCGTGGTGAAGATCACGCGCAAAAACATCAGCCATTGGAGTTTTTTCGAGAGGAAATGGGGCGATTTTACGGTATTTGTCATTACCAATTGGACGGTCTTGGGAGGGGATCCGTCTAAACCAGTGGCGTCCGGGCGGAGCAACTGACGATAAGGCTCGAACGCTCCTTAAACACGGCGATGCTATTTTTGATGGCGTCGTAAAAGTCTCATTTCCCTCTTTTCCGTCATTCCGGCGAAGGCCGGAATCTAGTGAATTCAGTTGCTTCTGGATGCCGGATCACGTCCGGCATGACGATTGGAAGACTTTTTACGATTTCATCTTTTTTTATTTAGCTGCCAATCTACCCTTAGGGCTCGCGCAAAAATAACTTCACATTTTGCCATCTCGGCTTCCGCCCCTCTTTGCCCGATACCTCACTCGTAAAACCTCGACATAGCCTGCTATGCCTGCGATTTTGCTCAATCGGATCGGCCAAATCCGAACCAAATCCGAGCGCCCATTCTGTGAAGTTATTTTTGCGCGAACCTTAGTTGCTGACCATGCCGGCCATTTTAAAGATGGGTAGGTACATGGAAACCACCAACCCCCCGATGGTTACCCCCAGAAAGACCATCATGAAAGGTTCGATCATTGACGTTAGACTATCAACAGCGGCATCGACCTCATCGTCATAGTAATCGGCGATCTTGCCCAGCATGGAATCCAGGGCGCCGGTCGATTCACCGACAGACACCATCTGACATACCATGGAGGGAAATACACCGCTGGCGGCCAGCGGGCCCGCCATCGTCTGGCCCTCACTGATGGCGGATCTTACAGAATAAACAGCGGATTCCACAGTCTTGTTTCCCGATGTCCTAGCGGTGATGTCCAGGGCATCCAGTATCGGCACGCCACTGCTGACCATTGTACCTAAGGTCCGGGTGAACTTGGCGACAGCCACTTTCCGTAACAGGGGGCCAAAGACGGGAAGCCTCAAGAGGAGGTCGTCCACACACTTGCGACCTTTCTCGGTACTGTAGAATCGCTTAAACGCAAAACCGAGTGCAACCAGGCCGGCGATCATATACAGCACATTTCCCTTTACAAAGTCACTAAGGGTAATGACGATCCGCGTCGGCGTGGGAAGGGCGCCACCGAAATCAGAAAACATTTTTTCAAACACGGGGATGACGAAAATGAGAATTACAGCGACAACCAGTACGGCAATAACCATTACGATGATCGGGTAGGTCATTGCCGATTTGACTTCCTTCTTGAGCTTCATGGCCTTTTCCATATAGCTCGACAGGCGTTCCAAGATGGTATCTAATATGCCGCCGGTTTCTCCCGCTGCAACCATATTGACAAAGAGGTTATCAAAGGTTTGGGGGTATTTACTCAGTGCGTCGGCAAGCGTGGAGCCCCCCTCGACCTTTTCTTTGGTATCCTTGAGTATTTTCTTGAAGGTCTTGTTTTCCTGCTGAGACTGAAGGATATCAAGGCATTGGATAAGCGGGAGGCCGGCGTTGATCATTGTTGCAAACTGACGGGCAAAGACCACCACATCCGACGTTTGAACCTTCGGTTGCAGAAAAGAGACGTTTTCAAAGAGATCCTTTGGTTTTTTCTTTATTTTGGATGGCTTAATGCGCATGCGATGTAGTTGGGCTTTTACTGCTGCTTCATCGGCTGCTTCCAGTTCTCCCTTCTGGGGTACGCCCTTTCGGTCTTGGCCTTGCCATAAATAAATAGGCATGTGTATCCTCCCTTGGTGATCCTACTCAGCAGATCTGGGTATGGTTATGGATGTATGCATTTAGGATTTTATAAAGTCCACCCGTGTGTTTCGCTATCGCTGGCACTGTGTGGTTGTAGCACCCCAAAACCAGCAGCGTCTCCGTTGTCCACGAAAAACATATGCAAGACATATTCCAATCTTGATGTGGTCCGCTTTGGCCAAGCAGCTTTTTGAAAAATATATCGTCGGAAGGGCTTGACAAAGATTTCTCAGATGTCTTAAAATAAAGAGTTTTGCAATTTTGACCAAACAACTCGCACAAGGAGGTGGTTCCAATGGACTGCACAACGGTTAAACCAGGCGTATCATGTGTATTTATGACCAAAAACGGTTGCTCCTTCAATGGCGGCAACTGCCACCCGGTGGTTGAAGCCTGTGAAGGATGTGAGCGCTCTTCCAGTTTTTCCGGTGGGTGGTATTGTACGACCTGTCCGGATCCATCCGCAAAATGGAAGACCGGCAACTGCAATCTCGCCACACATGTGAAAGAAGCGACCAAGATCCAATCCAGCAAGGTTAATCCCCTGAAAGCGTCCAAACGCAAGGGCCGCTAGAAACAGCTATCAGTCTTGATCGATGGTTATTCGGGTCAAGGGTGACCATCGATCAATGACGATCCTCCATCCATCATTAAAAATGACGGACAAGCCGTGTTGGTTGTTGCAGGTAGTGGCGGAAAACTATTTGTAAAAACCGGGTACGTGAACAAGCCCCGAGGGCACATCCCTAAGTTAATTTTGCCAAGGCCGCTTCTATTCTGTTGAGTCCCTTTTCTATGAGTTCAAGGCTGGTGGCGAAAGAAAACCGCAGGAAGTCATCGGCACCGAAAGCAATTCCGGGAACCAATGCGACTTGGGCTTCCGTCAGCAAATATTCACACAATCCAGCAGACCCACCGATGGGTCGGCCTTCGTTTTCTTTGGTGAAGTAGTGGCTGAAATCTGCAAAGGCATAGAAGGCGCCCTCCGGGTTACCACAGCGGACTCCCGCAATGCCGTTTAGACGGTTGACCAAATATGCCCTACGTTCACTGAAGATACGGGTCATTTCACCTACAGAGTCCTGAGGCCCCGTCAAAGCCTCAACCGCGGCCTTTTGGGCGATGGCGTTTGGGTTCGAGGTGCTTTGGCTTTGGATCTTTGTCATGGCGGAAACAACGCCGCCGTCACCGGCGGCATAACCGATTCGCCAACCGGTCATTGCATATGTCTTGGAAACGCCGTTTACGATAAGCGTTCTGGCCTTTATTTCTTCTCCCAGCTCGGCAATACTGCAAAAGGGTATGTCGTCATAGATGAGTTTTTCATAGATTTCGTCGGACACCACAAACAAATCCTTTTCCAAAACAACCTCTGCCAGGGCTTCCAGCTCAGGCTTGCTGTAAACAGCCCCCGTCGGATTCGATGGGCTGTTCAAAACCAGCAATTTGGTTTGCGGGGTGACCGAGCCCCGCAGTCTTTCCGCCGACAACTTAAAGTTGTCTTGCGGCGAGGTTGGTACGGTGACCGGTTTGGCATCGGCCAATACGGCAATAGGGGGGTAGGATACCCAATAGGGAGCGGGGATAATAACTTCGTCACCAGCATTCAAAACGGCTTGCGCCAAATTGTAAAGGACGTGCTTTCCACCACAGGAAACCATGACTTCTTCCGGCTGATAGGTTAAGCTGTTGTCTGTTTTAAATTTGTTGATGATTGCCGTCTTTAATTCCGGGATACCCCCTACAGCCGTGTACCGCGTCATGCCGTCGTCCATTGCCTGCTTGGCGGCTTCCCGGATGTGCAGTGGTGTATCGAAGTCAGGTTCTCCGACGCCGAAGCTGATAACGTCCACTCCCGACTGTTTCATGGAGACCGCCTTGGCGTTCATGGCAAGAGTGGGAGACGGTTTAATCGACTGAATCCTCTTTGAAAGCAACATGGCTATTCCCCTTTAACCAACCGGATTAACGACCTTTCCAAGTATAGAGAAGAAGGCCGATATCCCTATTCCGGCCATCTTTTTTCTTGACCTAAGCGCCTGTCACCGTTATAGAAACCCAGCCCCTCAGTTGTACAGGACACGTATCGGGGAATCTGTCAGCCACTCGCGGCAACATTAGGCAACACTCAGCACTCATACCAAAAACCATAGGGAATGGCAATTTCTTACCAAAAAAACCCAAGTGTCAAAAGTGCGGGATTTAAACTGGAGACATCTCAGGCGACCAGTACAGGCAAATGGATATTCTATTATGTCTTAATCGGTTTAATCGCCGGTTTGGGTGCAATCGTTTTCCAATATCTGTGTCAAATCGGACTGTATGTTTTGTTGGAGCAGTTGGCAGGTTATCGGCCCCATGCGCCGGCCGGGGAAACCCATCTCTTCCCCCCGACGGGGACCCCCTTAAGGCGCTGGATGCTCTTGCTTTTGCCGGCTATCGGCGGATTGGTCAGCGGGTGGTTGGTGTATACCTTCGCACCGGAAGCTGAGGGTCACGGAACCGATGCGGCCATTGATTCTTATCATAACTTGGGTGGGTTTGTACGGGGACGTATCCCCTTTATCAAGACCATCGCCTCTGCATTGACCATTACGTCTGGAGGTTCCGGGGGCAGGGAGGGTCCCATCGCTCAGATCGGGGCTGGTTTTGGGGCGTTTCTGGCAACCAAACTCCAGTTGTCGGAACGGGAACGGCGTATCATGCTCGTGGCCGGCATGGGAGCCGGGATCGGGAGTATATTCCGAGCCCCCTTGGCTGCTGCCCTCTTTGCAGCTGAAGTGCTGTATCGTGAGCCGGAATTTGAGGCGGAAGTAATTATACCGGCAGGGATTTCATCGGTTGTGGGCTATTGTGTCTTTTGCCTTGTCTTCGGGTGGGGATCTCTTTTCCAATCTCCGGACTTTGTTTTCCACAACCCCTTGGAATTGGGGCCATATATTGTGTTAGCCCTAGTTCTGGTGGGGGCAGGCATATTTTATGTGAAAGCCTTTTACGGAACCCGCCAATTCTTCAAGCGACTTAGGATTCCCAATCACTTCAAGCCGGCATTGGGTGGACTCGGCACCGGTCTCATCGGCTGTTTCTTTCTAAAAGAAACCCTGGCTTTCGGTTACGGTTCCGCCCAAATGGCGTTGCACAATGAGTTGCCGACCTTAATCCTGTTAGGGATTGCCTTTGGCAAGATACTGACTACGTCTCTTTCTATCGGATCCGGAGGAAGTGGGGGTGTCTTTGGGCCGTCGGTGGTGATCGGCGGTGCGCTCGGGGGCGCTGTGGGTCAAATATTTCATGCCCTGATTCCCGGCATTGTCACCCAGCCAGGGGCTTTTGTCGTGGTAGGAATGGCCGGATTTTTTGCGGGAGTTTCCAGCGCGCCGATTTCAACGATCATTTTCGTAAGTGAAATGACCAATTCTTACCACTTGTTGTTACCGAGTCTGCTGGTTTGTCTGTTGACATTCATGTTTTCGAGGAAGTGGACGATTTATGAAAAGCAGGTGGCCACCAAGCTTGAATCCAAGGCCCACAGAGGTGATTTCTTTGTCGATGTTTTGGGGGCGATCCGGGTGAAGGAATTGATGTCTCAGGTGCGTAAGGTACAGCTGGTACCGGAACGGATGCCGCTTAGTGCCTTCCGGGTCATGTTTTCCTCTACGGACCAGCACTACTTCCCTGTGGTGAACGGCGATGACAAATTGACCGGCATCTTTTCCATCAACGACATTCGCAGCATCCTCTTCGACCAAAACCTTGGGGACCTAGTCCGGATGAAAGACGTGGCCAATCCGGCGATTATCTATACCACGCCTTCCGAGGATCTCAACGAAGTGCTTAAGAAGTTTATCATTCGCAACCTTCAAAGGCTTCCCGTTGTGAAGGATGAGGACCCTAAAGTGTTGATCGGGATGCTGGATCGAAGGGCGGTCATTCAATACTATAATCAAAGGGTTGAAGAGATTAAATCGGGTCGAAAGGTATTGGATGTCGGTTCGGATCGAGAGATTACCCAGCTCAAAAACATTCCCGTTAGTCTGGCTATGAGGGCCGAGCCCGAGACAATCCATGCCGATATGCCGGTGGATGAGCTGATCGATTTCGTTTACGGGAGCAAGCCCAACAGTTTTCCCGTGGTTGATGATGAGGGGACGCTGGTCGGTGTCATTTCTTTATCGGACTGTCAAAGAGTTGCCCAGCAGGACCGGGCGGACGGACCGACCACCGCCTTGGACATCGCTACAAAGGAGCTGATAACTGTTTCTCAGAGTGACAACTTGTTTGTTGCCCTCACGCGGATCAGCCAGGGGGATTTTTCCATTCTTCCCGTGGTAGACGTGTTTGGATCGCGCAGCCTCGTGGGTGTGATCAGCAGAAGAGACATTATGTCCGCGTATGATGATATCATTATCAGAAGGGTGGAGAGAGTGTAACCAATGCGTCTTCCGGGGCGTCTTCCGGTGATTGGTCGCCCTCGTATTTGACCGTTCGCAAAAACAACCCGCGCGGCGGGGCGGTTGCTCCGGCCCTGGATCGATCTCCGGACTCGAGGATTTCAAAAAATGTGTGAGGCGTCCTTTTTCCCACCCCTACTTCTACCAACGTTCCCACGATATTGCGAACCATACATCGGAGAAATCCGTTGCCTTCCATAGTAAGGATCACGTAACTGTCTTGGTCTCCTGAAGTGACGCAAGTATTGAAAATTGTTCGTATGGGATGGGATCGCTTACTGCCGATGGCCTCAAAAGCAGAAAAATCATGGGTGCCCCGCAGGATGTCCATGGCTTCCTGGATGGAGGTAAGATCCAGTTTTTTTCTGATGTGCCACGTGAATCGTCGAAGAAGTGCCGTCGGCGTGGGGTGGTTGAAAATATGATAGTCATAGATCTTGCTGGACACGTCGTATCTGGCATGAAATGAATCTGGCACCGTCCGGCAGTCTTTGATCACTATGTCGGAAGGGGTAAGACTGTTCAGCCCTTTTTTTAAAACCTCACCGGTAAGCTGCGTGTCGAAGGCAACATGGGCCACTTGGTTTTGCGCATGCACCCCGCTATCCGTGCGGCCTGATCCGATCAGGCTGGGGGTTTGACGGGTTATCTGCTTAAGGGCGGCCTCAATGGCCCCTTGAATAGTGGGAGCGTCTTGTTGACGTTGCCACCCGTGATAATGGGTGCCGTCATATTCAATGACGAGCTTAAATCTTTTTTGCATGGGATAACGGGACGATTTCCGCCCTGCTCAAAGAACAAAGGGCCTTGACTTGTGGATGTTTTGTTCCCCCGGTTGTTGTGGTTGGTTTGCGAGTCCGGTATCACAAGGGGAAGGGGACATGGTCCAAACCTTCGGTTTCCCGGAACCCAAACATGATATTCATGTTTTGTACGGCCTGCCCGGCGGCCCCTTTTACAAGGTTGTCTATGGCGGATACAAGAATAAGCCTTTGGTTCCGTCGAGTTACTTTGACACCGATATTGCAGTAGTTGGTCCCTTTTACGTGTAGGGTGTTGGGTGTCGTGCCGCCCGGGCAGATCCGGACGAAAGGTGCGTGGGCATAGAAAGATTCGAGCCGGGTGATTATTTGCTCCGTGGTTAAATCTGCTTTTAATCCCACATAGAGTGTAGTTAACATCCCCCGTGTCATGGGTACCAAATGGGGGGTAAAAGTGATATGGATGTTTCTCCCGGAAACAAGACTCAGGATTTCATCCATCTCCGGGGCGTGCCTGTGCTCGTCCACCTTGTAGGCCATGAAGGCCTCGTTGACTTCACAAAAGTGGGTTGTCAAGCTCGGAGACCGTCCGGCACCGCTGGTGCCTGATTTCGCGTCTGCGATGATGTTGTCAGAGTCCACGAATTCTTGCCCGATGAGGGGCAACAGGGGGAGCAGGACACTGGTGGGGTAACAACCGGGGTTTCCAACCAGGGACGCTTTTTCGATATCGCGGCGGTAGATCTCCGGAAGCCCGTATACGCTTTCCTGGAGCAGGCCTTTGGCGCTGTGATGATCGTACCATTCTTCATACAGTGCCACATCCTTGAACCGGAAATCGGCGCTGAGGTCGACCACCCGATGGCCCTGTTGGAGTAACTCCGGCACTATACCCATGGAAGCTTTATGGGGTAGGGCGGTGAATACCAGGTCTGCCGTCATGGTGGACGGCGCCTCGGAAAAACCGTCGCAACGCATATCCACAACTCCCGCCATGGCTGGATAGATTTGGGAAAAGGGTTGTCCTGCATACTGCCGAGAGACTAGGGACGTTAATCGAACCTGGGGATGGCCGGATAGAAGTCTTACCAGCTCCGCACCGGCGTATCCCGTTGCTCCGATGACTGCTGCCGTAATGCCCATATTCATCCTCCGGTATTCATGGAAAAGGGCTTGAGGATAGGTTAAGATGCCGGATTTGCTTCACATGGTTCGAACTGCTTGGTACTTGCAGTTATAGGATACGGCGTAACCGGTATACCGAGTTGCGACGGAAGTCAAATCATTAAACATGACACGGTGATATGTTACTGGGTGGGCAACGCTGGTCTTAGGGCTCGCGCAAAAACAACTTCACATTTTGCCATCTCGGCTTCCGCCCGTCTTTGCCCGATACCTCACTCGCAAAACCTCGACATAGCCTGCTATGCCTGCGATTTTGCTCAATCGG
>Ga0180435_10003360_pt1 | contig 16074 bp, 13 predicted proteins | sample SS_ome_3_FD_132467 | JGI IMG/M metagenome (GOLD analysis project Ga0180435, IMG submission 132467) | Hypersaline lake sediment archaeal communities from the Salton Sea, California, USA - SS_3_S_1 metaG | ecosystem: Environmental > Aquatic > Non-marine Saline and Alkaline > Hypersaline >... | reverse complement strand
TTAAAAAACAGCCTGTTACGGCGAATTGCAAATTTGTTAAAAAAGGATAAATCTGACCGAAAGTGCAACAGAGTTGTCCGTTTACGCACAGCCGGAATTTCCTGCTTGCTTCTGTTTCCCTTAATGCTTTTCAATGAATGCATCCTTTTCATTTATCTCTTGTCTTTTAGATAGATAAAACACTTAGAGGTTTAAAATGATGAATACTATGAAAGATAAAATATGGGTGGTGGGAGTGCTGACCCTTATGTTTGCCATCTCGGCGTGTACCTATTTTGGTCCCTGCGTGAACGGATCAGGACCCCTGACTTCCGAGCTTAGAGACGTTGAGAATTTCACCGGGATTACCAATACCGGTTCATTTGAAGTATATGTGAGTGAAGCCGATACTTTTGGAGTGGAGCTTGTGGCGCAGGAAAACCTGCTGCCTATTATAGAGACCTATGTTTCTGGCGGTAATCTGATCATCGAAACAAAGAACCACAATTGCTACAGGTCCAGTTCAGCCGTTGAAATATACGTTTCCCTGCCCGAATTGGATCAGCTGCGGCTTAGTGGTTCCGGTATTTTAATAGCCGATGTGGCTGCAAGTCCGGAGGTGGAAGTAGCAAATTCAGGGTCCGGCTCCATTGAAGTTGACAGTGTTTATGCTGAGTATTACCGGGTAAGCAATACCGGTTCAGGTCATATCACCCTGGAAGGGGTAGTTGCCGATGAGGCGAATATGATTCAATCAGGTTCAGGTACCATTGCCGGTGGAATATTATTTGGTACTGCCGATCTTAGCATTCGGCACAGCTCCTCCGGTCGGGTTATAGCTACCTTAATGGATGGAACTGAAGTGGATGTTATTCTGAGTGGATCGGGTAAGGTGGAACTGGAGGGGGATGCCGTTCTGGCAGAGTATACATTAAATTCCTCGGGCAGGCTGGATGCATTGAACCTGGAAGTTCCGGATGTGGATGCACACTCCACGGGTTCAGGAGATATATTCGTATGGGCTAAGGATTTTCTGGACGCAACCATCACGGGATCAGGAGATATTATTTACAGGGGTAATCCATTGGTATCTACTACGATTACCGGGTCCGGGAATGTGAGGCCCTATTAGATTTCAAAGGCCTTCGACAACGATCACAATTTCACCCTTTACCTTAGCCTGGCTAAAATGAGAGGCTAATTCTGCCAGGGTGCCCCTGAGGGTTTCCTCATGAACTTTAGTGAGTTCCCTGGATACAGAAGCCTTTCTTTCCTCTCCAAGATATTCGGCCAGCTGTGTGAGTGTTTTCACCAACCTGTATGGTGATTCGTAAAATACCATGGTCCGGGTCTCAGAAGCAAGTTCTTTCAGTCTTTTCTGCCTGCCTTTCTTTTGCGGCAGAAAGCCCTCAAATACGAACCTTTCTCCGGGAAGTCCGGAGTTCACCAGTGCAGGGACAAAGGCAGTGGGGCCGGGCAGAGATTCCACTTCTATTTCTTTTTCAATGCATGCCCTGACCAGGAGGAAACCGGGATCAGAAATTCCGGGAGTGCCGGCATCGGAGATCATGGCTATGTCGGAACCCCCAAGGATCCGGTTTACAATGGAATCCAATGTCCGGTGCTCATTAAATTTATGGTGAGAGTGCAGGGGTTTGCTTATCTGCAAGTGTTTCAGAAGTATACCCGATTTACGGGTATCTTCTGCCAGTATCAGGTCCACTTCTTTTAATACCTCAATGGCTCTTAATGTTATGTCACCAAGATTGCCTATGGGAGTCGGAACCAGATAGAGTTTTGGCATAGGTTTAACTCAGGTATCTGCGTTTGACCAGCCCCGCCAGGATTTCCACACCCTCATGTTCTGTGGAATCGGCGAAATGTGAGGAGAGAATATGACTGGCACTTTCATAATTGTCAGCACCATCCAGCCTGCTTAGAAGCTTTCCGAATTCATCCGAATTTCCATCAAATAGTTCCCGGATGATCAGAAATCTGTCATTGATACCAATGTTACGAGCGATGTTGTCTATGGCCGAACCAAGTAATTTCGTATCCAGTGGCTCTGTCCGAGATTCTGCCAGGTTTTCATTGATGCTCGACTCGGCCTGGAACTTCTCAGCCAGGATGGCGGGATCCTCAAATCCGGATTTGCTTTCCTCCGGAACTGAGTTTTCTTTTTCTGCCTCTTTGGATTCGACGGGCGGTGCTGCATCGGCATCGGTCTCGTCTACGGGCACTGTATCAACTTTGGGCTCTGGCTCGGGCTCTGGCTCGGGCTCTGGCATTGGCACCGCTTCGGTTTCTGGTACTGGTTCTGGTTGAGCTTCCGGCTCGATCTTGCTTTCAGTTTCATGAACGGCGATTGGCTCCTTATGAGTTTCAATATCAGCATCTTGGGAGCCGTTCAGGCTTTGTCCAACCAGCTCATTTAGCCTGTCGGCTTTGATAATAGTCAGGATTTCATAGACGTTTCTGAGCTTAGACATGGCCAGGTCCAGTTCAATGGAGGATGCATCCTTAGAATTCTGAAGCTTGCCCACAAGTTTTTCGATATCTTGTATATCTTTAGTGAGGATTTCAATGGTGTATTTTATATCCATAGCGATCAGTGATTATGGTACTGGAGTACTACAAAACTAACGATAATCTTCATATAATCTTGTATCATGTTTCTTGAAAACACAAGTAGGGGAACCAAGGGACATGGATGGATCGAAGTGATCACAGGTTCCATGTTTTCAGGAAAAACCGAGGAACTGATCCGGCGACTGAAAAGGGCCAGGTTTGCCAAGCAGAATGTGGAGATATTTAAGCCACGGATGGAGGTAAGGTATTCCAGCGAAGAGGTGGTTTCTCATGATGAGAATGCCATTCAAAGCACACCGGTCGATTCGTCAGCCAATATTCTTCTTCTAGCCAGTGGAGTGGAGGTAGTCGGAATAGATGAAGCACAGTTTTTTGATGACGGTCTGGTGGAGGTGTGCAATCAACTGGCCGATCGTGGAGCCAGGGTAATTGCCGCCGGACTGGACATGGATTATAAGGGTGTCCCCTTTGGCCCCATGCCGGATCTCTTGTCCATTGCAGAATATGTTAGCAAGGTACATGCCATCTGTGTAAGATGTGGCAACCTGGCACAATATACACACCGCTTATCCGACAACGATAAGTTAATTGTGCTGGGCGAAACCGATATTTATGAGCCCCTTTGCAGGGCCTGTTATGTCGGAAATCAGGATAGAAGATAAGAATCCATGAATTCGGATTGGACACTGAAAGAAATAAGTGCCAGGATCAATGGAACTCTTCATGGAAGAGGTGAAGGTTTTATCGCCAAGCTGGCCACTGACAGCAGGACTGCTGTTACCCCCGAAGGCACCCTGTTCATTGCCCTGGTCGGAGAACAGCACGACGGTCACCAGTATATCGGGGAACTGTATGAGCGTGGATACCGCTCCTTTCTTGTTTCACGGGTCCCCGAGCTAGAAGCGTATCCTGAAGCCAGTTTTTGTTTCGTGGAAAACAGTCTGGAAGGATTGCAGGTGCTGGCTTTGGCATGGAGAGAAAGCTTTGGTGGAGAAGTGCTTGCAATCACCGGAAGTAATGGAAAAACCATTGTAAAAGAATGGATCCATCAGTGCCTGAACAAGCATGTCAAGACCTACCGCAGTCCGCTCAGCTTCAATAGCCAGGTGGGTGTTCCCCTCTCTTTGTGGGGTATTTCTCCGGAGCATGAATTGGCTGTCATTGAGGCTGGGATCTCCCAACCCGGGGAGATGGAAAAGCTGCAAGCCATCATCAAACCCGACACGGGCATTTTTACCAATCTTGGATCGGCTCATCAGGAGCATTTTCGCAGCCTGGAACAAAAGGCTCAGGAAAAGGCAAAGCTCTTTGCGGGGTGCGTAAAAGTGATATGCAAGGCAGATGTTCTTGTTGATGAGCTTCCAATGGCGCATTTTCTTGATAAGCAGAAGACAGAAATTGTAGACTGGAGCCTGGGTGGTGAGGGACGGTATCGTTTCCATATCCTCGAAAAAGGGCACACTCAAACAGTCCTAAAAACGGAACTGGAGGGCCGGGAACTGACCTTTGCCCTGCCCTTTGGGGATGATGCTTCCATCGAGAATGCACTACATGTTTTTGTGTATGCTGCAGAACGGGGACTGGCTGCAGAGGAACTGACAGATGGCATCGCTAAACTGGAACCTGTATCCATGCGTCTCCAGATGCTTCAGGGGATTATGGACAGTATAATAATCAATGACAGCTATAACTCGGATACAGGGGGATTGGCGGCAGCTATTGATTTAATGGCGCAGCAAGCCAGCCATAAAAGTAGAGTAGTCATTCTTTCCGACCTCTTGCAAAGCGGCAGGGAAGAGGCCGATCTCTACCGGGAGATTGCCGGGATGCTTACAAGCAATAAGGTGGAGCAATTTGTAGGTATTGGCCCTGCCCTTTGCAGGCAGGCAGCATTGTTTCCAACATCGGCCCTGTTTTATGAAAGCACACTGGAATTTCTGAATGGGATGGACCGGACTCTTTTCAGGGATTGCGTAGTACTTGTCAAAGGATCCAGAAAATTTGGATTTGAGAGGATCACCAATGAGCTACAGCTGAAGTCGCATCAGACCAGGCTGGAGATTGATATGAACGCCCTGGTGCACAACCTGAATCATTTCAGGTCCAAACTTCACCCGGGAGTGGAGACCATGGTAATGGTCAAGGCTCTGTCCTATGGCATTGGTAATATCGAAATTGCGAGCCTCATGCAGTTTCATAAAGCAGATGCCCTTGCAGTGGCCTTTATTGATGAAGGAATGGAACTCCGGGCTGCCAGGATACACCTTCCTATCATGGTGTTAAATCCCAACACAGGGGGATTTGCTTCCCTGATCGATCACCGGCTTGAGCCTGAGGTATACAGTATAAGTATACTCAGGGCCCTGCAAGAGTATTTACGTTCACGGGGCATCAGTGGATTTCCCATTCACCTGAAGCTGGATACGGGGATGCACCGGCTCGGTTTTGGTGAGGAGGATCTGAAAGAGGCACTATCCTGGCTTCGGATGCCTGAGTTCCGGCTTGCCTCGGTCTTTACTCACCTGGCAGCCTCCAACGAACGCAAGCACGATGACTTTACATTAACTCAGGCCACACGTTACCATCATATGTGTGAGTATCTGAGGGATCAGCTGGGATCCGACTTCAAACAGCATGTATTAAATTCCGCGGGAATTGAGCATTTCCAGGATTTGCAATACGATATGGTGAGGCTGGGAATAGGTCTCCATGGAATAGGGGCTTCTGATTCCCTTAAAGCCGTAAGTTCTTTTAAAACCATTGTTTCTCAGGTGAGAACCGTTGAAGCAGGCGAATCAGTGGGTTACTCCCGGAAGGGTCAAACAGCCAGGATCAGCCGAATTGCGACCATTCCGGTGGGCTATGCCGACGGTTTTCATCGGGAGCTTGGCAATGGCAAAGGACAGGTTCTTATTCAGGGTGTGAAGTTTCCCACCATTGGGGAAATCTGCATGGATATGACCATGATCGACGTGAGCGGCGGGGATGTTGTTGAAGGTGACCAGGTAGAGATGTTCGGCAAAGAACAATCCGTTTCTGAGTTTGCCAGGCAGGCCGGTACCATCCCCTACGATATTTTAACTTCCATTCCCGGGAGGGTGAAAAGAGTATATTTGCAGGAGTAGTTATGAAGGTCAGGATATCAGCAGTCATTATTACCCTGAACGAGGAACGTAACATCGGACGGTGCCTGGAATCCTTACAGGGCGTTGCCGATGAACTGGTTGTGGTGGATTCTTACTCCTCAGACAGGACGGAAGAAATATGCCGCTCCTACGGAGCACGTTTTATCCAGCACAAATTCCACGGCCATATTGAACAAAAGAACTGGGCCATTTTGCAGGCCAGTTTTCCCCATATTCTTTCCCTGGATGCCGACGAAGCCCTGTCTCCACAATTAAAAGCTTCCATCCTGGAGGTAAAAGCACACTGGAGCCACGACGGTTATGATTTCAACAGACTCACCTCCTATTGCGGGAAGTGGATCAGGCACACCAGCTGGTATCCCTCCAGAAAACTTCGATTATGGGATTCACGCAAGGGTAGCTGGGGTGGATTTAATCCCCACGACAGGTTTTTTCTGGACAAAGGAGCCTCCAAAAAGCATTTGAAAGGAGACTTGCTTCATCATTCCTATTATTCTGTAGATGAACATCTTGCCCAGATGAACTCCTTTTCATCCATACAGGCTTTATCCTACTACGAACAGGGCAGAAGGGCCAGTTTGCCGGTCATATTATTTGCTCCCTGCTGGCGTTTCTTCAGGGATTATATCTGGAAGCACGGATTTCTGGATGGTTTTTTCGGTTTTGTGATCTCTGTTAACTCAGCCCACGAAGTATTCCTTAAGTACGTTAAGCTCCGTAACATCGCCAGGAAGGAAAAGCTGAGAAGCCGTCAGACCATTTGTTTCGTTAATACACAACGTAGCTGGGGGGGAGGAGAGAAATGGAGTCTGGATGTAATGGCCGAGCTTAAAACACAGGGCTATGATCCCCTGTGCATCACCTCAAAATCCAGTCCCCTGGCAAGGCGCATGAAGGAACTGGGAATTCCCGGAAAGGAACTACGTTTATCGAAGCTCAAGTTTCTGTATCCCTTCAAGGCTTTTAGCTATGCACGAATATTCAGGAAGGAAAAAGTAGGAGTATTGCTGGCCAATGTTTCGGCTGATATGAAAACAGCCTCTCTGGCTGCAAAACTGTCCGGAGTTCATAAAATAATTTACAGAAGAGGGAGCTCGCGTCCCGTGGTGAATTCATTGGATAATCGCATCATATTCAGGCGAGTACTTACAAAAATCATAGCAAATTCACAGGAAACCAAACGTACCCTTCTCGCCAGGAATCCATCCCTGGCACCTGAGAGCAAGATTCGTATCATCCATAACAGTATTCACCTGTCGAGGTTTCCCCTGGAAAAAACACCTCTGTTCGAAGCCAGGGAGGGAGAGATCCTGCTGGGATGTGCAGGTCGCCTGTCGGTGGAAAAGGGACATCATTTACTGCTGGAAATGATGCAAGAGCTCAAAGCTGAGGGGTTTCGCTGCAGGCTTCTTCTGGCTGGAGAAGGAAAGCTTGAGGGATCTCTGAAGCAAAGTGCGGAGAGTCTGGGTGTGGATCATATGGTGGAATTTCTTGGATTTGTGGAGGATATGCCCTCGTTTTACTCTTCTATTGATATATTTCTGCTGCCCTCGGCTTTCGAGGGTTTTGGATATGTGCTGATTGAAGCCATGGCCAGCAGGAAACCCGTAGTGGCTTTTGATGTGGGTTCCTCGGTGGAGATTGTGGAGCACGGGAGAACCGGATATCTCGTTCCCCCAAATCAGGTTCAGGAAATGGCCAATTATGTCATTGAGCTGGCCGGTGACAGGGAGCTTCGGGTAAAGTTTGGGGAGAATGGAAGATCCAGGGTAGAAGAATTTTTCTCCTTTGAGAACAATAAAGCGGAAATTATCGAGCTGCTCAAGCCTTCCGTTTCATAAATTCCTCATAGGAATGTTTCCACCTGCGATGCGACCATAGCCAGTAGGAAGGTTCTTCCCTGATCAGGTCTTCCAGCAAACGTACATGATGTTCAGTAATTTCATACTGATCCAGCTTCCCGGGTTCCTCACAAATCAATTCCATTTCCACCTCATAGCGTCCCCTTCGTGGCTTTCTGATCTTCAGGAACACCACAGCTGCATTCAGTTTTCTGGCCAGTTTTTCTGTGCCCAGATACATGGGTGTATCTCTTCCCATAAATTTGGTCCAGTATTGGATGTGCTGCAGTATGGGGCGCTGGTCTCCAAGAAATACAGTAAGCACAGGTTCCTTTCTGTTATTATACTCAATGAGTCGCCTGGCTACTTTTTCCATGGCTGTCACCTCTCCACCAAAGCGGGTTCGGTTACGGATAACCATCCGGTCGAAGTAGGGATTTCTCAAAGGCTTGTATATTCCCAAAAATGGATGATCCATGGCAAGGCACATGCTGGACAGGTACTCCCAGTTGCCATAGTGACCAACCACCGCCATCACATGTTTACCTTTCCTGTGCAATTCGTTCAGCAACTCCGGATTTTTATATTGCATCCTTTGCAGTGCTTTCTCTTCGGAATAGAAATGGTAAACAGCCTGTTCCAGCATTATGTCGCACAGATGATGGTAAAACTTACGGGCAATTTGCCGGATCTTATGTTCATCATAGTCCGGAAAGGCTTTTCGAAGGTTGTCGTAAACTACCGGCCTGCGATATCCGACCAGGTGATAGAGAAAGAAATAGGCAATGTCAGAAAGCAGGTATAAGAGGCGTTCGGGTAAGAGGTGAAGTAACCATACCAGGCTGTAGGTCAGGATGTAGCCTAAAAATTTCATTGCTTAGCCCAGCTCACTTATCCGCTCAAGCTTGGGCAGATCCAGTATCCTGATTTTCCTTCCATCGATGGAGATTACCCCTTCCTGGGCAAAGGTAGATAGTGTTCGAATGGCATTTGAGGTGGTCATGTTGGAAAGATTGGCCACATCCTCCCGGCTCAGGTATATTTTAATGGTAAGACCGTCGTCTTCATAGCCGTAAGTATCTTTCAGAAATATGAGAGATTCGGCCAGCCTGCCGCGAATGTGTTTTTGTGTAAGTGTGACAGTTCGATCGTGCGAAAAACCCAGTTCTGAGGCAAAAGACTGGATAACACTCATGCTCAATTCGGCATTGCTCCTCATTACCCGAAAAACACTTTCCTTATCAACAATACAGGATACACAATCTTCAATGGCAACGGCAGTGGCAGTATGATTCTCATCAGCGAACAGAGCCCTGTAACCTATGAAACCCACCGGCTTGGCCATCCGTACAATTTGTTCTCTACCACCAACACCTTCCTTAAAGATCTTAACCTTTCCTTCAGCCAGAATCATCAAGCCCATGGGCTTATCTCCCTCTTTAAAAATGATCTCGCCTTTTTTGTAGAATGCACAGGTGTAATTTTGCTTAAGGAATTCCTTTTCTTTGAGAGTAAGTACAGTGAATACAGATTTTGGATTGTCTATACAGTCATCTGCATTGTAGTTCCTTTCATGCATCGTATCCTTCTGTTTTTGATGTATTGCGCTGAATAACACACAAAAATAGAAAAAATTATGAATTGAAGCCCCAAGAATCAGCGCTTCGATTTAGCTTTTATTCGCTCGACCTTCAGGCGTGCTGTGGGAATTGAGTGGTCGGGATTCTGCATTAATATCTGGCCACCAGAGGGAGCCTCCTTCCCACGCCAAATGCTTTTGAGGAAATTCTCAGAATGGGCGGGGTCTGATAACGCTTGTACTCATTTTGATCCACCAGCTTTATTATCCTGTTGACCAGTTCCGGCTCAATACCCATGGTTTGCATTTTTTCCTTTGGGAGCTGCCTTTCTATATAGGCTTCCAGAATCTGGTCCAATTGCTCATAGGGAGGCAGGGAGTCAGAATCTTTCTGGTCGGGACGGAGCTCAGCGGAGGGTGCTTTGGTAATAATATTTTCCGGGATCACTTCCTGGTCTGAATTCAGATAACGGGCAAGTAGGTATACATCGGTTTTATATACATCTCCCAGGACAGATAGCCCACCACTCATGTCTCCATAAAGGGTTCCGTATCCCACTGCTGTTTCACTTTTATTGCTTGTATTCAAGAGGATATTTCCGAATTTATTGGAGAGAGCCATCAACAGGGTACCCCTTATCCTGGCCTGTATATTTTCTTCAGCAATATCCTCGGGTAAGCTTTTAAATAAAGGTTTCAGGCTTTCCCTGAACTGATTGAAGAGGGATTCGATGGGAAGGATATCATATGTAACTCCCAAATTCCCGGCCAAGGCTACAGAGTCATCTACGCTGTGAGTGGAGGAGTACTGTGAGGGAAGCAGAAGCACATGCAAATTCTCAGGTCCCAGGGCCATGGCAGCCAGGGCCAGCGTAACTGCGGAGTCGATTCCCCCGGATAAACCCAGGGTGGCGGTTTTAAAACCCATTTTGCCAAAGTAGTCCCTGATTCCGCAAATAAGTGCTCCCGCCATGGCTTCCAATCTGTCGGGCAATTCGCCCGATCCGGGATCAGGTTGTGACTGTTTCAATTCATCCAGGTCAATTAGCATGGTTTCCTCCTGGAAATAGGGGAGTCTGGCCATCACCTTGCCGCCGGGATTGACAGCCATTGATCCACCCTCAAAAATAAGTTCCGTCTGGGCCCCTACCTGGTTGCAATAGAGTACTGGTATTTGGTATCGAAGGGCTTTGCCTGTAAAGATGGACTGTTTGGCATCCATTTTCCTGTGTGAAAAGGGCGAAGCAGCCAGATTGATCACCACATCGGGCTTTAATTGCGATAACTCTTCCAGGGGATTAAGGGTATATAGCCTGCTCCGGATGTATTCGTTATCAAAGGGCTGTTCATCCCATAAATCTTCGCAGATGGTCACTGCCAGCCTGTGGCCCATGAACTCAAGGAGTTCAAACTTGTTATTGGGTTCAAAGTAGCGGTATTCGTCGAAAATGTCATAGGTGGGTAAAAGCGACTTACGGAAAACCTGCCTCACCTTACCGCCGTGTAGGAAAAAGACCGAATTGTAAAGCATTTTGCCCTTGCTGTCCGGATTGGGTTCGGGACCACCTACCAGAACACCCGTGTCAGGATTGATTTCCGTTGCAAGGATATCTATATGGGCCAGGCAGGAATCAATGAAGTCTTTCCTTTCCAGCAGGTCCAGGGGTGGGTAACCGCAAATGGAAAGCTCTGAAAATACCACCAAATGAGCTCCCTGTTCCGCTGCCTCGGAAACGGCCTGTTTTAATCGGCTCAGGTTCCCTGAGAAATCACCTACCAGATAGTTCTGCTGTGAGAGGGCAATTTTCATTGTATGTCAAAAGAGGATTCCTAAGTGCACAGATACAGCATTGGTCTTCACATTGGCTTGATCGTTATCAGTTACGTCGGTTAATCCGGCCGACCAACGGAGACCGCCAATCAGAGCAGTATGTCCTCCCAGTTGGTATTCCACACCCAGTCCGGCATGGTAGCCCAGGTTGAAGCCATGTACACTTTCCATTACATCGTGCTTGTCAAGTATCCCATCTTCTGTAGTGGCTTTTGCATTCAGGGCAATCATGGGATTAAAGCCAAGTTGAAGAAAGAAAGTAGCGTAGCCAAGCTCCTCGGTTTTGAGTTTCAGACCCAGAGGGATGTCCAGGTATTGCAGGTTCATTTTTACGTTTTGATCCGGCTCCACAGGCAAGATTTCTCCTTTGGAGTAAAAATCGGTGGAATCCGCATAACTCATATTTCCTCCCAGATTATTAATTCCCAGTCCAAGGGAGAAGGCATAATTCGGAGCGAAAAAATAGTCCATGTGCAGTCCCACCTGCATGTGAAAGATGGATCCTTCGGGCTTTACGGAGTTGTCATCCGAATTCATCCAGGCAAACTGGGGGTCCAGGTGAACACTGAATCTGATGGGAGGCTGAGCCTCTATGGTAATCAATATGCTCAAAAGGAAGCTAATAAGCAGTAATCGTCTCATATTTTATATTTTTGTTTCTTACAAGAACGTTCAAATTTAATGATTATGATGAGACCTGTTCAAGGGATATTGTTTTTTCTAAGCCTCACCGCATTGCTGGTCAGCGGATGCAAGCCCAATACCCGGCAGGCAGATATATCATCCATCGATTACCAGGTGGATCTGGAGCGCTTCGACCGCGCCCTCTTTGAAATGGATCAGGATACAATGGAACGCGCCATTGATGATATGTACAGGCAGTATGGTGATTTTTTTGATGTGTTTAATGTCCATATAATCAGTATTGGTCAGGCTTCCTCCAGGCGTTACCCTTCCTACCTAAGCATGTTTATCAATGACCCTACCAACAGGGAGGTTTTTGAATATACCCAGGAAGTTTATGCTTCTGGCCTTACACTTGAGCAAGAACTAACGGATGGCTTCAGACACTATCTCTACCACTATCCCGATTCCACGGTCCCCAGGATAGTGGCCTATGTGAGCCGTTTTAATCAGGGACTCTTTACGGTGGGTCATTTTGTGGGTGTGGGACTGGATCAGTATTTGGGTGAAGATTGCAGTTTTTATAAGCAAATGGGAGTGTCAAACTACCTGGTTCGCAATAAAATACCGGCCAGGCTGCCCATTGATGCCATGACAGCCTGGGCCACCAGTATATATCCCTACAACGATTCTGTGGACAATGTCCTTGCCAGAATGATCTGGCACGGACAGCTAGCCTGGTTTGTGGATCTGATGTATCCCGATGCTGAGGAAGCTTTGAAGATGGGATTTACAGACGATCAGGTGCGCTGGTGCAGAAATAACGAGAGGCAAATGTGGACGCATCTGGTGGAAGAGAAACTGCTTTTCTCGACCGATCCGCTGAATATACGGAAACTTGTGGAAGATGCGCCCTATACCCGCTTTTATACCTCCGAATCGCCGGGCAGAGCTGCGGTCTGGCAGGGTTGGCAAATAGTTAAAGCCTATGCAGACCGAAACCCTAAACTGAGTGTACATCAGGTGATGGCTCAACGCAATTACCAGGAGCTACTCCGCCTATCCCGTTACGATCCCTGATCCAGGGGATCCCTCAATTGTAAGGCTTATTTGTACTTGGCTACCCGGGCATCGTCGATGACCCCGCTCCAGTTTAATCCGTAAGCAAAATCGTAGACATTTCCTTCACTATCAATATAGGGTGTCATATCGCGGGGTACATCCTCTTTTTGCTCTTCTACGGTTTTCATATCTGCAGGCATCTGGAAGGGAAGCAGACCCGAAGGTTCAACGGCTCCACTCAGGAGATCGAGCACCGCCTGGTCCTGAACTCCCATATGCACCAGGATGGCATCAGCCTCCTTTTCGAATTCGGAAAATACCATGGGCTTGCTTACATGAACCACCGCAATCACAGGCTTATCTCCCATCTCCTTCCGGGTCTTAAGCACCAGATCCCTATCAACCTGGTTATTGGCTGTGACAGTCTTATTCTTGTAGCTTCGGTTGCTGAAGTCCTCTAATGGACTTCCTCCTGCCAGGCTGGTTTCGCGGGCAAACTCGGCCTTATATGAACCGTATTGCAGTGAAATGGGGATATAACCATTGCCCCCTTTTTCCACGTCACCGGGGTCGTAGCCGGATCCGCCATTGGGACTCTCTATGCCCAGCAGGGCAAAGTCAGCTTCTTCAGCGGTCTCCACCAGTTCGAAATACTTGCTGACTATCTCCTTGCTGAAGGCATCAACCCATCGTTCAGGGGTCGATCGTCCGAACCAGTTTGTTGAAGCCGGTATAAAACGCTGGGGAATATATACCTTGAGATGCTCAGTGAGGGGAAGTGCAGCATTGGCATTTTTCAGCAGGACCATGGATTTTAATTGGGCATCGTAACCCGCTTTCATGTACTCAGGATTGCCCACAATCCGCTCGGTGGACTGCGGATCCAGATAGGCATTTTCGAAGAGGCCCGTCCTGAATATATTTCTCAAAAGTCGGGTGGCGGATAATTCAAAGCGCTTGCGCATATGCTCCTCACCATGTTCAGCCACTCCCAGCTTGTAGGCTTCCAGAACGGGGCCCATATCGTTATTGCCCCCGAACTGGTCTCCACCAGCTTCCAGGATCTTATAATGCCTTTCAGCTTCACTCAGGTCTTCCACACCCCAGCTCATACCTCCGAAACTGAACATGGAGGAAGGGCTTCTGGTCACTCCCCAGTCGGTGCAAACCACACCCTGGTATCCATATTTTTCTCTAAGCAGATCGGTAATCAGGTATTTATTGTAGGCATTTCCCACATTCTCACCATTTTCGGTATCTATATCTGTTGAGATGGTATAATAAGGCATGATAGCTGAGGCCATACCTGTGGGCCCGTCCAGTTTAAAGGCTCCTTCGGTGAAGGGCTTCAGGTGATCTTCCAGGTTGTTTCCGGGATATACAGCGTAGGCTCCATAGGCAAAATGGGCATCGCGCCCACCTTCTTCAGGTCCGCCCCCCGGCCAGTGTTTTACCATGGCGTTTACACTGTGATAGCCCCAGCCATTCATAATTTCATGTTCCTTGCCCGAGGTCTGGAAACCATCCACATAGGCCCTGGCCAGGTCGGTGGAAAGATCAGGATCTTCACCCATGGTGCCACTGAACCGACTCCAGCGGGGTTCGGAGGCAAGGTCGATCTGGGGGGAAAGTGCAGTGGCGATGCCCAGGGCCCGGTATTCGATGGAGGCAATCTCTCCAAAGAGTTTCATCACTTCCGGATCAAAAGTGGCAGCAATTCCCAGAGAAGCCGGCCACATGGAGATGTCTCCGCCGGAGCCAAGATCAAATTCTGCGCTGGATCGGGTCCTGTGCCGTGGATCCGAACTGGTATTCACAGGAATACCCAGGCCGATTCCTTCCACCAGGGCTTGCATATTGTTGTTCCACATGGCAGCAATCGCCGGACTCTGAACCGAAGTAACCAGTACATGACGCAGATTGTCCTCCGAAAGGAATGTTGTTTGTGCATCTGACAAATCAGATGGTGCTGCGCCGCTTTCATCGAAGGACTTACCATTGTATGTAGCGCCAAAGCGGCCGCGACCACTTGCCGGAACGGCCTGATGTGCGCTGTACAGCATCAATCCGGCCATTTGTTCCACAGACATCTGAGTTAGCAGGTCGGCAATACGCTCGTCCACCGGCAGCCTCCAGTCTTCATAGGGATCCAGGGATGCATTCTTATTGAGGTCTTTGAAAGCCATCCCTCTGTCTTCCAAAAGACTTACTCCCGAGGCCGGATTGAAAGCCAGTGCAGCTCCCCCCTCATTGAGCACCAGGGTATAGGCTTCTTTCTCCTCCAGGGTATATCTGGGTCCGCAGGAGCTGAAGCTCAAAATGGCAATTCCAAGAAAAGTAAATAATGCAATGTTGATTGGTTTCATGGTCAGTGATTTAGTTTTGAGGAACATTATTCTATTTGGACACACAAAATATAAGAAGGTTTAAGAAAGCTTCCGAACGCACAATTTTAAAGTTTGCTGCCGCAGATCTTACAATAATTAGCATCGGGATCGTGATGCTTGTGTCCGCACTTCGGGCAGACTCCTTTTTTGGGACCTCGCCCCACTTTAACCGCTTTACCGATTTCCACCGAAATGATCCCGGTGGGTACCGCAATGATGGAATAGCCCGTGAGCATGGCCAAAGAGGCGAGTATTTTACCCGCCACGGTGGCTGGGGCAATATCACCATAACCCACAGTGGTAATGGTCACTATGGCCCAGTAGATGCTCTGGGGAATGGAAGTAAAACCATTTTCCTCGCCTTCAATGAGATAGAGGAGCGATCCCAGGATGAGGACCAGGGTAAGTACTGCTCCAAAAAAGACTACGATTTTGTGTTTGCTTTGTTGCAGCGCTTTAGCCAGAACAACGGCCTCTTTCACATACCGGGCCAGTTTAAATACCCGGAACATTCTCAGCAACCTGAGAGCCCTGATGGTCAGGAGAAAGGTGCTCTGGTCAAATACCAGTCCCAGGAAGGTGGGCAGGATGGCCAGAAGGTCAACCACTCCGTAAAAACTGAAGATGTACTTCCATGGCCGGGGTGCTGAATAAATCCTGAGCACATATTCCAGGGTGAAGAGAATGGTAAAGAACCACTCGATGCTCACAAAATAATCGTGATACACATTTCTTATGGAAGCGACACTTTCCAGTATAACCACCGAAACGCTGAGAATGATCATCCACAGAAGCACCACATCAAAGGTCCTTCCGCTTCGGGTATCACTTCCAAAAATGATCAGGAATATTTTATTTCTCAGATTCACCTAAGCCAAAGTTATGACATTTTACTCAGTCCCACAGCGGGACCTGGGCGTCGGAGAAAAAAAAGAGGCCGTCCACCAGGGCGGACAGCCTCAAGGAAATTTTTTATCCGAACCCTATTCAGGGCTGATAGCTTCTACGGGACATACATCCGCGCAGGCACCACAAT
>Ga0180435_10003359_pt1 | contig 16075 bp, 12 predicted proteins | sample SS_ome_3_FD_132467 | JGI IMG/M metagenome (GOLD analysis project Ga0180435, IMG submission 132467) | Hypersaline lake sediment archaeal communities from the Salton Sea, California, USA - SS_3_S_1 metaG | ecosystem: Environmental > Aquatic > Non-marine Saline and Alkaline > Hypersaline >... | reverse complement strand
GGGCAATGGGGGATGCAGGACGTGCAACTGGTACAACGATCTTCCAGGTGTTGAATTTTCTCGGCCAGGGGATCGACTCGTACATGCATCTGCTCTAAATAATCCATCGCCTTGGCGAGCTGGCCATCACTGCCAGCCAGCGCAACGACCATCATTCCCTGTTTTCCTGGGTCGATACTGGCCCGCAGGATATTGACCTGCACGCCAAAATCCGCAATGAGGTGATAGGTGATGGGCGCTTCAACAACGGTCTCGGGGAAGCGGAGAACCACTCTCGTTTCTTTCATTGGGGCACCTCCGTATTCCTCGTGGCACCCGGCAGGAGCGACTGCGGTCGCGTCAGGGTAAAATCGCCCTTCTGGATGAGATCTTTGAGATGGTGGGCCACTTGTCGTGCCAAGCCATAGCTTGAAAAAGAACCCGTGGGGACCTCCTTTCCGCTTATTTGAATGCTTCCGGATTTCAAATCAGCATAGCTGACCTCTCCCAGTGAAGCCTCACCTTCACCGGTCGGATAGTAGGTACTGTAGTCCACAATCGGTGCCGTGAGGTCGGCATCGGCCACCGATACAAAGCGGGCCATCTCTTCATCCAACATCGGTATGGGAACACCGACGGCCACGCTCAATGTCGCCCCGTAGCCCGAAAAGGAAACCGCTCTCACCCACCGAGAACGCATCTCTTTCATGTTGCCGATGAGGGCGACATTTCCGGCGGGTGATTTCGGCACCCCGTTTTCAAGTCTGGGGCCGGCGGGACTATGCTGCGTGCCATGCCAGGCCACATACCCTTGTGCACCGCAGAGAAATATGCGGGTCCCGACGCCAATCGTCCGGTAATAGGGGTCGTTGAACAGGGGCGACAATTGACCTGCGCTGCAGTAATTCGCATTGCCGATCCTCGGCTTGAGTTTACCCATATAGGTGTAGATCGGCTTGTCGGACAGGTTGACGGCTACGTTATAGTTCTGATAGCAGTTTCTGGGATTGAACATAAAGGCATCATTCATATCTGCCAAACCCACGGACTGCTCGCGATGCTTTCCCGGGTAGCAGTCTGTACCGTAGGCACCAGCCTTCAGGGTGACTTTTTTTTCGGCAATCAAATCCTCGATAACATGAGCACCGCCGTAATGAAACTTTCCCGGCCGTCGCCGGCTGTTGCGCGGATCACTCTCCTTAAGGGCCGTTGCGCCGATGTAAATATCGGCGGCAGCCAAACCAGCATACGCCGGCACATCGTTTAGGAAAACGTGTCCACCACCGAATTTTATTTTTTTCCTGGGCTGCTTGATATTGAGGAACGCCCCTGAGGAGCACATGGGGCTGAACGTACCCGTGGTGACGACGTCGACGGTCTCCGATACCTTTTGAGTCCCTTGCTTTTTTACCAGTGGAATAATCTCTTCTGCCGTCAGAACGATCGCTTTTCCTTGAGCAATTTTGTTGTTGATCTCTTCAATCGTTTTTGCCATGGTCCTGTTCCTTTCATTTTTCCGATTTGTACATGTGAATACATTTCTCCCAACGCTGCGTTTTGCCAAGCTTTAACGCGGCTTGGCGCCAAACATTATCCATGGGCAAAACCGTTTGTTTGTCATGTATCTTTTCTCCATGATGATACTGTTTGTCAGCATAACCTTCTGATTGGCGTGATCGCCCTTCCCCTATATTTCTTGGGAGACATATCTTAAAAAAAAAGCCGTGAGCACTTGAGGTGCCCACGGCTTATTGGTCAGGTATTGACCGGTTCAATCCATGGGCACACCCCTGGCCTGCATCATGGACATCATGAATTCAGCCGGCACACGGATCAAAAGAGTTTCTTTCATTGACGTTCCCTTGCTAAGGTTTTTTCAACTCGGCAAACTGTTTATATATCACAATGTAGCACCTTATGTCCGGCCCTGTCAATCATTTTTCAATATTTTTTCGTGCATTGATCGCCGACAATAACCCTGCGGTGCCGGTCATCATGTTATCCCCCATAGGAGCGCCGTATATGACGGGAAGATCGGAGTCATGGACGATGCTGCGTTTAGGGCCCGTGGCGATGATCGCTTCGATATGGTCAAATCCCACCTTCTGCCGCAGGTAGCAGCCATGCCCCCCTTCTGAAAGAATCTGCGCATGGCTCAGGTTTCCATCCGCCAGATTGCGGATCAAAGACTCGAGTCGTTCAAGCGTGATATCGTGGGTGTGGTATTCGAAAAAGCCGGCAATTTCGCGATCCGCAAGTACGGCTGCCACGGTATGCGAGGTGGCCACATCCAATACTATTCGATGGTGTTTGCCCCGGGCCGCCAGGTCTGTTGAAGCCCCCAGGATTGCGGCCATACCGCTGTCCATCACATACACATCTGTTGTGGGCAGCAAGGCAGCCTGATGTGCGATGGACCGCAAGCGGTTCATTTCCCTGGGAATTTCCGCTTTCTCGTATAGGAGGGTGTCTGGAAACGGCGCCGGTCCCAGCAGTTTCACAAAACGCTTGTGCCGGAAGTCCAGATGGGAGACACCCTTTGGAGGGACACCATGGTCCTGAGCACAGACACCCACCACATCAAAAGAAAATGGTACGCCCAGCCCACGAACGATATTCGCCAATCTGTCTAAATTTAAATCCGAAGCATACACATGGCTGAAGGCGGTATCGTTTTTCAGATTCTCGGCTTCCATGTCGGATACAACCGTTATTCCCCAGCCTTCGATCTTCTTCACATCATGATTCAAGGTTGCGGCGGCACTTCTGGAAATAACGACAGTATCTGTTTTGGCATGTGCTTTCAAAATGCGTGTCACAGGTCCGCCCCCCATTTCACTCCCTGTCACCAGCAATTTTCCTGAAATTGCCTCGATCTGCTCGGCAACCTGAATAACCGGAGATTTGACCACAGCCTTGTAGTGCTGCGGGAACGTGTCATCATAATAGAGTATGTCCATGGTACCGGCGCCGATGTCTATCATCAAATATCTGCTCACAGCTAACCCTCCCCTATGATTTTATGTACATGAAATCGTATCATAAACCCACCTTTTAAACCATATGCGACATTCTGTTTTACTTTGACAGGATGAAAACGGTTGGGTAATAAAGTCGGAGTGCTGTTTTGTGGAACGTGGTGTTATCGCTCCGATGTGAATGGCAATAATTCTATTTCTGAAGCAAGCAACAGGGAATCTTCGCCGGTAAGGATGTGAATCGATTTGATTCGCTCGCCAACCCCGTAGCCCCGATAAACCGGGATCTTTGACAAGCGACGGGGAATGCGCTCGCCTTTGCCGGTTCAAATGTAAAAAAAGGATGTAATGTATGTACGATTATTCAGCTTATTTCGATCAGATCGAATCTTATCTAAAATCCAGCGAACCGGCCATGTTTGATTTTCTCGAGAAAATAATCAAAATTCAAAGCGGGAGTCATAACAAGGCCGGTGTCGATCGCACCGCCGATGCCATTCGCACGGTGTTCCAGGGCCTCGACATCACGGCAGAAACCGTGTCGCAAGTGCTGCAGGGCAATCACCTGGTGGTACGATCCACAGCGCAAACCACGGCGGAGAAGCAAGTGCTGCTCATTGGCCACATGGATACGGTCTTTCCGGCAGATACGGATTTTAACTGGTATAAATCGGATGACGAAAAGAGCTATGGCCCGGGCGTGGTTGACATGAAAGGCGGTTTGGTGGTTGGAATTTTTGCTCTCAAAGCCCTCGGTCAGGTCGGTCTCCTAAACCAGATACCCATCACCTTTGTCTTTAATTCAGATGAGGAAATCGGCTCGGGCAGTTCCATCGACCTAATACAAAAAGAGACCCATACCAGTGCTTTCGCCTTTGTACTGGAAGCTGGCGGTCTCCCAAACCAGATCGTCACCGGCAGGAAAGGTAACCTCACCATTGAGCTCCACGTTCAGGGAACGGCCGGTCATGCTGCGTTTGCATCCAAAGACAAGCCCAGTGCCATCCTTGAGATGGCGCATAAAATCATCGAATTTGAAGCCTTGAACGACTTTGAAAAGGGCGTCACCATCAATGTCGGTAAAATTGACGGGGGGATTGGCTCCAATACCATCCCCGAATTCGCCAATGCCCGTATCGATTTTCGATATGTGGACCCATCCGATCTGAAATGTTTAGAGGAAAAAGTAACGAACATCACCCAGAAGACGGTTGTCAAGGGGACCCAGAGCCGGGTCGATTTCATTTCCGGCAGGCCTCCCATGCAGCAAAGCAATGGCAATCGCAGGTTGTTTGAAATCACGGCAGGGATTGCCGATCACATGGCATATCCGGTAAAGGAAGAATTTCGGTTCGGTGTGTCCGATGCCAACTTTGTCGCCGATCTAAACGTCCCTGTACTGGACGGTCTGGGACCCATCGGCGGACGCGATCACAGCAGGGATGAATACATGATCAGGGAAAGCCTTTTGAAACGGACAATTCTGGTTGCCTGTGCAATTATCGAGTGTTGGCGAACATTTTATCACGATGTCGAAGGATTCGCGTTGAATTGAGCACCGCCAGCAAGGCTGTGCCCATATCTGCGAAAACCGCCTCCCACATGGATGCCATGCCGGCGGTTCCCAAAATGATAAAAAAGCCTTTGATCACGAAGGCCAAGCCAATATTCTGCCATACAATTCGACGGGTCGTGTGGGCAATGGTAAGGGCTTGTGCCACCTTTGATGGCGCGTCCTTCATGAGAACCACATCTGCGGTTTCGATGGCGGCATCCGATCCTATGGCGCCCCCCATGGCGATACCGACGTCCGCCCGGGCGAGAACGGGCGCATCGTTGATCCCGTCTCCAACAAAAGCGACGTTTCCATTTTTCCGATGCTGCTGCTGGAGTGTCTCGAAAATGCGCACCTTGTCTTCCGGTAGAAGGTCTGCGTGAACCGCATCGATGTTTAACGATCGGGACACATATGTTGCGGCACACGAATTGTCTCCGGTGAGCATGGCGACACGGCGCACACCCAATTGCCGAAGCGACTGGATGGCCGACGCGGCGTCGGGCCGGATCTGATCACCGATGACGATGTACCCGGCATATTGATTGTCCACCGCCACATGAACCACCGTGCTGTCAAACTCACATCGATCGTGATCAATGGCTCTTTTGTGCAGCAAATGATCGTTTCCGACAACAATACTTTGATCACCCCAGCGAACCTTGACCCCCTGGCCCGCCAGGTTGACGTGCTGCGAAAGTTTCTCTGTTTCCATTGAAAGGCCGGCGTTTGAAAATGCCGTCAAAATCGAAACGGCAATGGGATGGCTGGATTGCGCTTCGGCCGCAGCCGCATATGTCAGCACCTGTTCCGAAGAGAAACCCTTTCTAGGGACGATCTCTCTCACCGTAAAGACGCCTTTTGTCAATGTCCCGGTTTTGTCAAACACCACCGTGCCGACGCCGGCCAGGGCATCGATATAGTTGGACCCCTTGACCAGGATGCCGTTTCGGGAAGCCAAGCCGATCCCTGCAAAGTAGCCCAGCGGTATGCTGATCACCAGCGCGCAGGGGCAAGAGATCACCAGTAAGACCAGAGCGCGATAGATCCAGGTGCCAAAGCTAGCATCCGGCATGATCAAGGGCGGCACCAATGCAATGGTCGCCGCCGTCATCACGATCAGCGGCGTGTAATAGCGTGCAAACCGGGTGATGAACTTCTCGGTTCTGGCCTTCCTGGCGGTGGCGTTTTCCACCAGGTCCATGATCTTGGCGATGGAGGTGTCTTCAAAGCGACGCGAAACCCGGATCGTCAAAGCGCCGGTCTGGTTGATCTGACCGGCCAATACCGTTGCCCCGGGCTTGATCGCAAGCGGAAGCGATTCACCGGTCAAGACAGAGGTATCCACCTGAGAAATACCGGAGAGCACAATACCGTCCAGGGGCACCTTTTGCCCCGGCTTGACCAGGACGATCTCCCCGATATTCACGTCTTCCGGTCGGGTCTTTTGAAAGCCGCTCTCGGATTGGACCATGGCGTCCTTGGGTTTTGCCGCCAGAAGGCCGGCGATGGAGCGGCGGGATCTGCTCACCGCTCGATCCTGGAGCAATTCACCGATTTTGTAAAAGATCATCACACCGATGGCTTCCGAGTAGGCATGGATGGCCAAGGCACCAGCGGTAGCAATGACCATCAAAACATTTTCATCAAAGAAATCCTTTCTTTGGATGGTTTTCCAAGCGTTTAGCACCACGTTCCGGCCGGCCATCAAATAGGCCGTGACCACCACAAAAAGTTCCAACGCCATCAGGGATCTGGTGTGAAACCAGTTTTCAGTCAGCAGGTGAAGCAAAAAAAGCAAGCTGGCAACACCCAGCCAGAGCAGCTCTCGATGCCTATCGCTCCTACCCGTTTCCTTGACAGGCGCCTGCTGTTGTGATTTTTCGGTTTTGGGTACCAAGCGAACATTTGGCTCTATCTTTTCAACGGCAGCCGCTACCTGGGCAACATTGCTGGCTTTGACGTGCAAGGTCAAACTGGCGAAATCAAGAACCGCCGTCTCCACCCCCTCCATGCGGTTCAGTCCATCCTCAATTTTGGCGGCGCAGTTCGCACAATCCAGATTCTGTACGGTGAATTTTTCGGCGGTCAGTTTTCCGGTCATGATATCTATTCCTTTACATGCGCCATACCGAGGTTGAGCAGCTTGCGAATATGATCATCATCCAGTGAATAGTAAATCACCTGTCCCTCTCTGCGATTTTTCACAATGCGGGCCTGTTTGAGGTTTTTCAGTTGATGTGAAACCGCGGGTTGCTTCATCTTCAGCAATGCACACAGATCACAGACACACATTTCCGATTCGCTCAAGGCCCAGAGGATGCTGATGCGTGTACCATCGCCGAATAGCTTGAACAGTCCGGCCAATTCACTCAAACTCTGTGCGGAAGGGATTTTGTTTTGAACGTATGAAACGATCTCGGCGTGAATTCCCTTGGTGAGGCAAGCCTGCCCTGCATTTATGGCTTGGGATCGCGGATGCATCTGATTTCCTTTCATTGCTGCTTCATACTGTGTTGTGCTGCTGCGCATGACGACATTAAATTAATATATTATCATATATACATATATATTCAATGAACACCTTTGTCAAGTTTGAAAAAGACACCTTGGAGGCAGCCCCCAGGGACCGAGGGCAGATCTCCTGAGCAGATCCTTTGGCATAGACTTGCATTGGGTGTGGGACTGACTTGATAATGATGTATTTTTGAAGTAATAGAAGCTATCTCAAAAAAGAGATTTTGGTTCCCCGTAAAAAGCGCGGGATCTGCGACAAGTTCAAGGCAGGGCCGAACTTCGAACCGCAGGCATACTTGTGTATTCCGAGGCGTCGTAGCGTGGGCCCAACCCAGCGTTTCACGGCGAAGCTAGAGAAGCGAAAACGGAAAATTAAGCCCAAAGATACTTTTGAGATGGCTTCCAAGAACAAATTGAGCCAACACACATTACGATGAACCAACCAGGCAGCAACACCTTGAATGTTTATAAAAACGTTTTGGTCGCTGAAAAGCGTATACGCCCGTATATCCGGAAAACCGCACTGGAACATTCCCCTTATCTGAGCGAGAAGCTGAACGCGCATGTTTATCTCAAGCTCGAGTGCATGCAGCATACAGGCTCGTTTAAATACAGGGGTGCGCTCAACAAATTTCTCTCACTGTCACCAGATGATCGCCGCTCTCCGATCATCACGGCCTCGTCTGGAAATCACGGCGCTGCCGTTGCCGCGGTTCTCCATAAGTTCGGCGGCAAAGGCATTGTTTTTCTGCCGGAAAACGCCTCTCCGGCAAAAGTTGACACCCTCCGTCAACACGGCGTGGCACTCGAATTTTTCGGCACCGATTGTGTCATGAGCGAAACCCTGGCCAAAAAAACGGCCCGGCAGAATCGACAGGTGTTTGTTTCCCCGTACAATGACCCTCAGATCATCGGCGGCCAGGGCACCATCGCCATCGAACTGCTGGAGCAGTTGAACCGTATGGATGCCATCCTGGTGCCTGTGGGTGGCGGTGGATTGATATCCGGTATCGCCGGATATCTCAAATTCGTGGACCCAAATATTCAGATGATCGGTTGCCAGCCCGAAAATTCAGCGGTCATGTATGCCTCTATTCAGGCTGGGAAAATCGTTGAAATGACTTCCATGCCGACCATCGCCGACGGAACCGCCGGGGGTATCGAACCCCATGCCATCACCTTTGATATCTGCCGCGAAATGGTCGACGATTACATTCGGGTCAGCGAAAAAGACCTCCGCTCGGCCATTCGGGACATGATCGAACACCACCAGATACTCATCGAAGGCGCTGCTGCCCTTTCCATAGCCTCCCTTTTGAAGGAAAAGAAACGCTTTCACGGTCAGCAGGTGGTTTCCATCGTCAGCGGCAATAGAATCACCATGTCATTACTGAAGGAGATACTGAATGAAATTTGAAACCTTTGAACTGGAACGGATCCAGTCCCTCTATGAAAACACGGTCAAGTACAATCTGACCGAGAGCGGCATCCACCCATACACACCCAGGGAGCTTCTAAGCGAGCAGGAAATCGAAACCATGCTAAACCTGCGGCTTGGTTATGGCCAGACCAACGGGTCCATTGAGCTGCGCGAAGCCATCTGTCAGCACTACCCGGGCGCCGGCATCGACAACGTTTTGGTGACCAATGGGTCGGCTGAATCCAACTTCACTTTTGCCTGGAGCAACATACAGGCCGGCGATGAAGTCATCGTGATGCTGCCCAATTACATGCAGATATGGGGTATCGCCCGCTACTTGGGCGCCGATGTTAATCCGTTCTTTCTGAAAGAAGATTTGAACTGGGCGCCCGACATCGATGCCCTGAAAAAGCAGGTCAGCGATCGTACAAAACTGATCTGCCTATGCAACCCCAACAATCCCACGGGGGCGATCCTGGATGCCAATGCCATGGATGCCATCGTCGAAATCGCCCGGGGAGCCGCTGCCATGCTGCATGTGGATGAAATCTATCGGGGTGCCGAGCTCGAGGGTCATGAAACCCCCACCTTTTACGGGCTGTATCCAAAAACCATTATCACCATGAGTCTGTCCAAATCTTATTCTCTTCCGGGCCTTCGCATGGGATGGCTGGTGGGTCCCGAGGCGCTTATGGAAAAAGGATGGGCCTATCACGACTATACGTCCATCTCGACGACCATTGTCAGCCAGTACATCGCCACACAGGTAATGCAGCCCAAGCGTCGTAAAGCTGTGTTGTCCCGGGGGCGGACACTGTTGCGGGACAACCTGTCCGCGTTCCAGGATTGGGTCGATAGGCACCCCGGTCTCTTTCACTTTATTCCTCCCCGTGCCGGCGGTATGGCCTTTATGCGATACAATATGGACATCAACTCCACCGAATTGTCTGACAAGCTGCGCCAGGAAAAAAGTGTCTTTGTCATTCCCGGCGACTGCTTTGGCATGGATCATTACTTACGCATCGGTATCGGTGGAAAGAAGAATCTTCTGCTGGCGGGGTTGAATCTCATGGACGAAACACTGGCAGGGCTGAAGCAGCAAGACACCCAAACGCTATCCCAAAATTAAGATATTGATACAGAGAGGGGGTCACCGATGAAACGGATCATCTGCCATGGGGACAGTCTGACCGAGGGAGCTGATGTGACATCTGCCCAGAGATGGCCGAATTTGCTGCAGGACATATTGGGAATCGACGTTCTGAACAGTGGCATCGGCGGTGACAGCACTGCTGGCATGCTGAGCCGATTTCCGAACGACGTGGTCATGCGCAAACCCGACGCGGTGATCCTGATGGGCGGCACCAATGATTTCTGGTGGAACCTGCCGGGAAACGTTCCCATGGCCAATCTTTTTACCATGGTTTATCAGGCCCAATACCATGGTATTATTCCGATCTTGGGACTTCCCATACCTTTTGACATTGATCAGGCGCTTAAACAATCCTATTGCCCGCCTGAAGGGGGATATGCGAGGCAGCTGTCAAAATTAGAATCACTGGTGAGCCAGCTGAAAACATACGCCGAGAACAGCGACATAGGGGTTTTGGACTTTCATGACCTCTTTATGGATGGCCAAGCTCGCATCCGAACTGAGCGTTTTCTCGAAGACGGGGTTCACCCCAATGCAGAGGGTCATCAATGCATGGCAAAACTGGCTGCTGCAATGTTATGTGAACTGAAACAATAAGGGACTGTTTCTAAATGAGGATTTTTGTTTTAAAGTCAAGACGGCCGGGAGGTTTCAACCCCAGGAATACTGACCTACATGGAGGCTTGAAACCGAGCGCCCAACGCAGGGATTGAGCAAAAAGACAATTTAGATACAGCCCCTGCAACAGGAGTGAACATGCAGATCTTAGATGACCTACTTTCGGTGCTTAACTTCGAAGCTCCGGTAAAAGACATTCGCCAGGGCATTTTTCATACCGCTGTTCTGAGCCGGTATTGCGGGCTGGCGGCGACATTGCCGAGGGATGCGCTCCGCCAGGAACCTCCCATGGTTAAGGAACCGGGCGCCCTCATTTTCAAACAGCCTCTGGAACTGGCGCAGCTCTCCTACTCATCCAGCATACTTGAAGCCGCCATGGGTATGGCGACCATCAACTCGCTTCTTGACGTTGATGAACGTGCCTGCGCCGAGCGCAATGCTGCCGAACTGATCTTGGAAAAGGGTCAAGGCCGCCGGGTCGCCATCGTGGGGCACTTTCCCTTCATCCCCAAGGTCGCCAAGGTTGCCAGGGAGCTCTGGGTTATCGAGAAAAACCCGCAGGCGGGCGATGTGGGTGAAAGCAAAGCAAGCAGCCTTCTCCCTAAGGCTGACGTGGTTGCCATCACGGGAACAGCCATCACCAACCACACCATGCAAGCCCTGCTGGAACATTGTGACCCAAAGGCTTTTGTCATGGCCCTGGGAGACAGCGCTCCGTTATCCACCATTCTGTTTGACCATGGCTTGGACGCTGTCGCCGGTACAAGCGTCGTGGATCCGGAGCAAGTCATCCGCTGCGTCAGCCAAGGTGCCAATTTCAGACAAATCAAGGGTGTCCGGCGACTCACCATGACCAGGGCATAAGGGGCATTTAACCCATGAATTTAACCTTGGGATTCACTGTTTAAAGCAGATTTTCGCTTGAACCAGCATATCCTCATCAGCTACTGAAAAGGAAAGGATAATCCATGGAAATGAAAATTGATTTCCCCGGCGGTAAAAAAGTCTATTCAACCTACAAAGGATTTACCATTCAAACCGACCAGGCCAAAGAGGAGGGTGGTGACGGGAGCGCACCCGAGCCCTATGACGTGTTTCTCTCCTCCATCGGCACCTGTGCGGGTGTCTACGTTCTCTATTTCTGCCAGGAACGAAACATCGACCCCTCGGGCATCCGGATGCGTCTTCAGTTCGATCGAAATGAGGACAAGAACTTAACCGAAGCCATCCGGATCCATATTGACCTGCCGCCGTCATTTCCCCCCAAATATGAAAGAGCCGTTATCAAAACAGCAGGACTCTGTACGGTAAAAAGAAACATTCTCAATCCTCCGGAATTTAAAATATCCGCAGAGATTCGAGAAAATTAACAAATAAGGAGGACAACATGCGACAAAGGAACGGGTTCTTCACCTACATGGGCTGTCTGGCAATGGCCTGTTTGCTTCTGACTCTACCGTCCCTGGTTTTTGCAGGGCAATACGAATCACTCGGCCCTCACCTCGTGGACCTCAAAGGCTGGAATGCTGATTCGGTTGAAGGCATGGACATGGATATGGGCGGGACCAAGATTATCCAAGCCATGCGCCGTTATACACGCGACAGCCAAGAAGCCGATGCCATGATAATGATCGGGAATACCATGATGACCCAGGCCCAAGCCCAAGGCATGACATCCATGCAGATGGAAACCGCCGAAGCAAAAGTCAAGGTCACGACAATAGACGGGTATCAGGTTTCCATTCACCATTCAAAACCCGATGCCGAGGGTGCCATCGTGGTGGCGCTGCCCAGCATCGGACAGCAGGGGGCCATTTTTGTTTTCCATTACAAAGGGTTGAATGAAAAGGAAGGCCTGGACACTGCCAAGAAGTTCAACTGGAAAAAAATCGAAAAACAGGCTCAGAAGCTGATGCAATAATTGATTGCAAAATGTCGACATTTTCGAAATCAACGGTAGTATTCAGCAGGGGACATCCGCCGCCCTGACATATTTCGCGAAACGAATCCAGAGAATATATAGCAGCTGTCATGAATATGCTCAGGTTGAACACATGTTGGGCGACCAAAAGATCTTTTTGAAATCGCTTATAGGAACAGCCTCTAGGTCGCCCAGAACATCTGTAGCACCTCGGTGATCTCGTCCGGCCCCTGAACTGAATGCGGGCTCCAGTCGCCGGGGAACATGCTCTGATAGTGCGACGATGCAAAACGGCTGTCGATGAGCAGGATGGCCCCGCGGTCGGTTTCAGAGCGAATGACCCGCCCGGAGGCCTGAAGGACCTTGTTGAATCCAGGGAATATATAGGCAAATTCATATCCGGCGTCGTACTGCTCGGAAAAATATGCATTGATGATCTCCCTTTCCAGGGAAGGGGGCGGCATGCCCACTCCCACCACCACGGCGCCGGTCAGGCGATCTCCCACCAGGTCGATCCCCTCTCCAAAAACACCACCCATGACGGCAAAGCCAACCAGCGATGATGCATTTTCCCGGCTGAATTTCTCTAAAAACCCCTCCCGTTCAACCTCTGTCAAGCCCGGAGCCTGTACCAGCGTCTTAATGTGCGGATAGCGCCTCTCAAATGATGCAACCAGCATGGCCATGTAAGCGTAGGAAGGAAAAAATATGAGATAATTCCCGACTTTTTGCATCACCAGAGCGCCGATCAAATCCGCCACCGTCTTTCGGGTTTTTTTTCGATTTCGGAAAAAGGTCGACACCTTGGAAATCATTATACACAGATTTTCCCTGGGAAAAGGTGAGGTCAAAATGAGATCGGACGAAGCCTCCCCGCAACCGAACAACCTCTGAAAATATTCAGATGGTGTCAGTGTTGCCGAAAAAAAGATGGTGGCCCGCCCCTTGTCCAGAACCTTTGCCAAGGATCCGGAAGGATCGATGCAGAAAAGCTTGATTTTAAAATCCTTGGCCATTTTCTCACAGCAGACCGCATAGGAAGCATCGAATAGCGCTAAAACCTTGACGAACCGCACGACGTCAAAATAGAGATCGAGCAAACCATCGCGGAATGCAGCGACCTTATTGAGGGCCAGCCATTTTTCACATGCCTTTGTAAAGTCGAGTAAAGAAAGCCGCAGATCATCCGGCAGTTCATCCGCCGCGAACGCCGGTGCATGATCTGTATGGGCCTTCATGAAGCGCCGTATCTGCGTATTGACTGTACCGAGGGCGCGGTACACCTCTGGCAGTGCGTCTTTGACCTGGCGTCGGACCGAAAGAAACGATGCTTTGCAAATCTTGGCGGAAAACATCTCCCGGGAGCGGTCCACGAGGTTGTGAGCTTCATCCACCAGAAACAGATAGGCTTCCCGTGGCCGAAGAAAAAAGCGTTTTAACTTGGCCTGGGGATCGAATACATAGTTGTAGTCGCAGATAATGCAATCCGCCAGCTCCGAGATTTCCAGTGATAGCTCAAAGGGACACACCTGATATTGTCGCGCTATTTCCTCAACAGCATCCCTGCTGAAGCAGTCTGTTTGAAAGGCCTGGGCCACGGCTTCATCAATGCGGTCGTAAAAGCCCCTGGCAAATTCACATGAATCGCCGCCGCACGCTTTGCCGGCATTGAAGCAGACTTTTTCCTTGGCCGTCAGTGTGACCGTTTTCAGTTTTAAATCCTGTTCCCGCAAGAGATCAAAAGCCTCTTCGGCCACCTGTTTCCCGGTCGAACGCGCCGTCAGGTAAAACATGCGATCGATCTTCCCGTTCGCCAGCGCTTTCAAAGACGGCAAAATCACCGCCATGGTCTTGCCAATGCCAGTGGGCGCCTGAACAAGCAGCTGCGCCCTGTCTGAAATGGCCTGGTAGGTCTCCGCCATCATTTGCTCTTGTCCCGGTCGACAATCCTGAAAAGGAAACCGCAGGCTTGAGATGGAGTGGTCACGCCGCGCCTGAATCGTCTGGATCGTTTCGAGGCGATGAACCAGACGCGATATCAGTAGCAGGAAAAAATCTTCGAGTTCGTCTTTAGGGAACGACCGCCGAGTCTCGAGGGTCATTTGGGTATGGAGCTGGGCATAGGTCAGGCAGGTGTCGACCATTTCAAGATGATAGTCCATGGCGATCATGTACGCATATACCTTCAGCTGGGCCCAGTGGTGAGGGTTGTCATCTTCACCGGCTTGCGGCTTGCGGGTGGTGGTTTTGATCTCCTCCAACTCCATAAAATTCCCATTCCTGAAAATGCCGTCGACTCTGCCGGAGACATGAATGGTCCATGCGTCAAATTGTTCCGTATGAGAAAGGACAACCTCCGGCTCATAGCCTTGGGGACGTGATTGCTGAATCCGCTGGTGAAGGGAAATCGCTGCCGTGGCCCGATCCGGTATGAAAACACCGCTTTCCAGGTCGCCGGTTCTGATGAACCGCTCCACCAGTTCCCTGACGGATATATGGATCGTTCGTATGGTCATAATTATAAAATCGTTGCACGATTTTATGGGCTTATAGCCCATCCGTCCTCAATATTCAAGCTGAGTGACCGGCGGCAGCGCGGTCACATGATCGACGGTCAGGGTGGTCGCCCCCCAGTCCATTTCCACTTTTCCCTTCAATACATAGGGTCGGTTTCGGTCGACCATATGGCAGAACCGCTCATAGGTCTTGGGGAAAAAGGTGGTTTCGACGATACCGCTCTCATCCTCGAAGGTCAGAAATTCCATGGTTTCCCCGTGTTTGGTTTGGACACGCTTGCCTGTCACCAACCAGCCCGCAAGGCAAATGCGCTGCCCAACAAAGTCATTGAGGCGCCTCGCAGGAACCGGATCGATCTGACGAAGCCTGGGGCGATAGAGCGCCATGGGATGCCGGTCGCATAAAAAACCGAGAAACGAGAATTCCCGCCGCAGTCGTTCCAGCTCATCCGTATCGGGTAACCGAGGGGGGGGCAGGCTGTCCCCGGGAACCTCGAACAGTGCCAGGGGACTCGCGCGCCTGGCGCGACCCTTTTGCCAACGTGCCAGCTCCCATACGAGCTCCGCCCGGTTACCGGTATGACAAAACGCATCCAGTGCGCCACTGTGGATCAGGGCTCGTGCCTCTGTATCATCCGGCTGCACACGCCGAAGCACGTCCTGGATGCTTTGAAAAGGCATTTTTTGGCGTTCAGAGACGATCAATGACTGGCATCTGCCGGAAAGCCCCTTCACGGAAATCAGCCCCGTCCGGAGGGCCTGCCCATCACCTTTCCAGGCAATGTCGCTGCGTTCGATATTGGGCGGAAGTATGGAGAGTCCCAAACGCCGCGCCTCGGAGACATACGCAAATGTACTGTAAAATCCGCCCTGGTTGTTGATAACGGCAGCCATGAACTCAGCTGGAAAATGCACCTTGAGGTAAGCCGCTTGAAAAGAAACCTTTGCATAGGAGGCGCTGTGGGGCTTGCAAAATGAATACCCGCTGAAGCTCATGATCATTTCCCAGACCTTGGCAATGACCGCCTCCGGCACACCCCGGGCAGCGGCACCAGCAGAAAAACGCGCTTGATAATCCCGAAGTTTCCTCTCCCGATCCTTTTTGGACAGCACTTTTCGCAACCCATCGGCTTCGGCATGCGAAAAACCCGCAATGGCCACGGCTGCCCGGGCAACATCCTCCTGGTAGACCATGATGCCGAAGGTCTCTTCGAGCACATCGGCGAGCAAGGGGTGAATGGGTTCCCAGGCGCCGCCGTGGAGCCGGCGGAGGTATTCCTGGATGCAGTCGTTGGCTGCCGGCCGGATGATGCTGGAATGGATCACCAGATGGTCGAAGTCGCCCACGCCGGATTTTTGCTGCAGCAGCCGCATGGCCGGACTTTCGATGTAAAAACAGCCCATGGTATCCCCCCGGG
>Ga0180435_10003358_pt1 | contig 16079 bp, 15 predicted proteins | sample SS_ome_3_FD_132467 | JGI IMG/M metagenome (GOLD analysis project Ga0180435, IMG submission 132467) | Hypersaline lake sediment archaeal communities from the Salton Sea, California, USA - SS_3_S_1 metaG | ecosystem: Environmental > Aquatic > Non-marine Saline and Alkaline > Hypersaline >... | reverse complement strand
TTTCTTCAAGATTTAGTCCACATCTCTAGCACCTCGACTCAAGAGGGGGAAGTGGCTCAGCGCTTGGCCGAGGAGATGCGGCGGGTAGGCTTCGCTGAGGTCACCACGGACCGCATCGGCAACGTGATCGGGCGTATCGGCCCCGGCCACGGCTCCAAGCTCCTCTACAACGCCCACATGGACACCGTGGGCGTGACCGACCCATGTTTGTGGCACCGTGACCCTTACGGCGCTGAAATAGAAGAAGGTGTCCTCTATGGGCTGGGAGCCTGCGATATGAAAGGGCCCCTGGCAGCGATGGTCTATGGAGCCAAGGCCCTTGTGGACGCCGGTGTCGAGCTTGGGGGTGACCTTTACGTGGTCGGGGTTGTGCAAGAAGAACCGTGCGAGGGGTTGGCCATGCGGGTTCTGGTCGAGGAGGAAGGGCTGAGACCCGATTTCGTCGTCTTGGGCGAGGCCACAAACTTACAGATCAGCCGTGGTCAACGGGGGCGCATAGAACTGAAGGTGACGGCACGAGGTCGCTCCTGTCACTCTTCGGCCCCAGAACGCGGTGAGAACGCTATTTACGCCGCTGCTCGCCTGATCTTCGGCGTGGAACTCTTGGCTCCCCGCCTGGCTAACGACGCTTTTCTGGGACAGGGAAGCCTCTCCATTACCCAAATCGAGAGCACGGCTGCCAGCCGCAACGCCGTACCCGATAGATGCGTTTTCTACATTGACCGTCGCCTTACGATGGGGGAAACCGAGGCCAAAGCTCTGGCTGAGATCCAAAGTGTCATCGCCCGCGAAGGAGTAAAGGCCGAGTTAGAAGTGACAGAGTATTGCGCCACCAGCTACGCTGGTTACAAGTGTCGCTACAAGGAATACTATCCAGCCTGGGTCATGGCTGAGGATCATCCCCTGGTGCAGGCTGTAGCCAGGGCTGTCAAAAAGACTTTGGGCTACAAACCAAAGTTAGGCAAATGGGATTTCTCCACGGATGGGGTCTATACAATGGGAGTGGCCGGTATCCCCACAGTGGGCTTTGGCCCTGGCGAGGAACGCTACCTGCATACCGTTGACGATCAAATCCGGCTGGCCGATGTCGTCAAAGCGGCCCGAGTCTACGCCCAATTGGCCGTTGAGGTCCTCGGTGCGCGCTGAAGCCAGCAACTTTGCCATCCTATTGTATCCCCCGCTGCCGCGCCGCCTCGAACAGGATAACACCAGCCGCTACAGCGACGTTGAGTGACTCGGCCTTGCCCTGCATAGGGATAACGATCCGCTCGGTGGCAAGCCTCTCCGCCTCTTGACTGGCCCCCTCTGCCTCGCTGCCGACGATGAGGGCCGATGGCTTCGTCCAATCCACCTCATAATAAACCTTCTCGCCCCTTGCCTCAGCTAACAGAATTTGCCTGTCCTTCAAAGCCTCTGCCATCTCCGACCAGTTCACCCCTGTCGCTATCGGCAAGTAAAAGTGGGCGCCCATAGCCCCTCGCACCACCTTGGGGCTGTAGACATCCACTGTGGCCGGTGTCAGGATGACCTGGCCGGCCCCGGCCGCATCAGCCGAGCGCAGGATGGTCCCCAGATTGCCGGGATCGCGCACTCTGTCTACCACCAAGACCAGCCACGGGTTCTCAGGAAAGGGCAATTCTATGAAAGGTAGTACAGCCAGGATGCCCTGAGGGGAAACTGTATCTGAGAGAGCCCTCATGATCTTGTCCGTCACGACGAAGCACTCGCCGGACACGTTCTCTACCACTGACAGCAACTCACGACCCTGCTGGCTGCTGCTCAAGTCCAGGGTGAAAAAGGCAAGGACGGGAACCACCCCAGCCTTCAACGCTTCCCCCACCAAACGCAGACCTTCTACAACGAAATGTCTCTCCCTGTAGCGAACCCGCCGTCGGTAGAGAGAGCGGACGTACTTCACTTTTTTGTTGGCAGTGCTGGTAATGGTCACTGGCAGGGGGCATCACCTCTTTTACCACTGTTGCACCGCTGTTGCGGTGTAGACGGCAAAGGCGATACGAGAGCACGGGCATAATAAATCCCCATTTGTGTCTTGACGACAAAATAGGGATAGGCAGTTACTCCAGCGATCTCTGCAAAAGTGAACCCGCGGAACCTCTTTTAAAGAGCTCCCTTGGCCATTTCGGTCAGCTCGGCGAAGGCGTCCGCGTCATTGACGGCCAATTCGGCCAAAATCTTACGGTCAATCTCCACCCCCGCTTTTCCGAGCCCGTGCATGAAGCGGCTGTAAGATAGCCCGTTCAGCCTAGCCGCGGCGTTGATGCGGGTGATCCAAAGCCGCCGGAAGTCGCGCTTGCGATTGCGACGGTCGCGGTAGGCATACCACAACGATTTCAGCATAGCCTCGTTGGCGCGGCGGTAGAGGGCATGCTTTGTTCCTCTCTGTCCTTTAGTGAGCTTTAATACTTCTTTGTGACGGCGACGGGCCCGTGGCCCTCCTTTTACCCTAGGCAATGTACAACTCCTCCTACTTGACTTAGCCTATCTGGAAAGTAGGGCAAAATGCCATTTTGCCCTACTTTGAACCTGCGTTGGCTCCCATGTGGGGCTTTTTGAATAGACTCTTGGCAGGTGGCAGACGTTCGTGAACCTCGGTCGAACGATAACAGATTGTCAGACGGTCAGCTAACTCAACGATCAGCCATCAGCTATTTTAGGTACGGCGCTAACTTGCGCACTCGCTTGACATCGGCGGGCGTATTAACCTCGATCATTTCATCGTATAGACGCTTCACGCGCTTTGATTTCTTACGGCGAAGATGGCTTTTGCCGCTCTTGGTGCGCATAAGTTTGCCCCTGCCGCTGTATTTGAATCTCTTGGCTGTGGCCTTGTGCGTTTTAATCTTTGGCAACTTTCCTTCTCCTGAATTTACTGTAGATAGGTGGTTCAAACAAACTAGGGGACGACCCCGTCCCCCATTCCCTTGCCAGTGCCTTCTACCACTGGTGCACCATCTGTGCCGCAATAGTGGCGCTATTGCGTACAAGCGGCATAGGCACTACTTGCTGCCCGGGCTCAGGATCATCAGCATGGTACGTCCCTCTAAGCGAGGTTGTTGCTCGACATGGCCCGCATCCTCTAAATCAGCCGCGATCCGCTTCAGCAGGTCACGAGCCACTTCAGGATGCGTGATCTCCCGCCCCCGGAAGCGAACCCGCACTTTGACTTTGGAGCCCTCTTCCAGGAAACGACGGGCATCACGGACCTTGTGGGCTACGTCATGCTCTCCCGTCTTGGGGCGCAGACGAATTTCTTTGATATCTCTTGTCTTCTGAGCTTTTCTGGCTTCCTTCTCCTTTTTGGTGCGCTCGTATAGGTATTTGCCATAGTCCAGCAGACGGCAGACAGGGGGGTCAGCATGGGGGGCAACCTCGACCAAATCTAGATCATGCTCCCGGGCAACAGCTAGAGCTTCACGGATATGCATTATCCCCAACTGTTGACCTTCTGTACCGATGACCCGAACTTTTTTGGCCCTAATACTCTCGTTAATACGTTGCGTTCTGCTACTGATCTTGTCACCTCATCATCAAGTCGGTGGTGGTCTGCCGACACCGGCCACCCTAGGCCTTAGAGTCAGCCTTCCACCAGAGCCAGAAACTACAGCTTTGCTGCATTGGCTTGTGAGAACCCTTTCCACCAGTAAATATATCATATTTACGATTAGAAGTCAAATGCTTTGCTTTTCACTTCCAGTAAAACGTCCGGGATTCACTCCTGGGGCTGATGTCAGTGCCTATCTCCCCTTTGGGGCCAGACTCCACTCGGACCACGGTTACGTCCCACTGGTAGGCCCGTTCGGGCGGGTCAGCTTTGGCGAAGAAAAACTCGGCCGGCAATTGCCATTCGTTCTCCTTCACTTGATGGCCACTATACAGGATCTGACCGTCTTGCAAATAACGCAGACTCACCGCATACCATTCGTCTTCTGCCAGCGCACCCACCGACTCCCATCGCAAGACGATCTTTTCCGCCTCTCCGACGAACACCTTTCCATCTTCCGGTGCTAGCAGGAGAGGCGCGGCAAAGACCAGGGCTGGCGTAGCCTTGGGGGCCAGAGTCGGTGTAGGAGTAGGAGTAGGCGTCTCAGGGGTGGGAGAACCGATCTCGGCAGGTGTGACCGTTGCGGTCGCTGTGGGCCTGGACGTTCGGGTGGCCGTTGGAGTGTAGGTCGGCTGGCGCGTCACGGTAGGCGTGACGGTGGGCGTGCTGGTTGAGGTGGGGGACGGGATCAGGAAACTGAGGCCCGGCAAATCCACCGGTGGAGGCTTGACCCGAGGAAGCGCCCTAGACGTGAGTTTGACCTCGGTCAGTCCACGGGAGACCATAGGGCTGAGCACCAGGCCCAAACCGAGACCAGTCAGGACGGCCACCAGGCGCAGTACCTGAGGCCATCCACTGTGTCTCAGTTCAGCACCGCAGTGAGGGCAGACAGTAAGAGCGACACTGGCTCGCTGACCACAATGCAAACAGCGCACCTTTTTCGTCCTCACCCGCGAACGGGCCCCACACTCCGGGCAGATGGTCAGCCCAGGGCGGACTTTGATGCCACACCTCTTGCACTTCATTGATGGTTCATTCCAGTTGATGATTCGATCGCCATAGGGGATCATCTGCTAGAACATGTTGGACCAATCCATGGTGTACACGGGTGTGGTGATATCCTGATAGGTGATGAATATCATCAAAGTCACCAAGAGGGCGAGGCCGATCAGGTGGACGGCTCCTTCCTTTTCGGGGTCTATACGCTTGCCACGGATGGCCTCAACGATGACAAAGAGAATGCGACCACCGTCCATACCTGGCAGGGGCAACAGGTTGGCTACCGCCAGACCAATGCTGAGAAGGGCCATTAGATTCAAGATAGGGAACCACCAACCGATTTCCACCGACTGCTGGACGGCCTGACCGGCCAATTGGGCGATCCCGACCGGCCCAATGGGTCTGGCCATCTCAAAAGAGAGCAGACCCCGAATCAACAATACAGGGATGTAGAAGGTAAGAGCGATAATGCCAATCGTCTGTTTCAGGCCCCGCAGGATAGCTTCACCGAAAGGATAGGTTTTGAGGCCAATTTTAGTCGGGGCAGCATCTATGGCCACGCCGATGCGGCTGACGCCCTCTGAATCGAGGCGTGGAGTCACACGGACTTTGATTATCTTCCCCTCTCGCTTTACCACCAAGAGCATTTCTTGATCCAGTTTTTGACGAGTGTAGGCCACCAGTTCATCAGGGTTGCCAATGTATTTGTCCTCGGCCCTGATAATGACATCGCCCATTCTCAAGCCGGCCTCTTCTGCCGGTGAGTCGCTGCGCACCCCCGTAATGATGACGTTGTCGAACTCGACGGGCTCGGGCCAACCCACCATGAAGCAGAGGGTGAAGAAAACAATGCCCAGGAGGATGTTCATCACAGAACCCGCCGATAAAACGCCGATGCGCGCCAGCTTGCTTTTGCTGGCCAGACCACGCTCTGCACCTGGGTCTTCCTCACCTGCCATACGCGTGAAACCTCCAAAAGGGATGGGGTTCAGGGTATAAACTGTCTCGCCGCGCTTAAACAGGGTGAGGGTGAGCAAGCTATTGGGCAAGGGATATCCAAAGCCAAACTCCTCAACCTTCACGCCAGCCCGTTTAGCCATGATAAAATGACCTAGCTCGTGCACAAAAACCAGCAAGCTAAGGACGACTACACAAGCAATCACTGTCAACATCGAACTGCTCCTTTCCGCTCCTTTGGCTTCATTGGCAAAGGCCCTCCAAAGGGGGACTTTAATTATACCCGCTTAAGCCAAATATGGCAAACGGGGCAACTTTGTTGATCCGTCTTCTGCTCAACGACTCGTTTGAGGTGGAGGTTCGCTGGACGGTTACGCATGCCCTTGCTCCCATCAGCGAATCAGCGTACCCTCACCAGAGGCCCGGCCCAACAGCGCTTTCTCGATCAGCCCCTCCCGCTGGCCTGAGATCAGGCGCACACTGAGGGAGGGCTGGCTTCGAACCAGGGCATACATCTCCCGCACCTTGGTTAACATCCCCCCTGTCACGTCAACGCCGTGGGAGCCTGACAATGTCCGCTCTACCTGGGCGATGTTGTCCGGCCCAATCTCCTGAAAGAGACGCGCTTGCGGATTCCGGAGGGGGTCGCTATCGTAAACGCCCTCGACTATACTTGCCAATACGATGCGACGGGGCCTCAGTTCACGGGCCAAGCAAGCAAAGATTTGTTCAGTAGAGATGATGGTACAGCCCCAAACCTCATCGAAGGCCACGTCGCCGTAGACCAGAGGGATAAGACCGTGGGACAGGGCCTCCGCTGCCGGGCGGGTTTCCATAGAAATGAGCTCTCCGCTCCGGCAAAGAGCTGAGGCCGAGGGTTGCAGGGTGAGGATGGGCAGGCCCTCGGCCAGGAAAACGTCGGTCACCAGGCGATTGAGACGGGCGGCGGCAGCGGCCGTCTCAGCATAGCCCCGCCAGTACCCTTCACTCTGAGGGCCCTCCTGAATGCCATCGTGCAAGCCGTACCTGTCGGCCACGAAATGGCCGAAGGAACCGCTGCCATGGCCCAACACCAAGCTGAGATCAGGCCGGGCTTTCAGGGCCCGGCTGACCTCCTGACCAGCGCGTCGAACGACGTCCTCTCGGGCGGTGGCCTCTCGGTTCTTGTCAGTGATGACCGACCCACCCAACTTTAGGAAAACAAGCTCACTCAAACTTGACCACTTCCCCCTCGATAGAGACCGGGTCTCCGGTGGCGATTTGGCCGATGTCTACCTGATCTACCATCGGGATGTCAGAAATAATGGCCCCTACAGCCACGATGGGCTCGCTCTGAGCGTTGATGATGGCTGCTGGGGCCAGGCCCTTCTTGGCCAGACGGTAGAGGGTGTAGGAACCGACGGTGCTACCCTTGCCCGTGGGAAAGACCAGCACCCGTCCGGCCACGCTCTGCCCTTCCAGAGGATGTCCCTTTTCAATCACGAGCCCTGTCTCAGGGTCAACGCCGCCCAGAAAGCCGATGGGCTCTGGTGAGACCAGGGCTGTCCCTCGCGCTCGGCCCTCTTTGATAATCCTCCCCTTCAATGTGGCCAATTTGCTGCTCCTGACATTCAACGATAAGTATCATAACACACCTCAGGATGGATGTCAATGGAGAGTGAAGGTGAAGGCTTTATTCCAAACATCTGGCCCACCTAGTGAACGACAGCAAAAGACCCCCGCTATGGGGGTCTTGTCATCTGAGCAGATGAGGGGATTGCAGTTAGGTGGCTATCGTTATGCCCAGCGCGTCGAGGACGAACTGGATGGGATTGATGATGGTCGTGGCCTGGGAACCGGCGAAGAGGAGACCCACCACGTAATCCTCTTCATCCAGTACGGCCGAGCCTGAATCTCCCCCAGAGCTCATGGCCCCAGCCACAAACTGATCGGTGAAAGTAGCCGTGCCAGCGCTGCCATAGCCGACCTGCACCGTGGCGTCAATCTGGGTGATGCGGCCGGTGGTAAAGCCCGTCGTGCGCCCGCTCTTTTTGATGTTCGTGCCCAGGGTGGCTTCCCTGGAACCCTTGGGCACCCCGATGTTAAGGATGCGCCTTTCCACCAGGTCCAACGAGAGGGGCCGCGCCAGGGCCGCGTCAACCCGGTTTTCCCCACTAGACTCCTGGTAGCTCACCAGCCTGTGGCTGGAACCCACTCCCCTGGCTATGGCGTTGAGAAATTGCTCTACAGCCTGCGCCGTGGGGCACGTAGAGGGACTGGTCCCGAAATCAATGGGCACGAACTCCTCCAGGATGGCGATTTGGTCGGCCAGCGTCCCCCCATCATGTTTGCCTGGTTGGATGATGCGGTCGGTCCTCTTTCCTCGATTGGTATCGGCCAAGACGTGATTGTTGCTCAGGATGAAAAGCTCGCCCCCTTTCAACACCAGGCAGCCCAGAGTCCCGGCCGTGATGTTGATGTGTCCAATAGAGACTCCCCCCGGTGCAGGGCGCCATTTTTCGGTGGGAGCTTGCCAGGCCGTGATGAGACCCGTCTCCAGGACATCCGTTTTCACGTCATCAACCACCTTGGGCACGATGTCGGCCTCTGCCAGTTGGGCCAGGGGTACTTTCTTCTCCACGGAAACCACGATACAGAGTTCATCGGTCATCACCCCTTCGGTTTCCTTGTAGCCGACGCCGCAAGCGACTACATTCTTCTTAGCGAGCAGGGTGTTGACAACCTGCTGCTTGACCTGTCTGGTTCGTTCCACACTCATCTGAGTTCCCTCCTTCTTAGGGTGTTGTCGTTAGGTCAGAGCCCGGATCTCACCGACCTCTTTCACATCTATCATCACACCCTCTATCTCCCGCGGGATAACGTCCTTGGCATCCAACTGTGATAGAGGCACCTTTTTCTTCACCATCACTGTTAAAGCAACCTGATCGGTCACCTGTCCATATTTCTCTCTGTAACCGATACCTACCCCGACCACGTTTGCCTTCTTGAGAAGTTGCGCTTCGTGCTTATCCTTGACCGCCTTTACCTCAGCCATGCTTTTCTGCACCGCCATCCGCCCCCCTCCTATGCCCTGACATTATCATTATACTACAAAATATCTCCCTTTTCAAGAGCTTTGACAACAATTTAAGGTTGCATTCGACTGTAAGGGCTTTTTTGCAAAATGATCGCTACCCTGAACCATTTGCCAAGATGATTGCAGTACAAGCGTTACAAGCCCAAGATACGGCGGGCTTCAGCGGCTGAGGCTACCTCTCTCCCCAATTCTCTAGCCAGCCGGACCACCCTGGCCACCAACTGCTCGTTACTGGCCAATTCGCCTGGGCCATAGTAGAGATTGTCTTCTAAACCGACCCGCACGTGACCGCCCATGACCAAGCCCAACGTAGCCATGGGCAATTGATGACGACCTATCCCCGAGACAGTCCAGGTAGCGTTGGAAGGTATCAACTCCGTCAGGTGAAGCAGGATTTTGGCCATAGCCGGTTGAGCGCCTAGCAGCCCCAGCACAAAGTTGAAATGAAGGGGTTCGCTGGCCAGATCCAGCCTGACCAGGCGCAAGGCATTGTTGATCATGCTCGCGTCAAAGATCTCCATCTCCGGCTTTGTGCCTACCTCTTGCATGGCTGTGGCCAGGTATTCGATGGTCTCCAAAGAGTTCTCATAGACTCGATCGGGGAAATTGACCGAGCCGGTGGTCAGGCTGGCCATCTCCGGCTTGATAAGACGCACGGCGGCGGCCCGGGCTACAGGATCGGTGCCCGCCCTCCCTCCGGTGGAGATCTGGACGATCATGTCGCATCGTTGGATGATCAGGCGATGGGTTTGAGCAAAAACCTCGACATCCAAAGTCGGCCTTCCATCCTTGCGAGCGTGGACGTGAACGATGGATGCTCCCTCGTTGTAACAACGATAGGCCGTCTCAGCGATTTCTTGCGGTGTCAGGGGCAGGTGAGGGTTCTGCGCCTTAGTGGGCACGCTGCCCGTGGGGGCCACGGTAATAATAAGCTTTTCCACACTTATTTTCTCTTTTTCTTAGCCTCAGGTGCCGGATCGTATCTGGCTTTCATCTCTTCGTACACCCGGCCGACACTGGCTTTGAACCGTTTTCGGATCCTTTGCCTGTTCTTGTCCGGTACAGGGAAAAAGTTCAACAAGTCTACACGACTCCCCGACTCGGTCTTACTACGCCCAGCCCGATAGAGTGCACGCACCTGTGTTCTCATCCGCCGGATGTACTCAGAGAGCGTATTAAGGGTTTCCCTGTCACAGAGTTCTCCATGGCCAGGCACTATGGTTTTCACCCTGAGCTTTCTGATAAAAGTCAGGGCGTTCAGCCAATCTTTAGAATTGCCATGTCCTATGAAGGGATGCCTATCTTTGACTACCACATCGCCGGTGAACAGGACGCCATCCTCGACCACGTGAACCAAGCTGCTGGCCGGTGTGTGCCCTCCAACGTGGATCAGCCGGATCGTTTTGCCTCCCTTGTACAAGGTCATCCTGTGGGTAAAGGTGACACAGGGCAGAATGATCTCCAGCTTCTCGAACTCGGCCGCCACTTCGAGCTCGTCGTCTTTAACAAACCGATTGATGAGACGCTGCCGGAAGGAGTCGCCGTAGCTTTTCATCTCCTTCCAGGCCAACTCATGGGCAATGACCGCTGTAGCAAGATACTGATTGCCCAGAACGTGACCACGGTGATGGTCGGTATTGATCAAATAGATGATCTCTTGATCGGTTATTTCAGCAATCTGCTCTCGCCACCAGCGGGCCTCGGAGGGGATCATAGGGCTATCAATGAGCACAACGCCTTCGCCAGTGACTACGAAGCCAACGTTAGCTCCCCGCACGTTCGTTTCCGCATAGACATCCTTAGTCAGTTGTTGCATCTATTTATCTGTCTCCCTTAAAGCTTCCAAAGCAAACTCCAGAGCTTCTCCCAATCTGTCTCCGGCCGGACCGCCCCCCTGAGCCATGTCGGGACGCCCGCCTCCGCCTCCACCAATGATCTGGCAGGCTCCCTTAAGGAGCGCGCTCATGTCGTATGGTAAGTCGGCTGAACGGGCAAAGGCCAACAGAGCCCCGTCCCCTTTCAGGCCCAGGAGGGCTACACAGGCTTCCTTCTGCGCTAGACGCTGAGCCAGGCCCGTTAGGGTCCCACCATCGCCCTCAGATAGGACGGCCCTTACGATGCGCAGGCCGTCATGTTCCTCAGCCTCAGCCCAAAGCCTGGCCGCCTCGTAGTCCAAGAGTTGACTTTGGGCCGCATTTAGTTCCTTGCGATGACGTTTGGCCTCCTCAGCCAGCCGGTTGACCGCCTCCACCAGTTCCCAATCCCCCACACTAAATTGGTTGGCCAACTCGCTCACAATGCGCCTTTGGCGACGGTAGTCGGCCAGGGCTCGTCCTCCGCAAAGGAATTCCACGCGGGTCTCTGAGCCTCGCCGTTCGCTTTTAGTGATTACGATGGGTCCCACTTCCCCGGCCGCTTTCACATGGGTGCCACCACAGGGCGAAAGGTCAAAGCCCTCTACCTCGACGATGCGGATGGGACCTGCCACCATAGGCTGCTTGCGTAAGGCCAGGTCTTCCATACGATCTTGATCAACGAAATAGGTCCGCACAGGACAGTCAGCGAAGACAATGGTATTGGCCAGCTCTTCAACCTCGTCTATCTGGGTAGCCTCCAGAGGAGCTTTGTCCACGTCAATGGTCGAAGCCTCGGCACCCAGGTGGAATCCCACCGTCTCGGCGTCCAAAAGCCGAAGGAAGGCCTGGGAGAGGATATGCTGGCCAGTATGCTGCTGCATATGGTCAAACCGACGTTCCCAATCAATCTGACCATGGACTGTTTCCCCTTTGTTCAGGACAGGCCCTTCGACCCTGCTCAGGACAGGCCCTTCGACGGAGTTTACAGTGAGCGAAGTCGAACTGCTCAGGACAGGCCCTTCCACCTCGCCACTGACAACGTGAACCACGGCCCCGTCATCCTCTCGCTCGAAGACATCGCTAATGGGGATGTCATTGAGGGTGCCCTGATCGTGGGGCTGGCCACCGGAGGCGGGATAGAAACAGGTCCTGTCCAGAACCAGCCCCAGCCCGCCGTCCACAGTGACCGTTTCGAGCACCTGGGCCTGGAACTCTTGCTGATAGGCATCGTTGCGGTACAGTTTTTGGGTCATTTGTCTCCTACCCCTGTTGTGCCAATATTACGGCACAGGCGGTACAGGGAGTTGTCAAATCAGTCCGTAGGTCAACCATCCCGCCAGCACGAGGAACAGGCCGGTCGTCAGCAGCTTGATGGTCCCCGTGTGACGGCCGATGACACGAGCCAATTGCTCAGATGTGGTGCCAAAGTAGGTCAACAGAAAAATGGCGACCAGAGGCGTGATGAAGGCCAGATTGTAGAGCAATATGTAGAGGTAAGCACTGGCCCTTAACTCTGGCACATCCTGGATGAAAAACATGACTCCTACATAGAGGGGGCTGGTGCAGGTTAGCAGGATAATGGAAATGACAAAGCCAAGGGCAAAGGCCACCAGCACGAAGGCGCGCACGTTAGAACTCTCGCGGATGATACGATGTACCTGCCGCTGCAAGGCCTTGGGCAAACGCAGGCTCACGTCCTCTGGCCGACCCCGTCGGGCCGTGAAGTAGTCCCGAAAGCTGATAAAAGCTAAGACCAGGCATAGAAGGGCTCCAAGGCCAGAGATCCAGCCCCTCAAGTCAGACCGCATGGCATCCAAAGGCTCCAGCAGCCGGAGGAGGCCAAAACCTGCCAGCAGATAGGTCAGGAAGACGCCCAGAGTGAAAGCTACACCTACAAAGAGAACCTCGCGCCCCTTGCGTCCGCTGAAGGCCAAGTAGGAAATAAAGAAGACGATGGTAGCGAGGGCACAGGGGTTGAGGCCGTTGGCCAAACCGGTGCCCAGGACGGTGAGGAGAGCCGGGGAACCCAGTCTTTCGATGAGAGAAGTTCTCGCTTCGCTGGCCTCTTCCTCTCCAAAGTCCTCCCACATCGCCTCAGCACCCGTTTGACTATATTTCTCGACAAGAGCTTCCAGGCTCTGGACATTGATCTCCGTGTCGAGAAGATAGTCCTGGCCCAAAAACACACTAGGGGTCGTCAGGCGCTTCTCTTCAGGCACGCCGTATTGCTCGCCCAGCCACTCGCTCAGGGCAGCATCTTGCTGAACGTCAAAGGTTTCAACCACCAGATTGGGATACTTGGATTGGAGATAGTTGAGGTCATAGGTAACGCGGTCGCACTCCTGACACCCAATCTCGTAGAAGTAGGCTATATGGACAGGGTGATTTTCCGCCTGGGCCGTAGGGGTCGGCTGGGGAGTGACCGCCAGCCCAGGAGTAGGTGGAACCAACAACGCTTCTGCGATAGGATAGTCGATGCCACCTTCAGCTAGGTATTTATCAATCACTTCCTCCAGATTGCCTTCGATGCTGAGGCTTCCCACCATGATCGTAGGCCCGACGAACATCATGGGGACGCCGCGTTTTTCCGGCGGTATTTTTGCTGCATCCTCCAAAGAGACGAGCAACCCATGGTTGTAAGGATCACTAATGTCGAGCAGCTTGATTTCAATCTGATCGCCGTACTTCTCCTGAATACCGGGCAGTACATCGTTGATAACGATCTCGCAATGAGGGCAGGTCGGAGAATGGAACAGGAGGATGCGCACCACAGGTTCCTGGGCTTCAATCTCCAAAACCGATCCGGGGAATCCCAGTGCGAACAACACCAGGATAAAGCTGATCGCTTTTCTCATCTTCTTCTTTGAAGCTCTCCTTTTTTATCGCCAGGTTGGGTCCGAAGCGCTACCGATCCCTGCCAGACCTCTCTTGCCGCCAGGCAGTGGTCAGCGACTGTCATCAGACTGGATTATTATACCAGAAATGGCCCAAATAGAAAAGAGGACGTTACCACTCAGGCTCCCCGTGATATGTCATTCCGAGTGAGCGCAGCGAATCGAGGAATCTCCGCTTGTGATGGCAAGAGTGGCCTCGGCATAGAGATTCCTCGACTCCCTTCAGTCGCTATGCTCCTTTCGGTCGCTCGGAATGACGGTGGCTGAGTAGTAACAAGAGGACTTGGATCGAGAGGGCATCATTCAAAAGTGTCGGGTAACCTACGGCAGAGCACTCGGTGGAGTGGAAAGGACGGCTTTTACGGCCACTTCGATGAGCTTATGTCTAGTACGACCATGTCACATTCTGTCATTGCGAGCGACTGAAGGGAGCGAAGCAATCTCAACCCGGCTTGACTGAGATTGCTTCGTCGCAGAGTTTATCCTGAGCGTTCGACTGAGCTCACGCCGAAGGCCTGTCGAAGGGCTCCTCGCAATGACATTTGTCCTGATCGAAATGTGACATTGTCCAGCTAGTCACGGCCCGTTTTGGACGATGCTCAGGATCGAGTGACTTAGGTTATAATCCTCTGAAAACACGAGGAAAAATGCGAAAAATCATGAAAGGAACATTTCCTTAGCTTGGAATCAGTTTCCTTGTCCCAAAAGGTTTCCTGGCATCCTTGACATCATGCCCGAAATGTGGTATATATGATTCGTCTGAGCAAAGGCCCCCCTGTCAATTCCCATAGCCCGGTGTCCCTTCTTCCTTTGTACATTTGATGGGCTATGTCATCAACCGCAGGAGTACTAAGGTGAGAGCAACTAAAGAGATTACGGGAAAAGAAAAGGCAACACTCGAGAAGGAGCGCGCAGAGACTCTGGTGGAACTGGATCGTCTCAGGGAATATCTGAGGGGCGAAGTTGATCCCGATGAAGAGGAAGCCGATCCTGACCTCTACGAGCGGGAGAAGACCCTGGCTCTGATACGGACGTGGGAAAACAAACTGGCATCTATCGAGCAAGCCCTCCGTCTGGCGGAGAAGGGAACCTATGGAATATGTGAAAGGTGTGGAGAGAAAATTGATCCGGCCCGCCTCGAGGCTCTGCCCCACACCACCCTTTGTGTGAAGTGCAAATCGCAGATGGAACGAATAGCCGGGGTGAGACTCAGAGCCAGTGGGGGATAGCAGGCCGGTTATTCTCCCGAGCCGAGGCAACGGGAAGCAAGCCAGGCTGCAAAAGCACTGCAAAGCAAAACTCAGGTCAGGGACAGAAAAGAAGGCTCTGGTCAAGAGCCTTCTTTGTTTGTGGCGGAGGGAGTGGGATTCGAACCCACGGTGCATTTCTGCACACGCGTTTTCGAGACGCGCCGGATCGTCCACTCTCGCATCCCTCCGAATTGAACATCATCTTATATTCGCAAACGCTGAAAAAACTCCTGCGTCAGCTCTTCCGCTTCCTCAGCCAGTACCCCCGCGATCACCTCCACCCGATGGTTCAGCCGCTCGTTGCGCAACAGGTCCACCACTGAACCGGCGGCCCCAGCTTTTGGATCCTCCACAGCGTAGACCAGACGCGGCAACCGGGCCTGGACCATGGCCCCGGCGCACATAGGACAGGGTTCCATGGTGCAGTAGAGGGTCACCCCGATCAACCGCCAGCCTCCCAGGGTCCGTGCTGCCTCCTGCAAAGCCATCATCTCGGCGTGGGCAGTGGGATCCTTTAACTCCTCCTTGCGATTGTGTCCCCGCCCGATGATCTGACCGTCGCACACAGCCACCGCCCCCACTGGCACGTCCCCTTTCTGGAAAGCGAGGGTCGCTTCAGCGATGGCTTCTCTCATGAACTTTTCGTGATCCATGGTTTCGATACGCTCAACCTAGGGTTCATTTCGATTATAGCACAGACCCCCGATTGGGGCAAATCCAGGTGCAACGCACTTGGCAAGTGCGTTGCACCTAGCTCAACCCGTTGACAAGAGCCGTACCCTGTGTTAAAATCTGGGCCAGGAGGTGAATCATGCCCTACGCTTACAATGGCAAACTGTTACGTGTGGACCTCACGGCTGGACGCTGGGAGGTCGAAACGATTGACGAGGACGTGGTACGGGGATATCTGCTGGGCAGTGGCCTGGTGGCCAAGATCTTTTTCGAGGAAGTAGACCCCAACCTCGATGCCCTCGACCCTGCCAGCCCCCTCATTTTCATGACTGGGCTCCTGACGGGTACCATCGTGCCCACCCCCTCCCGCAGCGTGGTCTGTGGACGCAGCCCCCTGACAGGCATCTGGAACGAGGCCAACTTTGGCGGCTACTGGGGAGCGGAACTCAAGTTCGCCGGTTATGATGGAATCATCGTCACGGGCAAAGCCAAGAAGCCCGTCTACCTCTGGATACACGACGAGGAGGTGGAGATCCGACCAGCCGACGAGCTGTGGGGTCTGGAAACCTACGACACCTTTGAGGAGGTGCGTCAAGCCACCGATCCCAAAGCCCGCGTCAGTTGCATCGGGCCGGCCGGGGAGAAGGGGGTACGGCTGGCTGGCATCACCTTCGGTGGACGGGAGACCCGCATGGCCGGGCGCGGCGGGATGGGCATGGTGATGGGCAGCAAGAACCTCAAAGCCATCGCCGTGCGCGGCCGCAAACGCCCCCAATATCACGACCCGGAGGGCCTGCGGGACTTTGTGCGCCA
>Ga0180435_10003357_pt1 | contig 16080 bp, 6 predicted proteins | sample SS_ome_3_FD_132467 | JGI IMG/M metagenome (GOLD analysis project Ga0180435, IMG submission 132467) | Hypersaline lake sediment archaeal communities from the Salton Sea, California, USA - SS_3_S_1 metaG | ecosystem: Environmental > Aquatic > Non-marine Saline and Alkaline > Hypersaline > Sediment... | reverse complement strand
CGATCGCCGCCTCCACTCTGGGGTTCCCAGACCGCCGGGTGGTCTTCGGACCGGAACGTCGTCTCGATACCGCCGTCGATCATGATCAACTGACCGACGATGAAGCGTGCCCGGCGACTCAAGAGGAACTCGACAAGGTAGGCCACGTCCTGGCCCGTGGTGAACTCGTCAAGCGGTCGCGGCAGCCCGCGAATGGCCGGCCCTTTGACCGGATCCTGGAGGTCGTGTTCGAGCAATGGGGTCATGACCGGGCCCGGGCAGATCGCGTTCATGGTTATGCCACTGCCGGCCCAGGCCTCGGTCGCAGCATGGCGTCGCAGCCAGCGGGCAATCGCGAACTTGCTGGTCTGGTAGCTCCAGCGCTCCTGACCTGCCATGAGCGCCACGGCGCGGTCACGGTCGCCGCGCAGAAGGGCGTCGGCCGGCTCGAATGGGATGCCGGGCGTGATCGAGATGGAATCGGAAATATTGACCACCACGGCCGACGGCGAGGATCTTGCCAGCGCCGGCTGCAGCTGTTCCAGCACGTCGACCACGCCGAAGTAGTTGACGCCGAACGCATAAGCCGGTTGATCGATATCGACTCCGGCATTGGCGAACACGCCGTCAAGGCGCCCGTCGCACCGCTCGAGCACGCCGCGCGCTGCGGCGTCGCGGCCGTCGGGCGTCGACAGGTCGGCTTCGACTTCTGCGCCCTTGCCCGGCAGATCGACGCCGATGACCTGGATTTCCTGCGCCTCGAGGTATCGGCGGGTTTCGAGACCCATCCCGGACTGGGAACCCGTAATGACTACACCGCACATAGGCAACTCCTTGTTAGACCGAGGAGTTGGATATTAGCCATACGTCACCGGCCGGACCATCGGAAACACGCCCAGATTGAGCGGAGCGGATAAATTGACCTTGAAACGACCGGATATCCATGTGCCGCCATGACCGGGTTCGCTCGCATGGCAGCCCGTGGTGGCGTCAGCGTTGCGCCACGTTCTCTGAGCCGATCGCCGCCCCGAGGCGCAGGAACAGCACCCCGCTGCGCAATTCGTTCCACCCATAACCGAAATAAAACGGCCCGAGAGGTGTGTCGTAGGCCAGGTAGAGGCTGCCGTTGAGGATGCCCTCGTCGAACACGTCGCTGCGCCGGTCGACGGCGTTGCCATACTCCACCGTGCCGCCGACGTAGCCGGGCAGGAAACCGCCCTGCGCCATCTGGTAGCGGTAGCCGACGCCGGCGAAGCCCACGTGTTGGCCCACCAGCTCTGCGGGCTCGAAGCCAGACATGTTCAGGAATCCCCCGGCTGTGAACAGCGCGTAGATCGGCGCATCGCTGTCAAGGGTGGTGTCCAAACGCCCGGCCAGAAGGAAATTGTGTCGACCGAATGTCTGGGAGGCCAGGCCGTAGAAGCGCAGCTGTTCGAAATCCTCGTCCGCCCCCAGGGCCCTGTCGGAACGGATATAGTCGATGTAAGCGAACTGGCCCCGGGTGGGCAGGAAGAGGTTGTCCAGCCGGTCGTAGACACCGCTAGCGAACCATTCGCCGCCGTCGAAGTCCAGGTCCGGCGTGCCCGGGCCGATGCTCTCGTCGACCGTGCCAAGATAGCGACGCGCCCCGGCGAACACGGCCCCGTAACGCGCGAACTCGTAACCTAGCCTGACCGAGGCCGTCGCCTGTTCGATCTTCGATTCGGTCCGTGCCCGGCCTTCCTCGTCGAAGAAAATCAGGTCGCGCCGCAGGACATTGACCTGCGGGTTGAAGATCCAGCGACGCCGATCGTCGAGGTACTGCCACCAGTCCCCCGCCAGGGTGAAGTCGTCACCGATCTGAAGCAGCGCCCTCGCCTCGGAGCCGCGTTCGCCGATGTCGGTCTTCAGGTAGGCGCCCTGCAGGCTGATGTTCGAACCGCGTTGTCCGCCGGTGATGGCCAGGCCGGTCTGGAGAATGTCCGTGCCCCGTCCATCCTCCTGAATGTCGATGACGACGCCGGCGCCATCCCCTTCCCGAACCACGTGGTAGCGGGCCAGCTCGATGAAGCCCAGCGCGTAGACCTGGCGCAGGTCCCGGTCCAGCCGCGCCGTGTCCAGCCGGTCGCCGGGTTCCAGCGTGATCAGTTCGTCGATAACTTCGTCGGAAAAACGCGTCCGGTTGTCGATCCGCACGAAACGAATCTCGCCGACCGGCTCGACACACGCCTCCAGAGACCGTCGCCAGCTTTGGTAGGCGGCCTCGTCCAGGGCCAGGGGGGCGAGTTGCTCGCGCTGCGCCATCGTGGCCTCGTAACCCAGGGGCCAGGCCGCCTCGAAGCGATCGAAGGCCGCCGAACCGATATCGCGACCAAGGGGCGGTTGGACCAGCACGTCGTCGGCGCCGAGGGATGCGATCTGCTCCCGGGTGTTGGCATCGATGGCCAGGCCGATCATCTGGTCCATGACCGACAGCACGTTATTGATGTCTTCCGCGGGACGGAGGGGTGAGCCGACGTTGACGGCGACGACGATGTCCGCGCCCATGTCGCGGACGATATCGACCGGCAGGTTACGCACCAGGCCGCCGTCCACCAGGACCTCGTCGCCCAGGCTGATGGGGTCGAACACCCCGGGAACGGACATGCTCGCCCGCATCGCGACGGAAAGGCTGCCCTGGTCGAGAACGACGATGTCGCCGTTTACGAGGTTGGTGGCCACCGCCCGATAGGGAATGGGCAGATCGTCGAAATACTCCACCTGGGTCCGCGCGGAGATGCGGGTTTCGAATTCGTTCAGGATTTTTTGCCCCGCCAGCAGCCCGGTGGGCAGCAGGTTGTCGTCCGCACCCATGCCCAGGGCCGGTCCGTACAGGCCCAGACGGTCGTCCGATTTGCGGCGGATCGGCTGAGATTGGCGCGGCGTTTCGTCGTCGAATAGGTCATCCCAGTCGATGTCCCGGACCACCTCCGCGATCTGCTCATGGTCCATGCCAATCGAGAACAGCGCGCCGACGATGGACCCCATGCTCGTTCCCGCCACGTAATCCACCGGAATGCGCAATTCTTCCAGCGCCTTCAGTACGCCGACGTGTGCATAGCCACGGGCGCCGCCGCCGCCAAGTGCGAGACCAATCGCGGACCGGGTCTCAGTTCTGGCCTCGTGACATTGCTGAGCATGCGCGGTGAGTGGGAGCAACACGACCAGTACGGCCAGAACGGCGGCGCGAGCTTTTCGCGAAAGCGGAAACTTCATGAACGGCAACCCCAAAAGACGAAGATTCAATATCGTAGCAAGACCAGGCTGGCGAGGTGCAATCTTTCCGCTCGATCCGGGCAAACACTTGAGTTTAAACTCAATCACTTACGATCAATGAGGCGGTAAAGCCAAAGAACCTGAGAAATATTCCGATCCGGGCGGTCTTGGTATCGGTCTCGGTGGCGCGCGTCGCCTTGTTTGTACCCTGGACGACGTGGGCGGATAAGACTGATGTCATCGTTCTGGCCAATGGCGACCATGTCTGGAAACCGCACAGGGTGACGTCGCCCTGAACCGAGACGAGGTGGTTGCCGCCTGGCCGATCGAGAATACCTTCTTGGACCGGACGGACTTCGATGTCAGTCGGGGCTACTCGAGGGTGGACTTCTCTGCGGCCCGAATATGCGGAGTGCGGTAACTATGCGACCGATGTGCCGGCAGCCCCCGGAATGCCGCTACTCTGACCGGCCGGCATCAGTGCGAACTCGACTTTCTTCAGTGCATTGATGTCCCGGAACTCGGGCGCTGCCTCGTCGAACAACGCCACCAGCCGCTTCCCGCCGGGAGACCCGAGATAGGCCGCATACCATTTGCGGACCTGGTAGTAGACGTCTCCCGCGTGTCGCAGCTTATTCGGGTCCAGGTAGCCCGGCGCGCGAAGGCCTGTCCGCGTCAGGGTATGCTGATCCCAAACGGGCTGCCCGGGATCGACGGTGGCTACCAGGCGGCTGGCATATGCGGGCTCGTACCGACCCGTTTCTTCCCACAGTTCGTCCAGCACGTCTGCGAACTCGGCGCCGATCACCTTGGCCACTTCCAGGCGTTGAAAGTAGGTCGCTTGCCACGCCGGGGAGCGATGCGAAATCCGGTGGAAGGCGATGAAGCGCTGCTGGAACTCCTTGTCCCTGGTGACATCCACCTCGGGCAACGACTGCATCAGCCAGCAGTACGCCGCGAGATGGCTCTGTGCGCCCCGGATGGCCTTCCGAATGGCTGCTGGGTTGGGCTCACGACCTCCACCATGGCGCAGAGGCACCGCACCGGGCAGGCTGCGCAGAGCCCTCAGACGGGCCTCGACCTTGTTTACTCGGGGCGCGGACCGCCGGGCTTCCTCGGTGCGGGTTTCGGATGCAGTGGACAGGAAGGCCCTGGCGCAATCGCGCTGCCAGCTGGCCTGCTCATCGGCATCGAACGGCCGGAGTTCACAGCCGGGCGCCTCTGGCGGACTTGCCTTCGGGTGGAACACGATACGCTTGCCGCCGTAGGCTTCCGTCAGCTTGCAGAAGAGGCTGAGACAGTCCGCATCGCCAAAGAAGTACAGGTCCTCGTCGCAGTGCATCGGCAGCATGCAAAAGTCGTCGTAACTGTCCGTGGGCTTACGGCGCCTGCAGGGGTCGGCCTTGCGGTCGAAAGTTATATCGTAGTCAGGCGTCAGGAAGGAGGACGGGATGAGACCCCAGCCAGGCGACAGTATGAAGACCTGCTCCTTGCCCAGCTGCCCGACCAGCTGCTCGAAAACTTCGTCCTGGTAGAGCTTGTACGCCGGGAGCAACCCCAGGGGATTGTCCCTTGGGTTGGCGTTGTAGCTGGCAACCAGCTTACGCCAGGAAATGCAGAAGCTGGACGGCGCATCCGGCCGGGCGTGGCAAATCCCCGCGTCATCGGGTGCCCGCGTCGGGTCCGCAACGAACAGCACGGGCTGGCCGTTCCTGGCCTTGATCCGGCCGGCTTGAGGCTGGCGGTTGGGGCCACTCTGGATGACGACGATCACCGGGACTCCTGCGAAACCTGCGACTGATCCGTTTGATGGTCCCCTTACTTCTTTAATAGCAGAGAATCGCCGCTCGTGCACAGGACCAACGCCGGTGGTCGTGAGCAGCTACCGACCTTTTTCGGAACTCAACAAGTTTCGAAAGCCAGGTTCTTTTATCGGCCGGAGGCAGTCCATCGACAGGCAAACATGATTCGTTCTTCCTTAGCTGACGGACAGCTTTTTCAAATTCAGCAGGCTTGATTTTTTCAGCAATGGACGACGTTCTGCAGCGAGGTTGCCGCTCTGACACGTTCACACTCTCCTCACGCGCGTTAAACTATCGTCGTAACCGCATTTAGCAATATGATTCAGGGTCGTGAAACGATTGAAGACAGGTTGGTGCTTGACGATGCTGTTGCTGTTGACGGCAGCGCCGGTCTCGGGCCAGATGCAGGTCCGCGTCGAGCCTGTGCGGCTGGCGCCAATCGTCGACCGGCTGCCCCTGTCCGGTTCTGTCATCTCGCCGCGGCATGCCGACATCGCACCGCAGGAGAGCGGGCTGGTGCGTCGCATGGCCGTCGACGTTGGCGACATCGTCGCCGAGGGTGACGTGCTGCTGGAGTTGGACGACGAACTGCTGCGGCTCGAACTGCTGCGGCTGCAGGCGGCCCACGAGGAGGCCCGGCTTTTGTACGAGGACACGCGGCGCCTGGCTGACGAGGGTCGCCGACTGGTCGGCGAGCGCAATATCTCGCGCTCAGAGTATGAATCACGGCTGGCCGACCAGGCGGTGGCGGAGCAACGGCACCAGCAGCTCTCGGCCGAGGTCGAGATGCAGCAGACCCGGGTTCGTCGCGCAACCCTGCGCGCTCCGTTCGCAGGGGTCATCGGCCTCAAGATGACCGAGCAAGGTCAGTGGCTGGCGGCGGGCAGCCCGGCCTTCAACCTGGCCCAACTCGATCCCCTGCGCGTCCAGGCGCGCGTCCCGGAGCGCTTCTACCGCGAAGTGCGCCCGGGCACGCCAGTCAGCGTGACGTTCGACGCGCTGCCAGGCGAAACCACGCGGGTGGCCGTGGACAGCGTGGTGGCCGTCTCCGACCTCGAGACGCGAAGCTTCACGGCCCGCGCCGACATCCCCAATTCCGAGGGCAGGCTTGCCCCCGGGATGTCTGCGCGGCTCGAGTTCCAGGTGGGCGGCGAGTCCTCGGCCCCGGTATTGCAGGTGCCCGCGGATGCTCTTGTGCGGCGTTATGACGGCTCCATCGTGGTCTGGGTGGTGCGCGAGGGCTCGGCGGTTCCGCTCATCGTCACGGCAGGCCGCCGCAGCGGTCGCTACGTGGAGGTCAACGTTGTGAACGCCGGCGAACGACTGCGCGACGACGACGCGGTCGTGACGCTGGGCAACGAGAGCCTGCGCGAGGGCCAGTCCGTGATCGCCGTGCGCGACTGACGCCATGGCTTATCGTTTCGCGCTGCAGCGCCCAACCGTCCTGATGGTCATCATGGCCATCGTCTGCCTGTTCGGTCTGGCTTCGCTGATGCGTGTCCCGATCCAGTTGATTCCCGACCTCGACCCGCGCATCGTCACCGTACAGACCGTCTGGCCGGGCGCCAATCCGCAGGACGTCGAACGCGAGATCCTGATCGAGCAGGAGGAGTTCCTGCGCAACGTGCCCGGCCTGGAACGGATGATCTCGACGTCCAGCTTCGGGCAGGGCAGCATCGAGCTGGAATTCCCCTTCGGCATGGACATCAACGAAGCGCTGATCCGCACTTCGAACGCGCTGTCCCAGGTGCCGCGCTATCCCGAGAACGTTGACGAGCCGCGCATCAGCACCGAGTCGATGTCGCAAAACGCTTTCGCCTTCTATTCGATCATGCCGCTGCCCGGCAATCCGCAGGGTGTGCGCATCCGCGAGGAGACCGACTGGCTTGAGGACAACGTCCAGACGCGCATCGAGCGCGTGCCAGGTGTTGCCAGCGCCACCGTCGGCGGTGGCACCCGGCGCCAGGTCAATATCTACCTCGACCCTGCCCGGCTGGCCGCGCACCAACTCTCCGTACCCGATGTACGCCAGGCCATCCGCGCCCGCAACCGCGACGTCAGCGGCGGCGACATGGATTTCGGCAAGCGCCGTTACCTGGTGCGTTCGCTGGGCCGTTTCGAGACCGTGCAGGACGTCAACGACCTGATCGTCGCCGAGCGCAACGGCGCCTTCATCCGTTTGTCCGATGTCGGCCACGCGGAGATGGGCCAGTCCGAGTGGCGGGCCGCGCGCTACATCCGCGGCGAGCAGGCGATGTTCATGGCCGTGCGCAAGCAGGTCGGCGCCAACATCATCGAGGTCTTCGACGGCATCGAGGCCGCCGTCGCGGAGCTGAACGAGGGCCCCGCGAAACAGCGCGGCATCGAGATCGTCGCGAACCAGGACGACGTGCGCTATATCCGTGCCTCGGTGCGAACCGTGGTCACCAACCTGCTGCTGGGCGCAGTTCTCGCCACGCTGGTGTTGCGACTGTTCCTGCAGTCCTGGTCGGCGACTCTGATCGGCGCGGTGGGCATCCCGATCTGCGTGCTGGCTGGCTTCCTGGGCCTGTCGCTGACCGGGCGCACGATCAATGTGTTCTCGCTGGCCGGCATCGCCTTCGCGATCGGCATGACGCTGGACAACTCCATCGTGGTGCTGGAAAACATCACGCGCTACCGCGGCAAGGGTCTGAACCGCGCCGAGGCGGCCTTGCGCGGCGTTGCCGAAGTCTGGCCGGCCGTGCTGGCGTCTACCCTGACCACGGTGATGGTGTTCCTGCCGGTGGTTTTGCTCGAACTCGAGGCCGGGCAGCTGTATTCCGACATCGCTGTGGCGATCTCGACCATGATTTTGATGTCGATGCTGGTAGCCATCACGGTGGTGCCCGCGCTGTCCAGCCGCTTCCTGCACTACGACGGCGCGGCCGCCGAGTCTGGTGCCGGCGTAAGTGGGGCGGTCCGCCGAGTCGGCCTGCGCATCCTGGCGCTGACCGAGTGGCTGCTGGCCACGGCGCGCCGCCGTGTTGCCGCCCTGGGCCTGACCCTGGTCGGCACGCTGGGGATCCTGGTCTTCCTGACGCCGCCCGCCGAGTACCTGCCCGAGGGCGAGGAGGCCAAGATCTTCGCGCGGCTGTTCGCGCCACCGGGCTATAACATGCAGACGATGCTGGAGATCTGGGCCGAGCTTGACCCGCAGTTCGTGGCCCAGATCGGCGCCGACGGCAGCGATTTCGCGAGTGGCAAGACTCCGATACCGCCGCTGTTGCAACATATCTCCTTCGTCTCGCCGGGCAGCATGTTCAACGTAACCGAGCCGATCGACCCGGGCCACACTGATGACTTGATTGAGGCCACCACCGAACTGTTCCGCTCGGTGCCCGGCATGCGCAGCTTCGCTTCGCGCGGCTCGATTTTCTCCGACAACCAGGGCGGCAGCCGCAGCATTAACATCGAGATGTCGGGGCGGAATCTCGAGCAGCTGTTCGCCACGGCGCTGAACACGCTGAATGAAGCCGAGGCCCTGTTCGAAGGTGGACAGGTCAACTCAGACCCCTCGCCGACCGGGCTCGGCATGTCGCAGCCGATCGCCCGCGTGGTGCCTGACTGGGAGCGGGCGGCGGAACTGGGCGTCACCCAGGACCAGCTCGGCTACACCCTTTGGGCCTATTCCGACGGCGCCTTCGTCGATGAGTTCTACCTCGACGACGACAAACTGGACATGTACCTGTATTCCACCCAGGGCGCCATCGCCAAGCCGGCCGATCTGCAGAGCGTGATGCTCCACACGAACGACGGCGCGGTGCAGCTATCCTCGCTGGCGCGTGTCGAGGAGGTGGTCGGCGTCAACAGCATCCGACGAGTGAACGGCATGCGCACCGTGACCTTAGGCATCATTCCGCCGCGCAGCGTGGCGCTGGAGAGCGGCGTCGAAATCGTCAAGCGCGACCTGATCGGTGCGTTGCGCGAGCGGGGCGAGATCCCGCCCGAGATCTCCACCACGATCACCGGCGCCAGCACCGCGCTGGAGGATACCCGTGCGGAGATGGGCGGCAACTTCCTGCTGGCCATCTTCATCGCCTATCTTCTGATGGTGGCGGTGCTCTCGCATTGGGGCTATCCGCTGGTCATCATGACCACGGTGCCGATCGGCATCTCGGGCGGCCTGATCGGCCTCTGGCTCCTCAACGCGGTCGGCGGCAACCTGAACTGGCTAGGCCTCGATACCTTCACCCAGCCCTTCGACGTAATCACGATGCTGGGCTTCCTGATCCTGATCGGCACCGTCGTCAACAACCCCATCCTGATCGTCGAGCGCGCCGCGCGGGAGATCGAAGAGCAGGGCATGGGCATCCGCGAGGCCGTGCGCGAGGCCACCCGCACACGCTTGCGGCCGGTGATGATGTCCACCATCACGACCGTCTTCGGCCTGTCGCCGCTGGTACTCCTGCCGGGCGCCGGCGCAGAGCTCTACCGGGGGCTCGGCGCCATCGTGCTTTTTGGGCTGCTGTTTTCGAGCTTCATCACCCTGACCGTGCTGCCGGTGCTGCTCACGGCCTTCTTCAAGCTGGCGCAACGCTTCTCACGCGCAGCCTGAGCCGAACCCGCACATCGCGCAACAAGAACTGGCCCGCCAGTCGGCGGAGTTTCGGAACCAGGAGATCAGGTTCACGAACCTGACCCCTTTAATCCAGTCTCCCTGAGAGTCGCGAATCACTGCAGAGGGTCAGGGCCTTGCGTCCAGCTTGCGGTCCGATGGCGATGCGGTAGGACACGGATTCCACCTGCAGGTAGTCGAGACTGGAGTCGGACAGCCGCTCCAGGGACGGGTGTTCGGGGTCGGCTATCAGCGGGCCGAAGTCTTGCCGTGAGAGAGAAAAACCAAGGGCAAGTCCTGGCCCGGAATTGCCGCTCGCGACCGTCCGCTCCCGGCCGAACCCGGCTCTTGACAGTCATCAGCCAAAAATTCCGCCACGGGTTCCTTATCGGTTGTGAGAAAGCCAGAGCCGGCGTTCGCCATGATCGCGCATAGATCAATCAGGCATCGGCTCCCGCCTCCAAAAATCCTGCACCTCGTCGTCCAGGCCCGTCATGTCCCAGCGGATCAGCGACAACGGCAGCCACCCGTAGGCCATCAGCTCGTCGTGGAAAGCCATCAGCTCGAAGTCTTCGCCCAGCTGCCGCTTGCGGTCCGCCAGCAGGCGCTGCATCTGCAGCATGCCGATGTTGTAGCCGATGCCGTAGCCCGGCGGCCAGCGCAGGTAGATCTCGGCGTCGACCCGCGCCACGTTCGGGTCCAGGTAAGGCACGCGTTCCAGCCAGTAATCGACCACCTGCCCGACATTCATCTGCCGGGTCTGTAACCATACGTCTGCGGGCACGCGCGCGGCCCGGAAAATACCGAACACCTGGATCAGTTCGCGCACCCGCGGCAGGTCTGCGAACAGACCCGCCTGCAGCATCGCCTCCTCCAGGTACGTCGCCCAGCCCTCGGCGCGCGCGCCGCTGTCGATCCGGCCGCGGATCGGGTGATCGACGCGATCCTTCATGATGGCATCGAAACGGTGGCCGGGAATCACCGCGTGCAGATGGTCGGGCGAGGGGTCACGGAACTGGATCTCTTCCCAGAAATTGCGCCCGTCCGGGCGGACGATCCAGGGGGCATTGGTATCCAGCTCGCCGATATCCTCCGGCACCGTGATGATCTGCTGCTCGGTCAGAAAGGCGCGTATACGGCGGTCGGTTGCCGCGATGCGGGCCTCGTATTCGGTGGCGCTGGCCGCCGGCTCCAGTTCAGGCAGGTCACGGTTGCGGTGGCGCTCCAGCGCGTAGACGGCCCACAGGCGATCCAGTTCCCGCTGGCCCAGCACCACCAGTTCCGCCGAGGTCCACGACATCAGCTTCACGTGTTTCAGGTACCAGTCGAAAGCAGCTTCACCGACGCCCGCCGCCGCGGTCCAGCCGGAGCGCTTCGCTTTCAGCCAGGCATCGAAGGCCTGCACCGCCTCGCGTGCCGCCTCGATGTCGGCGATCAGCTCCGGCTGCGCCGCGGCCCGTTCCAGCAGGTCGTCGTACCAGCCCAGCACGCCGGCCGGCGGCACCGCCCGGTAGGGATGGCCGTGCCCCACCCCGTCGGCGTGGTTGAGGTTGTGGATGGCCAGGTCGGCATAATCCGCGGCCACGTCGTCGAGCTGGGCCCGGGCCGCCTCGACCAGGACGGGGACCGCCCGGATCTCGTCGAGGAATTCTTCCAGCGCCTGGCCTTCGAGCGGCAGCTCGGTGAACGTCACCCACAGCATCTCGTCGACGTAGAACCCCGGGTCGCGCGCCCAGGGACGCAGCCGCTGCAGGGTGAAATCGTACTGGTCCAGCCGGGAACGGACCGCCAGGTAATCCACCTGCCGAGCCCGGTTCCAGGACGCGACGTTCATGTCGTCGATCCGCTGCTGGAACTGTTGCATCCGTTCGCGCCGGCCAGCCACGGCCGCGGCGCTGAAATCGGCCCGGGCGTCCGCGGAGTCGCGGAATGCCAGGAATTCGTCGAACAATCCGACCAGGTCCTGGTAGCTGCCCTTCCCTGCCGGAATTGTACTATTGGCGTGTGCGAATACGGGCACGGCCATGCTCGCCAAGAGCAAAAGCATCGAAAAGGCGGCCTTGCGAAGCCGCTCGACCGAAGCAAACCGGATTTTGGCAATCATCATGAATCCTGACTCCGCGAACGATGAACGGGAGTATTAAACCACGCGAGCCCTCATGCTGCCGCAACAGAAGCCTGGCCGGGTCGAACGCTGCTCAAGACCACCCCGTCGCTGCCCTCAGCTATCGAATCGGTTGCCGCCAGCGCAGGTACCAGAAGCGGCCGCGTCCGTCGTGCATCGGCTCGTTGCTGGGCCAGTAGTGGAAGGGCGGGTCCTCGTCGGTCACGTTGTTGCAGCCGATGCGCAGCGTCGCGTTCCGCAGGGATTCAAAAGTATGGCTGTACTGCAGGTCGAGCGTGGCGTGGTCGGAGATTTTCATCCGCTGGTCGGTGGGCATACCGTCGACCCAGAGGTTCTCGTCGTTGTAGTAGTGGCCGGTGTAGTGGATGTTGGCCGTCGCGGCGTGCGCACCCCGGTGCCAGGACAGGTTCAGGTTGGCGCGGTTGCGGGGTACCGGGATGTAGAGCTTGTCGCCCGCCACGTTCCAGTTGAGCATCACGTCGTTGGCGGTCTCGGTGAGCTTCCATTCGTCGAGATAAGTATGCATCAGGCCGACGCGGAAGTTACCCGCGCGCACGGTCGTCCAGCCGTAGCGAACAGTGGTGTCGAAACCCCGCGTGACCAGCTTGTCGATATTGACGTAGCTTTCCTGCACCAGGACGATCCGGCCCGGTGTGCCGTCGGGCTCGTTCGGCTCTCGCACGATGCCGAGACTCCCGCCTTCGTCCAGCACGAACTGGCCGCTGAGCCACTCGATCCGGCCCTCGTGTTCGAACCGCCAGAAATCCAGCTGGAATTCGAGGCCCGGCAGCGAGCGGGGCTGCCAGATCAACCCGGTGAACCAGGATTCCCCGTCTTCCGGGTCGAGACCCGTGTTGCCGCCCCCTTCTGCCGGGTAATCCCGTCGTACGCAGTCCTCCGGCAATCCGGTGATTTCACACCGGACGGTGTCTGTATAGCGTCCCCACCAGCCATGCAGGGGTTCGTACAGCTCGAGGAAGGAAGGCGGCTTGAACGAGGTCGCCCAGGAACCCCGGAACACCAGCGACGGCAAAGGCTGCCAGCGCAGCGCGACCTTGGGGTTGGTGGTGGAGCCGAAGTCGGAGTAGTCCTCGTAGCGCAGGGCCAGTTGCGCTTCCAGGCTTTCGAGCAGGGGCAGGCTGAACTCGACGTAGGCGGCCGCGATTTCGCGCTCTGCCGCCAGGGGGTCGTGCTCGGTGCCGAGACCGATGTCCAGCAGGTAGAAATTGTCATCCACCGCCTGGTCCAGTTCCTGCTCGCGGTACTGCAGGCCGGCGGCGATGCCTGCCGGGCCGCCCGGCAGGGCGCCGAAGCGGCGTCGCAACAGCAGGTCGATGCTGCGCTCGCAGGTCGAATCCCGCCGCGACGTGTCGTCCAGTAGCCAATCGAGTACCGCCGCGTCGTTTTGCGTCCCGAAGCCGAACGGGTCGTACCACGAATCGCCGTTCGGCCCGCCCATGCCGAGCAGGGCCAGTTGGTAGCGGTCCGCGTAAACCTCGTTCAGGAAGTCCTTTTCCACCTCGTTTTCACTGAGCAGGCCCGACAATCGCCAGTCCCAACCGTCCCACATTCCCTCCAGGCCGATGACCACGCGCCAGGCCGTCGACTCGTTGACGTAACGGCGGTGTGGAGCATCGATCAGATCCGAGTACATCAAGCCGTCCGTGCCGAAGGGATTACCGGGATGGTCGGCCGGCACGAAAGGAATGCCTGTCGGAAGATGCGGTGAGGAGCCGACGAAATCCGGGCCCTCATCCTGCTCGCCCTCGACCTTGTTGTAGACCAGATCACCGAACAGCGACAGGCGCGAGCCGATCTCGAATCGCCCCGACAGGCTCGCGCCGAGTTGTTCGAAGCCGCGCTCGAGGTCGACGTAGTAGGCCCAGTTCAGTCGGCAGGCCGTGCCGGCACCCGGCCCCCACGGCGAGACGCCGACCGAAGTCAGGGCCGGATCCGAACCGCAGGCCGGGTCGTGCGCCCACAGCCCCGTGTCGAAGCGAAAAAACGTGGGCGGACTGCTCAGCGGCGTGCGGTAGTTCGGCCCGCCGACGGCCGTGTAGTCCGGGTCGCTCGACCAGTCCCGGTCCCGGTATTTCTGGGGCTCGCGGTCGTACCAGCTCACGGCGAACATGAGGCTGCCGCGGCCGTTGTCCCTTCCGGCGACGAAATCAGCGGCCTTCAGTTCGCCGTCACCGCTTTCGGACACACCGTATCCCGCGTTGACTTCGAGCCCGTCGAAGTTCCTTCGCAGGATGATGTTGACGACGCCCGCCACCGCGTCGGCACCGTAGATGGCCGATGCGCCGTCCTTCAGGATCTCGATCCGCTCGATCGCCGATACCGGAATCGAGTTCACGTCGACGATGTTCTCGGCGGCCTGGCCGTAGGGCGCGATCCTGAAGCCGTTGACCAGCACCAGCGTGGCGTCCACGCCGATGCCCCTCAGGTCGAAGGCGGCCGCCCCGATCGGGGCCTCGCCTTGCGGGTAGGTCCAGTTGATGGTCAGGTAGCGCGCGAACTCCTCGACCGTGTTGATGCCGGCCTGCTCGAGACCCTCGCGCGTGAACACCACGACCGGCGCGGGCCCCTCGGTGTCGATGCGCTTGATGTGATAACCCGTGACCGTGATGGGCTGGAGCTCGATGGGCTCCTCTTCATCGCCGGGAATCGTGTCCGCAGGGGATGCATCACTCATGGCGATTGAGAGCGAAACGGCTGCCAGCCAAACAAGGAATGGCCTATTCGCACTCAAAGTCGTCTTCCCCGATCGGTCTGCAGTAATCGGCCCAGCCGTATTCACGCCAGTACTCGACCAGGTTCATGTCGCGCACCAGGTCTTTGAAACCGGGGTGCCGCCGTACGTCCTTCATCAACGGGATCCAGAACGCATAGGTCGTATCCGAACGGCGCATGGCCGACAGCGCGAGTTCGACGTCACCATACCAGGCGGCCCAGATCGACTTGACGTAAGCGGTGCTGTCGGAATCCACCGTTCGCAGGAAAGCCAACGCGGCGAGGCGGTCGTCGAGCGTTTCCTTGATACCCTGCCAGAACCGGATTCCGTCGCCCTCGGTATGTGCCATGACCAGTTCCATCCAGTACGACAACTGCTCACGGTCGTTGGCGCTCAGGGCGGCAATGACACCGGCCAGGGCGCCAAATTCGGAGTATCTGCCCGTGTCGTAGGCAGCTTCCACCTCGGCAAACGCCTCGTTATACCGTTCCTGTGCCGTGTACATGACGGCCAGGCCACCGCGTGTACCTGGGCCGCCCGGGTGCAGGCGTTTCCAATGCTCCATCAGTGGAACGGCCTCGTCCACCCGGCCGACGTCGTAGAGCAGGTAGGCGTAGAAAAAATTCCGCGGGCTGTCTTCCACCATTTCCCGCCCGGTCAGCGGACCGGCCAGTTCCTGAGCGTCCATCCAGCGGTGTTCCTCTTCGGCCAGGGTGATCTTCATTTCCAAACCGGCGTTCGGATCCGGATCCAGGGCAATGGCACGGTCCAGCGCTTCCACGGACAGTTGCATCCATTCTTCCTCGCCGATGACGCCCTTGAATGCTCCAGCTTCCCGGTACAGGCTGGCCAGCGCGTACCAGGCGTATCCGTACTCAGGGTCTATTTCGACAGCCCGCTTGGCGTGGTGTATCGCCCTGAGCAGCGAATCCGCGGTAAATTCCGCGTGCGCCTGCTGCGACTTGAGCCCCTCCTCGTAGGCTTCGACGCTGGAGGTAGCGAGTGGATCTCCCGCGAATTCACCGACGTCGAGCGTGATGGCAAGTGCAATGACCACGGATTCCGTGATTTCCTCCTGGATGGCGAAAATGTCCTCCAGCGGACGGTCGAAGGTTTCCGACCACAGGTGGAAACCGTCCCGGGTGTCGGTCAGCTGGGCGGTTACGCGCAACTGCTGCCCGCTCTTCCTGACGCTACCCTCCAAAAGATAGTCGACGCCCAATTCGTTCGCGATTGACTGGAGAGAGCCGCCCTCGCTGCCGGCCCGGAACGACGCGGCCCTCGAAGCCACCTGCAGCCCCTGCAACTGCGAGAGGCGCGTGATGAGTTCCTCGGTGAGCCCCGCGGCAAACTCGTCCTGGTCGTGGGCGTCGCTGACATCTTCGAAGGGAAGGACGCCCAGGGATCGGGCGCCGGGTTCGGGTTCCGGGGCGAACAGCCCGAGGGTAGTGGACAGGTGCCAGCCCCCAAGCAGCAAGACGGCCAGGCCGGCCAGGCGCAACGCCAGCCGGATTCTTCCCGGCTTCTTTTCCGGTCCGGTCGCCGCGGGCGCTGACTGTTTGTGAGCGGGGGCTTCGTCGTCGCCAAGGGGAGTCACGGGCGGGATCAGGCGGAAGCCGATCCGGGGTAT